>Ga0302326_10019469_pt1 | contig 14017 bp, 8 predicted proteins | sample Palsa_T0_3_FD_202264 | JGI IMG/M metagenome (GOLD analysis project Ga0302326, IMG submission 202264) | Peat permafrost microbial communities from Stordalen Mire near Abisko, Sweden - Palsa_T0_3 | ecosystem: Environmental > Terrestrial > Soil > Palsa > Peat permafrost | place: Sweden: Abisko... | reverse complement strand
CGTGTACGCGCAAAAGCTAAAAGTTGATGTGGTGATCGCGGGCGAGCGGCGCGCTTGCCCGCTGGATTGGCTGGATCAGTTTTTGATGCGTAATTTCACAGGCTCGGCGGAATTTGACGACACGCTGCCGATCGCCGAGGGCCGGATCGAAGCCGGACTGCGTGTTGAACCGGCGCGGCTGGCGCAGGCCTTCTCAGCGTGGCTCACGCAGCGTGGCAAGGGCGAAGGGCGGCCAGTCGAAGTGGAGATCGTTCCGGCGTAGCGGCCGGCCCGCGCCCAACGCGCCGCGCCGCCGGCTCGCGCGCAACCTAGCCGCTGTAGCCTACGCCATCGCGCGGTTTTTCCTTGCGAACCATCAGCGTGTCCTGCGTGGGCACGTCGTCGCATTCGATCTCGATGGTCGTCACCGGATTGTCCGGCGCCTCTTCCGGCAGGCCCGTAAGCTTCACGCGGAATTTATCCTGTGTGAACGCCACGGTTTCCCCGCTGGCGTGCATCTTTGCGGATTTCACGCCCACCTGCAGGCCGGAAATCGCCACGTAATCGCCGGGCCAGAAATGCACGTGCATATACAACGTGTTGCCTTTGCGCGTGAACGAGGCGTAGTTCGAGGTGCGCGGCTGGCACAGGTCCGTGCCTAATACCGTTTCACCATTGCGCTTCATCCATTGGCCCACCTGCTCGAGCACGTGGACGGAATCTTCGGGCACCACGCCATCGGGGCGCGGGCCGACGTTGAGCAAATAATTTCCGCCGTCGCGCGCGCAGGTGATCAGGTTGCGGATCACCGTCGCGGGCGATTTCCAATTGTCGTCGGCGCGCTGGTAACCCCAGCTATCGTTCAGCGTCATACAGGTTTCCCAGGCGCGACCGCCGGTGGCGGCCACGATGGTTTGTTCGGGCGTGGAAAAATCGCCAGGCAGGCCATTGCGATTGTTGACGATGATGTCCGGCTGCAGACCAAAAACCATTTCGTTCATCTTCACCGATTGCCAGCCGTCAACGTCCAGCGGCCAATGCACGTCGTACCAAAGCACGTCGATCTTTCCGTAGTTGGTCATCAGCTCGCGGATCAAACCGTGCGTGTACTCCACAAAGCGATCGCGGGCGGCGGGATCGGTCAAACAATTGGCTCCATCGGGATGATGCCAATCCATCAGCGAATAATAGAAGCCGACGCGCATTCCTTCGGCGCGCGCCGCATCCACGTATTCGCGCACCAGATCGCGCCCTGGGCCCTGCTGCATGGCGCAATAGTTGGTGAGCTTGCTATCGAAATTGCAGAAGCCTTCGTGATGCTTGGTGGTCATCACCATATATTTCATGCCAGTACCGCGCGCGACTCTGGCCCATTGGCGGGCCGCCATCGGCCGCGGCTTGAAGGTTTTCGCCAGCGGTTCGTACTCCGTCATCGGGAAGGCTTCATTCTCAAAGGCCCATTCGTGCCGGCCCACTTGGCTGTACAAGCCCCAGTGAATGAACATTCCGAATTGCGCTTCGTGCCACCACTCCATGCGCGCGTCGCGATTTGCGTCCTGCGGAGTCGGCGGCTCAACCGGACCGGGAACTTGCTGCGCCCCCGCGGGAACGGCGAGTTGCTGCACGGAGCCGGGAGGCGCCGTTTGCTGCGCTAACAGCGTGGGCATAGAAACGGCCCCGGCAGCGACGCCTGTCGCCGTGCGAATCATCCAATCACGCCGCGTGATCTTTTTTGGTTTCATGGCTGTCCTCGACTCCTATGATTCAAATTATTCAAATCCGCCCGGCCCGAACTGGTGGCACGCGCTAGACTTCTCCGCCGATTCCGATTCGCTCCGCCCGTTCCCAATCTCCCGGACCCAAACGCACCTTGGAGCCGAGAAAAGCGTAGTAGGCCACGAACGCATAGGCGGGCAAAAGCAGTCCATAGGCCAGCGCTAGGCTGTTGAACTTTTCGGAGAGCAGCCCGATGGCCGGCGGGTAGATCGCTCCGCCGACAATGGCCATGACGATCAACGAGCCGGCGATCTTGGTGTTTGCGCCGAGCCCCTTTAAGCCGAGCGCGAAAATCGTCGGGAACATCAGCGACATGAAGAAGCTGGTCGTAAGCAGCGCCCAAACGCCGAGCCACCCGGGGAAGAAAACACCGACGGCGACGAGCGCGAGATTGATCAGGCTGTACGCGCCCATCAAGCGCGCGGGATTGACGAACTTCATCAGGTACGTCGATACCGCTCTGCCAATGCCAAGCGCGACGAGATTACCTGTCAAAAGATACCCCGCCATTTTTTCCGGCTCGTGAGTGTAATCCTGAACGTAGGGGATGAAGTAGCTCCATGTGCCAACTTGCGCGCCGACGTAGAGAAATTGGGCGACGACGGCCAAAATGAAGTGGCGATGGCGCAACAGATCGCCCCCGTTCCCGCGGTCGCTCGCGCGGGATTCGGCCTCGCCGGTGACGGCGGGGAATTTCGTGCGCGCGATGAGCACGGCCCACGCCAAGGCCACCAATCCCAAGACAACGTAAGGGCGAATCACCCGCAGCGTCTCGATGCGTAAGTACGCATCGTAGGTCTGAGCGGCTTGCATTGCCGCGATCTGCGCGGGCTTCAACTCGATTCCGGAGAAAATGAAAACCGTTCCGACCAGAGCGCCGGTGATCGCGCCGAGCGGATTGAACGCCTGCGAAAAATTCAGGCGCCGCTCGGAAGTTTCGGGATCGCCGCATTGCGCGATGAACGGACTGGAACTTGTCTCCAGGAACGAAAGGCCGCTGGCGATCACGAAAAGCGCGGCAAGGAAAAAAGAATAGCGCCCCACCAATGCCGCCGGCCAGAAGAGCAGGCATCCGGCTCCAAACAAGATCAGGCCCGTCAGGAAAGCCGCCTTGTAGCCCAATTTGCGCATGAGCAGGCCGGCAGGAATCGCAAGGATGAAATAGCCCAGATAGAAGGCGAATTGGATCAATCCCGCCTCAAATCGTGAAATCGCGAAGGATTTCATGAACTGGCGGATCAACACGTCGTTAAGGTTGTTGGGAATGCCCCACAAAAAGAACAGCGCCGTCACCAAAAAAAATGGGAAGAGATTGCCCGCGGGGAAAAGCGGCCGCGCTCCGGATTCGTTCGATGCCATCTGGGCCTCTTCCTAAGTGAGCGCGCGGTCGAAGTGCACGTAGCCGCCGTCGACGAAAAGATGCTGTCCGGTGGTGTGGCTGGATTTTTCTGAGATCAGGAACACCACCATCGCGGCGATTTCTTCCTGCGTGGTCATGCGTTTGCCGAGCGGGATCTTGGAAACGATTGAGGCCAGCTTGGCTTTGGGGTCGGGGAAGGTCTGCACCCAACGTTCGTAGAGCGGCGTCATGACTTCGGCGGGCAAAACATTGTTGACTCGAATTCCGAACGGCAACAGCTCAACCGCCCATTCGCGCGTGAGCCCCATGATTCCGCCCTTGGATGCGGCGTAGCCGGAGGTGTTTCCTTGGCCGGTGACCGCGACCTTCGAGCCGATATTGACGATGGAGCCGCGCGAGGCCTTGAGCGAAGGCAACGCGAAATGCGCCATGCAAAAGTAGGGAACAAGATTTTTTTCGATCGAGGCCAGGAAAAGTTTCGGATTCCCTTTTTCGAGGCCTACGCCGTCGTTCACGCCAGCGTTGTTCACCAGCGCGTCAATGCGGCCCGCGGCGGCCAGAGTTTCATTTACCGCGCGCTCGCAATTTTCGGGGAGAGAGAGTTCGGCGATCACCGCAAAACTTTTTGAGCCGGCCGCCGCGAGTTCGGCCTGCATCTTCGCGGTCGCTTCGACATCGCGCGCGACGATTGCGGGAATCGCGCCTTCCTGGGCCAGCGCGCGCGTGATGCCGCCGCCGATGCCCTTGTCACCGCCCGTGACGATTACAACCTTGCCCTTTAGTCCGAGATCCATAGCTTACGGCGCCACAACGCGCAGCCGGCAACGCGGCGACCAGGCGCCTTCTTCTCCTTGGTTCCATCTCACTACGTAAAACTCAATTTCGGAGGCCATCCCTCCGCGCAAGCACGGTATGGCCGCGGAGGATTGTAGCGGAATCGCTTTGCGAGTTGTTTTTTAACTTTGAGATCGGTCTTGCGGCCGGGCCCAGCAGGGAACGAGCTTGGAAAATGGAAGTGTGCCGGATTGCATCGGGACCACCGGAAAGGGCAATGCCGCTAGGAGGTTCGGCACTGCCCATTCGGTGGCTCTTGCAGTTTTCCCAGGGCGCCCAGGGGGCGTATCCGAAGGACACGCCATCGCGGAACAACCGTGGTTGGGGTGCTGCAAGCTCTCGAACGCCTAAATTTCAGCCACGAGCACATCCCGCGAACCGCGAAAGTGGGTGCCGTGGAGGCCATCGGCGTCGCAATTTTTTTGACCTTCGGGCCCGGCCGCGGGGCCCGTTTACGGTCACCGTTACCGGTACCGTAAAAGGCTTTTGATACATATCCCAGATCGCTTCCGGATACAACCGCAAATGCTGATGTTTCACTATGTGAAATGTGAACCGGAGTGGAGCGCTTCGCCAGTCGCTCGAGCGCGGAATCGCGATCAGGGGACGAATGGGCGTGCCCGGCGAATTTTCGCCGGCTTCTACAGGTTGCGGCGCGAACTCTTGCTGGTTTGCTCGCGGTCTTTAGCGCGAAGTCTCGGCGGCGATGGCGTCGCCTACGGCTTTTGTGGCTGCGCTGCCGCCGAGATCGGGAGTTTTGGGACCGTTGTTGGAAAGAACGGCCTCAATGGCGCGCTCAATGGCATCGGCGGCACCGGTTTCGCCCAGGTGACGGAGCATCATGGCGCCGGACCAGATTTGGCCGATGGGATTGGCGATGCCTTTTCCGGCGATATCCGGCGCGGAGCCGTGGACGGGCTCGAACATGGAAGGAAATTCGCGCTCGGGATTGAGATTGGCGGAGGGCGCGATGCCGATGGAGCCGGCGACGGCAGGCCCGAGGTCGGAGAGGATGTCTCCGAAGAGATTGGAGCCCACGACGACGTCGAACCAATCGGGATGCTTGACGAAGTGCGCCGCGAGAATATCGATGTGGAATTGATCCGTGCGCACATCGGGGAAATCTTTTGCTGCGGCGGCGAAGCGTTCGTCCCAGAAGGGCATGGTGTGGATGATGCCGTTGGATTTCGTGGCGGAAGTTACGTGCTTCGCTCGCGTGCGCGCCAATTCAAAAGCGAATCGGATAATGCGGTCGGAACCGCGACGGGTGAAGATGGTTTCCTGAATAGCGAATTCATCGGGAGTGTCGCGGTAGATGCGGCCGCCCATTTCGGAATATTCGCCTTCGTTATTTTCGCGCACCACGCAGAAATCGATTTTGCCGGGCGGATAATTTTTCAGCGGGGAATCGACGCCGGGGAAAAGTCGCACCGGGCGGAGGTTGACGTACTGGCGGAACGCGCGCCGAATGGGAATGAGCAGGCCCCAAAGGGAGATGTGGTCAGGGACGTTCGGATGCCCGACGGCGCCGAGGAATATGGCATCGAAGGCGCGGAGTTGATCGAGAGCGTTTGGCGGCATCATGAAACCGGTGGAGAGGTAGGTCGCGCAACTCCAGTTGAATTCTTGCCAGGCGAGGGAGAAATCGAAGCGGCGGGCGGCGGCTTCGAGAACGCGGATGCCTTCGGGGACGACTTCCAGGCCGATGCCGTCGCCGGCGATGACGGCGATTTTGTAGGATTTTTTAGATGGCGCGTTCATCTCGGTTGTGGTCTCCGGTGCTGGTAGCGACGGCCAGACAATATACTACGCGAAACGACGATTTCGCCCGCCAGGCGATATCGATCTGGGCGCGGCACGGCTAGAATGGTGCGCCATGAGCGTGAAAACGATTGCGGCGGGGGCAGCGGAATTAACGCTCGCGGCGATTTTCCTTGGCTATGAGTTGCGGAAGATACTTGATGGAGGACTGTCCGGAAAACCGAAGCTTAAATTGCCGGCAGGATCCGGTCGCACGCCGAAAGGGGAAAGTACGGAAACGGAAAAAGAAAAGGCAAACGGTCAGCGCGGTTGAATTTGCGCCGCGGAATTGCTGGCCGGATCGGAAGAGGCTGAATGGGTCGCCGCGGATTCGGGCGTGCTCGCATCGGTCAGCGCCAGAACGGCGTAGGCGGTTGCGGCGTCGTCCATGAAGTGCGAGACGTTGGACAATGTGTCGACGCGGCGATGGTTCAGGGAGTAGGCGGGCCAATTGCCGGACCACCAGCTTTGGTTCCTCGCGAGCCACGCAAGGCCGCGCTGGATCGGGGCGCTGTCGCGAGGCATGCCGGATTCTTCCAGGACGTAGGTGAGAAAGCCGGTGGCGTAGCCGTCGCTCTTGAGGACCAGAGGCGTGCCATCGTGGCGCTTCCACGATCCGATCAGGGTGGAGAGGCACCAGCCGCCGTCGGCGCGCTGGGCGGTTAGGATTTCGGCGATGATGGCGTCTTGCTGTGGCTTGGCCAGCAGACCCGGAAGTTTCTCAGACGCCCACAGAAGATTGGCGCGGTTGATGGGCGTTTGCGCGGCGGAATTTTGAACCAGGTAGTCGCGCAGCAGCGCGATTTTTGGCTGGATTCCCGGGACGGCGCGATAATTTTCGGGCGCGATGCCGATAGCGACGGCGGCGAGCGCGGCGCCGTAATACGGCGAGTCAGCTGCTTCCCATGGCTCATTATTGAAGTAAATCCAGAGCCACGCGCCTTTGGTCGCGCCGGCAATTTGTTGCGTGGACCAGAGTTGCCCGAAGGCGGCGTGCGTATCTGCGCTAAGGTGCCCTGTCTGGGCGTCGTTGCTGGCGAGGATGAGCGCGTCGAGTACGGCTTCAGTGTCGCGGGATTGGTCGGGCATGTCGTTGTAGTACGGGTCGTTTGAAGACCACTGGCGCACGCGCTTGATGACATTTTGCAGGAGTTTGATTTCCTGCGCGGTGGGGCCCCGCTCGCCCAGCGCGGGACGAAGCGCCGGGCGCGAGAGCGCGTAATCGAGCGCGGTGTGGCAGGAGACGCAGAATGTGCCGTGATCGCGAGCTGCGCCCGGCCATGTGGACCAAACGCCTTCGCGTTGATCGAGATAGCCCGCCGCGGCTTCTGGATTCCAGGAACTGTCGATGTCTGCTTGCCGGTGCGAACAAGCGGCGACGATGGTTGCCAGGAGGCAGCAGGCCAGGAACGCCCAACTATGCCTCGACTTGTCTTTCATGCGCTCGAATTATATGCGATATCGCGCTCCGTACCGAATCGGGGCGAATCTCATTCGTCGGCGTGAAGCGAGCGGCCGTTATGGTCGAGAAGGATCTGGATGCCGAAATAACCGAAAAAAGCCGGCTGCCCGCTCGAGGCGGGGCTGAAGCTGCGGCCAGCCATGAAAAGCCAGATTAGGCCTCGGTGGAATTCATAGCGGCCGCCGGCGTCCCAGGTAGTGTTGTGCGGCGGGGCGCCCATGGCGGAATCGTTGTAAATTTCGGCGTCGAGTTCGAGATTTTTTGTGAATTGATGCCCGGCGGCGAAACCGAGGATGCGTTCTTCGCGCCCCTGATTCGCTTCGTGGAACGGGACGAAATAACCGGCTTCGGCGTTGAGTTCGATGGGGCCGACATTCTTCTGCACCTCGAGCGGTAGAAGCAGGCGCGTACCGCTGTCGGCAATGCCTTTGCGCACATCGCCGGAAGTGCCGCCGGTTTCGAGCTGCGGGAACGTGGAGATGTTCCAGCCGCGCTTGTTGTCAATGAAGCGCCACTTCACGCCGGGGAAGGCGTTGCTCCAGCCGGTGGCGCGGGGTTGAGCGGGGGCTGTCGCAAGCACGTAGGGAATCTCTAGCGTGAGCTGGATGCGCTGGCCGAGGCCATAATTGATGTCGAGTTGCGGGAGCTGGTATTGGCTTTCGTTGTGGAAGAGGATGGGCATGGCGGCGATGTTGATCTCCCAAGCTTCTGGGCCGGGAACGCCGGTGTCGTTGGTGAGGAACGGAGGGCCGCCCTGCGCGCGGGCGCGCACGGGAGCCAGCAGGGAAATGACCGTGAACGCTAGAAATGCCGCCCACGCAGAGCGTCTGCCGCCAGGAATCATGGTCGTTTTCGAACAGCTCGTGGCTTAGGTCGGCGCGCCGAGCTCGCGACGGCGCGCCAGAGTCGCGAGAGATTATGGCTTTGAGAACGGCCGGCTGCAAATCGAGATGGGGGCTGTGATATCGTTTCGATGGCGGCGGAGCGGATCGGGCCGCAGCTATTAGGCGAGCAGACTGACAAGAAGCAAAGCCCGGGTGGCGGAATGGCATACGCGGGGGACTTAAAATCCCCTGTCCGTAAGGGCTTGTGGGTTCGACTCCCACCCCGGGCACCAAATCTTCCGAAAGATCGGCGAAGCGCCGGCCAGTTTTACTTCGTGAGTAGCCCACAAAACTGCCTGCGGCGGTCGAATTTCGCCGAAGTGTGCTGAATTGCACAGTTTTAGGGCATCGGCCTCGATTATAAATCCAAGATGACGCCTCCGGGTCCGGTGCGTATGCTGTCGCGTAGTCCCCGAGTGGGCACCCCACTCCAAAGCTTATCGGGGCACGAGCAAGACACAGCCCGCATTGTGGCGACGAACGACCGCACCGGTCCCAGCGTCAGTTTTGACCTTCGGTACAACTGCGTGCTGCACCTCACCCCCGGATCAACTGTCTAGAAGCAAGCGCGCCGCGAAAAAGGCGCACTCTCGAGGCGTTCGCCGAGAAGTGACTTCCAGAGTCAAATCTAGCTGCCCTTGGCGCTGTTCCGCTCTGATACACCCGACAAAATAGATCTTCGGTTGCGAGACGCAGCGGATACTCTGAGATTTGCGCAGGGTTCACCGCTTCGCTAGTTGGCAGAAGCAATAGAGTACGAAGCCGATGGCGCTGCGCAATTTACGAATGCCTAAGAGCCTGGCGCGAAATAGAGCTAGTCGAAGGCGGACAGCCTCTTTGAAGAGGGGCATGGCTTTGCTCCGGCAATCCGCGCTGCGAATTCTTTTTGTTGATGACAATCTAGAGGATGTTGAGCGGTGCTTGAACGAATTGCGGCACACGCAATCCCAGATCAGATCGGACGTGGCATCCACGCCCGAGACGTTCGCGCAGCGCATCGGCACGAACGGTTACGACGTGATTTTGGCCCGCTATCCCGTACCGGCGTGGTGCGACGATCAGGCGCGTGCATGGCTGGAGGCGAAAGAGAAGCAGACTCCGGTGATTTTCTTAACGGAGACACTTGAGCGCGAACAAGTTGCCAAGCTCTTAACCGGCGGCGCTGCCGAGTGCATCGAGATGGAGAACGTGAGTCACTTACCCATCGCGATTCGGCGCGCATTGGGCGAGAAAAAACTTCGCGGGCAGCGCGATCGAGCGGAGAAAAAACTGCGCCATTCGGAAGCTCATTACCGGGCGCTGGTCGGCAACCTGACCTATGGAATGTGCCGTTGCAACAAGGATGGCGGCTTCCTGGACGTGAATCAGGCGTTGATCACCATGCTGGGTTATGCAACGAGAGGCGAGCTGCTGGCGGTAAATCTGACCGGGGGGATCATCGGCGATGCAGCCAAACGAAGGCAACTCTTGGGGCATTTCGGCGAGGGCGATAGGCCGGACGTTCTGGAAGTCGAATGGGCGAAAAAAGACGGCACGCCGCTGAAGGTGCGCCTGAGCGGGCGAGCCGTGGCGGGCGCGCCGCGCAAAGGGGATGCCTTCGAGATCATCGTCGAGGACGTGACCAAGCAACGGGAGCTCGAGAGCCAGCTGCGGCAGCAGGCGGCAAAGGATTCGCTGACGGGATTGGCGAATTACCGCCAGCTTGTGGATGTGCTCGATAGCGAGATCAAACGCTCTCGACGCACGGGGCGAGAGTTTGCGTTACTGCTCTTCGATCTGGATCACCTTAAAAAAATCAACGATCGTTTTGGACATGTTACCGGCAGTCATGCGCTTTGCCGCTTGGCCGATGCACTGTCCATGGGTTGCCGTGACATCGACACGGCGGCGCGTTTCGGCGGCGATGAATTTGCGCTGGTCTTGCCGGAGACCGAAGCGGCCGCTGCCATTCTGGTGGCCGACCGCATTCGCCACAGCTTTGCGAACGACGGCGGAGATCCGACGCTTTCGGTGAGCACGGGCATAGCGGGCTATCCCAAAGATGGCGAAACGATCGAGACGTTATTGGCCGCCGCGGATGTCGCGTTGTACGCGATGAAAGGCAGAACTCACCAGCCTCGCGCGGCGGTGGAGTTGTCGAAGCACGCGAGTTCGCACACTTCGTAATCACACGAGATCAGAATTATAGGATTTAGAACCAAGCCCTCCGCCGCGGCCGACGCCGCAATTCACCCGACGAAGTACGCATCGGCGGTGCTATTTCGAAGCAGGTCTCCAGCACATCAGGAATGCATCGATATTGCGCGGCACGCCCGGGTCGACTCTTAGAGCTGCGTCGCGATAGTGTGCGTCGCCGTATTTTTCGGTGGCGATCAGCATTAGCGGTGTGATCTCGCGGAAATCGTAATTCACGATTTGTGCGTGCGGCCAGTTCACTTCGCTGGAGACGTAAGGCACGAGGTAATCGAGCGCCTTGCGCATGCTGCCGCCACCTTCGGGCGTCGCGAAGGTCCAGAGATCGATGCCGATTCGGTCGCCCAGGCGCGCGAGCTCGAACAAGCCGGCCAGATTCATGGTGCTGTAGCCGAGCGACTTGGTGCGCACGAGTTCGAGAGGCTGTTCGCCATCGGGCAGGATTTGCACGGAGAAGCGCTTGGCGCGCGCATCGCTCAGGATTTGCCTGGCAAAATCCGTGTTGCCGACAAATAGCGCGAAGGTGGTCACCTGCACGTCGTAGAACGTGCCGTGATTGTTGGCAGCGGCGGATTCATCCTTGCCGTTAGGACTTGTGCGCATCCAATCCAAAAACGCGGCGAACCAATCGTGCAGGCCGGCTTGGTCGGCAGCGGTCCAGGCCTTCGATTCGGCGAGCAGGCCGACGGCGTCGCACACGCGCCCCAGATCGCGCGTTTCGATCAAGCCCGTGCCGCGGCCGTCGTTCACTCCGCGCACGGCTTGCGCGTATTGGAAATTCGGATTCATGCGCGTCGCGGGATCGAGGAACCAGGCGCGCAGCAGAAGTTCGGCGTGCGCGGCATAGGCTTCGTCGCGAAACAGATAGTAGGCCAGCGCGAGCGTATAGCTTGAAGAGATCAGAGTATTGAAATTTTGATGATCGGGAATCTTGTCAATTTCCGGATTGGTTTGGCCGTCACGACGGATGTAGGGAAGCCCGCCCGGCTTCGATGGATCGGGCCACCAGTAGGGCGCGAGCGTCATGTAATCGTGCTTATCGCCGCTCGGCGGGGCCATTTGTTTTGCGGTGACGGTGAGCGGCGGTTGTGAGAGCGCGCGATCGGCGTCGGCGCGCAATTGATCGAGGGCCGGATCCGTGAAGCCGCCGGCGGCAATGGCATCGCGCACGGCGGCCAGCGTGGCGGGCGGCAGACGAAAAACGCGCGGGGCGATTGCGGATGCGACGGACGGCACTGGTGCGTTCTGCGCACTCAGAGTTGGCGGAGCGCCCGCGACGAACATCGAGAACGCGACGAACGCAAGCGCGGACTTGACGCATGACTTCACGCGCGGATTTTGCCACGGTTCGCCGGCGGAGAAAAGCGCGGCGTCGCCATGCACGGACTCGGGACGCTGCGAAGAGTCAGGATTCTTGGCGCGGATCGTGAATCGACTGGAAAATGGATTTGAATTCGAGGGCTGCGTCGTCCGTCGGCAGCGCCTCCAAGATCGATTCCAATTTGTAGGAACCTTTCAACTCGGGTATTGCCTCGGCCGGCCGCTCAGATTCTTTCCACTTGCGAATTTGCTCATCGGTGAATGGCCGAACTCGATTCGTGACCTCATAATCTTTGCCGAGCGCCGTGAGCGCCTTCCGCGCCAGGCCCATTTTGCGAATGTGGTTGCGGATGCGGAAATACTTAATTTCGGCGAGCGGCTTGCCGCCAGGTCGATGTGTGACTCTCGCCAAGGCGAAGCCGAACAGGAAATCGATGGAGTTGTTGAGCGCTCGCTCGCCGTCTTCTTCGCAACCCACCTTCATGCGGAAAGGCAAAATGCTCAGTTGTGGAAGATGCTCACCGCGGGTTTTCTTCCGCGCTTCAAGAAATACGCGAACCAATTGAAGCTCCCAAGAACTTATGGGTTCTTTCTCGTGCTCGATCTTCTTCAGTAGGTCGTCGAGATCTTTGGCCCGATCCGGCAGCGCTGTTGGCTTCTCGATTTCCACTGTACCCAGAGTAAGGTCAAGGCGCCGCCGGCAAAACCGCTGGAAGCGCGCTCCGTACGTACCGGCGCATATCGCCCACGTAGCGCTGAACATACCGGACCAAGCCCAGCGCAAGAACAAATTCATCCATCCTCTGTTATCCGGGTGGTCGTATTCCTCTTCGAGGTGAAGATCGATATAGGCGTCTTCAAAAAGTTGAATCATTTCGTTGCAGAAGTAGAATCCCGCGCGGAAATGCTCTTCGTCGGCGGGCAGCCAATCCTGCGGATGCGTTTCGATCCTGGCGCCGTTCCCGGCTTTGTTCTTCTTCTCGATGATTTCGAGCCGCTCTGAATAGACCTGCGTATCCAGAAATTGTAGCTTCGGGTCGTTGCGCATTTTTTCGAGAAGCGCGGAATACGTCGCGGTGTGTTTGGTAAAGGAGGCCGCGACGTAGCTGCTGGGCGGATACCAGTGCTGGCGTAAACGCACCAGCAACTCTTCGATTTCCATGTCCTTGAAGTCTTCTTTGTCTGCGATCGGCAGGAATGCGTCCTCGGCGATGTGCTGGCCGAGCGCGCGATAGCTTTCAAACTCGCTTTCATCGAACCATTGGTTGGCCGTGGTTTGATCCGGGAACTTTGGGTGCTGCGATTTGTAGCGCAGAACATCCGTTGGCTCATCGCCGGTGAGCGAAGGCTTCAAGTAGAGCAAGACGCCGGGCGGAATATCCTTATCCACGTTTTCGTAATGAATTTTCCCGACCACGCAATGCCATTTGCTCAGCTTGGTCGTGGGGTCGCAGCGCAAACTCTCCACGTCGATCTCGATGTCGATGCCGAAATCGGTGCGGCATTTTTCGATCGCGTTGCCTAAATCGCCGAAGGCCATATCGAAATCGGAATCGGCGTCGCCGGCGATGATGAAGCGGCAGCGGCGGCGCACCAATTCGTAGAGCGCGAGATTCTCGAAATGGCCGCCGTCGGATAAATACACATAACGCCGCTCGTCATCCGTCAATCCCAAGAGCTCGATGATCAAATAGAACAGTCCAACGCTGGGTCCTGGCCTCTGCCAGAAGGGCTTGCCGCGCCAGTCGGGTTTTTTGCGGTGCGGATTGCCAAACCACCAGCCAAGGCGCACGTTGAAAATGGTCATTAGAAATCCCAAGGCCGGAGAGGAGTGATAGCCCATATTCGGACTGGCGGCAGCTCCGGAGATGGCCACGGCTGTGCCGAGGAATGGTCCTCCATCCGCATATCCGTATTGGCCGGTGGGCCGATACGCGTTGGGCTCGAAGCAATCGCTCAGCGGCTGATCGTGGCAGCCGGTTTTCGAGGGGCTGGCGTCGAAACCGGAAAATCGCGGCGTGAAAATGAACGATTCCGCTTTGCGTTCTTGCCACGCCAGATCCTGGCCTTTTACCAGATTGAGCGTGGCATTAAGGATTGGGTACGGTCCAAAGTAAGGACGCGGGTCCTTTCCGTTATTCTTGTCGTGTGTTCCGGCCTCGGTCGGCACCAATTCCTTCAGGAGTACGTCGTCGCCAGAATCGAAGCCGGTGTAAGGCTGAGGCCGGCGCCCGCAATGGGATGCGCCGAGATAGCACCTCACCAATCGATTGCGGTAGAGCATGTTCATTGAAAACTCGTTGATGTCGACGCGGGAAGATAGTGCGAGCGATCCTAGGAATGTCACGGCGAGCAACATGAAGAATTTTTCGTCGAGAGCCCCCTCCTGCAACCTCCAATAATGTTCGG
>Ga0302326_10019468_pt1 | contig 14017 bp, 10 predicted proteins | sample Palsa_T0_3_FD_202264 | JGI IMG/M metagenome (GOLD analysis project Ga0302326, IMG submission 202264) | Peat permafrost microbial communities from Stordalen Mire near Abisko, Sweden - Palsa_T0_3 | ecosystem: Environmental > Terrestrial > Soil > Palsa > Peat permafrost | place: Sweden: Abisko... | reverse complement strand
CCCATTCGATGATCCTGTATGGCGAAGACCGGATCACTCCCGCGAAAAAGGTGGCGATGGCGCTGAGTGAGCTGATCACGACAAAATATCCGAAGGATACGCTGGATATCGTGGTATTTGGCAACGACGCCTGGCCCGTGGAGATCAAGGATCTCCCCTATCTGCAGGTGGGCCCTTATCATACCAATACGGTGGCGGGCCTGGAGCTGGCGATGGATATTCTGCGGCGGCGGCGCAATGCCAACAAGCAGATCTTTATGATCACGGACGGCAAGCCAACCTGTCTGAAGGTAGGCAAGCGCTATTATAAAAATAGTTTTGGTCTGGACCGGAAGATCACGAGCCGTTGTCTGAATCTGGCGGCACAATGTAAAAAGCTGAAGATACCGATCACTACCTTCATGATCGCCAGCGATCCTTATCTGCAAAGATTTGTCAATGAATTTACCGAAACGAATAATGGAAAGGCCTTTTTTGCATCTCTCGACCGGTTGGGCAGCTTTATCTTCCGGGATTTTGAAAGCGGGAAGCGTAAGACGGTTTATTGAGAAAACTGAAATACTAAATCGACCAAATGGACATTACAAAGATCAAGACGCTGGGAGACCTGAAAAAAACCGGTTATCGCAACAGATCTGTTAAAGAAGAGATCCGTGAGAACCTTATCCGCAAATTAAAGAACAAGGAAACTACTTTTCCGGGAATCCTTGGCTATGAGGATTCCGTCATACCCGATACGGAACGGGCGTTGTTATCCCGGCATAATATCCTGTTCCTGGGTCTGCGCGGCCAGGCTAAGACGAGGATGGCACGCCTGATGACCAAGCTGCTGGATGAATGGGTGCCCTTTGTAACAGGCAGCGAAATCAACGACGATCCTTTTCGTCCTATCTCAAAATTTTCGCGGGACCTCGTGGCCGCTAAAGGAGACGATACACCGCTCAGCTGGCTGCACCGCAGCGACCGCTATGGTGAAAAGCTGGCTACACCCGATGTCAGTGTCGCCGACCTGATCGGGGACATCGACCCGATCAAAGCTGCCAATCTGCGACTCAATTTCGCAGATGAGCAGGTGATCCATTTTGGTATTATCCCAAAAAGCAACCGCGGCATTTTTGTCATCAATGAGATCCCCGATCTGCAGGCCCGGATCCAGGTGTCCCTCTTCAATATCCTGGAAGAAGGCGATATCCAGATCCGCGGGTTCAAATTGCGGATGCCGCTGGATATGCTGTTTGTGTTCACCGCCAACCCGGAAGACTATACGAACCGGGGCTCGATCGTAACCCCGTTGAAGGACAGGATCGAAAGCCAGATATTGACACACTATCCCAAAAGCCTTGAAACGGCGCTGGCCATCACCGAACAGGAAGCGGATGTGCATGAAGACCAGAAGGGATTGGTGATCGTGAGCGACCTGGTGAAGCGGCTGATCGAGCAGGTATCTTTCGAAGCCCGGTCGAGCGAATATGTGGACAAGAAAAGCGGCGTTTCTGCGCGGCTGACCATTGCCGCCTATGAAAATGCGGTCAGCGCGGCCGAACGCAGGGCCATTTTAAATAATGAGAAGCAGACACAGGTCTGGATGAGCGACCTGGTAGGCATCGTACCGTCCATCACCGGCAAGATCGAGCTGGTCTATGAAGGCGAACAGGAAGGGCCTTACCAGGTGGCGTTCAACTTGCTGGAAAAGGCTTTCCGGTCGCAATTCATCAATTACTTCCCCAACCCGGACCAGATGAAGAAGCGGAAGGCGGATGCACGGGAAGAGAACCCTTTCCGGCCGGTTACACATTGGTTTGACAAGGGCAATCATCTGAATTTGTTTTTCAATACGCCGGACTCGGAAAAAATCCAGCAGCTTTATAAAGTCGACGGCCTCCATGCGCTTGTAAAAAAGATCTTCAAACATACCAATGAACGTGAGGCCGCGCTGCTGATGGAATTCGTCCTCCATGGACTGGCCGCATATTCCCTCATCAGCAAGAAGGTGGTGGAAGGGAAGATCGAGTTCAAAGACCTGATCGGTTCGATGGTGAACCTCGGATCATCGGGCGCCAACTTTGGTAGCGAGGATGACGATATCGAAGGCGAAGATTTTAATTAAACCTTTTTTTCAGGCGTAGAAAAAAAGACTCTATCCATCTATAGGACAGGGCCCCTGCCAGCGTGGTGACGCCAAAGGCAACGCATAGCGCAAACAGTCCAAAAACCGGGCTTCCCTGCGGCATACCCGTTTTGAGGAGCAGTTTAGCAGTAATTATCGTGGCAAGAACATGAAAGATATACATCCCATAGCTGATCCTGCCGAGATAAGTTAAGAGCGGATGCGGCAGCCAGCGGGCCAGGGGATTTCGCAGGCCGCGGGGCAGAGGAAGGGCGGTGGCCATGCGGAGGCGTTGCAGTTTCCACCAGGCCATCAAACCGCCAAGCGCGAAATACCCGATATTCGACCAGTAAAGGCCGGCGTTGATCTTGCTGAGCATCCTCCAGCCTTCTCCCTTGCCGGCATAGTAAGGGAACCCGTATGTATAAGACCAGGAAGACAGGAGGGTAAGCCCGATCAGCATCCACAAAACGGCAGGGAGATATCTCCCGCACTTTTGCAGAACCCAGGGCCAGACGAGATAAAATTGTTCCTCCACCCCGATGCTCCAGGTATGGCCAAGAAAAGGATTGGCGGGCTTTATGAACAGGAAGGCGATATTGGGCAGGAAGAGAAGATAACAAATCGCCGTTCGGCTGAAATTCCCCGCCGCGGAAGTATAGATCCCGCCCAGGCCGGCCAACCCGGTATAAGGGATGAGGAACTGACCGATCCCGATGATAAGATAATAGAGCGGCCAGATCCGCAATATCCGGCGCATATAGAAATGGCCAATATTGATCGTATGACGATCCTGCCGTTCCTGCAATAATAAATAGGTGATCAGAAAGCCACTCAGGATAAAAAACAAAGACAATCCAATACTGCCCAGTCTGCCCCATTCTGTCCAACCAATGTCCAGGCCCGCGAGCTTCATGACAGGTCCGGCATGCGATAAAAATACCAGCAACATGGCAATAGCACGCAGGGAGTCCAAAGCGGGAAAATATACTTTTTGCGCAGGCATTACAGGATATTAACTTCTCTTTCGAGCGTAACGCCGAATTTTTGTCGTACGCTGCGGAGGATTTCTTCACTAAGATCATAGATCTCGCGGCCGGTGGCGTGGCCATAATTGACAAGTACCAGCGCCTGACGGGCGTGACATCCGGCGTCACCGCGCCGGTAGCCTTTCCAGCCGCATTGTTCGATCAACCAGCCGGCAGCCAGCTTGGTGACATCTTGCGCAGGATAACCGACGATGCCCGGAAACTGCGCTTGCAGGGCAACAAACCGGTCATTTGGAATGGTAGGGTTTTTGAAAAAGCTGCCGGCGTTGCCAATCTTTGCAGGGTCGGGCAGTTTCGCGGACCGGATTTGGATAACTGCCTGCGAAATGGCCCGGATGCTCAGCTGCTTCACCCCCATTTTGTCCAGCTCTTCCCGGATGGCGCCGTATTGTGTATGAAAAACCGGAACCCTGTTCAGCCGGAACGTGACGTTCAGGATGATAAACCTGCCTTTGTATTCCTTTTTAAAAATGCTTTCCCGGTAACCAAAATGACAATCGTTGAGAGTGAACATCCGCACCCGGCCGTTTTCCAGATCCAGGGCTTCCAGTTCGTGAAAGACCTCCTTTAGCTCAACGCCATAGGCGCCGATATTCTGCATGGGGGCAGCCCCTACGCTACCCGGGATGAGAGAAAGATTTTCAACACCGGCCCAGTCCCGGTCCAGGCAGTACTGTACGAACCTATGCCAGTTCTCCCCTGCCCCGACGCGGACATACAGATATTTTTCGTCTTCAAAGACCAGGTCGATACCGGTGATCTCATTTCTTAGTACCAGCCCGTCAATGTTCCCGGTGAGGAGGATATTGCTACCGCCGCCGAGTATAAAGACAGGCCTGGAAGGGGATCGCTGGACAGAAGGTGAAGACCCGGGTATGGAATCCAGGAGGACAGCCAATTGTTCCTGGTCGGAGAAGCGGGCGAAATAACGGGCTACAGCGTTAATACCGAAGGTATTATATTCTTCTAAAGAAATATTTTCCATCCACGGCATTCTATATATTTTCAAGTGCAATTATACGGTAACTTCCTGTTCCCAAAATATTTTTTACTATGTATTCCCGCCGCGATTTTTTGCAGAAGCTATCCGGTTCTGCCCTCGTCCTATCTGCAATGCCAGGCACATTGGTTGCCGGCTGCGTTAACGCCACCCCTTTCGCTTATAACGGGCCTGTCTTACGAGTCGCTATTCTTGGGCTTGGCAGCTATGGCACCCGGGTAGCCAATGCCATGCAAGCCTGTACCAGGGCTAAACTGGTAGGCGCTATCAGCGGGACGCCGGCCAAAATACCGGCCTGGCAGACCAAATATAATATCCCGGCAAAAAATTGCTATAATTATGAGAATTTCGACCAGATCAAAAACAACCCGGATATCGACGCGGTTTATGTGATCACCCCCAATGCCACGCACAAGGATTTTGTCATCCGGGCGGCAAAGGCCGGCAAGCAGGTGATCTGCGAAAAGCCGATGTCCGTCAATCCGGCCGAAGCGCGGGAGATGATCGATGTCTGTAAAGCGGCCGGAGTTAAACTGTTGGTGGGATACAGGATGCATTTTGAGCCAAAGACGCTGGAAGTGATCCGGATGCGCAAGGCGGGAGAATTGGGGAAGATCCGGTTCTTCCAGGGCTTGTCCGGATTTGTCAGCGGCGATCCCAAACAATGGCGGCGCAACCCTGCCCTGTCCGGCGGCGGGTCGATGATGGACATCGGCATCTATTCGGTGAATGGAGCCCGTTATATGGTTGGAGAAGAGCCTATCTGGGTCACGGCACAGGAAACAAAGACCGACCCGGTGAAATTCGTTGAGGGTATCGATGAGACGATCCAGTTCCAGCTGGGATTTCCGGGCGGGGCTGTGGCCTCTTGTTTGTCGACATACAATATGGACAACCTGGACCGCTTCTTCCTGGACGGATCGGATGGCTATGCCGAACTGTTGCCGGCGACGGGTTACGGACCAACCAGGGGCCATACGAACAAGGGCGAGCTGAAACAGCCCGATACCGTGCATCAGACGGTGCAGATGGATGAAATGTCCGGCATCCTGCTACAGGGGCATCAGCCGGTCGTGCCGGTAGATGGAGAGGAGGCTTTGAAGGATATGATCGTTATCCAGGCGATTTACCAGGCGGCAAAGACGGGTGGGAAGATTCAGCTGAACGCATAACCCGGGTCGAAGGAACCCCCCTATAGCGCATCGACATCCGGGATGATGACGACGCCGCGGAATTTTCGATCGTTGTGGAGGATGGCGCTCTGCTGCCGGATGACATGCTTGGCGAATGAAATGGTATGACCGTCCTTGGGCAGCTTTAGCATGAGCTCCATCAGGTGTTGGTTGCGGATGCGGGCGATAACCGGTTCGGCGGGGCCGACGAGATAAGCCGGAAATTCCTTTTTCAATGTGATGGCAAAAAAGCCGGCGGCTGAGTCCACGATATCTTTGTCGCGGTGGCGGAATGTCACCCGGATGACGCGGGAAAAAGGAGGATAACCGAATTGCTGGCGGAAAGGCAGTTCGTGCTCAAAGAATAATTTATAATCATGGGCTTTGACATATCCGAGCACCGGGTGGGTGGTGTCGGCCACCTGGATAAGCACTTTCCCTTCTCCGTCTTTACGGCCGGCGCGGCCGCTCACCTGTTCCATTAATTGAAATGCTCGTTCGTTGGCGCGGAATTCGGCAAAGTGGATGATGCTGTCGGCATCGAGGATGCCCACAAGATTGACGTGTTCGAAGTCGAGCCCTTTGACGACCATCTGGGTGCCCACGAGAATATCGACCCGTTGTTGCTCGAATTGCTGGATGAGCGTATCATGCGCTGTTTTCCCCCTCACGCTGTCGATGTCCATTCGGGCGATACGGGCTTTTGGGAAGACAGCTTCAAGATGCTCTTCTATCCGCTCGGTCCCAAAATTCCGCTGGACGAAGCGATGGTTGCCGCAGGCGGCGCAGGTGTGGACGGGCGGATATACGGTGCCGCAATAGTGGCAATGCAGCTTATTTGTTAGCTTATGAAAGTTGAGTGACACATCACAGTTCCGGCATTGCGGAATCCAGCCGCAGACTTCGCAAACCTGGTAGGGGGAGTAACCGCGACGGTTCTGAAAAAGAATGATCTGCCGGCCGGCAGCCAAAGATTTTTCGATCTCGGCGTGAAGGGGAGGACTGAGGATGGGTTTGCCATGGTCACGGGAGCCGGTAAGCGGGTCGTCCGAGGACGGTGCGGCTTCGCCGGGGACCTTGGAGTCAGGGGACGCGTAACCGGGGCCGGGATCTGCGGCGCGGACCGGCGGGAAAAGGTCGCCGGGAAAGGTATCGGCGGATCCCGCGGGCGGATGGGTTGCGGGGAGCGGGACGGGAAGGCGTTTATCTTTGGAAAAGCGGGTACCGACCGGACGGAAAGCCTTTGTATCGATGACATCGATCTGCGGGAGCGGGACATTGCCATAGCGCTCGTCCAGCGCGACAAGCCCATATTTGCCGGTGGTAGCATTGTAATACGACTCCACTGAAGGGGTGGCGCTACCCAGCAGCACCCGGGCGCCGAAAAGCGAAGCATAATAAATAGCGGCATCCCGGGCATGATAGCGGGGAGCGGGCTCCTGCTGCTTGTAGGAAGCGTCGTGTTCTTCGTCGGCGATGATAAGGCCCAGCCGGGCGAAAGGCAGGAAAATGGCAGAGCGGGCTCCCAAAACGACTTTTAGCTCACCGGTACGGATCTTGTTCCAGGTCTCCAGCCGCTCATTCTGGCTGAACTTGCTATGATAGATCCCGACATAGCCGCCGAAATGCCGCTGCAGCCGGCGGATGATCTGCGAGGTGAGGGCAATTTCGGGCAATAGATAAAGAGCCTGCTGACCCTGACGGATAGCCGCTTCGATCTGCCGGATATAGATCAGGGTCTTGCCGCTGGATGTTACCCCGTGTAACAGACAAACGGATCGTTCCCGGAAGGCTTCCCCGATGCCGTCGAAGGCCGTCTGCTGGGCGGGGCTCAGCTCAAAATCAATCTTTATGTCCCGCGGAAGAAAGGCGGCGCGGTCGACGTTACGGCGTTCGATACGGAGGATATTTTTGTCGACCAAGCCTTTTAATTGTTCGCCGGAAGCACCCGATTTCTTCAGCAGTTCCGGTCGGGATACTTCTCCGGCAGTCTTTTGCAAATGAAGATAGGCCAGCAGCAGCTCCAACTGTTTGGGCGCCCGTTCCCAGTTATTGAGCAGGTCGGCCAATTTTTCTTCCGCAGCATATTCCGGGTTGAGAAGCACATAATTTTCTTTTTTGGGGGAGTAGGTTTCTTTTAGCGATTCCCAGACAAAACAGACCTTTTTTTCGATCAGCCGTTTGATCACGGGATAGACATGGGAAGAATCCAGCAGTTCCTGGACTTCTGCCAGCTTTAGCTCTTTTTGGATCTGCAGAGCTTCGGCGACGATAAATTCATCGTTGTCGAGATGGGTGAAGTCATCACCTGTCTCTTCGTTAAAGACCAGGATGGTCTCGCTGCTTAGCTTGAAGTGAGCGGGGAGGGCGGCAGCCATCACCTCGCCTTCGCTGCACAGATAGTATTCGGAGATCCATACCCATAATTTCTGCTGGGCGGGATGCAGGATGGGTTCGGCATCAAGCAGGTTGCCGATGGGTTTTGGCTCAAAGCTGGCAGGCTTGTCGTCATGGAGACGTTTGACGATGCCGGCATATTTTTTATTGCGAAGCTCCACCTCTACCCGGCAGCCTTCGCGGATCTGGGTATGCCATTGTTCCGGCACGGACCAGGTGTAATTGGTGGGTAAGGCCAGGGGTATGATAACTTCGGCATACATGGGGATGCAAATTACGGGAAAAGGGGATTCGGGAGGGAAAATAAGCCATAATAGGTATCTTTGCCGGCTGATGAACGAAGTAAGAAATAAGACCGTGGCCTTCCATACGCTGGGATGCAAGCTCAATTATTCGGAGACATCGAGTCTTTCCCGGCTGTTGGAAAACGAAGGTTTTGAAAAGCGGGAATTCGATGAGACCGCCGATGTATATGTCATCAATACCTGCTCGGTGACCGAAAATGCCGACAAGGAATGCCGCTACCTGGTCCGGAAGATCCAGCGGCAGGCGCCGGAGAGCCTGGTCGTGATCACGGGCTGCTACGCTCAGCTGAAGCCGGCGGAGATCGCGGCGATCCCGGGCGTGGACCTGGTGCTGGGCGCGGCGGAAAAATTCAATCTGGGCGCTCATCTGAAAGAACTGTCCAAGGGCGATCCGACAAAGATCTGCAGCTGCGATATCGAAGAAGTGAATAGCTTCAATCCTTCCTGGTCCCTGAATGACAGGACACGGACTTTTCTGAAGGTACAGGATGGCTGCGACTATAATTGTTCGTTCTGCACGATTCCGATGGCCAGGGGTCGGAGTCGCTCGGGTACCATTGCCCAAATCATAGCGACCGTCCGGGAACTGGCCCGTCGCGGGGATGTAAAAGAGATCGTACTCACGGGGGTGAACCTGGGGGATTTTGGGAAGGGGGGATGGAACACGGGCGGGGGGATGGGTGGCCTGCAGCCGGAAGACTTCTTCGGGCTGATAAAAGAACTGGACGGCATCGAGGGCATCGACCGCTACCGGATCTCTTCGATAGAACCCAATCTGCTGACCCCGGAAATGATCGAATGGGTGGCCGGCAGCCGGCGGTTTATGCCGCATTTCCATATCCCGCTGCAAAGTGGCAGTAACCATGTCCTGAGGCTGATGCGCCGCCGGTACAAGCGCGAACTATATGCAGAAAGGGTGCGGCTTATCAAAAGCTGTATGCCGCATTGTGCGGTCGGCGCGGATGTCATCGTCGGTCATCCCGGAGAAACCGCCGACCATTTTGCCGAAACAGTCGAATTCCTTGCAGGGCTGGACATTTCCTACCTGCATGTCTTCACTTATTCAGAACGAGATGGTACAAAGGCGCTGGAGATCCGACCGATCGTGCCAATAGCGATGCGGGCTGCGCGCAACAAGATACTGCGGAATCTCTCCTACCACAAAATGCAGTCTTTTATCCACCGGCACGAAGGACAAACCCGAAAGGTATTACTGGAAGGGCATGTCACGACCTCGTTGATGGAAGGGTATACCGATAATTACATCAAAGTGACCACTCCCTATCGCAAGGAATGGGCTAACCGGATCATCGACTGGAAATTATGAGCAAAAAGATATGCGGCATGAACATTGCGGACAGAAATTTGTTAATTTCAGGCAGGAGAGCGACCATGAGAAAATTCCAGGTGACCATACAGTTTGAAATGAATGATGAATTCGCCGCGCTGGTCCCCCCTCACCGGATCTATATTAACCGGTTGATCGAACAGGGGATCATCGATCACTATGTGGTAACGATGGAAACACAGCGGGTGTGGATCACTTTTTCCGCGGAGGACAAAAAAGATGTAGAGCGATATCTTGCCAAATCCCCACTTTTTAAATACTGGACCTACGAGATCGATGAACTATTCATGGTTGACGGCTTGCATTACCGGCTTCCTGTTGTGCAGCTGAATTAGTTTCTCTAATTTCGTCGCACTATGTTAAAATCTCTTTTTTACTGCCTGCTTTCGACGAGCTTTCTCGTATCTGCTATTTGCCAGGGACAGACCGCTGCGGGTCTGCCGGAACAAACCAGGGGGGCGGGTTATGATCCGCACGCCTTATTTGCCCCGGGTTTTTATGGCGACGTTCATCTCGCCACCCGCTCCGCGGACGGAGCTCCCTCTTCTGCTTATTGGCAGAACCGGGCCGATTATACGCTGGCGGTAAAATTGGACACGGCCACCAACGAAATGCAGGGTACGGATATCATCCGCTATACCAATAACAGCCCTGACAGCCTGCATAGCCTCTGGCTGTACCTGGAACAACAAACCTACCGGCCCGACGCCCGGTCAAATTACTATACCGCCTTTGCCTCCGGCGGCCATACCGATGGCTACCGGCTGGAATCCGTAAAGATCCGGCAGGGTGCTGTGCTGACGGATGCCGACACGGTCATTACCGACACCCGGTTGCAGATCCGGCTGAAACAGCAGCTGGCAGGGCATGGCGGACAGATCACGGTGGAAATCCGGTACCGTTATGTGGTGCCCGGTGATTTTGGCAACCGGACGGACTATACGGCTACACGAAACGGCAAAATTTATGAGATTGCACAATGGTATCCCCGGATGTGCGTCTATGACGACCGGCAGGGATGGAACACCCTACCCTTCCTGGGCAGCGGCGAATTCTATTGCGAATACGGGGACTTCGATTACCGGGTGACGGTGCCCTGGGATATGATCGTAGCGGGCTCGGGTGAATTGCAGAACCCGCAGGAGGTGCTGACGGCAAAAGAGCAGTCCAGGCTGAATGCCGCCCGCTCCAGCGATGCGACCGTCATGATCCGGGATCTTTCCGAAGTGGGCGATCAGGCCAGCCGGCCGGTGCATACAGGGGTGCTGACCTGGCATTTTAAAATGTTCAACACCCGGGACGTCGCCTTTGGCGCAAGCCGGGCTTATATCTGGGATGCTGCGCGCGTCAACCTGCCCGGCGGCAGGAAGTCGCTGGCTATGTCCGTCTATCCGGCAGAAAGCGCAGGCCCGGATGCCTGGGGTCGCGCAACGGAATATTTGAAAGCCTCGATGGAATATTTTTCCACGCAGTGGTTCACCTATCCTTATCCGGTAGCCGTCAACGAGGCAGGGATTGCCGGCGGGATGGAATACCCGGGTATCGTTTTCGATGGCATCACCGATAAAGGGAAGGAACTGTATTGGGTGACGGCTCATGAGATCGGGCACAACTGGTTTCCCATGATCGTCGGCAGCGATGAGCGGACATATGGATGGATGGATGAAGGATTCAATACGTTTATCGATATCTATGCATCGGATGTTTTTAATAAGGGCGAGTTTGCGCCAAAGCGGGACGGCGAATATGCACCCGGCGGCGGCAACCCGGTGGACGAGATCCTGCCTTTGTTGAAAGATCCGCAGGCGCCGGTGATGCTGACGCGGGCAGATGCTATCCCGGAAAAGTACCGGCACCCGATGGTGTATTTCAAGCCGGCGCTGGGGCTGGTGCTGCTGCGGGAGCAGATATTGGGCAAGGAACGATTCGATTATGCTTTCAGGCGGTATATCCGCAGCTGGGCCTATCGTCATCCCGGGCCTTACGACTTTTTCCGGACGATGGACAATGAGGCCGGCGAGGATTTGTCGTGGTTCTGGCGCGAATGGTTTTTCCATAATTGGAGCCTGGACCTGGCCATACAAAGCGTGAGCACTACGGCGACTGACGCGTCGGTGACGATCGCCAACCTCGATCCCATGGCAATGCCGGCAATATTGGAACTTGTTTGGAAAGACGGCACTCGCCAGCGTGTCGCAGTTCCCGTCGAGACCTGGTTGCAAGGCGGAGTGAGGACATTGCATTTTGCGGCAACGCAACCGCTGGCAGCGGTGACCATCGATCCGGATCATGTGCTGCCGGATGAGAACCGGGAGAACAACAGCTGGAAAAACTAGCCCGGTTTATTGTTCGACAGCTGCTACTGAGCACAGACTTCAGTAGTTGTATCTATCAGGCCAAATTTTAGATAAGAAAGTATTATACCTGTTATTCCCGGGTAAGTACCTTTGTATTACTTCCTATAAGCCGCTGTTCAAACCACATTTTCACCACTAACAAATCGTTTGTCATTATGAAACGTTCATTGAAACGCATATCTGCTATGCAGCATTATGCCCTTATCTTTCTATTACCAGCCGCACTTTTGCCGGCTTGCGACAAAAACACTTTATCCTCCGCCATCACCCGCACTACAACCTCGGAGCAGGCGCAAGCCCGGACCGCTACCCCGCAGTTGTCCCTTGGCCTTGGCGATGGAGTCAACCTTCAGCCTTCTTATTACAACAGCGGGAATGTCAACTTCGGATGGTCGCTGATGAAATCCAATACAAAGATCAAAACAGTGCGCATTGAGATAGAACCCTCCGTCAGCATTACCACCGTCAAGAGTTGGATATCCCAGGCCAAAAGCAATGGTTTTAGCATTATTGCCACGTATCACAAAGCATCGGTACTGGGGTCCGATAACGTGAGCGACCTTCTTGCCGCCGCCAACTGGTGGAAAACCAACTACAGCAGTCTTGCTTCCGCGGGCAGCTTTACTGTCAATCTGATGAATGAATGGGGAGACCATAACCTGACCGCCAACGCTTATGCGAGCGCTTATAACCAGGCCATCCCCATCGTCCGAACGGTATATAGCGGCACCATCATTATCGACTGTTCCGGTTGGGGTCAGGAAACCCATATCGCCGCCGAAGCCATCCTTGGGACAGAGGGCACGAAAATCTCCGATGGCAATATCATTCCTTCTGTACACGTCTATCCCAACGGATGGAACCAGGCCTTGAACCATAACCTGGAAAACTCGGACCTGGATGACCTGGCCAGCGCCGGTAAAGGAGGGATCATCGGCGAGTTCGGCAATTCCCCTTCGGGCAGCGTCAACTGGTCCGGCATCGTCACCTATGCAAAGTCCACCAAGGGCTGGACCGTCCTGGGCTGGGCCTGGAATGGGGACGGAGGCAGCATGAACATGGTGACACCGGGTTGGTCCTCCGATCCCACAGCCACTTCGTTCAGTGAAAGCAGCTATTTCAACACCGTCTACAGTTTATTGTAGACAGAATTATATCCGGGGCATATAGGAGATTGGGCGGCCCCTTGCGGGGTCGCCCCTTTTTAACAAGTTGCATCAGCTTGAACCAGGCAGAAAAAATTTTGTAGAAATGTTTTTGCCCTTATCTTTGCACTCCTTTCGGCAGAAATCCTGGCGTAAAAGGAAAAGGGAGTTTAGCTCAGTTGGTTCAGAGCATCTGCCTTACAAGCAGAGGGTCGGGGGTTCGAACCCCTCAACTCCCACGGAAGACCTCGAGAAATCGGGGTCTTTTTTTTGATCCCATTTTTGATCCCATGTCTATCGCAATTTCAAGCCTATATCTCTAATTTTCAAACTTTTAAAGACTCTTGATTTCCATATCACAATTGCCGGCAGTTATTAACATATGATACCCAGGATATAAGAGTCTACAGATATTTTTCACTTTCTTTCAAACGTTTGAATTTGCACACGGTATTTGCACAAATAGCTTATTAAACAGAGTTAGAATAGATTAAGTTGAACTACGCCAAATAAAAGAACGTCGGGGTCAAGAGACCAACAACGAACAGCATGCAAACTGTCAGCATGCCGCGCTTCGCCCAAGCCAGCCAATGGCACAACTTATAGAAATGCCCGCTATGAGCATGGCCAAACTCCGTCCACGTTTTATCCATGATCGTAAATTTCCATTCTTTCAATAGCAGCACTAATTTCTATTCCGTAAACAAAGCGCCCTACCCAATAGCCAGCATAGCCCTGATTTTCGCCGCAATCAGCGTATTTATTTCTTACAAATCGCTCCGCGATCAAAGAAAGCACAACATAAAATCCATCAGACCCATTCTGCATGTAGGACAATGGGACTACGAAAACGACTTATGTTTTACAGACCTCTAAATGCTGGGTCTACCCCATCTTTAATGTTTTCGTTGGCCGACGCTTTTAAAAGGACGTGGCGAAGGCTTTTGATTTTGTCAGATAAGGCTCGGACAATAGGTCCGCCGCCAGCTTTTCGCCGATCATCAGCGTCGGCGCATGCGTATTCCCGGATGTTATTTGCGGCATGATGGAAGCATCGGCCACCCGAAGCCGCTCGATTCCATGTACTCTAAGCTTTTCGTCTACCACGGAATTTTCATCCGACCCCATCTTGCAAGT
>Ga0302326_10019466_pt1 | contig 14018 bp, 11 predicted proteins | sample Palsa_T0_3_FD_202264 | JGI IMG/M metagenome (GOLD analysis project Ga0302326, IMG submission 202264) | Peat permafrost microbial communities from Stordalen Mire near Abisko, Sweden - Palsa_T0_3 | ecosystem: Environmental > Terrestrial > Soil > Palsa > Peat permafrost | place: Sweden: Abisko... | reverse complement strand
CACCTCGACCAGCCGCATCGCCGGAACCGGGTTGAAGAAATGCAGCCCGACCAGCCGCTCCGGGTGCGCCAGCCCGGCCGCCATCGCGGTCGGCGTCAGCGACGAGGAGTTGGACGCCAGCAGGCAGTCGGCCGGCACCACCTGCTCAAGCGCCGCGAACAGCGCGCGCTTGACGCCGAGGTCCTCGACCACGGCTTCGATGACCACCCCGGCCTCGGCCAGCTCGGAGATCTGCGCGGGGAGGATGTCGAGCGCGTCGGGATCGACCTCCAGCCGTCCCTTCGCCACCTGGGCCTTGACCCGCTCCCTGATCCGGTCGATGGCCCGCCCGGCTTCGCCGTCAACCGCGTCGGCCAGCAGCACCCGGTGGCCCGCGAGCGCGGCCACCTGGGCGATGCCCGCGCCCATGGTGCCGGCCCCGATCACGCCGACCAGCGGAAGTCCGTCGTCCATCAGTCCTCCTGCCTTGTCCCCGGTCGGCCCGGTATCCGGGCCGACCTGCCGACGTTACCCAATGCCTGTGGCCAGCACGTTCTCCGGGGGATTAATTGTGCTGGCCCGGGCCGCGGAACGACTAAAGTCGTCAGGCAGCCCTACGTCCCGACGGAGGATGAGAGAGTCCCGTGCTGATCCGCCTGTTGCGTTTCTACCTGCGTCCGTACCGCAAGCCGCTCGCGTTCCTGCTGGTGCTGCAGCTGGCGCAGACGCTGGCAACGCTGTACCTGCCGACGCTGAACGCGGACATCATCGACAACGGCGTGATCTTCCACAACACGCATTACATCCTGACCACCGGCGGCGTGATGCTGGCGATCACCCTCGGGCAGATCGTGTGCGCGATCGGCGCGATCTACTTCGGGGCCCAGGTGGCGATGGCGCTCGGCCGCGATGTCAGGCAAGGGGTGTTCCGCCGGGTGCTGATGTTCTCCGACCGGGAGGTGAACCACCTCGGCACGGCGTCGCTGATCACCAGGACCACCAATGACGTCCAGCAGGTCCAGATGCTGGCCCTCATGACGTTCACCCTGCTGCTGGCCGCGCCGATCACCTGCGTGGGCGGGATCATCCTGGCGTTGAACCAGAACGTGCCGCTGTCGTCGCTGCTGCTTGTCGCGGTGCCGGTGCTCGCCGTCATGCTGGCGCTGATCATCTCCCGGATGCGGCCGCTGTTCCGGCAGATGCAGGAGCGGCTGGACGGCATCAACGGGGTGCTGCGCGAGCAGATTACGGGCGTCCGCGTCATCCGCGCGTTCGTGCGCGACCCGCAGGAGCGGGAGAGGTTCGAGCGCGCGAGCACCCAGCTGTTCGACGTCTCGCTGGGGACCGGCAAGCTGATGGCGCTGATGTTCCCGTCGGTGCTGCTGGTCCTGAACCTGTCCACCACCGCCGTGGTGTGGTTCGGCGGGCACCTGGTCGCGGACGGCTCGATGCAGGTCGGGGCGCTGACCGCGTTCATCACCTATCTGGCCCAGATCCTGACGTCGGTGATGATGGCGACGTTCATGTTCATGCTGGTGCCGCGGGCCGAGGTCAGCGCGGAGCGGATCATGGAGGTCATCGACACCGAGCCGGGGGTGGCCGCGCCGGTCAGCCCGCGGCCGGCGGGCCCTGAGCCCGGCCGGCTCGAGCTGCGGAACGTCGAGTTCCGCTTTCCGGGTGCGGAGCAGCCGGTGCTGCGCGACATCAGCCTGACCGCGCTGCCCGGCCGGACCACGGCGATCATCGGCGGCACCGGCAGCGGCAAGACCACGCTGGTCAACCTCATCCCGAGGCTGCTCGACGTGACCGGCGGGTCACTGCTGGTGGGCGGCGTGGATGTGCGGGAACTCGACCCGGCTCAGCTGTCGGCGGCCGTCGGGCTGGTGCCGCAGAAGCCGTACCTGTTCTCCGGAACGGTGGCGACCAACCTGCGGTACGGCAACCAGCAGGCCACCGACGAGGACCTGTGGCGCGCGCTGGAGATCGCCCAGGCCCGCGACTTCGTCGAGCGGATGCCGGACGGACTGGACTCGCCGATCGCGCAGGGCGGCACGAACGTGTCGGGCGGCCAGCGGCAGCGGCTGGCGATCGCCCGGGCGCTGGTGCACCAGCCGCAGATCTACCTGTTCGACGACTCGTTCTCGGCGCTCGACTACGCGACCGACGCGCGCCTGCGATCGGCCCTGGCGACCCAGGTCGCCAACGCGACCATGGTCATCGTCGCCCAGCGGGTCGCCACGATCAGGCACGCCGACCAGATCCTGGTGCTGGACGCCGGCCGGATCGTGGCCCGCGGCACCCACGCCGAGCTGATGGAGTCGAGCGAAACCTACCGGGAGATCGTGCTCTCCCAGCTGACCGAGCAGGAGGCCGCGGCATGAGCGAAGAAGCCACCACCGCGGGAGCCGACGAGGAGCGGGCGACGCCCGCGCGCGGGCCGGGCCCGACGGAACCCATGCGCGGTCCCGCTCGCTTCATGAGCGGCATGTCGACCGAGAAGGCGCTCGACTTCAAGGGCTCGGGCATGCGACTGCTGGCCACCCTGCGGCCGTACCGGGTACTCACGATCCTGGCGCTGACGCTCGCGGTCGCCAGCGTGACCATGTCGGTGCTCGCGCCCCGGCTGCTCGGCGAGGCGATCAACCTCGTCTTCGACGGCTACGAGTCGCACCGCCCGGTCGACTTCGGCCACGTGGGGCAGATCGTGGCCGTCGTCGCCGCGCTCAACGTCGGCGCCTCCGTCTGTGCGCTGTTCCAGGGCAGGCTGACCGCGACGATGGTCGCGCGATCGGTCTTCGGGCTACGCCAGGAGGTGCAGGCGAAGCTGTCCCGGCTGCCCCTGAGCTACTTCGACCGGCAGTCCCGGGGCGAGATCCTGAGCCGGGTCACCAATGACATCGACAACCTCCAGCAGTCCGTCCAGCAGACGCTGAGCCAGCTGGTGACGTCGCTGCTGACGATTGTCGGCGTGCTGACGCTGATGTTCATCGTGTCCTGGCAGCTGGCCCTGATCGCCCTGGTCACCGTGCCCGCCTCGGCGGTGGCGATGCGCAAGCTCGCCAAGCGGGCCCAGCCGCAGTTCATCAACCAGTGGAAGTTCACCGGCAAGCTGAACGGTCACATCGAGGAGATGTACACCGGGCACGCGCTGGTGACCGCGTTCGGCCAGCGGGAGGAGGCGATGGCCGCCTTCGACGAGCAGAACGAGGCGCTCTACCAGGCCAGCTCCCGAGCCCAGTTCATCTCCGGCACGATCCAGCCGCTGATGATGTTCATGTCGAACCTGAACTACGTGCTGGTCGCCGTCGTCGGCGGCCTGCTGATCGCGAACGGCTCGCTCACCCTCGGCGCGGTGACCGCCTTCATCCAGTACTCGCGGCAGTTCAGCCAGCCGCTGACCCAGGTCGCCAGCATGGCCAACCTGCTGCAGTCGAGCGTGGCCTCCGCCGAGCGCGTCTTCGCGCTGCTCGACGCGCCCGAGCAGTCGCCCGACGCGGCCGACCCGGTCAGCCCGGCCGAGGTCCGCGGCCGGGTCCAGTTCGACGACGTGTCGTTCCGGTACGTGGCCGACCGGCCGCTGATCGAGCACGTCTCGCTCGCGGTGGAGCCGGGGCACACCGTGGCTATCGTCGGCCCGACCGGCGCGGGCAAGACGACGCTGGTCAACCTGCTGATGCGGTTCTACGAGCTCGATTCGGGGGCGATCTTGCTCGACGGGGTCAACATCGCGCAGATGACCCGCGACGAACTGCGCGGCCTGACCGGCATGGTGCTGCAGGACGCCTGGCTGTTCGGCGGGACCATCGAGGAGAACATCGCCTACGGCTCCCTCGGCGCCAGCCACGAGCAGGTCGTCGAGGCGGCCAAGGCAACTTACGTGGACCGGTTCGTGCGGACGCTGCCGGACGGCTACGATACCGTCCTCGAAGACGAGGCCACTAACGTCAGCGCGGGCGAGCGGCAGCTGATCACGATCGCCCGGGCCTTCCTCGCCCGGCCGGCCGTGCTCATCCTGGACGAGGCGACCAGCTCGGTCGACACCCGGACGGAGGTGCTGCTCCAGCGCGCGATGGCGAACCTGCGGCAGGGCCGGACCAGCTTCGTGATCGCCCACCGGCTGTCCACCATCCGCGACGCCGACGTGATCCTGGTGATGGAGAACGGGCACATCGTCGAGCAGGGGAACCACGCGACCCTACTGGCGGCCGGCGGCGCGTACGCCCGGCTCTACCAGGCCCAGTTCGCCCAGGCGATGGAGGAGGTCGCCTGAGTTTTACCGGCCTGGTCGGGGTGCGGGCCGGGTGTCCATCGGGCGTCGATCACGTCTCTTTTCTGTGCCGGCCGAGGTCGCGCTGATAATTTCCTGAACGTGTACCCTCGGGCCGAGATCGGCTACGACACCCCGGAGCACATCCCGGGCCGAGTGCGCCCCGGTAAGCTGGCGCGCCGCCTCATCCTCGGCCTCGTTATCGGGGTGCTCGCGGGTGCGGCGATCATGCTTCAGGTCAAGGGCTGGACGACGCTCGGCAGCGAGGCGGGCGGCGCGTGCGGCACCAGCGACCAGGGCGTCTCCTACGGCGCGTGCCCGCGCGGCATCGCCCCGACGCTCATCATCTCGATCCTGATCGGCATCGTGGCCGTCCCGGCGGCCGTCACGATGCTGCTGCGGAAGGGCTGGGTTCGGCGGGGCGTGGTCGCCATCGGCCTTGCGGGCGGGGTGCTGGCCGGGCAGTCGCTGTTCGGCATCTGGCACGGCACCGACCTGACCGTCGCCTGGGTCGCCCCGTCTGACAGTTCGTCGCAGCTCACCACCGTGGGCGCCTGGGCCAGCGGCGGCTCGCTGATCCGGGTCCGGGTCGACGAGGCCGTCAGCTACGACGCCGCCACCGGCGCCGCGCAGTGGACGCTGCCGATCCCCGGGACGGACGTGGCCTGCAGCGTGAGCGGGACGAGTTCGAGCGGCACCACCGCGCTCATCGCCTACGGCCAGGACTCGACGACCTGCGACCACGTGATGGCGGTCGATCTCGCCACCGGCCGTCAGGTCTGGTCGGACCCGGTGCAGGACCCCTACAGCGGCAGCGCCGCCACCGGCGCGCTCGCCGTCGCCGCGGGCACCGCGATCGTGCTGACCGACGACGGCCTTGCCGGGGTGAGCGCCGCCACCGGCGCTCAGCGCTGGACCCTCGCCTCGCCTGACGGCTGCACCTACCAGCAGCTGGCCGCCTCGGCCGGCAGCGTCGTCGCGCTGGCCGCCTGCGACGGCAGCTATGACGTGGTCAGCGTCGACCCGGCGGCCGGCCAGGCGGCCTGGCAGTACCACGTGTCCGAGCCGTCGGACAGCTACCAGTTCCAGATCCTGTCGGCCAGCCCGGTGGTGATCAACGACGACCTGACCGGCCCGCGGGGCACGTCCACGGTCCGGGAGTTCGGCCCGAGCGGGGCTGAGACACTGGCCTTCAGCGTCTCCGGCATCCCCCTCGGGGGCGGGACGGTCACCCTCAACACCGCGTCCACCGGCGGCTTCGGGGTCCCGGTCGCGGTGACCGACGGCATGCTCGTCGGCGCCACCAACACCGGCGGCTCCGGCGGCGACGCCATCGTCGGCTACCGGCTGGCCGACGGCAGACGGCAGTGGCTGGTCGACACGCCCGACGAAGTCAACGACGCAACGCTCAGCGGCAGCGAGCTCGTGTTCGTCGACGAGTCCGACCCGGCTTACTCGCTGGAAGAGGTCAACGCCAGCACGGGGACGCTGCGCTCGCTGGGATACTTCACCCAGGGGATCCTGCAGTCCGGCCAGTCCGGGCTGTACGCGTTCCCGGCCGACGACCTCGTCGTCAATACGACCGGCGACAGCGGCGATCAGCCGCCGGTCGCCGCCATCAAGGCCCCGGCTGCGCAGGGGTAGGGAGAATCGTCGCCATGCCAGCCGTGTTGCCGCATCGCCGTCTCGGCGGGTCCGAGATCGAGGTTTCCCGGATCGCGCTCGGGTCGTGGCGGACGTTCGAGCGGATGCCCCGGGCCGAGGCCGAGCGGCTGCTGGCCTCCGCGCTCGAGCGGGGGATCGATTTCCTCGACGACGCCCGGTATGACGACGAGACCGGGAAGGCGCCGATCCCCACCGGCTATTCGGAGGTGCTGTTCGGCGAGCTGCTGCGCGCGGTCGGGGCGGACCCGGGCGCGCTGACGGTCTCCAACAAGCTCTGGTGGGAGTTCTGGCCCGGGCAGGACGCCATCGGCGAGCTGGAGGCATCGCTGCAGCGGATGGGGCTGGACCGGCTCGGGCTGCTGTACTCCTCCACCTTGCCGTCCGAGGTTCCGGTGCCGGTCGCGGTCGAGCAGATCGCGGCCGTGCTGGCGACCGGGCGGGTAGGCGCCTGGGCGGTGGTCAACTGGAGCGCGGCTGATCTGGCGGCGGCGACCGCCGAGGCCGCGCGGGCAGCGATCCCGCCGCCGTGCGCGGCCCAGCTGCCGTACAGCCTGGCTCGCACTGACTGGGTCGAGGACCCGGCGATGGACGCCGCGCTGGCGGCGGCCGGGGCATCGCTGATCCCGTCGGCGGCGCTAGCCGGCGGCGCGCTGAGCGGGAAATACTCCGATGGCGCGGCCGGACGGCTCAGCGACGAGCTGGGCGATCCGCGCCGGTCGGCTGCGCTGCGGCTGGGGGCCGCGCTTCGGCGTCCGGCTGCGGCGCTCGGCACCAGCCCGGCGACGCTGGCGATCGCGTTCACCTTGCTTCATCCGCGGACGGCGGCGACCTTGATCGGCGCCACCAGCCCGGCTCAGATCGACGCCGCTCTTGACGCCGTTGGGCTGGCGGAGCGCCTCACCTCCGGTGACGTGGCGGAGCTGAGAAGCCTGGCCCGCTTGCGCTTACCGGCCGACGCTCTGTCTTCTGGACGCTCGGCGTCATCGACTCGCATATCTTGCTGTTATCTGGGGAGCCGCGCGCCCGAGAGCAGTTGGTGTCATGGAGGGAAGAGAGTCGCCTCGGTTCGTTCGGGAGAAAAGGCTTTGAATTTCGAACGGAAGGTGGCGACAGCTTTCAGGATGTACGCCTCGCGCCGCTCCCGGGCGACGGCCTTGCCAACCGCCTGCTCGGCGGCCGGGCGCTGGTCGACAGCGTGGCCCCTGGCCAGCACGTCGCTCCACTTTGAGTAAGTGTCGTTCATCGCCTGCCTGCCTCCAATGCCTGTAGGCGCTCGGCATACCGCCCGTCTGCAAGCGGTATGGCCTCGCGGTACCAAACCGCCCCTATAACCAGTCAGTCATGTAGATGATACGACGAACGAGCCGAGTGGTTGTCGACTATGCCCGACACTATAATCGTCTAGCCACATTCGCTTGCGGTGCCGGGTGAAACGGTGAAGCCAGGAGACCGGGGTTGTCTGGTCTCCTGGCTTCACGGGCTCGCGTGCGGCCTGGCTGGCCGCGACGGTGGGTCACCGGGGCAGTTGCGGCCCGCGGTTGTAGAGTCGCTTGGCCCAGACGTAGCTGACCAGCGCGATGCCGATCGTCCAGGCGGCGGAGACGATCGCGTGGCTGCCGACCGGGCCCCCGACGAGCAGGCCGCGGACGGTCTCGGTGACGGGGGTGAACGGCTGGTACTCGGCGAACCAGCGCAGCCCGATCGGCATCGAGGCGGTCGGCACGAAGCCGCTGCCGAGGAACGGCAGCAGGGTCAGGAACATCGGCAGGTTGCTGGCCGACTCCACCGTCTTGGCGACAAGCCCGAGCGCGACCGACAGCCAGGTCAGCGCGAAGCTGGTCATCAGCACGATGCCGATGACGGCCAGCCAGGCGCCGGGGCTCGCGTCCGTCCGGAAGCCGATCGCCAGCCCGACGCCGACGACCAGGACCATGGTGAACAGCGTCTGGATCTGGGTGCCGAGCACGTGCCCGGTCAGCACCGAGGAGCGGGAGATGGCCATGGTGCGGAACCGGGCGATGATGCCGGTGGTCATGTCCATCGCGACCGAGATCGCGGTCGCCTGCACCACGCAGGCGATGGACAGCACGAGGATGCCGGGCACCACGTAGCTGATGTACGCGGCGCGCCCGCCGCCGCCGGGCACGTGGCCGAGGCCGGACCCGAGGGTTCCGCCGAACACGTAGACGAAGATCAGCAGCAGGACGATCGGCATGAAGGCGAGCAGCAGGGTCATCGAGGGGTAGCGGATCATGTGCCGCACGTTGCGGCGGAGCATGGTCGCGGAATCGGCGGCGGCGTAGGACATGGTGCTCATGACTGGGTCACCTTCTGCTTCTGCGAGTCGGGGCGGGAGGAGTCGTCGGGCTGGTTCTCGGCCTGGTTCTCGGCCTGGTTCTCGGGCTGCCCGGTGAGGGCGAAGAAGACGTCATCGAGGTCCGGGGTGTGGATGGACAGTCCCTCGACCTTGACGGAGGCGCTGTCGAGCTGGTTGAGCAGAGCGCGCAGGGCCTCGACGTTGCCGTCGCCTGGCACCTGCAGGGTCAGCGCCTCCTCGTTGCGAGACGCGGCGGCCAGCAGCCGGCCGGCCGACTCGAGCTCGGTCTGCGCGGCGAAGCGCAGTTCGATGTGCCCGCCGGGGATGCGGCGCTTGAGTTCGTCGGCGGTGCCCTCGGCCACGATCCGGCCGTGGTCGAGCAGGGCGATCCGGTCGGCGAGCTCGTCAGCCTCCTCCAGCTGCTGGGTGGTGAGCAGGATGGTGATGCCGCTGGCGGCCAGGTCGCGGACGATCTGCCACATGGTCTGCCGGCTGCGCGGGTCGAGCCCGGTGGTCGGCTCGTCCAGGAAGATCAGCCTCGGGTCGCCGACCAGGGTCATGGCCAGGTCGAGCCGCCGTCGCATGCCGCCCGAGTAGGTGCCGGCCAGCTTCCCGGCGGCGTCGGCCAGGTCGAACTGGCGGAGCAGGTCAGTGGCCCGGCGCCGTCCGGCCGCGCGGCCGAGATGGTGCAGGTCGGCCATCAGCAGCAGGTTCTCGGTGCCGGTGAGCAGGTTGTCGACGGCGGAGAACTGCCCGGTGACGCCGATCGCAGCCCGGACCGCGTCGGGTTCGGTGGCCAGGTCGTGGCCGGCGACGCGGAGGTCACCGCCGTCGGGGTTGATCAGGGTGGAGAGGATCTGGACGACGGTGGTCTTGCCGGCGCCGTTCGGGCCGAGGAGCGAGAAGATCGTGCCCTCGGGGACGGCCAGGTCGATGCCGTCGAGCACGACCTGGTCTCCGTAGGACTTTCGCAGTCCGGTGACCGAGATGGCCAGCCGGGCGGGGGTGGTGGTCATGGCGTGTTCCTTCCAAGGTGCCCGCCCTTGTTTTTGGCAGGGGCGGGGCAGGGGCGGGGTGGCCGGCTGGCCGGGGTGGCCGCCGTTAGGCGCGGCGGATCACGATGTCGCCGTAGCTGGTCCGGGCGCTGACCTCGACGACTGAGTCGGTGGGCTCGGGGCTGTCGGCGGCGTCCATGTGGTTGCGCACGTGGCCGAAGCTGGTGAACAGGTCGAGCCGGGCCGCGGAGCCCGCCCCAACGCCGATCTCGATCTCGCCGTTGCTGGTCTTGACCTCGACCGTGCCGCTGCTGACCTGGCCGATCCTGATCTCGCCGTTGGCGGACTTGCCGGTGACGTTAGCGTCGGCCCGTCCGACGATCAGATCGCCGTTGCTGGCGTTCATCCGCAGGTTGCCGGTGACCGCGTCGATCCGGGTGTCGCCGTTCGAGTTCTTGATGACGGCGGCGCCGTCGATCTCGCCCAGGCGGATGCGGCCGGTGCCGGTGGTGACCTCCGTGTCGCCGCCGGCCTTGGTCACGCTGACCGCGCCGGCCCCGGTGTGCAGGTCGAGCGGACCGGTCTCGTCGAGGTCGACGTTGCCCGCCGTTGTCTTGATCTTGCATTCGCCGAGGCGGCCGCTGGTGTGGAAGGCGGCGACCGAGGAGTCGCCGTGGACGCTGGAGCCGGCCGGCAGCTCGATCGTTACGTCGACCGAGCCCGGCTTGCCGAGCAGGCCTAGGCCGCGCGGCCGGGGCGTCTTCACCACCAGGCCGTCAGGGGTCTGCTCGACGCGGGTCTGCTCGGCGTCGCGGACGTCCACCTCGCGGGAGTCGTCGGTGGGCCTGACCTGGACGATGGTGTCGGTGCGGTCGGAGGCGACGATACGGACGTCGCCGACCGACAGCTCGATGGAAACGGTGATCGGCTTGGGAGTGGCGAAGGTGGGCATGACGGAATCTCCTGTGCGTGTGCGGTGCTATCCGTCCCCGGATCCGGGGCGGCGGGTGGCCTGTTGTCTGCTCGGCCGGGCAATGAGATGACGCGGCGCGGGCCGCGGAGGCGGGCTGGGCCGCGTAGCGGACCCAGCCGGTGTAGCGCTGAGAGCCGCGGGCGGCGTGGTTGGTGCGGCGGCTCGGGCCGTTGCCGTCGAGGGCGGCGGCGGCCGCCCGGACCAGCCAGCTGTTGACCGACAGGCCGGCCCGCTCCGCCGCTTCCTCGATCTGGCCCTTCAGGTTCTCGCTAAGGCGGAGGTTGACTCGTGCCATGGCGCCGTCGTCGTCCTGCGGTGCGACCGGCGGGAGTTCGGCGGCCGGGGCATCGGCCTGGTCGAGCGGCTCGCTGGGCGGCGGGGTCACGACGAAGCCGGGCTCCCGGCCGCGGAGCCGCAGGTGCACCGATCCCGGCGCCAGGTCACGGGTGATCTCGTCCGCCGCGTCGGACAGGGCATCAAGCAGGGCCAGGCGCAGAGCCGACTCCAGCGGGGCGGTAAGCCGCTCGGCGAGAGCGCGGGCGTCGTCGCCGCCGGCATCGGCGGCCAAGGCCAGCTCTTGGCGGATGTTGCTGACATACGTTCCGAGGTCCATGGCTCCAGTATGGCACCACTATGGTGCCATCGCAAGCCATGTCGGCGCCAAATCGATTCTCCATGGCCCATCGTGGTGCCAGATGCGTGCCAGAGTGCACCAAAATGCGCCGAGGCGGGCAGCTGAAGTGTGCCGCAGCCGACCCGGCTGGGGCTACGTCCTGATGGCTTCTGCGATCTCACGCAAGAAGCGGTCGACGTCCTTCATGGCGTAGCCCGGTCGCCACCGCGTCGTCGTGAACTCGACGTTGCGCACCTCGCCGTAGTCCGGCAGATCGGAACCGCGGAGGATCCCGACGAGCCAGTCGAGGAAGGCGTCCACCTCCTCATCGTCGAGGCCGGTGGCCCGCCCGCCGCGCCTAAGGGTGCCGTCGCCCGCCTTGAACGCGGTCACCAGGTAGCCGCCCAGCTTGACGCCCGAGCGAGCTCGGCAAAGGCGGCCGGCCGACCGGACGGCGCCAGGTACATCAGCGAATACCAGCAGACCACGCCCGCCAGCGAGACGTCCGGGAACGGCAGCTCGCGCAGATCGGCGATCTCGCACCGATGTCCGCGCCGAGGACCAGTTCGCAGAAAGGCCGAGCACCGCCCGCTCTTCCGGCATGCGGTCGAAGACGCCGGCCAGCCGCTCGGGCCAGGCGGATCCGGAATGGCGAGAGACCGCCGACGTGACTGGCGCATATAACCTAATATGTCGACTGTGTACGACACTAATCGACCGAGAGAAAATCCGGTGCCGTGAAGGACTCCCTTCGGACGACAGCTTCACCACCGCTATCGCTGTGGGACTCGCCAGCCCTAGCCAGGAATCTGATTATCAGATATTCTGCTTGCATGCGCACTATGACGGCCACGGAGGCTTCCCGGCACTTCTCGGACCTACTCGACGCTGTCGAGCGTGGGGAGACAGTGACAATCGTGCGCGGCAACAATCCGGTCGCCGAGATCGGGCCGGCTCACCGCCGGACAGGCGCGGATCTGAGGGCGGCGCTCACCGGAACCACGCCGCCAGATGACGCGTTCGTCAAGAGCATCGCTGAGGCGATGTCCATGGTGACTTCGGAGGTGGTCGACCCATGGGCCGACGCCTGATCTTGGACACCAACGTCCTTATAGCGTACGAGCGGGGGGCAATCGACAGAGCCACCCTGGATGATGACGAGCTTGCGATCGCGTCGATCTCGGTAGCGGAGTACCGGGTTGGCATCGAACTAGCGGACACGCCAGAGCGCGCGGCACAGAGGTCACGTGCGCTGGCAACCATCACGTCGGTGATAGACGTAATGGACTACACCCCCGCCACCGCGGCGCACCATGGTCGTCTGCTGGCTTACGTGCGCAAGTCTGGCACGCCACGAGGAGCACACGACCTGATCATTGCTGCTCATGCCGCAGAGACCGGGCGGACGGTCGTGAGCAAAGACGCGAAAGCCCGCTTCAGCGACCTGCCTGGCGTCACAGCGATCAGCGCTTGACCGCAGGGTGCGAAGGCGTCGTGGACTAAGAATCGTCCCGCTACCGTGAAGGCGTTCGGCGTCCCAGACCCGTCCGGTACTCGCGGCGGAACTCACTTAACCTCCCGACCAGGACCGCCACGCGACGTTGACCGAGGCGGCGCAGCCGCAGGACTGAAATAAGCCGCTATCGTGCAGGCGTGTCCGATTCCGCAAAGCGGCCGCTGCTATTCCTCGATGTCGACGGACCGCTCATCCCCTTCGGCGCGTCACCGCAGCAGTATCCAGCGGGCTACCCGGTCTATCAGTCCGGTTACGAGCTCAAGGCGGCTTCGAATCCACTGCTGGCCAGAATCGACCCCGGGCACGGGCCACAGTTGATGGCGCTACGCTGCGATCTGGTCTGGGCCACGACCTGGATGAACGAGGCGAACGAGTGCATCTGCCCGCGGATCGGCCTGCCCCCGATGCCCGTCGTGATCTGGCCGGAGCCGTCCGACGCCGATGACCAAGACGAGCGAGACGGGTTGCACTGGAAGACGCGTCCCTCGTCGCCTGGGCGGCAGGACGCTCCTTCGCTTGGGTCGATGACGAGATCACCAACCGAGACCGGGCCTGGGTATCCGCCTACCACCAAGGACACGCACTGCTACACCGCGTTGACCGCACCCAGGGGCTCACCGCTGCCGATTACGCAACCCTGGCCGAGTGGCTGGACAGGGTCGCGTGAATTCACGTCAATCGTCTGACCGGCTTCTTCCGGATCCTTGCGGTTAGCCGGTAACTCCTGGCTCCAGTCGCACAGGCAGAACGGGTGGCCGGCCGGATCCATGCATCTGTTTCGGGATCGCGCCGTCTGGCCAGGTCGGCGGCTGGTAATCGGGTACTCGCAGTGCCGCAACCGGAGTTCCCTTATTTTTCACCACGACGACATCGTCGCTTATCGGCGCTACTTCGCCGCCGAGGAGCGCCGCCCAGAACGCTGCGAGATCGGCCGGGTCCTTACAATCGAGGCAGATCAGTCCCAAGCGAGCCAATGCCACAGCGCGATCCTAGCAGAGCCGTGATGTCCACTTACGGCACCACGATCATACGGTCGGCGTCGATGTCGTATCTGATCAGCGGGCGATCAGGGAGGCTTTCGGGCGTCAGTACCACCGGTTTACCCAGACGCCGGCCCATCGCGCGAAGGAAACTGCACAGCAGATCGAGCCGCTCCTGGCCCTGGAGCGCCGAAGGCGAGAAGTCGACCTCGATCTCCTCATCGGTAAAGAAGTGCACGTTGACCCGCACCTGCGGCACTGGCCTGATCTGCAAGACAACGGCCATCTCACCACGTCGAGCGAAAACATCCTCCACTCGGACGGGCAGCCGCCTGGGCCTCTGGTCCTCCGAGTACTCAAACCACCAGCCCTTGGACCGGACCAGATCGACGAACGCCTGCCAGTCGGCGATCCTCGTGTCGAAGACGTAAGCGTCCAGCAACGACCCGTCCATCTCGAACCACTCCCGCACGTCATCCCACCGCAAGTCTCCCACCAGCCCATGATCTCCAGACGCCTCCAGCTGCGCACCCCATTTTCACGCTACGACGCCCAACGTGAAAGCCCGTCGCCACCAACGCCCGCTAAGAGACCAATATCAAAATTAGGATTATCCCGAACGGTCCCGTGTTCCCGCTGCTCGTTCAGGTGCCTGTGTGCGGGACGATATGTTTAATTCGGCCGTGTCATTCGAGAATAGCCTGGACTCTGGC
>Ga0302326_10019465_pt1 | contig 14018 bp, 8 predicted proteins | sample Palsa_T0_3_FD_202264 | JGI IMG/M metagenome (GOLD analysis project Ga0302326, IMG submission 202264) | Peat permafrost microbial communities from Stordalen Mire near Abisko, Sweden - Palsa_T0_3 | ecosystem: Environmental > Terrestrial > Soil > Palsa > Peat permafrost | place: Sweden: Abisko... | reverse complement strand
GGTCGACCGCGAACGCGCGTATGTTACTGGCCTCCACGCAGGCCATCGTGCGCCACTCGTCGTCTCCCAAATCTGCCAGCGACTGCGCACCTGTACTCCAGGGATTCCAGACCACCGTGGTGCGGGATTCTTGTTTCTCCAGGCGAATGCGCCGGCGCAGAATCGGGTCGATGATCTCGACCGGATGCGTCGTATCCACGTAGGCCCGATCGGTCTGCGCGGTGAAAGCAATATCGCCTTGCTGCCGTTTCTCCCGATTGTTATCCGTATTGTCGAGGTACTCTACAGCATCGAGGCCGCTGATACGAATAGCGTCCGCCCCGCCCACACGGTAGTACGTGTGCAGTGCCTCTTCAAACCGCAGCTTGCTGCCGGTATTCGTCATCACCAATTCCTGCGCCAGTTCGGCGCCAATCGTCAGACGGTGCTGCAAGTGAAAATCGTACGGCCACCACGCCCGTGTCCCATCATCGCTGCTGGTCGAAAGGCTCACCCTCACGGCATCGCCAAACTTTTCGACCGAGTCGAGTTGCCAGGCCTTGGTGCGCACGAACCCGTGCGAAGGCGCTTTAGGATCGTCCGCCTTATTACGAAACCAGGGAAAGCAGACGGGAATGCCGCCGCGAATCGCGTGTCCTGACGCCCATTGCGACTGCTTGCTTAAAAAGATCACTTCCTCCACGCCCGCCGGGTACCAGGAGGTAAGCTGCGCGCCGTGCAGGTAGATCTCAGCCGTCGCCGCGGGGCCACTGATGCTCACTCGCGGTAACCCACCACTCCCAGCGGTGACGCTCGCCACCCCAGCGATAGCGAACTGTTTATTCAGCTCATCGATATTCAACGTCCTACAACCTCCAACAACTCGTTCACCGAACCCACCGGAACCCCAGCCTGGGTGAGCTTACCCGCCGCATCATCCCAATGCAGCGTGGTGACGCTACTGTTTCCCTTCTCATACCCGTAAGTCTTGCCATCATCTTGATACAGCGTGAAGTCGCTGTTAACCCCGGGATAAACGCGAATCTTCGCTAACTTTTGTACCTGGCCAGTATTTTCCACCGGCTCGCCAAAGGGCAGGATCGATCCCGCGCGAACGAACAGTGGTAGCGTATCAATCGGCGCATCCACCCGCACCGACTTACCGCCGGTCAGCCGCTCCCCGCTCCAGTAGTTATACCAATCCGCGCCTGCAGGAAGGTAAACCATCCGGCTGGTAGCGCCCTGTTCCGTAACTGGGGCCACCAGAAACGCCGGCCCGAACATATATTCATCCCGGATGTCAGCCACCTTCTCATCCTGAGGGAAATCCATAAACAGCGCCCGCATGTACGGGGCACCCGTCTGGTTTGTTTCGTATCCCAGCGAATAGATGTAAGGCATCAGCTGATAACGCAGCCGAAGATACTTCTCCAGGATCGGCTCCGCCTGTTTTCCATAGGACCAGACCTCGTTATACCTGCGGCTGCCATGGGTTCGGAAATTCGGTTGAAACGCTCCATACTCGAACCACCGGGTATACAACTCCGGGTAGTCATCGTATCCACCAACGTTCTCGCGAGCATCGGAAGGATCAATCAACGGCGGATGCAACGGATGATGCTCCGCCGGCAGATACTGCCAGCCGCCAATATCGTTCCCCCAATAAGCTATGCCCGACGCTGTCACATCCAACCCGGTAGGAATCTGCCGCCGCAGCGTATCCCAATCAGGATAAATATCTGAGGACCAGAAGATCGTTCCATTGTGCTGCGCGCCAGAATAAGCATCCCGGGACAGGATCAGCGCACGATGATCCACATCGCGCCGGAAGCCATCATAAATCGCCGCCGTATGAAACAACGGATAGACGTCGAAGTATCGCGTGCCCGGTCCAATCGAAAAGTAACCGCCATTGGGCGGCAAGTCTGGCTCCGTCTCATCCGCCCAGATCGAGTCGAATCCCTTGCTGATGATATTGTCGCGAATTACATCCCAGAACCAGCGAGCCGCAGCCGGATTGGTGGTGTCGATATCGGAGCCGGCGCGGTCATACGGCAGCCCATCCACCGGTGTTCCATCGGCGAGATGCTCAAACCAGCCATTCTTCAGAACCGTGTCGTAGTAGCGTGTTCCCCGCTCGAAGCGCGGCCACACACTGATCATGGTCTGAAAGCCCATCGTGTGCAGCTGCTTGTTCATGGAGGCGGGATCGGGCCAGTTCGCCGGCACGAAATCCATCTGTCCCATTTTGGAGTAATAAAACCAGTCCACCACGATCACGTCGACCGGGAGGTGGCGTTCGCGGTAGCCCTTGGCAACCGCCATCACCTCGTCCTGGGTGCGATACCGTTGTTTGCACTGGATAAACCCATACGCAGCCTTCGGCAGCATCGGCGTGGACCCCGTCAGCAGCCGGTAACCGGAGTAGATCTCGTCTGTCTTGCTGCCTGCGATCACGAAGAAGGAGACTCGGTCGCCAACCTGCGAAGTCCACTGCGTCCGTTCGTTAAAGCCTGGCTGAATGGTGGTTTGCGAAGGATTATCCCACAGCAGGCCATACCCTTTGTTGGTCACCAACAGGGGTACGCAGAAGGTAGGTCCGCCAGTCGCGGTGTAATTATTCCAGCACTCGACGGTATGGCCGCGATGGTCGAGGTAACCCTCCTGGTTTTGTCCCAGACCGTAATAGTGCTCGTCTTCGGGCGAAGTGAAGGTAGCGCCTACTTCATAAAAATCAGCATCGCTGGGCCTTTTATCGTTCACCACGCCGGCTGTCCCGTCCTTGTGGTTGGGCACAGCCATTTCCCAGCCCTGCAATTCGAGCAGCCTGGTTCCCTCCGCAGTGCTGAACAGGATGTGCGCACCCGGGGTCGAGCCGTTGAAGTACCTGGCTATATCCAGTTCGGTGGCTAGTGGCTGGTGTGGCTTGTCGACAACCATGGTAACGGTGAGGCGATTGGATCGGTAGGTATTTCCCTCGTGGCTCCAACCCGCGGCAGAAGGTGCGGCAGTAAAACCGTATCCTGGAGGAGCTAAGGCCGGCTGCTTCAGCAGGCTGAGGGTGACTCGAATGATATTAGGTGCGTAGGGTTCGAGAACGATGGTGCTGCTGCCGCGATCGATCACCACTCGCGATTCCTGCGCCGGCGCGAACGCGGCAACTCCGGCCATCAGACCTATGCAACAGAGAATCCTCTCAAAGGGCATAGCGACCATGCTGCACGATTATGCAGAATGGAGCAAGCCCCGAGTGTCAATGGGCCTGCGGACCCAGTGGGTGGCCCAGGTCTCGCTCTTGAGACCTGGGTGCTCCGGCTAGGACCATCTGTCTCCTAATGAACAAGTCTGCTTTCCGTGGGAGGTTAGGGGTGAGACCTGACTATCCCACCCTTCGCAAAGAACGCGAAGGATGGGGCACCCGTCAATTAGTGGAGGGGATAGAGCCAAAAGGCGCGTTCCTTCTACCTTCCCACTTGCTACCGGCAAGCGAGTTTGCTCAAAAGCGAGACCTGGGCCACCCACTCAAAGCTGGAGGTCGCAGCTTTTATTTTGACAGAGCGTAGCGCAGTCGAGGGATCGCTTGACCCCCGGTAACTTAGTTCGGACCGGGACCCGATAAATCATAAACCGCAGTCGCGGTATGTTCGTGTTCCGACAGCACCAACCGGATCACCGCCAAAAGCTTATCGTTCGCCACCGGCTTCTGCAGAAACGTCTTCGCCCCGGCCTTCAGCGCACGATCCCAGTTCCCTACGCGGTCTCGTCCCGACAGCACAATCACGGGAATCGACGAAAGACTCTCATTCGCCTTCAACCGTTCCAGAACGCTGAATCCGTCGCCGGCCGGCAAGCCAAGATCCAGGATCATCAAATCCGGCACATGCTTCCGTGCCTCCGCGATACTAGCCACTCCATCCGCTGCGGTAATCACATCGTAATGGTTCGCCTTTAAGCGCAGTTGTAAACCCAGGCGCATTTCGGGGTCGTCATCGACAACAAGAATTTTCTTTTGGCTCATGGCTAACCCTTTCCCTGTAGAACTACCTTGTGAATGTGAGCTTGTATTTCAGCCGCTACCTGCTCCACGAACACCTCCATCGATTCATTGGCCAACCTCACCATGGGAGGCAGGAAGCTGTGCGTGATCGAAAAACTGAACTCGTTCGCTCGCAGCTCCTCGTGGCGCCCGAGCTGACCGAGAATCCGCTTGCCGATAATCTCCGCACCGTGCTGTTGTGTAGACGCGATCGCAAACAAAAGTCCGTGATCGCCGCCTGGCCCTAAATCAGGCAATAGCACATCTTTGTCAGGCCGTAGACATTCCTTGAGCACCCCGCGCACTGCATCTAATACTCGGCTGGGAACCTCGAGCGAGCCGTCCCGCGAACTTACCCCTACCGTAATCACCGCGATCGCTTCACCAGGCGTTCTCTCCTCCGCCAGGATCGGACGAATCAGATCCCCCAAAGAGAAGATGGGTATCGTGAATAGAAAATGACTACCCTGATGCGGCTCGCTGGTCACCCAGATCTCACCACCCTGCCGTGTCACCAGTTCCTTCGCAATGTGCAGTCCGAGGCCCAGGCCCCTGCGCCCCGCACGGCCCGTTTCAATGGCTGGGTCACTCACCTGGTAAAGATGTTCAAAAATGCGTGCGATCGCCTCCGCGGTCATACCGCATCCGGTGTCGGAAACTTCCACCTGCAGAAAACCCGGGTCCTGCGCACACACTCCGGCTTGAACATTCACCATTCCGCCGTCAGGTGTATATTTCACCGCATTATCCAACAAGATGGTGAGCACCTGCCGAATGCGCATTGCATCGCCATAAGCCAGAGGAAGATCCGGCGAGGATTGGTAGGAAAGAGCAATCTCTTTCTCCTTCGCAGCTCCCCCCAGAGTGGCCACGGCATACTCGATGGCGTCGTCCATGCTGATAGACTGCAAATCGATTTTGAGTTTACCCGCCTGTGCTTGGGTAACCTCGAGCAGGTCCTCGATCATGGATTGAAGCTGGCGTACATTCCGCAGAATGATCTGTAAGTAATCATTCTGTTGCGGGCTCGTCTCCCCCGCCAAACCATCCGAGATGATGGTGGTGAAAGAGTAGATCGATGTCAGCGGCGAGCGAAGTTCGTGGGATACGTGCGAGAGGAACTCGTCTTTCAGCTGCAACTGGTGGGCGCGCATAGAGTCAGTTTCCGTCTGCATGCGATGGCGATCCATAGCGTGGCGAAGCGCCCGGGGAAGAGCGCGATTCTCGATCTGCCCTTTAATGAGATAGTCTTGCGCACCTTCCTTAATGGCTTCCGCGGCCAGTGCCTCATCATCCAGACCGGTCAGCACGATCATCACCACATCCGGAGCCGCCGCGCGAGCCCGGCGCAAAATCTCCAGCCCGTGGCCATCGGGCAAGCCCATGTCCAGCAAAACAATGTCGACCCCGCCCCGCGCCAGATGCTTCTCCGCCTCGGACATGCGTGTCAGGTGGGTTAAAGTGAAACTACCCGCCGTTTCTTTACTGAACATTTCCCGCAGCAAGCGGGCGTCGCCGGCATTATCTTCAACCAGAAGAACCTGCAGAGGCTTCTTTTCGGCAACCGTGTCTTTCATGGTGGCGACTAACTGCCCGGGGGTTATCACAGGACGTTGAACCAGTTGATTGCCATCACCACGGGAACCGCTTTGCCGGGAGTGCTATTGTAATTGCCCGCAAACGGCCCAATCGAAGTCGGAACCCGCGGATCGCTGAAACTGGTCGCTTGCGTCCACACCACTCCATCCACGGAGTAATAAGCGGTGTAGGTGTCTCCGGCCCGGGCAAGCCGCAGATACATAGGATTGTGATAATCGTTGAAGCTGGCCAGGTTGAATTCTGTGGCAGCAACCCCGCTGGTTACTTTCTTGACGGCCAGCGAAATATTGGTTCCGTCCGTCGCCAGCCCAAAGGTAATGAAGTCTTTTGCATCGGCACTTGCCATCAGGCCCTGGCTGGTGCCCACGTCAGCCGCCTTAACGGGTGAATCGATTTTGATGGAGACGTCAAAAGCCTGGTTGCCGATAGGCTGCACGACGCGCACAGACTGATTCGAGGGAAGCAACGTGTCATGGTTGCTACCACCGGGAACATCGAGCGTCAGATGAGCATTCGCTAGAGAGACGGTTCCACCTGTAGGCGTCATTACATCCCAAAGCGGACCGGGAAAGCTGCTCGCCAGAGGCGGCCCCGGAGTTACGGCCTGTGCGAGTGCGCCCGGTAACTGCGCAGCCAGCAAGAGAACCAAAGAAGAAACAACAGAACGTAGGTATCGTGATCTATTCCTGGACATCTTCATTACTCCCGCGGAGCGCTTGAGACAGCTCAGCGATGGAACAGCTTCGCCTGCTGTAATCACCATCCGCTCATGCGCTTTCCGCAACAATTGCCATTGCTGTGCATTACCGAAGTAAAGGTGCACACAAGAAACAGATTGCAGAAGCTCCTCTGACATGAAGGAGCAGCTTGCTCACTGTTCCACATCGAACCAGTTCACTGACATCACCACGGGAACAGCGTTCGCTGGATTCTCGTTATAGTTGCTGGCATAGGGACCGATCATGGTCGCAGGATCGAGGTAAGTGAAACTGGCCGCCTGCGCCCAGCTGACGCCATCGACCGAGTACTGGGCAACATAGGCGCTGCCCGTCCTGCTTAGCCGTAAGTACATCGGATTCTGATACTGACTAAAATCGCTATCTTCGAGCATCGTCGTCGCCACCCCGTGGATGACCGTATGGACACTCAGCCCAACGTTGTTTCCGTCCGTCGTTAACCCAAAAGTGACAAAATCTTCGCTGTCGGCCAGCACCATCAGACCCTGGCTGGTGTTCGCATCCGTTGCGAAAAGGGGAGAATCGATTTTGATCGCTACATCGAAACCCTGATTGCCGATCTGCTGCACCACCCGGATCGCCTGATTCGACGGCTGTAGCGGGTCGTGGTTGGCTCCGCCCGGAACACCCAGAAACAGATGGGAATTGGAAATCGATGCAGACCCGCCGGCCGGGGTCTGCAACCTCCAGAACGGTCCGGCAAATCCGTCCGGAATTGCCAGGCCCGGCGCCGCCGGTACAGGACCAGCAGCCACTGAGGCGGGGGTTTCTGGAACCACCGGGCTCACGGGAGCAGTCACCGCAGGGGCGCTGATTTTCACCGTCCAGACCGATGCCTTCAGAGTCCCGATCACCGCCTCGACGTTCACCGTCCCCGCAGCCGCCGCCCAAACCCTGCCGCCGCTGCTCACCTCAGCGACCGCGTGATTGCTGGTGCTCCAGGCAGTCACTGCGTTTCCTTCCACATCGGGCAGAAGGCTCACCGAGCCGTCGGAGTAAGCACCATACGCGCTGAACTGCAGCGTGCCCCCCTTCACCATGGTGTTCCCGGTAGCTTGCAGATAGGCGCTTACCAGGGTTCGTCCCTGGGCAGCAACGGCCAGCGTTTTGACGCTGCTGGGCACGTAGCCGAAGGAAGGAAACACGATGCCCTGGTTAGCGCCCTGCCCCCAGGAGGCAATCGCCTTCACCGTGGTACCACCGGCAACCTGGAACGGGCTTGCGTACACTTTTGACGTCCCGGAAGCGCCGCCAGGGGGGAAGATACCGGGCGCGCTGCCATCCGTGGTGTAGAAGAATGAGAGTCCATGATTCTTATCCGTGTCACTCAGCGTAATGGTCGCTCCCGTGGACGTGGAAGCCGCAGAGATGGCAGGAGCCACCGTCGCGATCGTCGTACTGGTCTGAACCACGGTGTTAGGACTCAGCACCAGCCCTGGATTCGCCGTGGAACCACCGTCTTCGTAACTCACCGCTTTACTTACGTCGCTCGCCGACGTTGCCCAGACATCTGTACCCGAGAAGTAGTTATTGCTGACATTGGCATTGGTGAACGCTTCGCCCACACTTATGTCCCATCCCGTACATCCCCAGCCGGCGGCGCAGGTGTCGGGACCGTTTCCTCCCTGAAACAGGTTGTACGTGGCGATGCTGCCTGCGCCCCACAGCTCCAACCCTATCCCGTAATGGCCGCCCTGACCGGTGAGGGTGATCGGCACATTGCCAATGAATACGTCATCCGTCACTACGTGTGTAGGTGAGATGGAAGGAGTGTATTCCGGCGCCGATAACTCGAACGTGTTGTAGCTGGGATTATAGGGCTGATAAAATGCATTATGACTATAGTTACCAACACCGTTGGTATCCATTTGTGTCTCGATTAATATGCGTGAGTTACCCTGCATATTGTTATTCTCGACATCGGCATTGAGGCTCGATATGCCAAGTGAGGATTGCTCCGAGAGTTTTAGTCCCTCTTCGGTAAGATTAATTGTGTTATTTGACCACACCAGGTAGTTGTTATATCCATTGACCCAGGTAGCGGTGCAGCCGCCACCCGAGTCTGGATATGCAACAGCGCGAATCGCAGCACAATTATTGAAGAACGTGTTCCACACAACGGAAATGTGCTGTAGCCCTGTGGCCGCGGTGAAGGCGGCATTCTGGCCGTCGAGGTAGATATTTGCCTGCGAGCTGCCGCCGCCCGCCGGAGGGTTGTTATTATCGAACGCATTTTCCTGGATGATAATACCGGACGACGGGTCGTACACCAGGATTCCGCCCTGTGTGCCGCTGAAGCGCAAATACTCAATCGTGCATCCCTGGCCGCCGGTGAGGGTGGTACTATTGCTGTCCGTAGACAGGGCAAAATTAGTTGGCACTGTGCTGGTGAGGACAGCGGTCGGTAAGTTCTTCTGGCTTACGATGCCCACATTGGAGCCGGTATAGATAGTGCCATTGGAGCACGGCAAAGTGACTGTCGCCGCAAGGCTGTAAGAGCCGGGCGAAAACAGCACTGTATTGCCGGAGCCGGACCCGGCTGTATTCACGATTGCCTGAATAGCGCCGGCACTGGAGCCGGCCTGAACGGTGTAGGTAGTGGCCAGCGTTGGTACGCTCACACCAAGGGCAAGAACTGCCAGTATCTTCTTCACGACGACCCTCCGCGAGCAACCTGTAGGGCCAATATCTTTCCCCTGGCTTGTAGGAACAATTACCTTTGGTGTGCATTACGGTTGTAATGGCAATCAGGAGTGAGTGACTTGTCATCCCGGCCGGAGTGTTGATGCGCCTTCGACCAATCCAAGAAGATGAAAAATGCCACGGGCGAATGTGATGACGGCTTTTGTTCAGCAACCACTCTCCCTGGAAGCACCGCCCCGTATGCTATGTTTGCCTCCCGGAGGCAAAATGATGCGCACGGCGGCAGAAGTGATCAAGGGTTGGCTCTACCTGCTGGCATTAGTCACAGGAGGTAACTACGTGCGTAAGGCAAGACTGCGGCGTTTGGGCAAAGGAGCGAAGATTCTGCCCACCGTGTTTTTCAAATACCCGGAGATGATCCAGATCGGCGACAACTCCTTCATCAACCATCTTTGTTCTGTGTGGGCCTCCCCCCGGGGCCCGATCACCATCGGAAGCAACGTACTGCTGGGCCCCTGCGCATCGATCATCTCCTCCAACCACGGAATCTCTCGTGATCGATTGATTCGCGATCAGCCCGGAAACGACGCGCCGATCCTCATCGGGGATGATGTATGGCTCGGCGCCAACGTTGTCGTAACTGCTGGAGTTACTATTGGCGATGGCGCCGTCGTAGGCGCAGGAGCCATCGTCACCACCGATTTGCCCCCTATGTCGATCAGCGCCGGCGTGCCTGCGAGAGTCATTGGTTATCGGCCATAAATTCCGTGAGAATAAATTAATCTCGCTTTGGGCCTTCTTTTAATCCCCACACTCTACTGTTGCTCCATACAGGGGGGCTCATGAAAACTCCTGGTTTGGCAATCGTAGTTTCCTTCGCAGTACTCACTTTCGCCACCATGGCGCAACGCTTGTCAACCCCATCCCCTGGGTCTGTTTTCCCTGCAACCCCTGCTACTCTCGGAGGCGCCAACCTTCCTTATCAGCTGATTGGCGCCTCCGACCTTGTTCATCTCACTGTCTATGACTCTCCGGAGCTATCCCAGTCGTTCCGCGTCGACAAGCAAGGAAACCTGAATTTACCGCTCCTGCGAGCCCCCTTACGCGCGGAGGGACTCATGCCGGACGCCCTGCGCGATGAAATCGCAGCCGCCCTCAAAACGCAACACCTGCTGATAAACCCGGTGGTCGATGTCTCCGTCGTCGAGTACCGCAGTCGCGATGTCACCATTGCCGGCGCCGTCAAATCACCCACCACCCTTCAGGAGGTCGGGGACTTGCGTTTGTTAGGTGCGCTCAGCCAGGCAGGCGGCCTGCTGCCCGAAGCGGGGCCGGAGATCATCGTAGAGCAGGCAAGCGGCAGCTTGCAGCGCCTGTCTGTGCGCGAAATATTCGACGGATTCCATCCCCAATTGAATATCCGTATACTCGCCGGCGCGCAAATCCGGGTGCCGGCATGCGACCAGGTATTCGTGGTGGGAAACGTCAAACGGCCGGGAGCTTTCCCTTTCCGAAATCTGCAGGACACCACCGTGCTGCAGCTACTGGCGTTGAGCGGCGGCCTCGATTCCTTTAGCCGTAGCAAAGCCTACATCTATCGCCAGGAGCAGGGTAGCGCGCAAAAGACCGAGATAGAAATCCCCCTGCGGCGCATTCTCGATCGCAAGGCCGACGATGTAAGGCTCATCGCCAACGACATTCTCTACGTGCCGACCAATGGAAAGATGAAGACCAGCGCGAGCGTAGTGAACCATGTTACCGGGATCGGAAATACTGCCGTTTCAGCCGCCATCTGGGCGCACTAAGTTGATTAGGCGCCCGCTTCCGGCTACATCGCTCACGCTACTGCTATGGATAGAACGGAGCAATCTGCATGCCTGGTTTCATTGCTGTCCCCAAGCCGCACAGGCTGAGCGATCCCGCCGAATCTCAGCGTCCGCTCACCTTCTACGCCGGCATCCTACGACGGCATGTGTTTACGATCCTGCTCCTCAGCATCGTGCTGACTGCCCTGGTCGTGCTTGGGTGCTCCCTGTTGCCCCCCATCAATGCGGGCTCCGCGATCATCGCCATTGACCGGCAGTCTTCGCCGGAGACGATTGGAGACAATCGTCTCCTCTCCACCGGCGATGACCAATTCATGGCTACGCAGCAAGGTCTGCTGCAGGCTGACACCATCCTGCGTCCGGTAACGGAACGATACGACCTGCTGCAGCGGGAGCGCCAATTTCGCCTGTACGTGTTCTGGTATTACTCGGCGGGAAGGCAGCATGCGATCAGGAATGCACCCATCGTACTGAAGCATCTTAAAGTCGAGCGCGACCCCAACACATACTTACTCACCATCACCTATCGCGATGAAGACCCTCAGTTAGCCGCGGACGTCGCCAACGGAATTGCTGATTCCTACCTGCGGAACATTTTCGATACCCGGGTCAAGGAAGCTGGCCGCCTCACCACTTCGATGGAGCAGCAACTGATCGACCTCAAAGAGAAAATGGAGTCGACTCACCGCGCCCTGATGGTCTATCAACGGAACCTCGGTACCGCCGATCCGGAGCAGAAGACCAGTGTGTTGGTGGCCAGGCTACAGGCACTCAATACGGAGAGCAGCGCGGCGGAGGCGGATCGCATCGCCAAGGAGGCCGTCTATCGTGAAGCCAGGGATGGAACCCTGCCCGAGGTCGAGGTGTCGGGTCAATCGAGCGATCTCACCAAAGACGTAGAGAAGCTGCAGGTAGCCAGGGCGAACCTGGCCCTGGTGGGCGCGACCTACGGAGATCAGCACCCGGAATATAAAAAGGCAGCGGCGCAGGTCGAGGAAGCCCGCCTCGCGCTCGACGAGAGCCGCGGCAATGTTGCCACCCGCATCGGCGTGGAGTATCGCCAGAGCCTGGTTCGCGAGCAGATGCTCTCGCAGGCGGTCAGCGAAACCAAACAGCAGGTCGACGACCTAACCTCGCAGTCCTTTGATTACCTGCAGCTGAAGCACGAAGCCGAGGCAGCAGAAAAAGTTTACGAAGATTTATTCGCCAAGATTAAGCAATCGGGCATCAATTCCGAATTGCAAAACAACATCGTCCGCCTGGCAGATTCTGCCCGTCCGGCAGCCAAGCCGGTCTTTCCCAATTGGGTGACAATTGTTGGCCTGTCCATGGCCTTCTTTGTCTGTGCCTGTTCAGCCTGCGTGATCTGGGCGGAACTGACGGACGTGACGGCAAAAGAACCCGAGGCCGTGGAAGCGGCGCTCGGCGTGCCGGTAGTCTGCTCCCTGCCCAAAGTCTCTGACATGCAGCTTCGCCTCGCACTAGGCCCGGACGGCATGCGCATCGCAGGCAGCCGGTGGCGCGGCCTGCAGGGCGGCTTTTTCGACGAGGGCGTTCGCCACCTCCGGGGATATCTCATGCTCTCCGAGCAGTCGAACGCGCCTAAGAGCGTATTGATCACCAGCGCTTTGCCCGGCGAAGGAAAGTCCACGCTGGCGCTGTCGCTCGCCATGGCTCACGCCGAACAAGGCAAGCGTACCCTGCTGATCGATGCTGACCTGCGTCAACCCGCAATCGAAAGACTCGTCCGTCTGGATCCCGATGCCGGCCTGGCGGAAGTGCTTGCTCACAGAAGCCACTGGAGTTCAGCCACCCGCTCCGTGCCGGGCCGCCCAAACCTCTCAGTCTTAGGCTCCGGTCTACCCTTGCCCCTCGCCTTAGCCCTGATCGGACCGCAGATGCGGGGAATTCTCGACCAGGCCACCCTGGATTTTGATTTAGTTGTTCTCGATTCCCCTCCCCTGCTGGGCTGCGCGGAAACACTCGAACTGGCCGCTGCGGCCGACCTCGCTGTGCTGGCAGTGCGCAGCGGACAAACTCCCATGAAATCCCTTGCTGTAGCCGTAGAGACTCTTCGCCGGGTCAGCGTACCCATCGCCGGAATTGTTCTCAATGAGTCGGCCATTGCCACCGACGCCACCCACAAGGCCTATGCCAGGTACTACACCACCATCGGCAGCGCCTAGTGCCGCGAACCAGGTTGGTCTGGGAGGATGCCGAAGGTTACCAGGGACAGAATCGAATGGTGGAAGCGAGTATTTCGTGCCCTGCCACAAAGGATCGGGTGCCCCATCCTTCGCGCTTTCTGCGAAGGGTGGGATAAGCAGAAGTTGCGGGGAAGGGCCTCGGGGGAAGAGCAGTGGCATCCCACCTTCGCCAACAGCGCGAAGGATGGGGCACCCGATCCTTTGTGGCAGCGCAAGAAATACGGTTTCCCGGCTAAAGATGCTGCGAGCAGAATCCCGGGGTCCTGAAGGCCGATGAAGATTTGGGAATTAACGCTAGCCCAGACGATGGAGAGCACTAAATGACACTGCCGGTTACGATCGCACTGCTGGCGTTGTGGAGCCTGGTCATGTACCGCTACGGGCGATCCATCCTGTTCCCTCCAGCATCGCTGGGGACCATTTGGACCATGACACTGCTGGCCGTCTGGCTGTGCGGAGACATCTATTACCCCTTGACCAGCACAGCCGATGAAATCGTGCTGGCCGGTGTCGTGGCCTTCTCTCTCGGCGGAATCTGCGCCGTAGTATCTCCGCTAGCGAAATGGAGATCACTCACCACCGTTCCCGCCAGGCGGCGTATACAGGTCGACCGATGGCTGACCGCCGCAGGATTCCTTTTCCTCCTGAACATCCCCTTCTTCTACCTATATTTCAAACGCCTGAGCGCAACCATCGCCCCGCGCCAAAGCCTGTGGAGGCAGATTCGCATCGCGTCCAGTAAGGCCAACATATCGGGCCAGGGGAATCTTCCGCTCGAGTCATTCATCCTGCCCTTCCTGACCATCGTTGCCCTGATCGCCGTATATGAATACGCCGACACCGGCAGACGCGCGCTACGCACTCTGCTGCTGGTCCTGCTGGCTGGCGGATACCAGTTACTGAACGGAGCCCGCTCCGAGGTGCTGCTTCTGTTAGTCAGCTCCATCGTCATCCTCTGGCTCAGCAGAGGCGCCGCACCAACAAGACTGCT
>Ga0302326_10019459_pt1 | contig 14021 bp, 12 predicted proteins | sample Palsa_T0_3_FD_202264 | JGI IMG/M metagenome (GOLD analysis project Ga0302326, IMG submission 202264) | Peat permafrost microbial communities from Stordalen Mire near Abisko, Sweden - Palsa_T0_3 | ecosystem: Environmental > Terrestrial > Soil > Palsa > Peat permafrost | place: Sweden: Abisko... | reverse complement strand
CGAAGCCTGGCGAATTTTCGCGCCGATCCAGCCTTAGAGCCCTCAGTCGGGCTTTGGGCTGTCGCCCGTGGCGCCGGCAGCGGCCTTGCGGCGATGCGCCTGCATTGCCTTCTCGAAATCCGACACCGAGATGCGGTTCTGTGCATCCTTGGGCAGCAAGTCCCAGTGGTTCGCTTCGTATTTCATGAATTCATCCCTGGTAATGATGCCGTCGTGGTCGGCGTCAATCGTTCCGACATTTACATGCATGCCCCCGCGCGCAAAGCTTGCCGCGAGATCACTTGTCGCCATCGAGCCGCCGGAGCTCTTCGTCATCTTGTCCCAGACGTCCGCGTGATACTTCATGAACTCGTCTTTGGAGATCACACCGTCGTGGTCGGCATCCATGTCCCGGGCGCTGAAATGCATGCCGCCGCGGGCGGGTTCGGCGCTCGCCTCAGCCTGCCCAAAGGCGACGCTGGTCAGCATCGCCGCCGTGAGAAATACGAATAATCTATTCATCTGAATCCCTTGGTCTGACGACTAAAGTGACCGCAAGCATCCGCTTCCAGTCAATGTAGTATTTTTGCCCTTATGGGCGTCGGTTGGCTGCGATCGGATTTATTCCCGACAACGTCGGCCGCGCATCAGCCGGCGATGAGTGCGTTGAGGATTGCAGTTCCGTTGGGGCTTCCCCAGCCGGTGCACGGGTCCCAGCCCGTTTTTGCAGAGTACGCACCGTTGTTGCCGGAGGTAATGTCGCGGCACACGCCCTTGCCTGCGAGCGATCCGTATAAGAGCGGATTAAGAAACCCTACGGGCTTGGGTAGCTTTTGATTGCAAAGAGCGATGAGACCCGCCCACAAGGGCGCAACCGCGCTCGTGCCGCCGATAACGAGGTTCTCACCATCGACTCGCACTTCGTAGCCGGTATCAGGATCAGCGTCCCCTGCGACGTCCGGCACGCCGCGCCCGACCCGAGCCCCCGGATTGACCGACGGCGGCACGAAAGTCGCGCTCTGATAATCCGGCAGCGCAAACACATCGCTGATACCACCGCCGCCTGCACTGTCCGCGCCGTCATTCCAGACGACCTCGCTTGCGATCGCCGTTCCGGACGCCAAGAGAGACGTGCCGCCACAGCCGAGCGCATGTGGGCTTGAGGCCGGGAAATCAACGTGCGCGAGCTTGTCGGTCTCGCCGTCCGAGGACCCGGCATCCCCCGCAGCGACGCAGATCGTGACACCCAATGCCGCCGCCGTTTGAAATGCCGCGTCAAACTGCTGCATGGCCTGCGCGGTCCAGGTCGCCTCGGCGCTCCCCCAGCTGATGGAGAGCACCGATGGTTTGTTCTGCGTATCATGCAGCGCGATGGTGACCGCATCCAGAAAGCCCTGGCATGTATTGGGTGCAAAGTAAACGGCGATTTGTGCCTGCGGCGCGATGGACGCGGCGACTTCGATGTCGAGCATCACCTCCCCGTCGGGCCCGTTGGCAGTGGTCGGACTGTTTGTTCCATGATCCACGCTCACCGCGGTGACGGTCGGCGCGGCGATCCCCAAGGCTTTGAAGTAGGCATCGATATCGGCCGGTCGGAATCCGCCGCCCAGTTCGATGAGGCCGATGCATTGACCGGAACCGTCAAGATTCGTTGGAAAACCGTAGAGTTGCGCGAGGGTTGGCACTGTAAATGGCGCTGCATCGTGCTTTTTCTTCGCGGCAGGGTTGGCGGTATCGGCGACCTGAAAGCGCGGCGCCGCCTGCGGTCGATTGTCGAGTCCAAATACGCCCTGCACGATCCCGGCGAGCGATTTGGGCAATTTGATCGGGCCGATGCGTCCGCGATAACTGCCTTGCGGATGGCTGTAGTATCGCAGCGTCACCGCGAATGCCGCGCTGAATGCGGCAGCCGTGCCGGACAACACGACGCTGTGGCGTGCGGGGCTTTCCTCCACGACTGCCAGAGCGTATTTTTTTGCAAATGCCCGCAACTTTAGGAAATCCGCGGCGCTCGTACCGTACTTCTTCGCGTAGGCGGCGCGGGATAGGTAATGCCGCTTGGCAAGAGGGCCATCATCAAGGTATCCAGCCCCCGCGGAGGCGAGCGGCGCACGGGCCCTGAGCCGGACCGTGACTTCAAAGCGCTCATCCGACCGAACTTTCCCCGCGGCGCGCGCCCCTGACATGGCAATGCGCCGGCTGCCGGGAAGTGTAACCCTCTGCACTGCTCGCATGGCCGCACTCCTAATGGCTCAAACCGACACGCTACTCTTGCCGCACAAGCAACTCCACCTGTCGCCGATCAAGTACATGCGGCGTTGAAACTTGACGACGCAACCATGCCCCAGATGGCGATCGCTCGAGTGCCGGCGCCCTTGCGCCCCGCCGGCCTCTGCTACGATCAAATACGGCTCATGTCCGGCATCGAAGACCGCCGGCCGTAGCGGCCTTGCGCTTTAGATGCGAGTCGTTCCTGTGAGCATGCCTCCCAAGCACAGATATCTCGATCTCGCCGCGATCGCGATCTGCACGCTCGCCTGGGGCACTACCTGGTTCGCCATTACCTTGCAGCTGGGCTACGTCGATCCCGTCGTGTCGTTGGCTTATCGATTTGCCCTCGCGGCGCTAGTCCTGTTCGCCTGGTGCGGCATCCGTGGTGAACCTCTGCGCATGACGGTGACGCAGCACAGGTCTGCCTGCGGCATTGGATTTTTCACATTCACCATCGATTACACGTTCATTTATCTCGCGGAGGCGCGGATTTCCTCCGCGATAGTCGCGGTGACGTTTGCGACCCTGTCGCTGCTCAATCTGATCACATTTCGGATCGTGTTCAAGCAGCGCGCGGCCGTGACCGCCTGGATTGCGGCCGGGCTCGGGGCTGCGGGCGTGGCGCTTCTTTGCTGGAGCGAGATCGTCAACACCGACCTGGGAGCCCAAGCCGGTATCGGTTTTGGCATGACGTGCATAGCCGTCCTGGCCGCCGCCATCGGTAACATTAGCGCCCGGCGCGGCGAGGCCGCCGGAGCGCCAGTCGCGGCGCTAACGGTGTGGGCGATGGTCTATGGGACTATGTTCCTGTCGCTCTACGCGCTCCTCACCGGACGCGCGTGGGAGTTTGAGATGAGCGCTCGCTATGTTGCCTCACTCGTCTATCTCGCCGTTATCGGCTCGGTGGTGGCGTTTCTCTTCTACTATGGGCTTGCGCGTCGGCGCGGCTATGCCTCGGCGGCGTACATCACCGCGCTCACTCCTCCCATTGCCATGGGTGTATCGACCGTGTTTGAGGGCAAGCGCTGGGGAACGCTCGCGTTTGGCGGACTTTCGCTCGTGCTCTTTGGACAATGGCTCCTGCTGCGGTCGCGCCGGCCCTGAGGCGTTGAGGTTCGTGCACCTAATGTCCGCTTGCGAGTGCTCCTCGGCGCGGCGTGCGCAGGTCCGGCAGAAATGCCGCGAGCAATCCAATCAAGGGGAGGAAGGAGCATACCTTGTAGACGTACCGTATGCCGTGGGCGTCCGCGAGCATGCCCAGAAGCGCCGCCCCAATACCACCGATGCCGAACGCGAGACCAAAGAACGATCCCGACACCATTCCAACTCTGCCCGGCATCAGCTCTTGCGCGAACACCAGAATCGCGGAAAACGCCGACGCGATCGTCACACCCACGATGAAAACGAGTATGGCCGTCCACGTAAGGTCAGCGTACGGCAGCAGGATCGTGAATGGGGATACGCCCAGTATGGATACCCAGATCACGCGCTTTCTGCCGATGCGGTCGCCGATGGGGCCTCCGACCAGCGTCCCTGCGGCGATCGCGAACAGAAATCCAAACAGATAAAGCTGCGCTGACTGAATCGAGAGATGGAACTTGCTGATGAGATAGAACGTGTAATAGCTGCTCAAGCTCGTCAGATAGAAATACTTGGAAAAGACCAGCGTCATCAGAATCAGCAACGTCCACACGACTTTGTTGGTCAGTGGCGCAAGCTCGATCTTTGCGGAAGGCTCGCCGGATTTGCGCGTGATTGGCGCATGCTGTCGCAGGTACCAGTCACCAATCCTCCACAATACGAAGATTGCAACAAGCGCTGCGAGCGCAAACCAGGCGACGCTGCTGCGCCCGTACGGAATGATGATCCAGGCGGCAAGGAGCGGGCCCACGGAAGTGCCGGTGTTGCCGCCGACCTGGAAAATGGACTGCGCGAGGCCGTGCTGTCCGCCGGATGCGAGGCGCGCGACGCGCGAGGATTCCGGGTGAAAGATCGAGGAGCCGGTGCCCACGAGCGCCGCTGCCAGGATGACGGTTGCATAATTCGGCGCCGCCGACAGCAGCAGCAGTCCGATCAGCGTGAATCCCATGCCGATCGACAGCGCCCGCGGTTGCGGGCTTCGATCGGTGTACATGCCTATGAGAGGCTGTAACAGTGATGCGGTCAGCTGGTAGGTAAGCGTAATCAATCCGATCTGCGCGAAACTCAGCTTAAAGTCGTTCTTCAGGAGCGGATAGATCGCCAGAATGAGCGACTGGATCATGTCGTTCAGAAAATGCGAGAAACTGATGGCGCCCAGGACCCGAAAGCGTGTCGGCTCGTGCACGGGCGTCGTGGCAGACGCGACTGTGTTCGTAAGCATAGAATCGATAATCCTACACTGTCGGGCGGTTCAGGAAGGAGACAATCGCGGCCATGAATGCAGCTGTTTCCTTCATCGCCGCGCGCGCTGAAATCCTGAGCCGGCGGCAGCCGGCGCAGAGCGCGGCGCACGCGTTCCGCTGGCCCAGGCTTGAAAACTTCAACTGGGCCTGTGACTACTTCGACCATCTGGCATCGCAAAGCCATCCGGCCCTGCGAGTGGTCGATGATGCGGGCGCGAATTTCACTGTCTCGTTCGCGGATCTCGCCGCGCGCTCATCGCAGGTCGCGAATTTCCTGCGCACGGTCGGAGTTGCCCGCGGTGATCGAGTGCTCGTCATGCTCGGCAATGTCGTGCCATTGTGGGAGACGGTGCTCGGCGCGATGAAGATCGGCGCGGTCGTGATCCCAACGGCAACGCTGCTTGCAAGCGATGACCTCGCCGACCGCCTGCAGCGCGGCCGCGTGCGCGCCGTCGTCGCCGATGGCGCTTTGAGCGCGCGCTTTGCCGGCCTTGCAGGTCCCGCGGTCAGAATTTCGGTGGGCCACTGTCCTGCCGGCTGGCTCAACTACGCCGAAGTCGATGCGCAGGCGCGCGTGCTGGCGCAGCCACCGGACACCAAGGCGAGCGATCCTTTGCTCCTCTATTTTACTTCCGGCACGACGGCCCGCCCGAAGCTCGTGCTGCACACGCAGACGAGCTATCCCGTTGGCCATCTGTCCACGCTCTATTGGCTCGGGCTGCGGCCCGGGGATGTGCACCTGAATCTTTCCTCGCCCGGCTGGGCGAAACACGCCTGGTCATCTTTCTTCGCACCCTGGAACGCCGCAGCGACCGTGCTTGCCTATCGCTTCGAGCGCTTTCAGGCGCCGCTCGTCCTCGATCAGCTCGTGCGCTGCGCTGTAACGACCTTCTGCGCGCCGCCAACGGTGTGGCGCATGCTGGTGCAGGAGGACCTGCGCCGCTGGCCCGTCGCATTGCGCGAGGTTACCAGCGCCGGTGAACCGCTGAATCCGGAAGTCATCGAACAAGTGCGGTCGGCCTGGGGTCTCGTTATTCGCGACGGCTTCGGCCAGACCGAAACAACGGCCGTGATCGGCAATCCGCCGGGCGAGCGGGTGAAGCCTGGCTCCATGGGCAGAGCGCTGCCCGGTTACCGCGTCGCACTCGTGGCTGCGAATGGCGAGCTTGCCGAGGAAGGCGAGATCTGTCTCGATCTTAAGGAGCGGCCCTTGGGTCTCATGGAGGGCTACCTCGATGACCCGGAGCAAACGCGCATCGCGATGCGCGACGGCTACTACCACACGGGAGATGTCGCAAAGCGCGACGCGGACGGTTATCTAACCTATGTTGGCCGCATGGACGATGTCTTCAAATCCTCCGGCTACCGGATCAGCCCATTTGAACTTGAAAGCGTGCTGATCGAGCATCCGGCGGTCGCCGAAGCGGCCGTCGTGCCGAGCCCCGATGCGCGGCGCCTGTATGTGCCCAAGGCCTTCATCCTGCTCGCCAGCGGACATACTGCCGATGCGGCCACCGCGCGCGCGATTCTCGCGCACGCGAAGAGCCGCCTTGCACCGTTCATGCGCATCCGCCGCCTCGAATTCGCAACCTTGCCTAAGACCATCTCAGGGAAAATCCGTCGCATTGATCTTCGCGAGAGCGAGGCGCGCCGCGGTAGCGACGAGCGTCGCCCCGGCGAATTCTGGGAAGAGGATCTCGATATGCGCGCAGGCGCGCCGCCCTAGCCTGCACGTCGTTGTAAAAATGCCGCTGCTATTGTAGAAAATCAATTTCCTGCGGCCTCGTACCGGGAGAACCGCCGTGCGTCACATTTTAGTTGCCGTTCGCGGCCCCGTGCACTGCTAACATACCGACCCTCCGGGACTTCCGCGCCAGTGCGCGACCCGCCGAATACTCCACGATTCATGCCTGCCGAGCGGCACCCTTCCACTCACCAAGTCAGCACCAAAGCGGCAGGCATTGTCGGCCTCGCCGTCATGTGCAGTCGCATTCTCGGGTTGATACGCGAACAGATCTTTGCGGCGCTGTTTGGCGGCGGCCGGGCGATGGACGCGTTCACCGTTGCGTTCCGCACGCCGAACCTGCTGCGCGATCTTTTTGCCGAAGGCGCTCTTTCCACCGCGTTCATCACCACGTTTTCCAAGACCATCGCAACCGACGGCGATCAGGCGGCGTGGCGCCTGGCTAACAAGGTCGCGACCCTCGCCGCGGTCGTTTTGAGCGCGGCCTGCGTCATTGGCATTGTGATCGCGCCGCTGCTCGTTGACCTGTTTGCTCCCGGCTTCGATGCCGAGAAAGCGCACCTGACGGTGATGCTGGCGCGCATCATGTACCCATTCATCCTGTTGGTATCGCTCGCCGCGCTCGTGATGGGGATGCTCAATGCCAAGCATGTCTTCGGCATTCCGGCGATGGCGTCGAGCTTTTTCAATCTGGGGTCGATCGCAGGCGGCGTCCTCATCGGGCGCTGGCTCGATCCGCATTTCGGCCCGCGTGCCCTCGTCGGTCTTGCCATCGGCACGCTCGTCGGCGGCGGCTTGCAGCTCGCCGTACAGCTGCCTTCGCTTGCCAGGCTCGGCTATGTGTTCCGCCCGGATTTTCGCTGGCGCGACGATGGCGTCAAAAAGATCCTGCGGCTCATGGGCCCCGCGGTCATCGCCGCAAGTTCGGTGCAGCTGAACGTGATGATCAATTCCATGTTCGCCTCCACTCTCGGCGACGGTCCGATCTTTTGGCTGGCGATCGCATTTCGTCTGATGCAATTGCCGCTCGGCGTCTTCGGCGTCGCGCTCGCGACGGTGACCTTGCCGGTGTTATCCCGCATTGCCGCCACGGGCGACAGCGTCCAGTTTCGCGTCGAGCTCGCCCGCGGGTTGCGGCTCGCGTTTCTATTCACCGTGCCGGCAACCGTCGGCTTGATCATTCTCGCCGACCCGATCATCTCGGTCCTGTATCAGCACGGCAAATTCAATGCGTATCAGACGATGCAGGCCGCGGCGGCGCTGCGTTTTTACGCCATCGGGCTCGCCGCGTATTCGGCGATGAAAGTGCTCGTCCCTGCGTTCTATGCGCTCGATCGAAGAAAAACGCCGATGGTTGTGAGCTTCATCGCGGTGGGCGTCAACTTATGCTTCAACTGGCTCTTCACCTTCAGGCTCGGCTGGGGGCATCGCGGTCTGGCGCTGTCCACCGGCTGCGTCGCGGTAACGAATTTCCTTCTTCTCTACGCGCTCATGCGGCGGCACGTCGATCATTTGCATACCGGTCTGCTCGTGAAAATGCTCGCAAAAGTACTACTGGCCGGAGTTGTGCTCGGGGCAATATGCTGGGCGGGACAGCATTGGCTCTTGGCCGAATGGCCGGTGCAGAGCACCGCCTCGAAAGCGCTCGCTCTGTCTGTGACGATCAGCGTGGGGGCCATCGCCTTCTTTGCAATCGCCGCGCTTCTCAAGATTACCGAAGTCACTCACGTGCTCGGGCTCCTGCGCCAAAGACTCAGTCGCGCGCTACGCGGCTCGTAGAAACGCGTGCGGCAAGGTAGGCTTGCCGCTTATGCAAACGATATATACGCACGCTGCAAGCAAGCTCAATCGCCTGACTTCAAGGTCCCGGCGCAGACGCCGTGGCGCCTGGTTTTGGACCTATGCTGCTGCGTGGCTTGTTCTTTGCGGTGCGTTGACGCCAGCCCAAGCCGAATGGCTATCGCGCGACGATGCCATCATGGGCACGCGCATCACGGTCGAGCTGTGGGCGGAGGATGCCGCCAAGGGCTCGGCGGCCATCGATGCGGTCATGGCGGAAATGCGCCGCATCGATACCCTGATGAGCCATTACAAGCCCGACAGCGAACTTTCACAGATCAACCTGCATGCGGCGGAGAGGCCCGTGCATGTCGATCAGGAGCTTTTTGATCTGCTCAAGCTGTCGCTGCATTTCTCGCAGCTCACCGATGGCGCCTTCGACATCACCTACGCGGGTGTCGGCCATCTGTACGACTACCGGCGGCACATCAAGCCGACCGAGGCTGAAATTCAAGCGGCCCTTCCGACGGTGAACTGGCGGAACCTCATTCTTGATCCGGACCAGCTCACCGTGAAGTTCGCCCGCGCCGGTATGCGTATCGACGTCGGGGGCATCGGCAAAGGCTACGCGGTCGATCGCTCAATCGGCATCCTCCAGTCCCTCGGGATCCGGCACGCCCTCGTGACCGCCGGTGGCGACAGCCGCATCATCGGCGATCGCAACGGCCGGCCATGGATTGTCGGCATCCGGCATCCGGATGATCCCAACAAGATCGTGACGCGGCTGCCGCTGTCGGACACCGCCATGTCGACCTCAGGGGATTACTACCGGTTTTTTGACGAGGCCGGTGTGCGCTATCACCACATCATCGATCCGCACACCGGCCATTCCGCAAGCCGTGTCAGAAGCGCGACCATCCTCGGCCCCACGGCGACCGAGACGGATGGTCTTTCAAAGACCGCCTTCGTGCTCGGCGCGGAGAAGACGCTTGAGATGATCAATCAGATGCCGAAGTTTGATGCGATCTTCATCACGCCAGACGGGCGTGTGCTGTATTCGCGCGGTCTGGAGCCGCCGGCGGAGCGCACCGCACCCGCCAGGAGCCCATAGCGGCTCCCAGACGTGCTAGCCGGACGGAGCCTCGCCTACTGCGGGGCCTCGCCGTGATGGGCGGACAGGAGCGCGTCGACTTCGCGCTCGGCGATGAGCCAGTCCTCCTGCTCATAGCCACTTGAAAATCCGCGCTGCTCCGCCCTGAGATAGGCAGCCTCCGCGATCATTGCCCGCCGCGCATCGTCCGATACCTCGGCGTTCGCCGGGGTCGTTGATAGGAGCTGGCTTCTTGCGGGTGATGTGCGCGAGCGCACGCGCTTTTTGGCTGCACTGGGTTCAGTTCTTCGCGGCAAGTCGGGGGGTCGGCGAACGGCCATACGCGCCTCCTTTGCGATAATGCGCCGGTTAGCTTGCGGCGGCGGCGCACGACATGCAAGCGTCGCGTAATCCCACCGACCCGAGCGGCGTCATCAATTCGTCATAACTCTGACGGTTTTTATTTGCGTTTGGCCCGGCGCGCGCTGCTGCGCGCCACCTCCTTCAGATACTTCGCAAACTCGCGCCCGAGCTGCCGGTGCGCGAGGGCATATTCAACGGTCGCCTGAAGATAGCCGAGTTTGCTGCCACAGTCGTAGCGCTTGCCGGAGAAGCGGTGCGCATAGACCGCCTCCTCCTTCATGAGCGCGCCGATGCCATCGGTCAGCTGAATCTCGCCGCCCGAACCACGCCCGAGGCGTTCCAAATGCGCAAAGATCGATGGCGCGAGAACATAACGGCCCACGACACCCAGGCGCGAGGGGGCGTCGGCAGGCTTTGGCTTCTCGACGATGCTGCGGATGCGGCTGGTGGCCGATTGCGGCGCCTCGACCTCGACAATGCCGTAGCGCTCCGAGTCGCGGCGCGGAATGAGTTCAACGCCCAGCACGCTTGCACGCTTCTCCGCATAAACCTCTGCCATCTGCTGCAGACAGGGCACCTCGCTGCGGATCAGGTCATCCGCGAGATGCACGAAGAAGGGCTCCGCTCCAACTGCGGGCTGTGCGCACAGCACCGCATGACCGAGTCCGAGCGGCGCGGGCTGCCGGATGTAGATGCAGGCCGCATAGGAGGGCAGCACGCTGCGGATCTGGTTCAGAAGATCGCTCTTGCCTTGTGAGTGCAGCAGTTGCTCGAGCTCCGGATCGGAATCGAAATGATCCTCGATGGCGCGCTTGGATGCGCCGGTGATGAAGACGAGCCGCCGCGCCCCGGCCGCCAGGGCTTCCTCGACCGCATACTGAATGAGTGGCTTGTCGACGACCGGCAGCATCTCCTTGGGACTTGCCTTGGTTGCCGGAAGAAAGCGTGTGCCGCGCCCGGCCACCGGGAAGACAGCCGTACGGATAGCGGATTTCAAAATCATTCAGCGCTCCTAATATGCGCAATCGACCACAACCGAGCTGTCAGACGGCGCGCGCCGCCTCGTCCGTACGCTCGGCCCATTTGAACACCACGGGCCGCAGAGTGTCCCAAGCGCGGCATTTGGGGCAGCGCCAGTACCAGCCGACGCTCGGCAGGCCGCAGTCATCGCACTGGTAGCGGCCGCCGACATCGCCCATGCGCGTCAAGAGAGCGCGCAGCGAGGAGACATCGCCGGATGGTTCGAGTACTTCTTTGCTGGGCAGCGCCGTCGCCATGAGCCAGGCGAATTGCCGGGATGTCACGCGGCCGCTCGCCTGCAGGCGCGCACTCAAGTCTCCCAGGAGTTGAGCCTCGCCCTGCGTTCCGACGAGCGTCAGCACCCGCGGGATGATCTCAAGTGCAAGCCCGGGCGAGGCCTCGAGGGCCTCAAGGTAAAGGCCGAGCGCGCCGTGTGTATCACCGGCCGCCGCGCTCATCCGCGCCCGCAGGAGCTGAGCTCGCGGCAGATGCGCATCGTGAGCGCCAGCCTGACGCAACAACGACTCGGCGCGCGCCCCGTCGCCTTGCAGGAGGGCATGCTCGGCGAGCTCGCACAGGTAATGGGCCGCAACCCTGCGCCGCTCGGCCTGCACGGGAGCGGGTAGGTCGTGAAACACTTTGAGCGCATTCGCCCAATCACCGGCCTGCTCGTGAATCCGCACCAGATGATCGAGCGCGGCGTCGCGGTATTCACGCGTCGCCGCGAGCTCCTCGAATAAGCGCTCGGCGCGATCCATGAGGCCGGCGCTCGAGTAGTCGAGTGCGAGCTCGAAGGCGCCGCGTTTGACGGTCGCCGCCGCGCCGCTGTCACGCAGCCGGGTGTGGATGGCGATGGCGCGATCCACCTCGCCGCGGCGCCGAAACAGGCTGCCGAGCGCGAACTGGATTTCCACCGCATCGCCGTCGACCTCGGCCATGCGCGCGAAGATCTCTGCGGCGCGATCGAACCGATCGTTGATCAGGTGGTCAAGGCCTACGTAATAATCGCGCGGCAGGCGCACGGTGCGGGCCACCGCCCTGCCGTGTCCGATGCCCCAAGCGATAGCGCCTACAACAATAAACGCCAGCGCCAAAAGCAGTGGCGGCAGCTCAATCATGGCGGGGTCCGCTGTTGCGGTCAGTCACGGATCGGTCGATCGGCTCCGTCGTTGACGCGCTCGCGCAGGTCCTTTCCCGGCTTGAAGTGCGGCACGTACTTGCCTGAGAGCGCCACGGCCTCGCCGGTCTTGGGGTTCCTTCCCTGGCGCGGTGGCCGAAAATGCAGCGAAAAACTTCCGAAACCGCGGATTTCGATGCGCTCGCCCTGCGACAGCGCATCGCTCATGATCTCGAGCATCTGCTTCAGCGCGAGCTCCACGTCCTTCGCGGGCAGATGCTTCTGCTTCGCCGTGATAATTTCAATCAGCTCGGATTTCGTCATGCGTCGGCCGTTTGGCTAAATCGCGTTTACATCAGTCCTGTTCCGAGCCGATCTGCTCCTTCAGGAGATCGCCCAGGCTTGTGCCGGCGGACGCCTGATCCGAGGAGCGATAGCTCTGCACGGCCTCCGCCTCCTCGTGAGCCTCTTTGGCCTTGATCGAGAGCGAGATCGTGCGCGTCTTGCGATCTACGCCTGTGAACTTCGCCTCAACCTCGTCGCCGACCTTAAGCACCATGCGCGCATCTTCAATGCGGTCGCGCCCCAGTTCCGTCGCGCGCAACTGGCCGTCGACGCCGTTACCCAGATCGATGACGGCGCCGCGCGCGTCAACTTCCTTCACCAGCCCACGGACGATCGTGCCCTTGGGATTTTCAGCGATGTAGGCCGAGAACGGATCCTTCGCGAGCTGTTTGATGCCAAGGGAGATGCGCTCGCGCTCAGGATCAATCGCGAGCACCATCGCCTCGAGCTGCTGGCCCTTCTGATAGTTGCGAACGGCCTCCTCGCCGGGCTGGTCCCAGGAAATGTCCGAAAGATGCACAAGCCCGTCGATGTTGCCCTGCAGGCCGATGAAAATGCCGAAGTCGGTGATGGATTTGATCTGCCCTGCCACCTTGTCGCCACGGTTGTAGTTCTCGGCGAATTCCTTCCAGGGATTTGCCTGGCACTGCTTAAGCCCGAGGGAGATGCGGCGGCGCTCCTCATCGACGTCGAGCACCATGACTTCGACTTCCTGTCCGGTATGCACGACTTTCGCCGGATTGACGTTCTTGTTGGTCCAGTCCATCTCCGAGACGTGCACGAGTCCCTCAACGCCGTCTTCGATTTCGACGAAGGCGCCGTAGTCGGCAATGTTTGTAACCTTGCCGAACACGCGCGTGTGCGGCGGGTAGCGCCGCGCAATGTTCTCCCACGGATCGGCACCGAGCTGCTTAAGTCCGAGGCTCACACGCGAGCGCTCGCGGTCGAACTTCAGAATGCGCACCTCGACCTCATCACCTACCTTCACCACCTCCGAGGGGTGCTTGACGCGTTTCCACGCCATGTCGGTGATGTGCAGGAGTCCGTCGATCCCGCCCAAATCCACGAACGCACCATAGTCGGTGAGATTCTTGACCGCGCCACGCACGACGGCGCCTTCTTGCAGATTGTCCATGAGTGCGCTGCGTTCGGCCGAGAACTCCTGTTCCACGACCGCGCGACGCGAGACCACGACGTTGTTGCGCTTCTGATCGAGTTTGATGACCTTGAATTCGAGCGGCTTGCCTTCGAGGTAGGAGGTGTCACGCACGGGACGCACATCGACGAGCGAGCCGGGCAGGAATGCCCGTACCGTTTCGATCTCGACGGTGAAGCCGCCCTTCACGCGGCCGGTGATGACGCCGGTGACGATTTCCTGATTGTTGAAGGCCGTTTCAAGGCGCGTCCAGGTGCGCGCGCGTTTCGCCTTCTCGCGTGACAGGCGCGTTTCGCCCGTTCCATCCTCGACCGAATCGAGCGCAACCTCTACCTCATCGCCTGCTTTGACCTCGAGCTCGCCGTGTTCGTTTTTGAACTGCTCGACTGGAATCACGGCCTCGGACTTGAGCCCCACATTGACGATGACGACGTCGTCGGAGACGTCAATCACAAGTCCAGTGAGAATCATCCCCGGGCGGATGCGTTGGTTGGCGAGACTCTGCTCGAACATCTGCGCAAAATTTTCGGTCATACCTTCACTCGCACGTCAATGGCGTGCATACACCTGAACGCCATCCAACGCGCTCCAGGGTTGACGAATACCGCCGAGCCATCCATTGGCCGGGCTGCCACGAAAAGAGCTAGCCTTACTTCCACAACGAGCCACTGCGCCCGAGGGCGATGACGCGCTCGACCACCTCACCGATCGCAAGCTCCGTCGAGTCGATCACGTGGGCGTCAGGAGCCGCCTTCAGCGGACTCGCCTTTCGG
>Ga0302326_10019457_pt1 | contig 14022 bp, 8 predicted proteins | sample Palsa_T0_3_FD_202264 | JGI IMG/M metagenome (GOLD analysis project Ga0302326, IMG submission 202264) | Peat permafrost microbial communities from Stordalen Mire near Abisko, Sweden - Palsa_T0_3 | ecosystem: Environmental > Terrestrial > Soil > Palsa > Peat permafrost | place: Sweden: Abisko... | reverse complement strand
TTGTGCCCTCCGTCACCGAAACGGCCGTCCCACCATGGCCGAAATTTAGCGGCGTGCGAAAGGTTCCCGACACGACGGATGTAACCTCGACCTCCTGATCCGCAACATCGTAATATAAAATATCTTCTTCGCCGTCGGCCTCGTTTGCCAAACTGGCAACGGTACCACGGGGGAAAACGTTCGGCTGCGGATCGGAGATGGTGCCTGGAGCAATTGCGGTGAGCTGGTAAGTGGCCGGATTCCCGGGGATGCTCGGTGTGGCGGCGGACGCGATCAAATCCCCGTCCTTCGCAAGTGTGAGTGCGCCGACGGTGCCGGGAAGGTAGCTGGGGTCATCAAATCCTATCGAATCGCCGGCGCTGCCGTTTGGGTAAAGCGGCGTAACAACATTCAAGCTGAGAAGCATGACACGACCGTCGGCCAAGTACGCGGCCCCGCTCAGCGGTTGACCTTCATCGAGCCCGTTTGGCGGGAGCTGATGCTCCCAAGAGACGGCACCGGTTCTGCTGAAGGACGCGGCGAAGGGGCCACCGGTGAAGGCTCCGGCTGTGGCCCCCACGAAACTCACGCCATCGGGACGAGCCGCGAACACCGCCAGGAGCATTTCCCGCAGAAGGTTCTGAATTACCGGCGTTGTGTTGGAGTCGTTATCGTCGATGAGTAGATCCCGGTAGAGACTCTCGCTGACCTGCGCCGAAGCGAATTTGCTCCGTGCAACACCGTCCGATCCATAACTTCCGTCCAATTCCCCATCGCGCTTGAACAGCGCCGTGGCGAAGGTCGCCTTGCCGAGGACGGGAGACGAAACGCCAGAACTGGGATCGTAAGACACCGAGCCACCGCCCACGAGTATTTCGCCGCTGGCGAGCACATCCACGCCGGCCACGTTGTCGAAGATTGTCGGCGTTGTCGCGGCACTTGATCCGAAATGGAATTCTACGGAGCCGGTCCCGGCGAATGTCGCGTCGAGCGCGCCGGCCGTGTCGACCCGCATCAATTCAACGGCGGAGCCTTTTCCGCGGTCAGTTTGCTCCGTACCCGCGATGATCGGATCTCCGTTGGACTGGACCGCCAGCGCAACGGGTGTAAAAAAAGGATCGGTGGTGATGACCGAACTCCCGTTCTGGCCGTAGGATTTGTCGAGGTTGCCGTCGCCTTTGTAGCGCAACAGAGCTGTCCCGTCGCCCTGCTGAACAAGCACATAAAGGTAGCCTTCTGGATCGAGTTCCTCGGCGACGAAAGTTCCACCGGCCAACGAAACGAGTCCACCGGTTCCGTAGCTTGTATCGAACTTGCCATTCGGCTTAAATCGGGCCACCCCGTCCAGACCGCCTTCGTAGAAATCCCCGTCGGGGGCGGTGATAACCTGATTGACACTCGTGGCACTCGGGGAGCCCGGTACATCAATTGATGCGAAGCCGCCACTGCCGAAATTGGCGTCGACCGTGCCGAACTGCGCCGCCAAGAACCGCCGAGGCTCAATGGACTCAATCACTTGGGACGCACGCGGGCTCGATTTCAAGTGTGCCGAGCGCACCCGCGCGCCGGCCGGGAAAACTTGCCTCATTCCAAACTCCCGTCGTTGCCTCGCCCGTTCCGTCTAGTATATCGGTGCTGGTCAAAAGCACCAGTTCTAAATTATGTCGACTGTAGCATTCAGAGCGGGGATGCTTCAAAAGAGCGGTTGATTCCTCACTGAAAAGCGGACGGTCCGCGTGCAGGGAGGCGAACGAAGGGATGGCGCTGCTGGGCGAGCGGGGGAGGCAGACAGGTGATCTTTTCGTCGATTGGATCGCGGCGCGCGGCTGGAAGCTGGACCGGTTTGAAGAGAAAGTAGCGACTCGGGAGCGGGCGATTCGGCTGTTTCGATTGAGACCGACGATCAAACCGGAGGTTCTAACCCACTAAGCGACGGTTTCAGAACCGACAAAGCCGGGGCCAAGTGTTCGAAACGGTCTTTTCGTTTAGCCGGCTCGCTTGCGAGCCGCTCCGTGTGGCAGCCAACTAAAGACGACGCGATTCGATCGTCAACTTGCAGTCGCCTTTCCGTCGGCTTCATGTTGTCCTTCGTGGCAACATTGCCAAAACGAATCGCGTCGACTGTTTCAATCCTCTTTAATTCAAACGGTGCGTGGATCATTGCGGAGCATCCGCGTCGGGTTGCGTGGTCGGCAGAACCTTCAGCGATAGCGAATTGTAGTGGCACTTGTGGTGCACCTGGTTGATGGCGCGGTCCAAGGCGTTGGTGGCTTCGGGCATTGACGCGATATTGCCGTTGCGAACGTCGGTTGCGACAAGGTCGCAGATTTGGGCGTTGGCACTGAAAACGCCAACCAGGGCTTTTTCATCCGTGATTGCAACATTGCCGCGGCGGACGTCGAGGTCGACGTGCATCGAGCGATCCAAGTCCAGCTTCCATTGGTTGTTCTGCCGGTGGAAATAGAAAATCGAATGCGCCCAGCTTGAAAGGTCTGGAGAGATCAGGGCCATCACCAAGGGCTGAATCTGCTGCGGAAGCTTGGAGACGTCGTAGGTGATCGTGGCGTCATCGCCGGTGATTTCCGGGGGCGGCGCAAATCGGCCGATCTTCTGCCAGACGAGATCAAACGTCGTGATTCGGGTCACTGCCGCGCCATCCCCCCCAAGGAATTGCACGGCGGCTTGTGTGAGATGATTCTGCGTGATGTTCCACGCTACCAGACCGTCCATTAGTGTGGGCGCGCGGTTGGGATCAGCGGTGATGCATTTGTACACTGCATCCCGATCGCCCGTGCGGACGGCGGCGAAGAATGATTCGAACGTCGCCGATGGTGAAGAAAGATCGACCACCGCCGGCTGCGTGGCCGGGGTGGGGATGTAAAGCGCGACGCCGTTGTCGGCCGGTGCGGCGGAAACGGGCGCGGCGTTGGACACGGGTTTTCCCACAGCGGGAGCTCCATCGGCCCAAATTTGTGAAACGACCCAGCCGGAGGTGCCCAACATTAAAATGGTTGCGACGGCGACGGCGGCGACTTTGATCTTGGTTGCGATCATCATGGCATGAGCTCCTTTTGCGATGGCCACGGCAGGCGCAGCTGCTTGCGGGCCGGCGCGACACACTTCGAGAATTCCCACAACAATGGCCTGCCGAGCTTCAGGAGGCATCGCCGAGCCGCGCACCTGTTCGGTGAGCACGGCATCGACGGACTGCCCGAACGCTTCCACGCCGCGGTTCGAAAAATATCGACGTAGCGCGGCGATGGCCCGCTCGATCCGTTTACGCGCCGCAGCGCCCGAGATGTTGTGGCGCTGCGCGATGCGTTCGATCGGTGAATCATCCAGATAGCGCGAGATCAGCGCCTCGCGGTCACGGGCAGAAAGTTGGTGCAGCGCTTCGTCGAGGAGATCGGTCAGGTCGGATTTGGGTTTTTCCGTGGTGGCGTCAAGTCGCATGGCGACCCCCTGCTCGCGTTTTTCGCGGCGATTCTGGCTCTTACGGATGTTGGCACAGGCATATCGGGCGGCGGTGAGCAGCCAACTGGCAAGCCGCGCCTGCCGCACGCCGGCGGCTTTCTGACTGAGGAGCAGAAAAACCGCCTGCGTCGCGTCCTCGGCGAGATGGTTGTCTTTGAGATGCCGCTGACAGGCGCAATACACCAGTCCCGCGTAGCGCTCGACGACCAGCCGGAAGGCGTCCGGCGATTTGGTCCGAACGTATTCCCCCAGTGGCGGCGGGTTGGCGGCGAGATTAGTCATCATTCAACAATGTGCGCCGACAGCCGCGATGCGACAACCTTGATAGATTCGGACGGGTTTTTATTGACGTTCGGAATCCGTTTGGGTTTAGTAATCGGTGCGACTGAGCATTTCTGGCCGCAACAACTGGGCGGTTTCGGCTGAGGCCGTTTTAACACAATCGGCGCTTTCGATAACGCCCAGACTGGATGGGCAGCGGAAAATGGGACAAAATGCCGCTATCGTGCGGTACGCGCATTGCGATCGCGGAGCATGCCTAACGTATGGCAAACTTGCGCTCTGATCTAAATAAAGAAGACGGGATTCGTTTTTGCCTTCTCCAAGATAACTGAAGGGGACACGACCCTTTAATGACGGCGGCTTGGAAGACTCAAACTAAAATATCCGCTGTTTGCTGTTGAGCTAGCGGAAGGGAATTGTGCCAAGCAAGCTCGCGAAATGTGAGGGAAAAAGCGCCGTCACTGGTTTTTCGATGGACGGGATGAAGAGGCCGATGGGAATGATCCGGCCCCACCTCTGAGATCAACCTTTAATTCCGCGACCCAGTATCGCGGCCTTCCCAACCCTTTGTTGACTAACGTAGTCACTCGGAAGATGTTCCGCGTGACTCGTCACCATTGATGCAAGCCGTTTGCGGCAAGTGATTTACATGAGAACTGGGGCGTGAGGACGGTCGAAAAGTGTCTCATTTTGTCTCGTTTTGTCTCATTCCCTCTCGGTCCAGCTGATCGGGAATCAAAAGGAGGACGATTCAAATAAAAGAGGACGTGACTCGGTTTTCAGGTTTCAATTGCCTTGTCTGTCGATTTCCCGATCTCACTTATGGCAAAATTGCCAAAACGAAAAGTGTCTCCTTTAATCCGACCCATTCCTTCGCCTGGCTACGAACGGATGAAAATCAGCGAGGGTGTAACTTGCGGCTCAAACTCATAGTCGATGAAGCGCTTGAGGACGAGATTCACGCCGAGAGCGACCGCAAGCTCGCGCTGCCGCTGCTGCATCGATTGGACCGAGAGCTGATCCGTCGCGGGGATATGTATCGCAAGCTGGGGGTGCGGGATGTTGCCGGCTACCGCAATTCTGAGGGCGCTCCGCGGCTGCCGGGCATGGTGCTTGAAGTCCACGAATTGAGGAAATACGTTTCAATAGATGATCGATTCACGCTGGAAGTTTCGCTACTGCTCGATCGGCTCGTTCGACAGGGTGAAGCATTCGACATTTACGTGAAACTCCACTGACGGCATGGCCCAGCTCAAGATTCAACAAGCCTTCGATCTGGCGTTGCAGCACCACCAGGCGGGGCGGCTGCGCGAGGCGGAGATTCTTTATCGGCAAATTCTTTCTCAAGAGCCCGATAACGCGGATGCAGTGCACCTCCTGGGCGTAATCGCCCATCAGGCGGGCCGGCTTGACGCGGCGGCGGAATTGATCCGCCGCGCCATTGCGCTTCACCCCAACTTTCCCGAGGCCTACGTCAATCTCGGAAATATTCTGAAAGACAACGGCCAGCTCGATGAGGTGATCGCCGCCAATCGCCAGGCTATTGCCCTCAACCCCAATCTGCCCGGCGCTCACTGCAATCTTGGCAATGCCCTGAAAGAGAAAGGCGAACTCGATGAAGCCATTGCCGCATTTCGCAAGGCCATTGCCCTCAGTCCGAACAATGCTCAAACCCACAGCAATCTTGGCAACGCCTTGCGAGAGAACGGCCAACTCGATGAGGCCGCCGCCGCATGTCGCCACGCCATTGCCCTGAATCCCAATTTGCCGGCAGCGCACAGTAATCTCGGCAACGTGTTGAGAGAGAAAGGCCAACTCGATGAAGCGATCGTCGCTTGTCGCCACGCCATCGCCCTCAACCCCAACTTTCCCGAAGCCCACAGCGACCTTGGCAATGTACTGAGAGAACGGGGCCAGCTCGACGAGGCGATCGCGGCTTACCGCCAGGCGATCACGCTCAATCCGCGCTATCCCGACGCCTACTGCAATCTCAGCATAGCCCTGAAAGCCAAAGGCCAACTCGATGAAGCGATCGCAGCCTGCCGCCAGGCAATCGCCCTCAACCCCAGCTTGGCGGTAGCCCACAGCAACCTGGGGAACACGTTGAATGAAATGGGGCGGCCGGACGAGGCTATTGCCGCTTACCGCCAGGCCATCGCCCTCAAGCCCGGCTACGCCGAAGCCCACAGCAATCTCGTCTTCGAAATGAATTACCACCCCGGTTATGAAGCCCGCTCCATTGCTACTGAAGCACGTCGCTGGAACCGCCAGCATGCCCAGCCTCTGCACGTGTTCATCCAGTCTAATTCCAACAATCGCAACCCGGACCGTCGTCTTCGGATTGGTTACGTTTCGCCAGACTTCCGAGATCACGTCGTGGGCCGAAACCTTCTGCCGTTGTTCCGCCGCCACGACCGCCGGCAGTTTGAAATCACTTGCTACGCTCAGACGCTCTGTCCCGACGCAATGACGAATGAGTTTCAGAAGAACTCCGATTGCTGGCGCAATATCGTGGGACTCTCCGATGAGCAAGTGGCGGATCAAATCCGCCAGGATCAAATAGACATTCTGGTTGACCTGGCGCTTCATACAGGCAAGAACCGCCTGCTCGTCTTCGCCCGCAAACCCGCCCCCGTGCAGGTGACTTTCGCGGGTTATCCCGGCAGCACAGGATTGAGCGCCATCGACTACCGATTGAGCGATCCCTATCTCGATCCGCTGGGCATGGATGAATCGATCTATAGCGAGCGGACCGTTCGCTTGCCGGACAGTTTCTGGTGTTACGACCCTCTGGATTGCTCCGACATTCCCGTCAATGCCCTGCCAGCATTGGGCCGCGGTTTTGTCACTTTCGGCTGCCTGAACAGTTTCTGCAAAGTAAACGACAACATTCTGGCGCTCTGGACAGAGGTGCTGCGGCAAGTCGAAAATTCGCGATTGCTCCTCATGGCCCCGATGGGTGACCACCGCCCGCGCACGCTGGAACGCTTCAGACAGGAAGGAATCGATCCGGACCGAATCGAGTTTGTTCCAACTCAATCGCGCCGGGCGTATCTCGAATCGTACCATCGCATCGATCTGGGGCTTGACAGCTTTCCGTACAACGGCCACACCACCAGCCTCGATTCTTTCTGGATGGGGGTGCCGGTGGTAACGCTCGTCGGGAGCAGAGCCGTCTCTCGCGCCGGGTGGTGTCAGTTGTCAAATCTGGAGCTTCAGGAATTAGCGGGTAAGACGGCGAATCAATTCGTGGATCTCGCCGTGGAGTTGGCGAAAGATCTTCCAAGACTCAGTTCGCTGCGTAGCACCCTTCGCCGGCGGATGGAGCAATCACCTCTGATGGACGCGCCGCGCTTTGCGCGCAACATCGAAACCGCCTATCGCCAGATGTGGCGCGCCTGGTGCGCAAGCGAGTGATCGCGATCGCTTGCGATGGGCTGCGCCGCACCGGATATTGCTCGTATACGGCATGGCTGCGATCACAATCCAACAAGCCTTTGACTTGGCATGGCAGCACCATCAGGCCGGGCGGTTGCGGGAGGCCAAGCAGCTCTATCGGCAGGTTCTCGCGCGTCAGCCCCAGCACATCAACGCCCTGCATTTCCTGGGAGTCATTGCGCATCAAGAAGGAGAAAACGATATTGCGGTGGATCTATTGCGTAAAGCCATCGCCCTTGCTCCCGACTATGTGGATGCCCACAGCAATCTCGGCACCGCTCTCAAGGAGACGGGAGAACTCGACGAGGCTATCACCGCTTATCGCAAGGCAATCGCCCTCAAACCCGACTCCGCCGAAGCTCACAGCAATCTCATCTACGCGCTGCATTACCATCCTGGTTACGATGCAAAGGCTATTGCGGATGAACTTCGGCGCTGGAACCAGCGACACGCCGAACCCTTGGCAAAATTCATACCGCCTCATACCAACGATCGCAGCCCTGACCGCCGCCTGCGCATCGGCTACGTTTCGCCGGATTTTACGAAGCACGTCGTTGGGCGCAATCTCCTGCCGTTGTTGCGCGAGCACGATCGCCGGCATTTTGAGATCACCTGCTATGCTCAGGTGCCTCGTCCGGATGCGATGACCAGCGAGTTTCGCAAGACTGCCGATCGCTGGCGCAGCATCGTGGGTCTCTCGGATGAAGAGGTGGCTCAGCAGATTCGCGATGATGGAATCGACATCCTGGTCGATCTAACACTGCATACGGCAAATAATCGGCTGCTCGTTTTCGCGCGCAAGCCCGCTCCGGTGCAGGTGACTTACCTGGCCTATTGCGGCACCAGCGGCATGGGCACCATGGATTATCGATTTTCTGATCCGTACATGGATCCCGATGGAACTGATTTCTCCCTCTACAGCGAAAAGACAATACGATTGCCCAAAACCTACTGGTGCTACCGTCCGCCTCCGGCGACCACTCTCGCGCCGGCGCCGGCGCTGGCAAAGAGCTTGGTTACATTTGGCTGCCTGAACAATTTCGCCAAGGTATCCTCGGCCGCACTGGATCTTTGGGCCAAGATTCTGGCAGCAATACCGAATTCTCGCATCATCATTCACGCGCCGGCTGGCGCGCATGTGAACCAAGTCGCGCAACACATGGAGAGCGCTGGAGTGCCGGCGAGCCGTCTGAGCCTGGTGGGCAAGAAGCCGGTGGACGAATACCTGCAAACCTATTCGGAGATCGACATCGCCCTCGATCCGTTTCCCTATGGAGGAGGGATTACCACCTGCGATGCGCTGTGGATGGGCGTGCCCGTGGTCACGTTATCGGGAAAAACCGCCGTTGGTCGTGGTGGATGGAGCATCTTGTCCAATTTGGGCTTGACGGAGCTTATTGCGTTCACGCCTGACCAATATGTGCAGATCGCGGTCGACCTGGCTCGCGACATGGGTCGAATCAATGATCTCCGTATGGGCATGCGGGCTCGCATGCTCGCTTCGCCTCTCCTGGACGCCACGGCATTCGCGCGCGATGTGGAGGCAGCGTATCGTCAAATGTGGCGCGCGTGGTGCAACCCCGCGTCTGATAGCAGCCGGCAGCCCGCAGCAAATACCATTCATGCGACGGCCCAGCCCGCGGTCCAACAGATTTTCGATCTGGCATTGCAGCATCACCAGGCCGGGCGGCTGCAGGAGGCGGAGAATCTTTATGGGCAGATCCTCGCCCAACAGCCCGAGCACGCCGATGCCATGCACCTCCTGGGAGTGCTGGCCCTTCAGGCGGGACGGAATGACATTGCGGTGGATTTGATCCGCCAGGCCATTGCTCATCAACCGAGCAACCCCGAGGCACTCGTCAATCTCGGGAATGCGCTAAAAGCAAAGGGACAACTCGATGAGGCGATCGCCGCCTATCGACAGGCCATCACTCTCAGGCCAAATTTCCCCGAAGCCCACAACAATCTGGGCATTGCCCTCAAGCGCGAAGGAAAAACCGAAGAAGCCATCGTCGCCTATCGGCAGGCGATTGCTCTAAGGCCCAGCTACGCCGAAGTATTCTATAATCTCGCCATTGCCCTCAGAGAGGGGGGGCAACTTGACGATGCGATAGCCGCTGGCCGCCAGACCGTTGCCCTCAATCCCGGCCGACCCGAAGCCCTTACCAATCTCGCCAACGCCCTCAGAGACATAGGACAACTCGATGAGGCCATTGCCGCTTACCGCCGGGCTATTGCCCTCAGGGCCGGCTGCGCCGAGGCACAGAGCGGTCTTCTCCTTACCCTGCATTACCATCCTGACTTAGGTGCAGGAGTTATTGCCCAGGAACATCGCAATTGGAATCAGCAAATCTCCGAACCTTCAAAAGTGTTCATCCAGCCTCATGCCAACGACCACAACCCCGAGCGTCGACTGCGAATCGGCTACGTCTCTCCCGATTTCCGCGAGCATCCCGTTGCGCGATTTCTTCTTCCGCTTCTGGCGAATCACGATCATCATTCGGTCGAGGTGTTTGCCTATTCCCAGGTTCGTGTTCCCGATGAGATGACCGGGCGTTTTCGCAAGCACACCGACGCCTGGCGCAGCCTGCTGGGTCTATCCGATGTTCAGGCGGCCGAGCAAATCCGCCGCGACCAAATCGATATTTTGGTGGACCTGGCCGGGCACACCGCTGACCACCGGCTCTTTACCTTCGCTCGTAAGCCGGCGCCCGTGCAGGTGACCTACCTTGGTTATCCAGATACCACTGGCCTGGGCACCATGGACTACCGTCTGACCGATTCCTACGCCGACCCGCCGGGGCAGACCGAACTTTATCATTCGGAGCAGCTCATCCGCCTCGATCCCTGCGCCTGGTGCTTCGGGGCGCCCACCGGTCCACCATTGCCTCAGCGATGCGCTGGCCCGATCACTTTCGGCTGCTTCAATAACGCCGCGAAGGTCACCCTGCCGATGCTCGATCTTTGGAGCCAGATTTTGCTGGCCGTTCCCGAGTCCCGACTGCTGCTAAAATCGGCGGGGCTGGGGAGCGCGACTCTGCGCCAGGAAGTTCAGCAACGACTGAACAATCGAGGGATTGCTTCCGAACGGCTTGAGTTGCGCGGCCCCGAATCAGATTACAGCGCGCATTTGGCCCTCTACGGCCGGATGGACATCGCGCTGGATACATTCCCTTACCACGGAACGACCACCACCTGCGAAGCATTGTGGATGGCAGTGCCCGTTCTGAGTCTGGCGGGTTCGACTCATGTATCGCGGGTCGGAGTAAGCCTGCTGAATAACGTGGGCCTGCCGGAACTGGTGGCCGGCACTCCACAGGAATACGTGCGTCTCGCCGCGAACCTGGCCAACGATCTGCCGCGCTTGCGCCAGTTGCATTCGACTCTGCGAGGACGAATGGAACAATCCCCACTGATGAACGCCAAGCGCTTGGTGCGGAGCATTGAGGATGCCTATCGAGGTACGTGGCGAAGGTGGTGCGCGCAAAATTGCATCTCGCCGATCTCCACGACATGAGCGCTCGGAACAAACAGCACCGGATTTCGCCGGTGGCCGTTTCATGGCCATCGAAGCCAAACAAAAAGCCGGCTGAACAGCCGGCTCGTGTTGGACTTAATTGAATCGGCCAGACTTACGTCTTTGGTCGCCGGCGCCGTAAGAGCCCCAGGCCCGCGATGCCGAACAGTCCAAGCGTGGCCGGTTCCGGCATCGGCGCGCTTGCTGGGGTGTAGACGACGCTGATGTCGCTGATATCGGCTATCGGGTTTGCGGTAGTCTTGGTCGAAACACTGAAGCCCAATCCGTCAAAAGTCGTGTCCACGGCAGTCGTAGAGGCAACCGATACCTGTTCCAGAATGGTTCCTGCTGTACCTGCTCCCGTGTAGAGCGTCTCGGTTAATGAGATAGATCCACCGCCAAGATTCGTCATCAGCAAGTCCCCCGTGTATACGCTATTGGACGTAAGGGCGATGGATGACGTACCAGTTGCGAGATTCGTGGCCTGAGTGGGGTTGGTGAATGCACCGCCGCCGAAGCCATTTTCCAAAAGTTCCTGATTCGCCGAGGTCGTTCCGCTGCCGTTCTGCGGCGGCCGAACGAACATCTTGCTGGTTCCACCCGATCCGTTGAACTGCCCCACGTATCCTTGCCAAAGCTGCGTACCGCCGGTTGCGAGGCCGGAACCCGCGGTGGAGTTCAGCCCGGCATTGACCAGCACGGTGCCACTCTCCGGCGCAGTTCCTCCCGAATTGTACAAACCCATCAGCACTTGACTGCCCGACGACAGGAGTAGACCGCCGCTTGTGTCCTTGAACGTCACGTCATACTCGATGGTGTCGCCAGTATTGACCAGTGAGTATGCCGTGGAACCGGCAGTGACGAACAGCGCCTGCAATTCCTCGAATCCCGACGTTGTGGTGGCGGTGAGCGACAGCTTGAGATCGTTAGAATTAATGGAACTGGAAGTGGCGTTTTTAGTAGATGCGATTGTGTAATTTGTCGAGTTTGACGTGGGGGCAGCCGGACTTGCATTATCGATCGTGCTGCCGTTTGTAAAAGTATCGTTGAAGCTCACCGACTGTGCATGGGCGCTCCCGCACAACCCGAACCCGCCCATCGCAAAAACAGCCGATCCCGCCGCGATGCACAGCGATCGACGGCATCGCCTTGAACGATGCTTGCCCGAAGAAGGCGCCCAGCGCACCGCCGACGCGAATCCTCCCGCGGCACCCGCCCCAATAGGACCGCCGGCCAAAATAGCTACAGTCCTACCGCGTATGCTACCGGTTGAGCCCATCATCTTCCCGCTCCAGTCAGCCAATGAAATGAAACGATAAAGAGAACTACCTACGTATCTCTCTTTAACGTGCTGGACTATACCCGAGCAATCTACTCAAACAATAGCTAAATTGCGTAAATGATGGGCAAAATTGCGAACAGCCACGCTGCTTTGGAAGAACCAGTGCACAAGATGGGGAAACCTTTAGCAAAGTCCCGTTTCGCCCGAATAATTCAGGTTAAACACGAAGGGAACACCCGCTCAAAATGCCGCTGGCGCTCGACTTTCCTCCTTGCCGTTGATCGATCTTCGGCGCGCCCGATACTGGCTTGGCGTTTCCTTTTCCAGTCGCGTAAACACCCGCCGGAATTGCCGCAGATCGCTGAAGCCGCAGTCCCGCGCGATGCGGCTGAAGGTCAGACCGCGCTTCTCCAGCAGCGCCTTGGCCGTCTCCACCCGCGCCCCCATCAGATATTGCGATGGCGTTCGGCCCAGCGACCGCGCAAAGGATGTTTCCAGATATCGCCGTGACACACCGGCGGCGGCCACCAGCGACTTCACGCCAAAACGTTCGCTCAGATGCGCTCGGGTAAAGGCGATCGCTTTGGCGACGGCGGGGTGATCGGCGATCATCACATCCGTCGATTCGCGCGCAATCACGCCGCTGGGGGAAATGAGCAAATCCTTCTCCGGCGGCGGATCGCCGCACATCAGGCTGTCCAGCAGTTTTGCGGTTTCGAAGCCCACCAGGTGCCATTCACAGGCGATGGTCGTCAGCTTGGGAGAGCCAAACTCGCAGTCGAGCTGGCTGTTGTCCACGCCGATGATTCCCACTTCCTCGGGCACGTGCCGGCCCACCATTTTGCACGCATCGGCCACCATGCGCCCGCGGGCATCATTGGCGGTGAAGATCCCGATCGGCATCGGCAGCTTCCTGATCCACCGGCACAAGGCGTCCATCTCATCGTCCCAGGGATGCCTGCGGTCGAACATGTTGGGGGATAGATAGTGGCTGAAGCTGAGGTAATGCTCCTTGAGCCGATTGGCGAACGCCTCTCCGCGGTCGATGGAATACCCCACCTCCTTTACGCCGTAGTACCCGAAATTTCTAAATCCGCGGGCCAGCAGATGCTCCGCCGCCATCCGGCCGATGGCCGGCTGGTCCCGCATCACGCGCGGGATGCCCGGCTTTCGCAGCGTGCCGACAAACGTGACGACCGGCACCTTGAGCCTCCTGGCGGCCCGGGCCTCGGCCTCGGTATCCAGAAGGGTGATCACTCCATTGCCGCGCCAGCGATTGAGCGCCCGCACGGAAAGATCGTGAGCTTCGCCGCTGGTGGTGAAGATCCAGTTTCCGTGTTGCTGCGCGTAATCCATGATGCCGCGCACGATCGAATGCAGATGTCCCAGCCGCGTTGGAAACGCCAGCGCCACGCGCCGGGCTGCAGGTTTTGCAGCCGGGGCTTTGGTTCGCAGCTCGGTTCCAGGATTTTTTGCCATCCGATCCTCCGCGTTGATGCGGCCACGGCACTTCGCAAAATGGTCCCTATATTTCGCAATATAGCCCTTGTGCGCACGAAATTTCAAGGGAATAATCCCAGGCTGTGCAGGAGGAGATGGTTTCAGATTTGGAAACGGTCGGTAGTGGGTGTTCTTGGCCCCAGGTCCACGCAGGAACGCAAGGAAGCCCGGCAAACGTTCGGCCGCTCAAGCGGCGCAAATCGGAGGATTCATGACCAGTTCATCACGCAACACCGTCTGTTCGCGTCGGAGCGGTTTCACTCTCGTCGAACTTCTCGTGGTCATTGGGATCATCGCGGTGCTCATCTCGATCCTCCTCCCCGCACTCTCCAAAGCGCGGGATCAGGCCCACACTGTTCAGTGCCAGTCTAACGAACGGCAGTTCTATGCCCTCATGGTCATGTATGCCAATGACTACAGGAACTACGTCTTGCCCGCTCGCGAGCAGATCAATCAGGGGACCGGTAACGCCCAGTTGTATTGGTGGGGTCCCGGACTCCTCGGGCAGGAGCTCGGCGTCGGCGCCTACGACACCGACGCTCAGCGCTTT
>Ga0302326_10019451_pt1 | contig 14024 bp, 18 predicted proteins | sample Palsa_T0_3_FD_202264 | JGI IMG/M metagenome (GOLD analysis project Ga0302326, IMG submission 202264) | Peat permafrost microbial communities from Stordalen Mire near Abisko, Sweden - Palsa_T0_3 | ecosystem: Environmental > Terrestrial > Soil > Palsa > Peat permafrost | place: Sweden: Abisko... | reverse complement strand
AGCGTGGCCAGGACCGCCCCGATGAGAATGAGCCAGGTGTAGCTGCGCCCGGCCCGCAACAGGTTCGGGCGTTGCCTGGTCAGCCCGACGGCCAGCGTGATGACCCCGGCGATGGACGCCAGCAGGCCCAACACCACGGCGGCCGAGCCGAGCGAGGCGTTCACGACGAGGGGTTTCCCGGTTCAGGAATGGTGGTGACCCGGTCGGGGTGGGCGGCCACGTAGCTGTCGCTGTGCTTGACCATGATGAGGTTGCTGTCAAAGGTGCCATTGGTGGCGAAGTGGCCGTCCAGCACGACGGGGACACCGGGCTGGAACAGCTGGGGCGGCTCGCCGTTTTGGATCACGGGCACGCTGACACCATTGTTCTCGATGACAAAGTTGACCACTTTGCCCACCTGATGGACCCCCGGCTGGACCGTGCCCTCGATGCGGAAGTCCTTCGTCCCCAGTTGCGCCCGGTCGGCCACCGCCTGGTCGGCCGTCTTGAAGTACTCGGTGGCGTTGCTCAGCCCCCGGAACACCAGCACCAACAGGGCGGCGGCGATGATGGCGAAGGCGATGATCTGGCGCCGGCGGCTGCCCAACCGGGCGCGGGGCCTGATGGTGATGGCACCCGCCACGCCCGCGTCGAACGATTCGTCGGCCGAGTCGTCCCCCACCAGGTCAGCGTCTACCAGGTCGCCGTCCGCCTGGTCGGTGCCTATTGCCACGTGCGCTCTTCCGGGGGCAGCGTCCGGGACAGCTTGCGGCCCCGGGCCACCAACCACACAGCGTAGGCGGCCAGCGTGCCGAAGCACACGCCGTAGCCCAGGAACACGTAGCCCCAGTTGGTCAGGTTCACGGCTGACCGCCATCGGTGGCCGCGCTCTCGGCCGACCCCACGGCTACCGGCACCGCGCCAGGCGGCCCATTGTGCACGGGAACAGGCGCCCGCGGTGCGGCCTCGGCCCGGCGGGCGGCCAGGGCGAGGGCCAGCCCCTCGTTCTCCAACCGGCTCTCCAGCTGCTCCAAGCGGGTGCGGTGGAGCACCAACCAGGCGTAGACCAGCCCGAAGGCGACGAACGACAGCAGCATGGTCCACAGCTGGATGCCGTGGATCAGCGGATGTAGCGAGTCCAACGTGTCGCCGGGATGCAACGTCCGCCACCACTGCGTGGCGTAGTGGTCGATCGGCACCACCACGGAGAACAACACCCCGGCCACGGCGCACCGGATGGCCCGCGGCTCGGCCGCCCCACCGGTCCGGCGCAGCGCCAGGTACCCGATGAACAAGGCGCACAGCAGGGCGGTGAGCGTCAACCGGGCATCCCAGGTCCACCACACGTTCCACGTGGGCCGGCCCCAGATCGAGCCGGTGGCCAGCGTCAGGGCGCAAAACACCACGCCCACCTCGGCCGACGCCCCGGCCAGGCGATCCCAGCGCCAGCTGCGGGTCCGGGGGAACAGGTACAGCAGGCTGGCCAACGCCGTCACCCCGAAGGCGACATAGGCCATGGTGGCCACGGCCGGGTGGACGTAGATCAGCCGCACCAGGGTCCCCATGTTCACGTCGGGCGGGGTCACGACCAGCCCCAGCCAGATCACGGCCGCCATCGACACCAGAGCCAGAATGCCCAGCACGCGTGTGGTCCGATTCCCGGTCCCCTTGTTGTGCGTAACCGTCATGCCTCCTCCAAAAGGGTCCCAAAGGCGAGCACCCCAAGTGTGACGTACACCACGCCGAACACGCCGAGCAGGGTGACCCATTTCCAGCCGTTATCCGTGCTTGTGCCCAGCGCCGCCTCCCACGCCTGGGTGGCACCGATGAGCACGGGCGCCACGACGGGCAGGATCAGCAAGGGCAGCAGCGTCTCTCGCACCCGCAGCCCCGCCGCCAGCACTCCGTACACCGTCCCGCACGCCGCCAACCCCACCGTGGCGGCCGCGGCGGTGGCGAACAACAGCGCCGCCCCGGTCAGCGCCACCCCGTACAGAAAGACGATCCCGAGCGCCAGCAGCGCTTCCAACCCGATCAGCTCCAGGGCGATGGCCGCCGCCTTGCCCAGGAAGATCCCCGCCGGGTCCAGCCCCGACATGCGCAGCCCGTCCCCCGCCCCGTCGGCCGCCTCGACGGCAAAGCTGCGCTGCACCGCCAACAGGGTGCAGAACAACACCGCCACCCAGAACAGCCCCGGCGCCGCCGTCTGCAAGATGGTGCGGTCCGGGTCCAAGGCGAAGCCGAACAACACGAGCACGATAATGGCGAACGGCGCCACCTGATTGGTGGCGACCCGGGACCGCAACTCGATCTTCAGATCCTTGCCCGCGATCAGGACAGCGTCACGCCACATGGGACACCTCAAGAACATGAGGATGGGAAATGCCCGCGCCGCGCGCCGCACCCGGGTCAGAGGCTCCACGGTCCGTGCTGGGCACGTCGGGAGTCGCGTCCGGTGCACCCGTCTCAATCCCCGTACCCGTAGCGGCAGCCGCCCCAGGATCGGGCGGCAGCACCAAACCCCCAGCCACGGTGAGGACCCGGTCGGCCAGGGCGGACGCCCGGTCCCGCTCGTGCGAGGCCATCAGCACGGCGGCCCCCCCAGCCACGGCTTGGCGGATGATGTCGTCCAGCAGATCGCGGTGCTCGGCGTCGAGGCCGGCGTGGGGCTCGTCCAGCAACCACAGCTCGGGCTGGCGGGCGACCAACGCAGCCAGGGCGGTGCGGCGTCGTTGACCGGCCGACAGGCGAGCCACATGCACCGAGCGGAGCCGTCCGTCCAGCCCCAACCGGGCCAGAGCGGGGTCGATGGCCGACACGGCGCCCCCCGCCGCCCGGACGGCAAAGCGCACGTTGTCCTCGACCGTCAGGTCGTCGTACAGGGCGGTGGCATGGCCCATCAGCCCGACCCGGCGGCGGACCGATCGTCGGTCGACCGTCAGGTCGCAGCCCAGCACCTCGGCCCGCCCGGACACGATGGGCAACAGGCCGGCACAGGTACGCAGCAGGCTGGTCTTGCCCGCACCGTTGGCACCCTGCAGCAGGACCACCTCTCCCGGCCGGACGTCGAGCGAGGCGCCGGCGAGGACGGGAAATCCCCCAAGCAGGGCTACGGCTGAGCGGAGGCGGACGGCAGCGACCATGACAACGGCCTCACGCTACTGGCGCACCCTGTTGGTTCACCATCCAGGGCGGGCAACTACAAGTTGAAGTGGTTCAAACCGGGCAACTTGATGAACCATCCCGACAACCGGTGGATGTTGTCGGTAAGCAACAAGACACCAAGGCCGGCCAGCAACAGGCCCGATACCAGGTTGACCGCCCCCAAGTGCGCCTTGACCCAGTCGAACACGCCGGTGAGGCGGGCAAACGCCAGACCGGCCACGATGAAGGGCACGCCCAGCCCCAACGAGTAGCACAACAACATCAGTTCGCCCCGCGCCAGCGTGCTCTGCGTGTTGGACAGGGCCAGCACGGCGCCCAGGGCGGGGCCGATGCAGGGCGTCCACCCGAAGGCAAACGCCATTCCCATAATGGGCGGGGCCCAGGACCCCAACTGCGACGGCAGCACGTGGAAGCGCCGCTCCTTCATCAGCCAGGCCGGCCGGATGAGCCCGGCAAACGCCAGGCCCATGACGATGATCACCACCCCCGCCCCTTCGGTCAGCACCACCTGGTGGACCTGCAAGGTCCGGCCCAGCGCGCTGGCTCCCGCCTCGAAGGCGGCGAACACCACGGTGAACCCGGCCACGAACAACAAGGCGGCGCGCACCAGCGATTGCTGGTCGGTCTTGGATTGTTGGGTACCCGTGCTGACCCGCAACTCGGTGGCGCTAAGGCCCGACATCAGAGACAGGTAGCTGGGCACGAGGGGCAGCACGCAGGGCGAGAGGAACGACGCCATGCCCGCACCGAAGGCCACCACGAAACCGACCGGTGAATGGGCCACCAGGTTCTGAACGCTCATACGCCCCCGAACTGCGGTGGCCGGCGCTCACGAAAGGCGGTGATGCCCTCGACCGCGTCGGCGCTGGCCCACGCCCGTCGGTAGGCGTCCTCGGCGTCCGCTCCATTCAGCAGCAGCTTGTGCCCGGCCACGGTGAGCGGCGCCAGCGCCGCCACCTCCTGCGCCCAGTCCTCCGCCGCGGCCAGGTCGCCGCTTCGCTGGGCGAAACCCAGCCGCAGAGCGGCGTCGGCATCGAGCTCCTGGGCCGCCAGCAGCATGGCCCGGGCCGGGCCGTGGCCCGCCTGAAGCGCCAGGCGCTGCACCGTCCAGTGGTCGACCATCAGACCCAGTTTGGCGGCCGGGATGCCGAAACGCGCCGTCGCGTCCACCATGCGCAGGTCGCAGGCGATGGCCAGCTGCGTCCCCGCGCCCAGCGCCGCCCCGTGTACCGCCGCGATGACGGGGGCAGGCGAGGCCACGATGGCGTCCAACAGGTGACGCAGGGCGACCGCCAGGGTCGTCCCGTGCACCAGGCTGAGGTCGGCCCCGGCGCAGAAATGGGGACCCGCTCCCGTGAGCACGATGGCCCGCACCCCACCCATGTGAGCTGCCTCCACCTCTTCGGCCAGTCGAACGCAGGTGGCGATGTCGAGGGCGTTTCGCCGATCCTGGCGGTCAATGGTGATGGTGGCCGTGTGGGTCATAGGGGCAACACAGGTTTACCTAAATTCTGCGTGGGCACAGTAAAGGATGTGCTCCTCTTCATTGTTTCCATCCTCATCTTCGGCCTGATCATCGGCTTGCTCGGACGACTCATCGTGCCCGGCCGCAATTCCATGGGCCTGTTCAAGACGGCCCTGGTGGGCATTGTCGGCGCCCTTATCGGCGGGTTCATCGCCAAGCTCATTTGGAAGGCTCCGGCGACCCATCACCTCGGGTTTCTGATCTGCGAAGTGCTGGGTGCGGCCGTGATCGTGGCCTTGGTCAGCCGCAGCGGCGGCCGCCGTCGTCGGCGGGTCTACCTCTAACTCCCGGACCATTCCGGGGGCCGCTTCTCGGCAAACGCGGCCATTCCCTCGTGGGCGTCGTCGGTCCCGGTGATGAGCGTCAGCAAGGGGTGGAGCACGGCCAGGGCGTCGGCTGCCGCCAGGTCCCACACGGCGTAGAACGAATCCCGTCCCAGGCGCAGCGCGAGGGGCGATTTGGTCACGAGCGTGGCGGCCAACGCAGCCACGGCCTCGTCCAATCCCCCGGGCGGGACCACCTGGTTGACGAAACCCAGGCGCTCGCCCTCGGATGCGCCGACCCGACGCCCGGTCAGCATGAGCTCGAGCGCCTTCTTGGGCGGCATCGAGCGGACCAGGGGAACGGTGATCATGAAGGGCCACAGGCCGACGTCGATCTCGGGGGCAGCGAAGGTGCTGTCGTCGCTGCACACCACGAGGTCGCACGCCAGAGCCAAGCCGAAGCCGCCCGCCACGGCGAATCCCCGCACCGCCGCGATGGTCGGCTTGCCCAGGCTCCATAGCTGGGTGAACAGCGCACCTACCCGCCCCCGGGCCTGGTGCAGGGCGGCGTAGGACGCCCCCGACTCCATCTTGGCCAGGTCAAGCCCTGCGCAAAACGCCTTATCACCCGCACCCTGCAGCACCACCACCCGTACCCTGGGATCCTCCTTGGCCGCTGTCAGGCACTCCCCCAGGAGTTCGATGGCGGTCCAGGTCAGGGCGTTGCGCCGCTCCGGGCGGTTGATGGTGATGTGGGCCACGCCATCGGTGACGGCGTACAACACCTCACGTTCGCCGGACATGACCGGACGGTAGCGTCTCGCCCCGATGCTCTACGTCACCGGGTTGGCCCTGGTCACCGGTGCCGTGATTGGCCTGGTCAGCGGCGGGCGACTGCGGTTCATCGCGCAGCATCACATTCGCGCCTGGTGGCTGGTCTTGTTGGGCTTCGGGCTGCAAGCGGCGGCCGAGCACGTGGACATCGGGCGGCTGGGCACGGCCGTCGTGCTGGGCGGGGCGGTGGCGTTGCTGGCCTTCGGCGCCCTGAACCCGCACCTGGTGGGCATCGGCGTGGTGGCGGTCGGGGTGGCGTGCAACGCTCTGGTCATCGGGGTCAACGACGGCATGCCGGTGCGAGGCAGCGCGGTGGTGGCGGCCCATATCGCCACGGTGGCCCAGGAGCCCTCGCTCAACTACGGCTACCGCCACCACGCCGAGACGGGCCGCGACCAACTCCGCTTCCTGGACGACGACATCCCCCTGTCCCCGTTTCGTGAGGTCGTCTCGTTCGGCGACCTGATCCTGGCCATCGGGGTGGCGGCAACGGTTGCCCACCTCCTCCGCCCCGTCCTCCTCCACGCCCGATCATGACCCCGGGACCTCGCCGCCCGGCCGTACAAAGGATCCAATGTGCGGTCCTGCCAGCAGAAAGGATCCTTTGTACGACGTCCGCGGCCCCCATCCGACCGTACAAAGCATGAGCCGGCCGGTGGTGGCAATCGTGTCGTTTCGGCTGGGCGGGCCGGACGGGGTGTCGGTCGAGGCGGCCAAGTGGGCGTGGGCGTTCGGGCAGCTTGGCTGGAGCGTGCGAACGGTGGCGGGCGAGGGCCCGGTCGACCACCTCATCCCGGGGCTGGCGGCGGGTAACGACATGATCGGCGCCACGACCACGACCGGGCTGGTCGACACCGACACGCTGGCCCGGGCGCTGGACGGGGCAGAACTGGTAGTGGTGGAGAACCTCCTCTCCCTCCCCCTCAACCCGGCGGCGGCCGAAGCCGTGGCCGCGGCGCTCCAGCATCGGCGGGCGATCGTGCGCCACCATGACCTGCCCTGGCAACGGGACCGCTTCGCCCACCATCCCCCGCCCCCCCAGGACCCGGCGTGGCGCCACGTCACGATCAACGACCACTCCCGCCGCGAGCTGGCCGAGCGCGGCATCCCCGCCACCACCATCGCCAACGCCTTCGACCCCCACCCGCCCCCGGGCGACCGCGCTGCGATTCGCGCCGCCCTCGGGCTGCGAGACACAGATCGCCTGGTGCTCCAGCCCACCCGAGCCATCGCCCGCAAGAACGTCCCGGCCGGGTTGGCCCTGGCCGAAGCCATCGGGGCCTTCTTCTGGTTGCTCGGCCCGAGCGAAGAGGGCTATGGGCCGGCCCTCGCCGACCTCCTGCGGACGGCGAGCGTGCAGACCCATCACGGCCCCGTTTTCCCCAGGATGACCGCCACCAGCGGCATCGAACACGCCTACGCGGCGTGCGACGTGGTGGCCTTCCCGTCCCTGGCCGAGGGGTTCGGCAACCCGCCGGTAGAAGCCGCACTGCACCGCCGCCCGGTGGCCGTGGGCCCCTACCGGGAGGGCCAGGAGCTGCGGGCGCAGGGGTTCCGCTGGTTCGACGCCGACGACCACGGGGCGGTTGGCCATTTCCTGGACTCCCCCGAGGCGGGGCTGCTCGACCACAATGAGCACATCGCTCGCACCCGCTTCTCGCTCGAGCAACTGCCGGGGCGCCTCTTCCAACTGCTGGACCAATGGTGAGCGACGAGCCGGACCCCATCTTGGCCCGACGAGCGGTGTACGCCCGGCTGGCCGGCCTGGGCCAACGCATCGGCTACGCCTTGCTGCTGGTGTCAATCGTGGCGTTCGTGATCGGCTTCGTGGCCGGGTTCCCCCAGGCCCTGGTCACCGTCAGCATCGCCGGGCTGATCGGCACATGCATCGTGCTCCCGCCCGCCATCGTGGCCGGCTACGCCGTGAAGGCGGCGGAGCGGGAGGACCGCCAAGCGGGTCGATAGCCTGCGAGCATGACGAAAGCGGCAGTGCTGATGGGGGTCGGCCAAGCGCTCGAGGTGCGCGACGACATCGACGTCGAGCAGCCCCATGCGGGCGAGGTGCGGGTGCGCATGGCCGCCTCGGGCGTGTGCCACTCCGACCTGTCGATGCAGAACGGGACGCTGCTGACGCCCACGCCCATCGTGCTGGGCCACGAGGGGGCCGGGGTCATCGAGGCGGTGGGCAACGGGGTCACCGAGTTGGCGGTTGGTGATCACGTGGTGATCTCGTGGGTGCCGCAGTGCGGGTCTTGTTACTTCTGTGATCGGGACCAGCCCGAGCTGTGCGAGAACACGTCCATGAGCGTGGCCATGGGTTGCCTGCTGGACGGCACCACCCGCCTGAGTGCGGGCGGCCAGGCGCTGCGCCAGATGTCGGCGTCGGGCACCTTCTCGGAGTTGGCCGTCATCCCCGCCGTCAGCGCCATCAAGATCCCGGCCGACCTGGACCTGAAGGTGGCGGCCCTCATCGGCTGCGGCGTCCTGACCGGCGTGGGGGCGGCGTTGAACACCGCCCGCATCGCGCCGGGCGACACCGTGGCGGTGGTCGGTTGCGGCGGCGTGGGTTTGAACGTGATCCAGGGGGCGGCCATCGCAGGGGCGGGCGCCATCATCGCGGTGGACGTGCAGCCGGCCAAGCTGGAACTGGCCCGCACCTTCGGCGCCACCGCCGTGGTCGACGCGGGCCGGCGCGACGCCGTCAGCGGGGTCATGGAACTGACGGCGCAACGAGGGGCCGACGTGGCCTTCGAGGTCATCGGCCTGCAAAAGACCATCGACCAGACCATCGGCATGACCCGGCGGGGCGGCCAGGCGATCCTGGTGGGCGTGCCCCGCATGGACGCCGTGGTGAACGTTCCCGCCTTCTTCGGCGTGGTGCTGGCCGAGAAGACCATCCGGGGTTGCTGGTACGGCGGATCCGATGTGCGCCGGGACGTGGCCCGGATCATCGGGTTCTACCGAGAGGGCAAGCTCAAGCTGGACGAGTTGATAGCCCAGACAATTGCCCTAGAACAGGTGAACGAGGCGTTCGAAACACTGAAAAGCGGCGAACAGGCCCGTTCGGTGATCACCTACTGACGGCTGCCCTATTCGCCGCTCGGTGGCAGGATGCGGTACCGGCGCCGGCGAGCCTTGGCCGCCATCAGGCTGACCGCGGTGCGCCGGGCTGGGGCGGGACGCAGCGGCTCAGGGGGTCGGGTGCAATCTCGGGCGGGTGTGCTCCGTGGTGCCCTCACGGGTCCAACCATAGTCAATAATGACTAGTCCTTTCCAGCTAGTCATCTCCGGGTTTTGGGACCAGCTTCCCGGTGTGGCATTGTCATCGGATTCCATGAACCATTTCGGTCATTTCCCCCTGTTTGAGCCGGCGGCGTGAACGTGGCGGACGCCGACCGGGTGCGCACCCGGGCCCCATCGAGCCGCCTCCCGGCCGCCCGCCGGCGTCGCCAACTGCTCGACGTGGCGGTCGACGTGTTCGCCGAGCGAGGGTTCCACGGGACCTCCATGGACGAGGTGGCCGAGGCCGCGGGCGTGACCAAGCCCGTCCTCTACCAGCACTTCGACTCCAAACGGGAGCTGTACCTGGAACTGCTGGACGACGTGGGCAACAACCTCGTGTCGGCCGTCACCGCCGCGGTGGGCGGAGCGACGGGACCGCGCCAGCGGGTGGAGGCCGGGTTCGAGGCCTATTTCGACTTCGTGACCCAGCAGACCAATGCTTTCACGCTCCTGTTCGGCAGCGGGGCGCGGCGCGATGAGGAGTTCAACGACGCCGTCAAGCGGGTGGAGGACGCCATGGCAGCGGCCATCGCAGCGCTGATCGAGACCGATATCTCGGCCGACCATCGCCAGCTGTTGGGCTACGGCATCGTGGGCCTGGCCGAGGTCACCAGCCGCCACTGGGCCACCTCATGGGCTGCCCGCCCTCCCGGCGGTGACGACGAGGTGGAGGGGCGGGCGGCCGAATCCACCCGCCTGGCGCGGCGGGTCAGTGAGCTGGCATGGGCGGGACTGCGGGGGGTTCACCGGGACCCGCCGGCACCGCAGCGACCCCCGCCAGAGCCGGCCTGACCCGGAACGGCCACGGGCGGTGATGGGCGAACGAGGCGCTGGTGGTGGCGATGAAGGCCAACAACGCCACCAGGGCCAGGCCGACCAGTGATCCCGCCGCCTTCTTGCTGCCGGCCAGGGGTGGGGAAAACGCAGCCGGGCGAGGCAACGCCGCTTGGAGCGGTGCCACCGTGGTGGAGGTCGTGGTGGTGGTCGGTTCCAGCGAGGTGACCAATGCCGGTATCGCCTGGATGGCGGCGGCCTGCCAGGCGTCGAGGATGGGCTTGGCGTCGATGCCCGCCCCACCATTGGGGTGGATCTCAATGTGGAGATGGGGCCCGGTGGCGTCGCCGCTTTCGCCCACGTAGCCGATCACCTCGCCCTGGGTCACGGCCGAGCCGTTGCCCAGGGTCTTCACCTCGGCGCTCATGTGGGCCATGACGTAGAGGGTCTTGTCCGCCGCGGTGACATCGGCGGCCAGGCCGTAGCCGTCGGGATCGGTGGTGTCATAGGTCAGCGTCCCCGCCGCGGGGGACCGAATCGGGGTGCCCAAGGCGGCATCGATGTCGATGCCCATGTGGTTGTGTGGGGTCGGCGTGGCCCGATATTCCAGCCAGTCGTCGGTGTAGTCGGCCGGCCCGGCGATGGGGAACTGGCCCATGCCCAGGACCTCCGCCTGGGCGTCGGTGTAGCCCAGCTTCTCGATCGGGGCCAGGGCGGCCAACAGCTTGATGTCGTTGCTGGGGGCGGAACGTTTCACCGAGTTGGCGAGGGCCTCCATGGCCGCGATCTGGGCGGGCGACACGCTGGGGACGGTGGTGCTGGTCGTGGTGGTGGTCGCCCCACCCTTGGGCACGGTGGTGGTCGTGGTCCCTTTGGGTTTGGTGGTCGTGGTGGTCGCCTTGGGGACTGTGGTGGTTGTGGTGGCCTTGGGGGTAGTGGTGGTGGTGGCCGTCGGGACCGTCGTGACCCCCGGGGTGGGTTGCACCTGCGCCCACACGGCGGGCGCGGCCCCTCCCAGCCCGACCAGAGTGGTGATCAGAACCAGGGCCCCGGCGCTCCGGCGCACCTTGCCTTTCCCGAGTCTTTCACGACCGCAGATGCGACATTGTGTGCCTGTCGGGTGGGCCCGCGCCAGTACCCCCGCTGATTTCTGGCCAGGTCCGTAAGCTCGGCCCATGCGACACCCCCGACCGGTCGTGCCAGGACCGGGCCAAGAGTCGGTGTGGGAGTACCCCCGCCCGCCCCGTCTGGAGCGCTCGTCTGCGCCCATCGTGGTCGTCCTGGGCGGGGTCACGATCGTGGAGACCGACCGGAGCTGGCGGGTGCTGGAGACCAGCAGCCCGCCGACGCACTACGTGGATCCAGCCGACTTCGCCGATGGGGTGCTCCAGCCGTGCCAGGGCGACAGCTTTTGCGAATGGAAGGGCCGGGCGACCTATTTCGACCTGGCGGCGGGCGGCAGCGTGGCACGGCGGGCGGCGTGGTGCTACCGCTCGCCCAACCCGGCGTTCGCCCCGTTGGCTGGGTGCGTGGCGCTGTACCCGGGCCGGGTCGACGCCTGTTTCCTGGACGGCGAGCAGGTCAAGGCGCAGCCGGGCGACTTCTACGGCGGTTGGATCACCTCACGGGTCACCGGCCCGTTCAAGGGCGACCCCGGGACCCTGGGCTGGTGACCTACGTGGCTTGGCGGTGCTGCGGCGGCGCTTGCGTGGTCCAGCCGCGGGTCGGGTCGGTATGACCGCCCAGGAGTGGATCGCCGCCTTTGCCGCAGCGCTCGGGGTGGAGCCGCCCGACGATGCCACCACGGCGCAGCTGCTGGCGCTGGCCGGGGTGGCGGCCCACGCCTCGGAACGCACCGCCGCGCCCTTGGCCTGCTGGCTGGCCGGGCGGGCCGGCGTGACCCCGGAGGCGGCGATGGCCGTCGCCCGGTCCCTGCCGTCGCCCACCCCGTAGGACGTGCACCGGACATCCTCCAGGTTTGCGAAGATGAAGCGGAATCCCCCGGAGGTGCCTCATGCCGTCGACCATGACCCCCGATCTCGTCGTGTCGGTCGTTTCCGACCTGGCAACCCACGGCTACGTGGTGGTGCCCGACCTGTTCAGCGACCAGGAGCTCGATGCGCTCCAGGCCGAGATGGAGGACCTGCAACGCCAGGCAGCCGCGGGCCGGCTGGCCGAGCGCCATGCGGGGGACGTCTACCTGGCCCCGTTCGAGGGGGACCGGCCCCCGTATGTGCACTACGTGAACGGGATCACCGAGATCTCCCCCCTGGCGCAGCGGGCCTTTCATCACCCGGTGGTCCTGAACGTGGTGGAGCGCAGCCTCGGGCCGGACGCCTATTTCTGGGACTACAACGGCCACGGGGCGGTGTACCAGGACGCCCGACCAGGCGAAGGCATGACCTACACCCGCATCGGCTGGCACAACGACCACCAGAGCCGACCCACCTCGGATATCTGGCCGGGGCTGGCCATCACATTCCACCTCGACGCCACGTCGCCTGCCAATGGATTCCTGCGGGTGGTGCCGGGCAGCCACCGCCACGACACCGACGGCATGCCGCTGGGCTTCGAGAAGGTGCCGGGCGAGGTGGGGGTCTACTGCGAGCGGGGGGACGTCATGTTCCACCACTCCGACCTGTGGCATTCGGCCGCTCGGGCCACCGAGGACCCGCCGCTCGGCGTGCGCCGGCACATCCGGGGAACGTTCCTCGGTGGGCGGCGACTGGCGGCGGACGAGGAATTGGAGCCCTTTAACAAGAATGCGGCGCGCTGAAGGTTTCTGAAGACGACACATTTAGTCGTTGGGATACTCAGGCTGGACGGATCGGCCGTTTCATTCCATAGTGCCGGTAGAGGCATGAATGGATTGAAGGAGATTCTGTTTTCGTGCACGCCCCAACGCTGCTTCGGACCCCTCTGCTGAACGATGGCGTCAACGACGCCGTAACAAAAGCCGCCACGCCCTCGAAGTCCGATTCGTTGGCCACCGAGCAGCTGATCGTCCTCGGGGCCTTGGCCGCGGCCGCGGCGGGCCAGGGCGGCTACTACCTGGGGCCACGGATTTTGATCACAGTGGCGTTGCTAGCGGCGGGAGCGCTCCACTGTCGCCGCCATTACTTTCGCCTCCGCTCGCCTTTTGTCATCGCGGCGGCCGCTCTTTGTTGTTGGGCCGGCGTGAGCGCCGCGCTGGCCCGTCATCCGGGGGCTGCGTTACCCACGTTGTCGGTGTTGGCCAGCTTCATCGTGGTGGCCATGATCGTGGGCGCAGCGTCGACACCGCAGCGCATTCGGATGGCGCAGACGGCAATCGCCATTGGCGCGGTGCTGGCATTGACCGGCTGGGTTGGGGTGGCATTTCGGGTCTCCCGCTGGGCCAGTCCGGAGAGCGGGCTGTGGCGGGCCACCACGACGGTCACCTACACCAATGCCGCGGCCGCCGTCATGGCGGCTCTGGCCCTGGTTGTGTTGGCGATGTTGGTGGACCGGCCTTCCTATGCCGGTCGGGCCGCCGCCATGATTCTCATCGTCGGGGTGGGGGCCACGTTGAGTCGGGCCGGCATCATCGGTTTGGCCATCGGGTACGGCATCGTGCTGGTGTTGCTGGGCGTACGCCGGGTGGTGGGCGCCACGGTGGGGAGCGTCGTCGGAGCAGCCATTGCCGCTGGCGCACTCACCCGGGCCATGCCGGTGACCCACGCCAGCCGGCCCCTTGTCGCCCTGCTCGGCCTGGTGGTGGGCTTGGCCATTGCCCTGGCGCCCCCGTTGCGCAGCCCGAGGGCCACCAACGTGGTGGTTGCCGCCCTGGCTGTCGCCATCGTGGGCGCGGCCATCGGCGTCGGCCTGGCCATTCACCGGAACCCAAGCGCGGTGACGGCGGGATGGAATGAACGAGTCAGCGCCGCGTCCCCCACGCGCAGTGAAGAGGCCCACGCCGCGCTGGCGCTCATTCGGGCGCATCCGGTGGCCGGTGTCGGTCCCGGCCAGGCCTCCTTCATCTGGACGACCCCCGCACATCGCATGCTGGTGGACAGCTACGCCCATGACGAGTACCTGCAGTTGACGGTGGAGGAGGGCCTGGTCGGTGCCGCCCTGCTCCTCCTGCTCCTGGTCGCCATCGCCGTTTCCGTCGAGCGCGGGCGGCGCGCCGTGGCCGGTCGTTCGGATGACTCGCGATGGCTATGGGTGGGCGGGGCGGTGGC
>Ga0302326_10019450_pt1 | contig 14024 bp, 13 predicted proteins | sample Palsa_T0_3_FD_202264 | JGI IMG/M metagenome (GOLD analysis project Ga0302326, IMG submission 202264) | Peat permafrost microbial communities from Stordalen Mire near Abisko, Sweden - Palsa_T0_3 | ecosystem: Environmental > Terrestrial > Soil > Palsa > Peat permafrost | place: Sweden: Abisko... | reverse complement strand
CGCCAAGCACGCCCCTAGTGGGCTGTAACAGTTGAACTGGGAGTGATGCGGCGCTTTGGATCGAAGTAGCGCCATTTCACGGTCTTTGGTGATTTGTTGTAGTGACGGATGTACTTCATGAGTTTCTTGCGTAAGTCGGCCAGCGAAGTGAAGACGCCACGAGCGATGACATCGCGCTCGATCTTTCCGAACCACAGTTCGACCTGGTTGAGCCAGGAGGAGTAAGTGGGAGTGAAGTGCAGGTGAACACTGGGATGACGATCCAGGAACTCGCCGACCTGCAGTGTCTTGTGGGCCGAGAGGTTGTCGGCGATCACGTGGATCTCCTTGCCGCGCGGCTGGTTCACCACGATGTCGGCCAGGAACGCGACGAACTCGGCCGAGGTATGCCGCGCCGCGGTCTTACCGAGCACCTCACCGGTTTTGGTGTTGAACGCGGCATACAACGACAGCGTGCCGTGTCGGAAGTACTCAAAACCGTGGCGCTCGGCTCGACCCGGGGACAGGGGCAGCACCGGGTCCTTGCGATCCAGAGCCTGAATCGCAGTCTTCTCATCCACACAGAACACCGCCGCGTGCGCCGGCGGGTTCAGGTAAAGCCCAATGATGTCGGCGGCCTTCTTCTCGAAGTCCGGGTCGTTGGTGGCCATGTACCGATCGAGCCGCTGAGGCTTGAGCCCATGCTTGCTCCAGACTCGCGCCACCATCATGTGGCTGATCCCCAGCTGCTCGGCCAGCCTGCGCGTACTCCACTGCGTAGTGCCATCCGGAGGCTTGCGCTTCAAGGTCCATTCCAGGATCCGCGCCTCCAGTGCCGGGGTCAGCGTGCTGGCTTCCTGGCCCGCGTGCCGGCTAAACAGCCCAGCCAGCCGCTCCTCCTTGAACCGCTTGCTCCAGCGATCAATGAAAGCATCGTTGCAGTCGAGCTTGTCGCGAATCGCCGCCCACGTATGGGCCGCCTCGAGCAACAGGATCAGGCGCGCATGACGGGCATCATCGGCCCGACCGCTGCGGCTGGCTGCTCGTTGCTTAAGCTCCATACGTTCCTGATCCGTCAGTACGATCGTGTTCTGCATGAACACCATCATACTCCCTTTTCACGTGTTACAGTCCACTAGCAAGCCCGGAAATCATCACCTTTGACGAATTGTACTCTCGAGCGACTTACATCGTGGAGGCGTCCGAGACCGTATCGATAGGCTCTGCTCAGTCAAGGAGCGGATAGAGCTTCCGCTTTCGGGTGGCCATTATGCGATTCGGTGGCCATGTGATTTACGGGAATTTGGAAGACGGTGGAAGCTGGTGGCTTTTCGAAGAGCCGAAGGAGATCGAGAGACTTTGAGCGCTGTCTGGGCTCCTCTTGAGTTTCGACGAGTACCAGGTGGATTGCTTTGGTGGAGGGCGTAGTCCATGGGTAACCGTTATCTAATGGCGAGCTCAGCTGTCAAGTCCTCAGTTCCTGGCCTTCTCCATTCCTCGGTTGCGCGCCGCTGCTGAGTTCATGGTTATCTTCGCGGTCGAGACGAGTCGCCGCAGGATGGGGTTCAAGAGAGAGGCGATCGCCAATGTCCGGTGCGCAGTCGATTCAGAAGTCTCGCTGCGACGGTTACGCCGAGCTGATCGCCGCCCTCGATCCCAACAGAGCGCGTTCCCAAGATTGAAACCGAAGCTTTCTGGTTCAGCGCCTCATACAGTGACCTCCTGCACAGAGCCCCAGCGGAACGCCTCGCCCGTACACCACATGCGATGCATGATGATGGCGAGCTTGCGCGCTACGGCCACTCTGGCCTTGCTCCGGTCGAACGTCGCGAGACGGCCTGGTGGCAGGACGATACCGAACACCTTCAATGCCCCTCGGACCTGGTTGGAGGTGTCGCGACGCATGTTCACGAGCTGCAGACGACACTGCAACAGGCTGCGGTGCATCTGCGCCTCAAAGGATTTCACGTGCACCTCACGGAACCAACCCGTGCGCATGATTTGCGCGATCCCCTCGGCGTCGTTCTCGTCAGTCTTGTTCACTTGCATGGTGAGTGCGGCTTTGGCATGTCGGGCGTCGATGCACGCGATTATTCCCAATGCCTTCAGACCATGGAAGTGCCACACGCATAGCGGACCAGTCTCAAGTCCGACGCTTGCCGCGTTCGGCGCACGCTCACGATCGCCGCCAATGCCTCAGGCGTGGAGAGACACTTTCCGCTCCAGAGCTTCTTCCCGTTCTCGTCGACGACACACACGCTGGTGACTTTCTGTGACACGTCAAGTCCGACATACTGCTTCATGGCTGCTCCCCTTCATGCGGCATGGCCGCGGTTGCTGACACGGCCAAGGTTATGCCGAAGAGGAGAGCAGCCGCTCGCCATTACCCGATGTCTGGTCACGGCCGCATAGCCGAGGGAAGTGCTCTGCGCCGATGATGCGCTAAATGGGCACATCGTAGGTGCCCACTTAGGGCATAGGTGGACGTCTCCGCAGAAACGGCAGTTGCGACCGATGCATTGGGGCGGCGTACCGGGCCGCGCCGGCAACACACGCTCGAAGAGAAGCTGCGCATTGTGCAGGAGACGCATGTGCGTGGAGCCTCAGTGGCCACCGTCGCGCAGCGCCATAACCTCAACCCGAACCAGGTGTTCGCCTGGAGACAGCTGTACCGGCGGGGATTACTGGACCCGAAGGCGCCGCAGGAGAACCCGCGGCTGTTGCCGGTGAAGATCAGCACCCCGACCGTGGTGCCGCGGCAGGCCACTGAGAGGAGCCTGCGCAGGCAGAGCTCTGGTGGGCTCATCGAGATCGAGCTTGCGAACGGGCACCGCATCCACGTGCAAGCGGGGGTGGACGCGCAGTTGCTGCAGCGGGTGATCGCTGTGCTGGTGCGTCAGTGATCGCGCTGCCTGCGGGAGTGAAGGTGTGGCTGGCGGCGGGAGCCACCGACATGCGCAAGGGGTTCGATGGGCTCGCGGTGAGGTGACCCCCGCGAATAGTACCGCTCAGGAGTAGAGTCCGCCGGAGTGTGACCGGTACGGCTCCCCACAAACTGTAAAAGACCCAAGGGGGTTCTTTTTGCGATCGACGAATACAAATCTATTCGCGATTACCGATTGGCTGTAATGTCCGCCGTCCCTTGTAACGTGCTGACTATCGTAATGGAAGGGTAAGCGTTAAACACCTCGCCGTAATGATCAATCGTCGAGACCTGTCGATGAACGCTCGACGGCCCGGAGTGCAGTCCCTGCTGTTGGCATGTCAGCCTCCCTGAAGACCTCACTGATGCTCGTGCAACCGCTGCTATTTCTCGCCAAGCTGCTTCAGCGCCACTTTTGACGCATCGTCTCCATTCGCGGCAGCCTTACGGAACCAACCAATCGCCGCGGCGCGGTCCGGGGGAACTCCCAAAACCTGAAGTGCATGTAGCCGATATTTCGCTGCGCCGCCTCATTCACTTCGCATCATGGACATCCTTCACTCGCCTCGTCGTAGCCCAAGGCTGTAGAGCCGACGCATCACTTCACTGGCGCCCCGATGCTGCGGTCCGCGGGCTGCCCCACGCTGAGCTTCGAAAGCTGCTTCGGGTCCTTGACTGAAACCTTCTCGACCTTGCCGGTCGTGTTATCGCGCAAGGTCACAGTCCCGGTGGGCTGGTCGATCTTGATGATTTTGCAACAGCTGAGATCTGCGACGACTTGCGGCGCGGGCAGCGCCGTAAGCAGTCCGAGCGCGAGCAACGCGCCTAAAGCCTTCGCCTGGATGCTGCGGCGGGGGGAATTCATGGTGTTATCTCCTTAGTTTGCGTTTGTACTGAAGGAACGGTTGCCTAGACGAGTCGGCGGTGAGCGTTACGTTAGCCTCCCTTGGCACTGATCGATCGGTCGGGCGTGCAGATCGCACGTTGCTGCGATCGCACTGCCGGAGTCTCAATTCTAAAGAGCGAGCGCCATGCCTTGACGATTACTTGGACAAACGATAGGCCACGCCCCCATCCCGTGCAACTGGGCCGCTAGGCTGCTGTCCTATCGCTTGACGCACCGCCGCGTGGGACCCCATCTTTTGGCATGCACGGGCTGACCCCATCCACTTCATTTTCCATCGACCGTGAAAGCAATTAGGGCATTCCCGATGCCGCCCCCGTAGGTACCGTAACCGGACATGACATAGACGGTGGCTCCGGCCACTACGGTCGCAGCGCCCTCTATGGAACCTCCTTGTGCTCTGACACCATTGACGGCCGAAAACGTCGATGCGGTATCAAAGTCCCAAATGACCGCGCCGTTGTCCGTCGCATACGCGCGGATGTGACCGTCCGCCGAGCCTGCGAACGCGACACCGGGAATCAATGTGACGGCAGTACGCTGCGCGCCTGTGCACCCCTGCGTTCCCCAACGGCAGGAAGGCACGGCGGCGCCCGGCGTATGCCACACGATTTCGCCGCTGTACAGATCGAGCGCATAGACACCGAGCGGGACGTGGCCGGGCTTTGTTTCCGGATCCGCGATCGCGACGTAGAGTTTCTGCGCGTCCGTAGCCATCCCGAACACCACGCCGGGCTGCTCATGGTTCCGCAAGATGACACCCGGCGGGATACGGGCATATAGCGCGATATTCCTTCGCCAGAGGATTTCGCCCGCGGCATCTGGGTCAACGGCATGCACCATCCCGGATTTCTGCGCACCGATCAGAATTCGCTTGCCGTCCGCCAAAGTGCACAAAATCGGCGGGCTAGCAAAATCGGCATCTCGACCAACCGGATCCGGGCAGTTGGGCCCGTGCACTTCGCCCTCACAGCCCCAGGTCCAATTATCATTAGCGGTAGCCTGCATCACCCAGCGCCGCTCGCCAGTCCGAACGTCGAACGCGATGATGGCGTCGGCACCGTCGGTGGGGACGTCCGTGCGCGATTCTGCCGAGGCGCCGTAGATCACCTCGCTTTTGGTATCGATGGTAAGCGGCGACCAAATGCTGGCGCCGGCCGGGCCAAACATCTGCGTTCCGGCGCGATTGATCTTGAACGGCTTGGGCTCTTTAGGGATGGTGTATGCTCTCCAAAGAAGAACGCCCGTTACGACGTCCAGCGCCGCAAAGCCTCCTCGTAGCGTGCAACACGGATAATCACGGCGATTCCCCACCTCACTTTCGCGGGACCGGATTGGCACATACAGCTTGCCTTGATACAGCTTTGGCGATTCGCCGATGCTCGCGAAGGGATGCTCATCTACCTTTGTTGACCAGATGGGTTCGCCTGTCTCGGCATTCACGGCACGGACAGATGCGTCCGACTCGCCAAAATAGGCGGCATAGCGTGGTTGAGAACCCTTTAGGCGAGCAGCCGCGGGCCAAGCACCCACCAAGACGGCGGTCCTTACAGGCAGTCGAGGATCTGTAGCCCAATACGTACACCCAGTGGCGGCATCCAGCGAGAGGACACTGGCGGCGTTGGTGCCTAGGAAAACACGTCCCCCGACAACGCTGGGTGGACCGTAAACAGAAACTCCCGGATACGCAAAGACCCATTTGGGTCTCAGCCTTGGCACGTCCAAAGCGCGCAGGTCGGAATGCGACTGCATGCGAGTGTTCGCGAGATCTGGACTCCATCCGTTCCAATCACCAGCACTTGGTCTAAGGCGGGGTGCGGGTTTCTTGCACAAGTTGGCGCGAAGTTTCGGGCTTTCGAACTGTGGCTGGTCATCGCTGGTGGAGTCCGCGGACGCGCTGAGATAAGCCGCAACGGCGTTGATCTGTGCGGCGGACAGCCCCGCCGCTTGCATCTGCATCGGCCCTTTCGTCAGTACATCGACGATTTGATCGCGAGATCGGCTGCCCAAAACATCCTTGGACGGAATCTGCTCGCGCGGCTGATCATGGCAGATTTCGCATCGCTGCTGATAAACCGCCTGACCTGCTTCCTCACCAGGCGAGGGTGATGCGGCGGCGAGGACCAGCGTCGATGTCACCGTCGCGACCCACAACGCGGTCGGCGTGTGGACGTTGACCACCTGATTCATCGTCGCTATTCTCAGACGACCCGCCGATCGGCCGAGGAAAAACTGATCGCCAGCACGGCATGTTCCGTGCCGATGTTGTTCGCGTTGCGCCTCACACGCCGCCCGGAATCCTGATCGTATCGTCCGCGAGGTGAGACGCAGTTTATCAAGCAAGATCACGCCGGAGGGCAGACTCTTCATTCAGCGCACCAAGCCGCTCGGCCGCCCGCTGCCGCACTGCCGCACGAAGCCAATTTGTTCGACTTGCGCTGGCTGATCGGAGGATCACATTGGCACGTTCTCGGGGGAGATCCCGCCGATGCCCGCCACCCTGAGTGAGGGCGTGCCGGGGACACTGAGGATTGAATTGGTAAGGGACGCGTTCGATTGAAAAAGTCGATCCCGGCCGCCCCTTTTTACCTTGCCGTCCGGCTCTTGGTTGCGCGCCGACAAGGAAATTGGCGCAAATGGGAATATGAGCAGACAATAATTAAGATCCTTCGCAAGAAAAAAACGGAAAATCGACATGAAACAATGTGCCTCGTTCCTCGCCCTCATGCTCGTCGGTGTGAGTCTCGCGCTCGCGCAGTCGCCAGCCGGAACGCACCCAAAGAAACTAACGGCTGCCGCGCAATCGGACTCGAAGCCCAAATTCAAAGCCATTTGGGAACCGGTTAATTACAAAGAGGACTTATATCTCTCCGATGTCTTTTTTGTGAGTAAGGAGGAAGGCTGGGTATCAGGCGCCGCTGGGACCATCCTGCACACCAAGGATGGGGGAAATAGCTGGGCAGCGCAACTCGGTGGCGATCCCCACGCGGAAGGTGTGGAGCTCACAAATCTATTTTTTGCCGACGCCACTCACGGCTGGGCTCAGGCATCAACCAGTTTATTTCGCACGACTGACGGCGAATCCTGGGAGCACGTTACTGGGGACATCCGCGGGAAGCTGTTCTTCGTTTCCGACACGAAGGGATTTCGCGTTTACGGGCCGACACTTTTCGCGACGACCGATGGGGGCGAGAACTGGAAAGAGATCTTCACCTGCCGCGCCAAGATGGAAGTTCAAGGATTGACGCAGGAGAGCGAGTGCAATCTTGGAAGTATTCAGTTCCCCAGTGCAAGCGTGGGTTATGCCGTGGGCGAGGCGCGCGTCGTTGCCAAAACACAAGATGGCGGAGACACCTGGACGGTGCTGGTGGGACCGGAGGAACCGGGAGATCAACGGGCATGGAATTTGTTCTTCCTGGATGCAAGCACCGGCTACGAAATCCGCTCCAACGGAGCGTTGAAGCGAACGACGGATGGAGGCCAGACCTGGAAAGGCGTCATTGCGCAGCTCGACCCGACTACTGCTACGAACATCAAATTCGCCGACCAGGAAATAGGTTGGTCCATTCGCGGGACAACATGGGCCTACACCGTGGATGGAGGAAATCACTGGACTACGCGCCAGGTTCATCTCCCTGCAGGCGTACTCTCCTTCAGCCTACCCACTCGGGACCGGGGTTATGTGGTGGGCGGTCACGGCATGATCTATCGCTATCGCATCGTACCCATCGATTACACATCGAAGGGAATGTTGGAGGCACCCATGATGCCGGCGGGCTCTGCGCGCCAAAGCTCGTCGAACTAAGTACCGCGCTGCGGGAAGCCGCAGAGGGTTGCGGTCAGCGCCAACGTGATTCCATCACTGACGACACAGCGGACCCCAGGATGCGCGCACAGGCATCCGGGGCTCGCTGTTTGTCATGCGTGCCTCAAGGCCGAGGAGCGCGTCCGGGCGAGCGCGACGGACACGTGAGTCATCCGTGGCGCTGCGCCTCATCGGCTGAAATGCGGCAAGATGATCGACGATACTTTTAGCGATCTGGTCCTGTATTGCGAAGAGATTTGCTGTGCTCCACGGAGCCAATCGCAGGTTTGTGACCATCCGTGCTGGTCTGTCCTCGCATCAATCAATTGCGCGGTAATAGCACGTAGCTTGAGACACGTGGTGTGGCCGATGGGCAGGGGGGTCGGACAAGCCCCAAGGGAGGAAAATACCGCCAGCGCGACTGACGGGTTCGTGTGGGCGAAGCTCTACGCAACAGCGGCGAGGGGCGATTTCACGCGCGCGAGACAGCTCGCCCACAGCGTGTGAAATGGGACGGCTACCGGGCGTTACTCCTCAAGGAGGGCAAAAGGGTCCAGATACGCTCGCGGAATGAAAGGGATCTGACCTCAATATATCCGGCGATCGCGGCGGCAGCGGCGCGACTGAGCTCTAAGCAAGCGATCCTCGATTTAAATAGCAGGCCAAGAAGGTTGAACACGCGGTTGTAGTCATCGGACACGGCGTGACCATCCTTCATCACGACTGCGCTAAGTCTGCAGAGAAGCAGCCATGAAGGAATGGCGCGAGACGGCCCGGCGACAACGCCTGCAGCCGGCGGCTGAGGTGCGAAATCCGGCCCTCGTGGGGGCATTTGAGGACTTCGAGAAGGACGTGCGCGGGGGGCGCGCCCAGCCCACGGACTTTCTTCAGGGTCTCGTCGAGGCAGCTGCCCAGCGCGATCAGTAACCGGAGATCCCGTCGCCGCCGCCCGAGAAGAAGGGGAGCTCGCTTCGTAGCAACGCGTGGATGACCGACTTGGGCGACGGCGAGCGCACAGGTTAGCCTCGATTCGGATATCCGGTGGCCGAAGGCGGCCCGGATGGATGATATGCGAACGATTCGGGTTCATTGCTATCGGGAAGGCAAGGCACCACCTTGAGGTCCTACGACTTCGGAGTCGCTGAAACCGCCAATGACGCCAGCGGACTTTCGCGGCGATGCGGACTGACTCGGTGCCCGAGTACAGACAGCGCGGCACGTGCGCTATGCACCTGGCAACGCGCGGCGACCGTAGGTGGTGCCTCGGGCTACATGGAGAGTCAGTGAAGGAGGGATCGCCGCTCGCGCCGAGTCCGTGCGGCGCCAACCCAGCCAACAGCTGCCTCATTCCGTACACTTGTGTCCAAGTCAGACTATCGGTGTCCGCGCCAGGTTATGCCGTACTTTTCGGCGCGTAAGAACCTAAGTGCTTGATTGTTGGTGGCCGTACTGGGATCGAGCCAGTGGCCCCTGCCGTGTGAAGGCAACTCAGAAGCGAGGGCTCATTTCGTCGCAACAACCGTCACTCGGGCTACGAAAGGTGTCGCCTAATAGCTGACGCTCAATCTGGTCAGGTTGCTTTCATTTAACAGTGCATCTTGGGATCGAAGACTCGTCAGGTGCTGGTGCGCCGCCGCCCCCGACGATTTCAGAGTCCCATACCTGCGCTCGGTTGCACACAATGGCATGGCGCGGCCCAGGCCGATGTTTGAAATCCGCCCTCTGTACGCCGGCCGACGGTGGCTTCCGAAAAGCTGATCGCGCACAGGTCGCCGTCCCTTGTGGGCGCCGCCTTTGCTAACGCTGAATCTCAACCAGCAAGACCCACGCACAGTAGACACCGGATAAGATGCACAACAACGTACCCGGAACAGCCCAGTAGGTGCCACTAGGGTAACCGAAGGAAAGGAGTATTCCGCCAACAGCGAACGGTAGCGGTGGCACTTGGTTGAAGAAATATCGGAGGAATGTTTCATACCCGGATTCGCGCGTACGGGTTAGCGCAACTGTCTGTATCCCCCAGGTCACCACTCCTGTTCCGCTCATCTCTAGCCCGTGAACAAGGGCCGTCTGCCCCGGCACCAGGGCGAAGGTGGAAATGACCAGAACGCACAGCAGCATTGCGAGTGCTTCGATCGCTCGTATGGGGAGATGCGGATACTTCAAAATCTGTCCAAGGTTGATGGACACGGCAACAAATAGGAGCCCTGCTAGAGCGGCTGAGGCGCCCACCTCGGCAACAAAGAAGTCACTCCATTCGTGCATTAGTCACCTCAAGAATCTGAATCTGGGGAGCATCGATAACGATCGGATGCCAAAGCCCTCTGTGATGCAACCGGGTATTTCCCATCAGCCGCCGTGACCAATCGCGTCGATCTGAGCCTCCACGCCCGATAGGACCATCGCCAGTTCGGGAGGTCCGATGCTGGTCCACTGCATAGTGCGTAAGGAAATACTCCGCCCGGATTGAAATGCCAGCAGGCTCGAAATGAGCAGCAACGCTCGAATGCGGGCAGCCGGATCGCTCTCAGGAATACCCAGTATGCGGGCTATCAATCGTGCCGTGATTTCGACGCCCGGCCGCCAGAGGCCCGCATACAGGATCTCGAATGCCGGGCCCGGGTCGCGCAGTTCCCGGGCCACGAACTGGGCCCAGCGGCTGGCTTCCCGGGAGCCGACCAAGAATCCACCGAGGGCTGCGAACAAGGCTTTAAGTTGGACCCGAGCCGTTTCAGCCGAGCCGCCTTCGTTCAGAGCTTCTGCCGCCTTTGCGCCGGCAGCCTTCGTGTGGCGACGGTACCGTTCGACAATGGCCTCAGCGCAAGCACGATAAAGACCTTCCTTGTCGCCGAAATAGTACTGCAGGGTCGGCAGGCTGACGGAAGCCGCCTGGGAGATTTGGCGCGTTGTCACGGCCAGGAAGGAGGCTTGACCGAACGCCTTCAGCGCCGCATCAAGAATCCGCTCTCGCGTCTCTTGTCCCTTCTGATGGACGGCACGTGAGAGATTTCGAGATTTTGACGATTTCCGCGCAGATGTGCTGCGTCGCGATGATTGGGCCATAACCGCCGAGTTCTCTTGGTAGTTGCCAAGAAGTCTATCACCTGATAGTGTACGCATACTAGCCTATCATGCGATAGGTTTTGGCTGCCAGGAGCGTGACAACCCATGACCAACCCGACCACGGAACTGCCCGCACTGCTTGCGACCGAAGCGGCGCAGATCCCCTCAATGTACGGCCGCATGGATTTCTCGATCACACCCGAACGCTTTACCGTCGAGCCAGATGCCGCGAGCGAGCTGGGTCCGAAAGACTTGCAGCGCCGACCGGAGCTGCTCGCCAATGAAGAACTCGTCGCTCGAATCAAGGCCTACACGATGCACGGAGATCCGGTCGCGGACGCCTATGCCGCGCTGATACCGAAGTATGGATTCCATCGGCTGGCCACGATGCTGGAGGAGGCTTGCGATCGCGGCTTAGAGAACGTCCCCTCCGCGCCCCCCGAGCTCGTTCAGTTCATCCGGGCCATGGAGCAGTTTCCTGCATGGCTAGATCCGAAGCTCATCGAGCAAGGCGCCCGTATCGAGCGCAACGCCTATGCCCACAGAGCCCCGTTCGTCGTGCGGGGCGGCTTCATCGGCACCTTTATGAACAAGTATTCGGCGCTGCCCATGGCACTGACCGGTGCCCTGTCAAACAAGACCGCCGCGCGGCGGGTGAAAGAGACGGCCACGTTCTTCACGACGACGGTTATTCCTGGTGCACTCGATCGTCACGGCGCCGGTTTTAAGTCTGCCGCGATGGTTCGCCTCATGCACTCCATGGTGCGGTTCAACGTCCTCACCCGCGGCAATCAATGGGACGTCAAGACCTACGGTGTCCCGATTCCCCAGATCGACCAGATGGTGGTAGCCCTCATGCCGATCGTCCCACTCGCTCAGAAGGCACTGCGCAAAGGCCGTACGACATTCACACCTGCCGAGCGCGCACGTGTAGACCTCGCCCGCTATCGCGGCTTTCTACTCGGCCTGCCGCAGGAGCTGCTGGGCGATACACCGCAGAGCATCGTCGAGATCATGTTGACGCGCTTCGCCACGCTCCGGAAAGGATTTGATGAGACCTGTCGTGGTCTCGTCGCAGCGACGATGGCCGCCGATCTCATGCCCGATCACTCCCTGTCCAGCCGGGTGCACGCCTGGATGGAGCGGGGGTTCAGCAAGCTGTTCTTCGTCACCAAGTCCATGCGGGGAGACAATCACGCAGCAGCCCGCGTCGGCGTGCGGCTTGGGGTTGCCGACTACCTCGGAGCTGCGGCGGCCGCCATCCTGATCACCTCGAGGATGACCGTCTACACGATCGCCGCACATGTACCGGTCGTGAGCCGAGTTGCGGACCGGTCTCTGGTCCGCAAGTTGATCAGGCAATTGGCGGGCTACGGCCACGCGGAATTCAGGACGAATGCAGACGCATACCGTCCTGCACACACGTGAGAGCGACTTTGCGACTTAGACTTTGTCCGTAGCGATTCAGCACATTAGCGAGCGCGCCATGAAAAATTACTTCATCCTCCCTTTGCACGAGTCCATGCGGCTGTGCGTCGCAGCAGCAACTGGTCGAGCGCATGCAGCTCACCGCCAAAGAGCTCGCTCAGAAGCGCGGCGCATTCGAGTTCGACTGACCGGCGGCCACAGCCGACGTTCTGAGCAAGGAGATGATGCAGAGTGCGGCTAACCCGCGATTCATGGCGCCGGAACGCCTCTGGGTGTGTGGGGTGCGCGAAGCGCGCCGGAGCTTGAGGCGGCGCGCAGGCACGTCAAGGCGTACGCTTTCGGACCGTGGAGAACGCGCTGCTCTATACGTTCAGCACGATACCGCAAACTGTGGGCGCAGCTCTCGCTGTCCTCGCTGCATTTGTTCTGTATCGACTGCAGTCCGATAGCAGCACCCTCTGGGAGGATGCCTTCCGACTCGTCAGTCAATTCGGTCGCCATCACCCCGGCGCAGTCGCAGATCCGCCTACCTCTCCCCGGGGACCTCTTAGGAAGGCGGCAATAAAAGAAGCTGCTCTTGGAGCTTGATGAACTCTACGCTTGTAACACTAGGAGCTCTGGAACGAACGACGCCTGGCGCACAAAAGAATCACTATGAGCTTACAGGCACGGGACAGAATTCACGCTGCGCTGTCGTGGGCCCTCGCCGTCAACGGCTGTCGTCGGTAATTTAGCTTGCGCTTGCCCACAGAACGGCCTCTGCGTGCTCGCTCATCGGTGCAGCCGTCTTGAGCCTTGGCGTCCTTGGTGTGGCGCTCTGTCTTTAGCTTTATTGGTTGCTGATCCGGGCGGCGCTTTGGTCGGAGTAAAACGGGGACCCAGCTGCGGTGAGGGAAATTGAATGGCCAGACTCTCGCTGCGTCGCCTGTGGACGATGTACAAGAAGCTGCTCATTGCGGACGGCTTCAGCAAGCGCGATCTCATCCTTGCCCACGCCACGTTTTACGCCGGCGCGCGCGCCACGCTAAAGGTGCTCGCACACCTTCTCGAGCACGGCGACGACGAGGAGCTGCACAGGACCATCGAGCGTCACGGCCGCCATAACAGGGCGCTGCAGGGCCTACGCCCACGGGCACGGCGGCATTGAAGCAAAATACTTGCGCCGGCTGAGTCGCGCGCGCTCAGTGGGCCGAGGGAAAGATCCGCCACGGCCGCCCAGTTCATTACAAAGTGTTAATAGATCTTCCAAATAATGGTTATGTTTTGGTTATGTTCGGTATCGCGCGGAGTGGGGAGCGTTAAACTATAATTTGTACGTAATCACGCCGTGGTTGGCTTGGAGTGGTGCCGTTCATGCCCGACTCCCACAATCCACAAGAAAATCACCTGCTAGCTGCGCTATCACCCGCCGAGCGCGAACGGATCTATCCGCACCTGGATCTCGTCCCGATGCCGCTCGGCAAGGTCTTGTACGAGTCCGGCGATACCCTGCGCCACGTTTATTTTCCGACCGACTCGATCGTGTCGCTGCTGTACGTGCTGGCCGACGGCGCGTCGGCAGAAATTTCAGTGGTCGGCAACGAAGGCCTCATCGGCATCGCGCTGTTCATGGGCGGTGAAACCACCCCGAGTCGGGCCCTCGTGCAGAGCGCCGGCAACGCCTACCGCCTGATCGGACAGCGACTCAAGGACGAGTTCCATCGAAATGGGCCGCTACAGCTTCTGCTGCTGCGCTACACACAGGCCCTGATCACGCAGATGGCGCAGACCGCCGTGTGCAACCGCCATCACTCGGTGGACCAGCAACTGTGCCGCTGGCTGCTGCTGTCTCTCGATCGTCTGTCATCCAATCAATTGGTCATGACGCAGGAGCTCATCGCCGACATGCTCGGCGTGCGCCGTGAAGGCGTCACCGAAGCCGC
>Ga0302326_10019445_pt1 | contig 14025 bp, 15 predicted proteins | sample Palsa_T0_3_FD_202264 | JGI IMG/M metagenome (GOLD analysis project Ga0302326, IMG submission 202264) | Peat permafrost microbial communities from Stordalen Mire near Abisko, Sweden - Palsa_T0_3 | ecosystem: Environmental > Terrestrial > Soil > Palsa > Peat permafrost | place: Sweden: Abisko... | reverse complement strand
CGATACCGAGCACGTGGTTGTGACTACCGTAGTCCCAATCCAGGGAGGGAGCTTATGAATGCGATCAGTTTTTCCCTGCTGATGATCGGCGTGCTGCTCAATGCAGCTGCGCAACTGCTGCTCAAGGCCGGCACCAACAGCGTCGGCGTGTTCGAGTTCAGCCGTGCCAACATCGCGCCGATCGGCTGGAAACTGGTTACCGAATCGCACATCCTCGGTGGCCTGACCTGCTATGTGATCAGCGTCGTGGTGTGGATCATGGCGCTGTCGCGCGTCGAAGTCAGCATTGCCTATCCGCTGCTTTCCATCGGCTACATCGTCAACGCCATCGCCGCGTGGTATCTGTTCGGCGAAGCCGTCAGCGTCACACGGCTAGTCGGCATCGGCATCATCATCGTCGGTGTTTATATCGTGGCACGCTCCTGAGCATGACGGACTACCTGCCTTTCGCGCGACCGTTGCTCGACGCGGAAACCATCGAAGGTGTGACAGAAGTTCTGCGCTCGGGCTGGATTACCAGTGGACCGCAAGTAATCGCCTTCGAACGCGCTCTATCGGATTATTGCGGCGGCCGTCTGGTGCGTACCGTGAATTCAGCCACTGCGGCGCTCGAAATCGCACTGCAGGTTAGCGACATCGGGCCGGGCGACGAAGTCATCACTTCGGCGGAAAGTTTTTTCGCCGCACCGAACATGATCATCAGGGTCGGCGCCAAACCTGTGTTTGTGGACTGTGATTTACTGACGCGCAACATCGACCTGGAACAAGTCGAAGCCGCGATCACACCGCACACCAAGGCAATTCTGCCGACGCATTTCTCCGGCCTGCCGGTGGCTATGGACAAGCTGTACGAAATTGCGCGCAAGCATAAGTTGCGCGTGATCGAGGATGCTGCGTTGGCGATGGGATCAAGCTGGCATGGGCGCAAGATCGGCGCATTTGGCGATCTGGTCGTGTTCAGTTTTCATCCAAACAAAAACATGACGACGATTGAAGGCGGTGCGCTCGTCGTCAATAACGAAGATGAAGCGAAGCGGGTCGAAAAGCTGCGCTTTCACGGCATCGTCCGCCTCCCGGACGGTACGCGCGATGTTGACATCGCAGCCGGCAAGTTCAACCTGCCAGATGTTAACGCCCGCATCGGGCTGTCTCAGCTTAAACAGCTTGACGAATTCGTCGCCAAACGTCGTGCACTCGCCAAGCATTATTTCAAATGCTTCGAAACCGACTCACCGTGCATGCTGCCAACGCGCGGTCATGCCGGTGACGAGGTTGGCCATAGCTGGAACATGTTCACTGTACTGTTGCCGCTTGACCAGTTGAAAACCACGCGCAAGCAATTTATCGAGGCCATGCACGCGCGCGGTATCGGCATCGGAATTTCGTATGAAGCACTGCATCTATCGACGCTATGCCGCCGCTTCGGCTATCATCCGGGCGAATTCCCGAATGCCGAACGAATTGCGCGTGAAACCGTCACCTTGCCGTTGTTCCCCGCCATGACCACCACCGACGTCGAGCGCGTCTGTACCGAAAGTGCCGCTATTATCTTGCAAGCCACCGCATGAATACGCCAGCGCTTTCCATCGTCATTCCGGTCTATAACGAAGAGCAGACGCTGCCGCTGTTGTTCGCGCGCCTATACCCGGCGCTCGACAAACTCAAGCTGCCTTACGAAATCGTGTTCATTGACGATGGCAGCAGTGATCGCTCGGCGGCACTGCTGCGCGAGCAGTTCGAGCGGCGACCGGGTGTCACGCGCGTGATCCTGCTACACGGCAATTTTGGCCAGCACATGGCAATCATGGCCGGCTTCGAACACAGCCGCGGCACGCGCATCGTCACACTTGACGCCGACCTACAAAACCCGCCCGAAGAAATCGGCAACCTACTAGCGGCGATGGAACGCGGTCACGATTACGTCGGAACCATTCGTCAGCAGCGTCGTGATAACGCGTTCCGACGTTGGGCCTCCCGCGCGATGAACTGGATGCGCGAGCGTATTACCCGCATCCAAATGACCGATCAGGGCTGCATGCTGCGCGCCTACGATCGACGAATCGTTGACGCGATCCTGCAAAGCCGGGAGGTCAATACGTTCATTCCGGCACTTGCATACACTTATGCGGCCAATCCGACCGAAATCGCAGTCGCACACGAAGAGCGTGCGGCGGGCACGTCGAAATACTCGCTCTATAAATTGGTGCGACTCAATTTCGACCTGGTGACCGGCTTCTCGGTTGTGCCGTTACAGATGTTCTCGTTCGTCGGTATCGTGATTGCAATGGCGTCATTGCTATTCGTTGTCTACCTCGCGATCCGCCGCCTGTTCCTGGTCGGCCCCGAGGCCGAGGGCTTATTCACGTTGTTCGGCATCGTATTTTTCCTGATCGGCGTCGTGCTGTTCGGACTCGGCCTGCTCGGTGAATATGTCGGCCGTATCTACCTACAAGTGCGCGAACGACCACGCTATCTGATTCAAGCGATCCTCGAACGCAAGCAATGAAAGCGGTCGTGTTCGCGTATCACAACGTCGGTGCGCGTTGCCTGCCGATATTGCTCGCACACAATGTCGAGGTGGCATTGGTTATCACCCACCGCGACAATCCGGCAGAAAATATCTGGTTCGACAGCGTTGCCGAAGTTGCCGCCGAGCGCGGCATCCCGGCCATTACTCCGGATGATCCCAACGCTGGGGAAATCATCACGCGTGTCGGCGCATTAAATCCAGATTTCCTGTTCTCGTTCTATTATCGACAAATGTTGAAACCAACGGTACTGGCAATTCCCAAACGTGGTGCACTCAACATGCACGGCTCGCTATTGCCGAAGTACCGCGGCCGCGTGCCGGTCAATTGGGCGGTTATCAACGGTGAGACTGAAACCGGTGCGACGTTGCATTACATGGTCGAGAAACCGGATGCAGGCGATGTTGTCATCCAACAGGCGGTACCGATCCTACCCGACGACACCGGACTTGATGTATTCCATAAAGTCACGACTGCAGCTACACAAGCGCTTGACCGCAGCTTGCCCAAACTGCTCGCCGGTACTGCCCCGCGCACCCCTCAGGATTTATCAGAAGGATCGTATTTTGGCGCACGCACCCCGGAAGACGGACGCATTGACTGGAGTTGGCCCGCAGCCCGCATCCATAATCTCGTCCGTGGTGTCGCACCGCCGTATCCGGGTGCGTTCTGCACGCTGAACGGCAAAACCCTGCGCGTGCTGAAGACCCGAGTCGACGCACGCGCCGTGGCCGGCAGGGAAATTTCCACGCTGTATTGTGACAACGATCGCTGTTATGCGCGGTGCGGCGACGGTCAAACGCTTGAACTGCTACAGCTCGAGCTTAGCGGCGTAGCGCTCACGCCGTCCGGGTTGCAGTGCGAACTCAGTTCTACCACGTATAATCTCGCTTGATAACATGAAAAAAATCCTGATTCTTGGCGTCAACGGCTTCATCGGCCACCACCTCTCCCAGCGCATCATAAGCACCACCGAATGGGAGGTCCATGGGATGGATATGCAAACTGACCGGGTCGCCGATTTGCTCGATCACCCGCGTTTCAATTTTTTCGAGGGCGATATCACGATTAATCGCGAATGGATCGAATACCACATCCGCAAATGCGACGTCGTACTGCCATTGGTGGCAATTGCCACGCCTGCGACCTATGTCAAGCAGCCATTGCGCGTATTTGAACTCGACTTCGAGGCGAATTTGCCAATCGTGCGTTCATGCGTTAAACATCGCAAGCGGATTTTGTTCCCTTCAACCTCTGAGGTTTACGGAATGTGCCGTGACCGCGAATTCGATCCCGAAACTTCCGAGCTCGTCCTCGGACCGATCAACAAGCCGCGCTGGATTTACTCGTGCGCAAAACAATTGATGGACCGCGTGATCTGGGCCTATGGCAGCGAGCAAAAGCTCGATTTCACCCTATTCCGGCCGTTCAACTGGATCGGAGCCGGACTCGATAACATTCATACGCCTAAGGAAGGCAGCTCGCGCGTAATCACCCAATTCCTTGGCCATATCGTACGCGGCGAAGATATCAAGCTGGTTGACGGCGGACGGCAGAAGCGCGCTTTTACCTACATTGATGACGGCATCAACGCGTTGATGAAAATTATCGACAACCCTAACCGTATCGCAAGCGGAAAAATCTATAACATCGGCAACCCGAAAAACAATTACTCCATCAAGGATCTCGCGCAAATGATGCTTGATCTTGCCCACCAATACCCTGAGTACGAACGTAACGCGAAGAGAGTCCGACTCGTCAAAACCACCGCTGACGTTTATTACGGACGCGGCTATCAAGATGTGCAAAACCGCGTACCTAAAATCACCAATACGATGAAAGATTTCCACTGGAAGCCAAAAATCGGGATGAAGCAGGCGCTCAAACTCATTTTCGATGCCTACCGCAACCATGTCGCCGAAGCACGACAATTGATGGATTGATCAATTGCAAACCCACATGTCACGCCGGTAGCTTTACGGCATAGATGAAACTCGCACTCAAGGTTGATGTTGATACTTATCGTGGTACGCGTGAAGGCGTGCCGCGACTTGCTGAAATGCTGGTCTGTTACAACACAAAGGCAACATTTCTGTTCAGTCTTGGGCCAGACCATACCGGCCGTGCGATCAAACGTGTATTCCGTTCTGGTTTCATCAACAAAGTATCGCGCACCTCGGTGGTCGAGAATTATGGTGTCAAGACACTACTTTACGGTACGTTGCTGCCGGGTCCCGATATCGGCCAACGCTGCGCAGATATCCTACGTCGCGTGCGAGACGCCGGCTTCGAAACCGGCATTCATGCTTGGGATCACGTCAAATGGCAGGATGGCGCTGCAGACGCCAATCCCGACTGGACCAGACACCAGATGCAACTTGCCTGTGACCGTTACGAAAAAATCTTCGGCGAACCGGCCAAGATTCACGGCGCCGCCGGCTGGCAGATGAACCGCGCCGCCTACCGGCTTACGCAGCAGCTCGGTTTCGATTACTGCTCGGATACGCGCGGTCAGAGCCCGTTCATGCCGATCTATGAAGCCGAAATCATCGCCTGCCCACAACTACCGACTACGTTGCCAACGCTCGACGAATTGATCGGTGTTGACGGAATCACCATCGATAACGTCGCCGCACATCTACTGCAACTGACGGCACAGCCGCCGGCCACTGACCACGTTTATACGCTGCACGCCGAACTCGAAGGCATGAAACTCGCGTCCGTTTTCAAGCAGCTGCTCACGGGCTGGCGCTCGCAAGGCTATGAACTAATGGCACTCCGTGATTATTTCGGCACACTGACATCCAATACGCTGCCGCGTTGCTCGGTCGGTATGGCCGCCGTTCCAGGCCGTGCCGGCAAGCTGGCGGTGCAAGGCAAGGAATTTCTGAGCACTTAACGTCCGTCTTGTCTGTGTAACATATTTGTCCGACAATTATTGCATCTGATGCCAGATAGATTCTTCACGGATTTCGAATTACCGGCCACCGGCGGCGGTGTTTTCAAGTTGTCGGCCGAACGCGGTCATCCGCTCGTTGTCTATTTCTATCCGAAAGACAATACGCCTGGTTGTACGACCGAGGGACAGCAATTTCGCGATCTCTATCCTCAATTTCAGAAGCTTAGTTGCACGGTCTATGGCATCTCGCGCGATAGTCTAAAATCGCACGAAAACTTCAAGACCAAGATGAATTTTTCGTTCGATCTTCTATCCGACAGCGATGAAAAAGCATGCCAATTATTCGGCGTCATTAAAATGAAAAATATGTACGGCAAACAGGTGCGCGGCATCGAACGCAGCACCTTTGTGTTCGACGCACAAGGAAAAATCGCGCGCGAATGGCGCGGCGTCAAGGTACCAGGGCACGCACAGGAAGTGCTTGATTTCGTCCGGACACTGAAATAGCACCTCCGATCAATCTTTCCATAGGAGCCATATGACCCAGCGCAAAGCCACTTCCGCCCCTTCCGTCGTCACACGTCTGCCTTCCATCGTCAAACTGTTTGTGCTCGACACCAATGTGCTGATGCATGATCCGACCTGTTTGTTCCGCTTCCAGGAACACGATGTTTACATTCCAATGGCGATACTCGAAGAGCTCGATGCTAACAAGAAAGGCATGTCGGAGGTCGCGCGCAACGCGCGACAGGCCAGCCGCTTTCTCGATGAAATCGTAAACGTCGGCAAGAACGACATTGAGTGCGGCATAGAATTGAAAAATCGTAATGGTGGCGAAGCGGCCGGGCGGTTGTTTTTGCAAACACAATCGATCAACGGCGAACTGCCCGCACGGCTGGCCAGTGGCAAGGCCGACAACCAAATCATCGGTGTGGTCAAGCATTTACAGGAAATTTATCCCAGCCGCGAGGTGATTCTTGTCAGCAAAGACATCAACATGCGCATCAAGGCACATGCCCTTGGATTTTCCGCAGAGGATTATTTCAACGACAAGGTGCTGGAAGACACCGACTTGCTCTACAGCGGCACCCGAGAATTGCCAGCGGACTTCTGGGATACCCACGGTGCAGAAATGGAGTCTTGGCAACAATCTGGCCATACCTACTACCGCGTGCATGGACCAGCATGTTCCAGCTTATTTGGCAATGAATTTGCTTATTATGAAGGTGAGCGCCCGTTCTACGCGCAGGTCAAAGAGATCTCCGGCAAGACTGCGGTTCTGCAAACCATCAAGGACTATTCCCATCAGCGCAATAATGTCTGGGGAATCGTTGCGCGCAATCGCGAGCAGAATTTCGCGCTCAATGCGTTGATGAACCCGGAAATTGATTTTGTCACCCTGCTAGGTCAAGCCGGCACCGGCAAGACGCTGCTCACGCTCGCGGCGGGATTAATGCAAACTCTCGAACACAAGGTTTATTCTGAAATCATCATGACGCGAGTGACTGTTCCCGTCGGCGAGGATATCGGCTTCCTACCAGGCACGGAAGAGGAAAAAATGAATCCATGGATGGGCGCCCTCGAAGATAATCTCGACGTGCTCGACAAAACCGACGACACGGCCGGTGAATGGGGGCGTGCCGCGACCCGTGACCTTATCCGCTCGCGCATCAAAGTCAAATCACTCAACTTCATGCGCGGCCGCACTTTCATCAACAAATATCTAATCATCGATGAAGCGCAGAACCTGACGCCGAAACAGATGAAAACACTGATTACGCGTGCTGGCCCCGGCACCAAAGTCATTGTGCTCGGCAATATCGCGCAAATTGATACACCGTACTTGACCGAAGGCAGCTCAGGCCTGACCTATGTCGTCGATCGTTTCAAGGGCTGGTCGCATAGCGGCCACGTGACGCTCACGCGCGGCGAGCGGTCGCGGCTCGCCGACCATGCAGCGGAGGTACTGTAAAATTAAAATCGGTCGGGGTTGGCAGCGTTCTCGAAGCGGGTAATTTCGTTAAGGAACGTAAGTGGAATGGTACCGGTCGGGCCATTGCGGTGTTTAGCAACAATCAATTCCGCCTTGCGGCGCTCCGTTGCGTCGGGACTGGTCGGGTCACCACGCGAGATCAACAAAACAATGTCGGCATCCTGCTCGACTGCACCCGACTCCCGGATGTCGGACATCTGCGGCCGTCGGTCATCACGTTTTTCTGGATTACGGTTCAATTGTGATAATGCAATTATCGGAACGTTGAGTTCCTTGGCTAACGCCTTCATCGAACGCGAAATTTCCGCAACCTGTGTCGCACGGTTCTCTTGATTGCGACCGCCGTCGGCGACTGACATCAATTGTAAATAGTCCACCACGATGAGACCGAGCCCCGGTCCGCCGCATTCGCGCCAGATTCTACGTGCCCTCGAACGTAACTCAAGCGGATTAAGTGCGGCAGTATCATCAATATAAATTGATGCATCGTTGAGTTGACGCAAGGCATCATTGACGCGCGGCCAATCGTCCTCCTGCAAACGCCCCGTGCGCAGTTTTGACTGGTCGATGCGCGCTAACGAACTAATCATGCGCATGGCAAGTTCGGCCCCAGACATTTCAAGACTGAATACCGCAACCGGCATTCGCACCTCGAGTGCGACGTGCTCAACAATGTTCATGCACAGTGAGGTTTTTCCAGTGCCCGGCCTACCCGCCACGATGATCAGATTGCTGCCCTGCAACCCGGAGGTCATACGGTCGAGGTCGGCGAAGCCAGTCGCGATCCCTATGATGTCCTGTGAGTTCTTGTCCTTATAAAGCGTGTCAATACGCTGTACCACCTCGCCGAGCAGATCGCGCAACGGCAGATACGCCTTGCGGCCCTTCGTGCCAGCTTCTGCAATTTCAAATACGTGCTGTTCGGCGTGATCAAGTAATTCCTTGGCCGAGCGCCCGAGCGAATTGTAAACGGAGTCGGCGATGTCGTGACCAACCTCGGCAAGGTGACGCATGATCGCAAGATCGCGAACAATTTCGGCATAGCGGCGAATATTGACGGCACCTGCCGCGCTGACTGCCAGCGAATCAATGTATGCCTGGCCGCCAACTTCCTCTAATTTCCCGCTACGCTGCAGGCTTTCAGCAACCGTCAGCACGTCGCCCGGCTTGTTGTCACCAATCAGCAACGTAATATGATGGTAAATCTGGCGATGGTCGGCGCGGTAGAAATCGCTTTCACTGATAACATCGCCAACCTTGTCCCACGCCGCGTTGTCGAGCAGCAATCCACCGAGCACCGCCTGCTCGGCTGGCACAGAATACGGCGGCAATTTGAGCGCCTCGACCTGGGCGTCTCGTGTCAGCGGGATGGCAACTTGGATCATGCGTATTAGTGTCTGTTGAAAGGGAGTTTGCCAGAACCCAGCGTTCTAAACCAAACAGCACGGGATGATCGCAATTTACCGAAAAAAAAGGGCTGTTGCCAGCCCTTTTTACGGAAAAATTAATTGCTTTAAATTGAGCAGCTAAGCTGCTTCACCAAGCACAGATATGGTAATCGTGACTACGATGTCGCTATGCAGCGCGATCTTGATCGATTGATCACCAATTTGTTTGATGGGTCCTTGCGGCATGCGAATCGCTGCCTTGCTCACCTCAAACCCCTGTGCCTTAAGGGCCTCGGCGACATCTATGTTGGTCACCGAACCGAACAGTTTTCCGTCCACTCCAGCCTTCTGCGTAATCTGCACCATCAAGCCGTCGAGTTTGGCTGCTCGCTCTTGTGCCAATGCCAATGTGTCGGCTTGTACCTTCTCGAGTTCAGCACGACGCTGTTCGAATTCTGCGATATTGGCTGCAGTCGCGCGTTTAGCCTTTCCATGCGAAATCAGATAGTTGCGCGCATAGCCGGCTTTGACTTTGACTACCTCGCCCAGTTGACCGAGATTCACGATTTTCTCAAGCAGAATTACTTGCATTGCAATCTCCCTCTCCGCCCTTAATGCAAATCAGTATACGGCAACAGCGCCAGAAAACGAGCGCGCTTGATCGCCACATCCAATTGCCGCTGATAGTGTGCTTTAGTGCCGGTAATACGCGCCGGAATAATTTTACCGTTCTCATTAATAAAATCTTTGAGCAGTTCAATATCTTTGTAGTCGATCTGCTTGATCTTCTCCACCGTAAAACGGCAGAATTTTCTGCGGCGAAACAGTTGCCGTGGCGGACGCTTTTCGCGCTTATCGCCCTTTTTTCCTCTGCCACCCCTGCCACCTGACATGCTTTTTTTCATCGCCATTCATTTGCTCCTAATCATTATTCGCCTGATGGCTGGCAATTACAGCCACACTAGTTACATGCATTGTTAACCGACCATCGTCCTTGCCGCGCCGCGCTAGAAACCCTGTCAATCGCAATAATTGATTCAGGCGCAGCGTGGCAACAGTCGTTGCCATATCGCCAATCGCAACGGCATCGACTTCACATTGCATCCGGCGTGGTTGTCCCGCTTCCACTTGCATTGAATCGTGCACCACAGCGAAATCGATTGCCGCAATACCGGCGGGCGTATGGCGCAACGCACCACGCTTCAATAGGCAACCGTCAAGCATGATTTTGTTTTCCACCTATACCGCGGGCACTTCGATCGTCATAGCCTCATCCGGTAACTGTGATAACGAGCGCGACTTTTCTTCTTTCATCATCGGCGATGGCGTAATTATCGCCTCGGTCATTTTGACCGTTAAATGACGCAGCACTGCATCATTGAACTTGAACGCATGTTCGATTTCGTCCAGCGTCGCATTGTCGCATTCGATGTTCATCAGAACATAGTGTGCCTTGTGAATTTTCTGGATCGGATAGGTGAGTTGGCGGCGTCCCCAATCTTCGAGACGGTGTATCCGACCGCTCTTTGACTGAATTAACGTTCGGTAACGCTCGATCATCCCCGGTACCTGTTCGCTCTGGTCGGGATGCACGATAAACACGACTTCGTAATGTCGCATCGAATCTCCTTATGGGCATATTGCGTTAATTGGCCTCCCATCTTGCGCCGACGATGAGGCAAGGAATTGCGCCGTTGCAGGCAACAAAGGCTGCGGATTCTACAGAGATTTCAGCAGTGCGGCAACGCCGGTCAAAATACCAGCCCGATAGCAGCGTAAATCATCTGAGCGCCTTTATTTTCCTGACCGGCGGCATTCACCACGTACGACCAATCAGTACGTAAATTAAAGTGCTTGCCGACCGCTAGGCGCCAACCGAGGCCGACGCTGGCACCAGTCTCATCGGGTGGATCCCCGGGCTGTGGATTGTTACGCCAGACCGAACCCATGTCGTAGAACACTAGCGCACGCAGACGTACGTCTTCCCACGGCAATTTTATCTGGCTGCCAAAATCAGGCGTGTAGAGTTCGAGGTTGGTGCTGTACCCGACGTCATTGGAGACCTCGCGCAAATTGAAACCGCGCACTGAGTCGGCTCCGCCGAAACCGAACTGCTCGCCGAGTACCAGCGCATCCGAAGTCTCCTGGCCATTCAAGTTTGCGCGCAACTGCCAGTCTTTCGGCAACAACTGCAAATAAGTGGCGCCGAACCGCCACAGGCGATAGTCGGCGGTTGCATCGACGCGCGAATCCTTGAAATCGGCATCGGAACCATCGCTGCCGCCTGGAAACAGATTTTGCACCACACTGACGTAAAATTGCAGTTGCGCCTGGCTCATGCGCCACAGCCCGCTGTAAGTTAAGCTTGACGGATGTACGGTAATGTTGGGTACCACTTCGACGCCATTAAAGAGCACATCATTCTCGTAGGCACGGTAGTCAAGACCGGCGGCAATTTTCTGTTCATATTCTCCCACCTTCGGCAAGTAGAAGTTATAGCGTGCGCCATAAATGGTGCCACTGCCGCTGACGCTAAACAAGCCTGCCAGAGTACCGGCATTGACATTAGAGTAGCCGCCGTAGAAATCAAGGGAGCTGGTAAGCGCGTAAAGCGGGACATGGTAAGCAGCGCCGAAAATTTTGACATCGTCCATTTGTGTCGGAGAAGTCTGGTATTGAACGGTCAAAGTCTGATCACGGTTAAATAAGTTTGAGTCTTGGAAACCGAATCCAAGACGTTCGTCACCGCCCGTTTGTCTAGTTCCACTGTTGTCCAATGTCACAAAGTAGCGCAGCGGTGCTTCGTCCTGGATCTTGATAACTGCATCTTTTTCGTTGTCCGTGTCGCCTGATCGGAGCAATACAGTGGTGTGCTTGGTTGGAACCTCGTCCAGCAACTGCAGATTGCGGGCAATGGCCTGTGAACTTGGCACTACCCCTTCTTTGACAGTCGGTAAACTGGCGCGGATATTGGCCGCATTGAAATATTTGTTGCCTTCAATCGTGACCTTGCCGATGTGCGGCTCGACCACTTGCAGTCGAACCACGCCGCGCGTGATGTCCTGCTCTGGCAATATTACCTGCACCGTGCCATAACCATGGGTGCGATAGCTTTGTTCCAAGGCTTCGAGCCCGCGTTGGATATCGCCAAAGTCCTTGCCTTCGCCGGTATAGGGGGCGACTACGCGCTCGATTTCAGATGTACTGAGCAAAGTATTGCCTTCGATTTCGAAGCGCACGATGCGGAATTTAGGAGCAACGGCAGTATCGGCTGACTGAGCCGCAGCTTTAGGAGCGCCCGCCGACAGCACAACGACTGCCACAGCAAAAGCTACTAGAACTCGGCACACGACAAATAAATATGATATCTGGAGCATAAAATTTTTTAAATTATATCGTAATGTCAATGAGTTGTAATTTTTCAACCTTACCCTAATTATCCATAACCCCGGCGGCGGGTTTCTGCCAAACAGATGCCAGTGGCAACTGATACATTAAGACTTTCTACACTGCCAATCATTGGAATTCTCGCCAATTCGTCACAATGCTCACGGGTCAACCGACGCATACCCTCGCCTTCCGCACCAAACACCCATGCCACCCCCCCCCTTTCGAGCTTGACCTTATAGATATCGGTCGTTGAACTTTGATCCGCACCAACCACCCACACGCCGCGCTCCTTGAGCTCACGCAATGTACGTGCCAGATTAATGACCATAACATAGGGTACGCTTTCAGCAGCTCCGCAGGCAACTTTCGATACTGTTGGGGTAATACCAACTGCATGGTCTTTGGGTGCAATCACTGCGTGCACGCCAAAAGCATCAGCTACGCGCAGACAAGCACCAAGATTGTGCGGATCCTGCACGCCATCAAGTATTAATAGGAGTGCTGGTACTGAAAGATGGTCAATGATATCATCAAGATCGTTAGCCAGCTTGGCCAGCGTGACACGCGCGGCGACACCCTGATGGCGCGCATTCCTTGTCATCCCATCGAGCCGCGCAGCATTTACTTTTAACAACCGCACCTGGTGTTCGGCGGCAAGTCTGCTTATATTCTTGATGCGTACATCATGTCGGCTGGCATCCAAATATATTTCCTGAATGCCGGCGGCATGACGGCGCAACTGAGCGGTCACGGAATGAAACCCATAGACAATACGTGTCGCACTCACTGCTCGCGCAATTGCTCAACTAACGTGAAATCAATCTTGCTGCTTTCGAGATCGGCGCGCACTAGGCGCACCTTGACACGGTCACCAAGTCCGTAATGCGTGCCGCCGCGCTCGCCGCGCAACTGATGGCGAGTGGCATCGAAGTGAAAGTAATCGGTGCCAAGATCTGATATGTGCACCAGTCCCTCGACAAAAATATCGTCGAGCGCAACGAAAATGCCGAATGCAACCACCCCACTGATGCTTCCCGTGAACTCTTCACCAACTCGGTCCTGCATGTAGTAACACTTGAGCCATGCCTCGACATCGCGCGTAGCATCATCAGCGCGTCGCTCGGTTTGTGAACAACGCGCGCCGAGTTCATGCCAATTACCGGGTTCGTAGCGGCCGCCATGCAAAGCCATCTTAATGGCGCGATGTACCAGCAGGTCAGGATAACGCCGGATCGGGGAAGTAAAGTGCGTATAGGCCTCATAGGCGAGTCCGAAGTGGCCGACATTGTCGGGACTGTAAACCGCCTGTTGGAGCGAACGCAGCATTATGGTTTGCAATAACTGTGCGTCGGGACGAGTTTTAATTTTTTCGAGCACTTTCGCATAGTCCCCCGCGCGCGGCTTATCCCCTCCGCTCAGTTGCAGTCCAAATCCCTTCAAAAACTCACGCAACGCATTCAGTTTTTCCAGTTTCGGTCCTTCGTGAATCCGGTACAACACCGGATGACCGCGATCGCACAGGAAGTCGGATGCACAAACATTGGCCGCAAGCATGCATTCCTCGATCACGCGATGGGCGTCGTTGCGTTGCACCGGAATGATGCATTCTATCTTACCCTGATCGTTGAAAATCATTTGGGTTTCGACTGTTTCAAAATCGATTGCGCCGCGTTTGGCGCGCGCCTTCACCAGTACCTGATAAAGTCTACGAAGATCGATCAGATTCGGCACCAATGTCCGATATTGTTTGGCAGCGGCACCCTGCGGGTTCTCGATAATTTCGGCTACTTTGGTATAAGTCAGTCGTTCATGAGACCAAATGACCGC
>Ga0302326_10019444_pt1 | contig 14025 bp, 9 predicted proteins | sample Palsa_T0_3_FD_202264 | JGI IMG/M metagenome (GOLD analysis project Ga0302326, IMG submission 202264) | Peat permafrost microbial communities from Stordalen Mire near Abisko, Sweden - Palsa_T0_3 | ecosystem: Environmental > Terrestrial > Soil > Palsa > Peat permafrost | place: Sweden: Abisko... | reverse complement strand
AGACTCGGAAAAGAAAGGGCACGACGGGAAGGGCACGACGGGAAGGGCACGACGGGAAGGGCACGAGTTCCACTCGTGCCGTTAAGCCGCCTAAACCCAACCGCGCTTCAGCGCCTGAGGTAAGCCTTCTTCCCCGGAGCGCAGCCGAAGGGACGTAAGTCCTGGGTAGAGCCGAAGAAAGGGAACAAGTCCCGTAGGGACGACAGAAATCTTCATATTCGCGCGCAAACTCAGACCAGTGCTAAGGCCGGCGCCCCGAAAAACGAAGGCGGTAGCGGAGCCGCCGTGCTAGAGTTGCGCGTGTAAAGTGAGGACATCATGCGGAAGGGCATCATGACCGTTTTCGCACTTCTTGTTTTCGCCGTTATCCCCGGCGCAATTTTGCAATCACAAGCGCAAACCGCGAATCCTTATCCGGCCATGGCCCCTCTCGATCGGTATTTGATGCCCGATCAAAATTCCGAGATCGCGCTGGCTCGCACCGCCGCTCCCGCATCCATTTCAGACGGAGCCGAAGTCATGGTGCTCGGACCGAAGGGATTCACGACCGCCGTAAAAGGGACGAACGGTTTTCTCTGTCTCGTCGAACGCTCCTGGGGTGCCGCCACCGATTTTCCGGAATTCTGGAATCCCAACATCCGCAGTCCCATCTGCTTCAACCCGCAAGCCGCAAAGACCTTTGCGCCCATCTTCCTGATGAAGACCAAACTGGTGCTAGCCGGCAAATCCAAAGCGGAGATCGTCCAGGCGATCTCATCGGCGCTCAACCAGAAGGAACTGCCCGCGCTTGAGCCCGGATCGATGTGCTACATGCTGTCGAAGCAGCAGTACTTAAACGACGGCGCCAGGAACTGGCATCCGCATGTGATGTTTTACGTTTCCGGGGACGCAGCGAAAAGCTCGGGCGCCGATCTGCCAGGCTCACCGGTGATGGCGGACAATGACCCTGAAGCGCGCGTGACGATTCTCATGGTCTGGGCTGGCCAATGGTCCGACGGCACGCCCGCTCCGCCGATTGCGCACTAATCTGAAGGGAAGAGCACGAGTTCCACTCGTAACTTAGCCTGAGAAGAACGAACGTGCGCGGCGGAGCGATTTGCTGGTGTAGTATTGCCGCAAAGGCACCTTGCGTATGTCGAACTTTACCCCACTTCTGATTTCCACCGCCGTTCCGGCTCTTCTGCGTTGGATATACACGCGGTCGGCGGCGGGCAGGGCGATCGTGGAACACGGCTCCATCGTCCTTCCGGAGTCGAAACTGGTCTCAATCATCCGCTGGGGCGGCCTGCTGCTGTTTTCTGCCGCGGCGCTCGCATCCTGGACTTATGGCAGAAGCTTGCTGGCAACATTGATTTTTGCAGGCTTCGCGACGCTCTCTATTTTTGCTCGCGGAGACCCAATCGTAATCAGCCACGCTGGAATATCAGGAGCCTCCACCTGGGGTCGCAGAGCTGCACTGACGTGGCGCGATGTCGCCTCTCTCGAATTTAATACCAGCAGCCGAAACACCATGGTGATCGGAAAGAATGGCGCGAGGATTTGCCATTCCGGCTTCCATCTCGACAAGGCCCGATTCGACGAGGAGGTCAAACGCCGAACGGGGTTGCCCATCAAGGTTATTCAGCCCGGACCTTGGAGGCCCAAAGTGTCATATCGCTAATCAATCGGCTTGCTTTTCCGCTGACCTCAACCGAATAGCCGCGTATTCCACAGTTTTTCCGCAGATCTCACGCCCTGCTATATTTCAATCAGCCCCTTTTTCCCTGACAATTCCAACGGAGAACTTTTTCCCGAGCATGGCGAACCCCGGCGATTTCGCGTACACCGTCAAGCAGCAGGCGGATATCGTCCGCATCATCGGCGACTACATCAAACTAAAAAAAACCGGCGCCCAAAATTATTCTGGCCTCTGTCCCTTTCACGGCGAAAAAACCCCGTCGTTCTCCGTCCATGCTACGAAGCAGTTCTACTACTGCTTCGGGTGCCAGGAGAAAGGCGACGTCTTCAGCTTCATCCAGAAAATCGAAAACATCACCTTCCCCGAATCTGTCCGCTTGGTCGCGCAGAAACTAGGCATCCCGTTGCCCAAAGCCAGCTACGCCACCGAGGGCGAAGCCAAAGAAGCACGTATGCGCGGCCAGTTGCTCGACGTCCACGAGCGCGCCGTCGCATTCTTCCAGGAATGCCTGCGCCGTCCCGAAGGCGCAAGAGCCCGCGAATATCTAACCGGCCGCGGCTTGAACGAAGAAATGATCGCCCGCTTTCGCATCGGCTTCGCCCCTGATTCCGGCTTCCTCCTCCGCGACCGCCTGAAACAAGAATTCACCGAAGCAGTACTCCGCGAAAGTGGCCTCTTCTCCTGGAAGGAAGACGTCGGGCGTCAGACGTCGGGCGTCGGACAGTCCGGGCGTCAGCCATCGGACCTCGGACCTCAGGAAAATCAGATTCCTGGCTCCGCTCGGAATGACAAAGGCGAAGGTCGGAACGACAACAACAGCGCGCGGACTGGCGGCGAAGAAGGTGGTTCGCCGAGGTCCGAGGTCCGAGGTCCGACGCCCGCTTCCATGTACTCCAAATTCCGCAACCGCGTCATGTTCCCCATCGCCAGCGAAGCCGGCAAAGTCATCGCCTTCACCGGACGCACCCTCGCCGCCGACGAAAAATCCGGCCCCAAATATCTCAACTCGCCCGAGACGCCCATTTACTCCAAGGGCAAAGTTTTATTCAATCTCGACATCGCAAAAGAATGGATCAAGAAGTTCGACTACGCGATTCTGGTCGAAGGCCAAATGGACTGCATCAGTGTCTATGCCGCCGGATTCCACAACGTCATCGCCAGCTCCGGCACCGCCTTCACCGAACTGCAAGCTAAACTGCTCAGCCGTTTCAGCAAAAATGTAGTCGTGAACTTCGATCCTGACACAGCCGGGGCCAAGGCGACCGAACGCACTCTTGGCCTGCTGGTCGAAGAAGAATTCCAGATCAAAGTTCTCACCCTCGATCAGGGCTTCGATCCCGACCTCTACATCCGCCGCAAAGGAAAAGAAGCCTACGGCGCCGCGCTGAAAAATTCGCAGAAGTATTTCGACTACCTCATCGAACGAGCCCGTGCGCAATTCCCCGTCCGCAGCGGCGAGGGCAAGGACAAAGCCGTGAAGTACCTGCTCCCCCACGTCCAGCGTGTCCCCAGCCGCATCGTGCGCGACGAACTGGCGCAGGAAATCGCACAAAAGCTCGGAATCGATTCCGCAGTCCTGCGCCAGGAATTGCGGCAAGTGGCAGCAACCCGGTCGGCAGCAACCGTCAAGTCCTCCGCGGAATCGCAGGTCACAGTTGCGGAAAAAGTTATGATTCGCGCCCTCGCATCGGCGCGCCTGACGCAACCTGGCGAGGACCATCTTTCCGCTCACCAGGCAGCATGGGGAACTACGGGGGTAATTAAGGATGAGGAATTCGACCCCGCCCGCCAGGCGCAGTTCGTCCTCCAGAAGGAAGGGCTCCACCGCGGCCTGGCCACCGAATCCTTGGCCGAGTCGCTGCTCAATGCCGGCCGCGAATTTGCCGATGTGCTCAAGGTGCCCGCTACCGAAACGGATCGTCGAACGCTGGCCCTGATCCTGCTCAACGAAGACGAAGAGCTCACCGCGGTAGGCTTGGAAAATGCAGTAAGGGCCTTGCGAAAAATTCACCTCAGCCGGCGGCTGGAGCAGGTTCAGCACGAATTGAGGGCTCTGGGCGCAAGCGCTGACCTGAGAGCAAAGGCCGCTTTGGGTGCGGAGGCCATGCGTCTCAAGCTGGCGTTGCGCGATCCCAGCCTCGCCGCCAACCCAGCGGCCAACCCAGGAGAAGATGGCCTCAGAGGCGCGGGGAAACAGAAAACTGCATGAAACAAAACCTCCCCGGGGACCATCTAAACATTAAGAGAGATTGAAGATAGTGCTCTAAGGGGAATGAAGACAGCCGTGGGCTCGGGTTCTTTAGGCGGGAAGCACAGCGGGCAACCGATAGACGGTACAGCACTTCTGTGCTAAAATTCGAAAGTTTGTGCTATGCACATCCCGCAGGACCCACATACCCACCCTAGAGTTAGGAAATTCATCGCACGCTCCTGTGGAGCGGAAACGCAGTTCGAGGACACACCTTTTGGCTCTCGAAGATAAATTCGACGACATTAAAAAGCTGATCGATACCGGCAAAGAGAAGGGATATCTCACCTACGATCAGGTAAACGATTTAATCCCGCACGACGTGCATTCTCCCGAAGACCTGGACGATCTGCTCACCACCATCGGTACGCAGGGGATCGATGTGCTGGAAGGCCCCAAGCTGCCTTCTGCCACGCTCGACAAGAAATTCGAAGACAACGAAGAGGGCGAGGACGTCGAACTCGACCTGACTCCCGGGGCTCTCGAAAAAACCAACGATCCTGTCCGCATGTATCTGCGCGAGATGGGAACCGTGCCGCTGCTCACCCGCGAAGGCGAAGTCGAAATCGCCAAGCGCATCGAGCGCGGCCAGTTGCGCGTGCTCAAGGCCCTGTCGCGGTCGCCCATCGTCATCCGCGAACTGCTGGCCATGGGCGAGGACCTCAAGAAGGGCGTGCGTTCCATCAAGGAAGTTGTCACTTTCGACGAAGAAGAGATCACCGACGAGATTCTGCAGAACCGCTTGAACGAGTTCACCGGCAAAATCGACGACATGGCCAAGCTGTACAAAAAGGCCCAGTTGCTCGAGGAGAAGTATCTCGAAGTATCGAAGACCAAGAAGCCGAAGGACCATCGCCGGGCCCGCCGCAAACTGGCTCGCGCCATCGTTGCCACTTCGAAGGCGATGCGCAAGCTCGGCTTCACCAACGCCGAGCGCAAGCGGCTGATTGAACGCCTCAACAAAACCGTCGACGGCATGCGTTCGCTCGACCGCCAGACCCAGAACCTGGAGCGCAAGGCCGAGGCCACGCGCAGCGAAGAACAAAAAAAAGAATATCGCCGGCAGGCCCGCGCCATCCGCGGCGAAGTTGAAAAACTCGAACTCGAAACCGGCGTCTCGTTTGCCGAGCTCAAGCGCACGCAGCGCGAGATCATCTCCGGCGACATGGACGCGGAGCAGGCCAAGCGCGAGCTCATCGAGGCCAACTTGCGTCTTGTGGTTTCGATCGCGAAAAAATATACCAACCGCGGCCTGCAGTTTCTTGACCTGATCCAGGAAGGCAACATCGGCCTGATGAAGGCGGTCGACAAATTCGAATACCGCCGCGGCTACAAATTTTCCACCTACGCCACCTGGTGGATTCGCCAGGCCATCACCCGCGCCATCGCCGATCAGGCCCGCACCATCCGCATCCCGGTGCACATGATCGAAACCATCAACAAGCTCATCCGCACCTCGCGCCAACTGGTTCAGGAACTTGGCCGCGAACCCACCAGTGAAGAGATCGCCAAGCGCATGGACATTCCCGTCGCGAAAGTTCGCAAGGTCCTCAAGATCGCCCAGGAACCCATCTCGCTCGAAACTCCCATCGGCGAAGAGGAAGATTCGCATCTCGGCGACTTCATCGAAGACCGCGGCGTGGTTTCTCCCGCCGAGGCCGTCATCAACGTCAACCTCAAGGACCAGACCGGACAAGTCCTGCGCACGCTGACCCCGCGCGAAGAAAAAGTCATCAAGATGCGCTTCGGCCTGGAAGACGGCAGCGAACACACTTTGGAAGAAGTTGGGCAATCGTTCGCTGTGACACGCGAACGCATCCGGCAGATCGAAGCCAAGGCGCTGCGGAAGCTGCGGCATCCGTCGAGGTCGCGGAAGTTGCGCGCGTTTATGGATGGAGTACGGGACTAACACCTTTTCGCCACGGATTTACGCGGATCAACGCGGATAGGGCAAGTTCGAGGCACGGCTCGGTCGTGCCTTTTTTGTTTTGGAACTTCTTAACTTGACTGTCCGTTGGAGCCGGATGAGATGAAGGTGGCAGGCGTCGTCCAGTATCACTAAAGCGTTTGGCGAACGTCGTTCAGTAGCGAAGCCCCGAGTGACTCTCGGGGCTTTGGCTTTTTGGCGCGCTTCTTTTCGTTCGAGTTTGAATCTTCATCGGAAATGTGGCGTAGCTGGCACGGGCAAGTCCTCTTCCGCGGAAGCGGCCGCGAACGCAATTGCGGCGTGCACATGCTCAGCCTTCAAGGCGGGAAAGTCGGTGAGAATTGCTTCGACGGAATCTCCGGCAGCCAGGCTTGCCAACACCGTGCGAAGCGTAACCCGGGTGTCCCGGAACACCGGCTCCCCGCCGCAAATCTGCGGGTCTCGTACGATCTTGTCTTCGTGATTCATCAGCGGACATCCTCCGGACGATCATGCCATCGGGCGCACATTAGGCGCTGAGTGCAGCGTTACCCACCCTTCGCAAAGAACGCGAGAAATGGGGCACCCCTCAGAGAGGTAAGTGTTGGCGAGTTCAAGGTATTAAGGATGGGCCACCCGCCGCTTGTCGCTCTTTGTCTCGCTTACTCTTCGCGCACTTTGCGAAGGGTGGGAACCACGAAGGCGTGCGTGGTGGGATGTATGTGGAACGAACAAAAGCTCTTTCGGCAGCATCGCTGCCCACCCTTGCAAAGGACGCAAGGATGGGGCACCCTCAGTTGGGCGGTGTCGGCGAGTTCAAAAGCGGTAATGCTGGGCTGCCCGCCCGGCATAGCTTCCCCACTCAAGCCAAAATCGGGCTTGAGCGGGCCACCCTCCCACGCCCCCTTGCGTGGGCCACAAAATTCAGTTCATGAGCTTCTCATCCGCGCTACACTCTAGCGATCGCAATCTCCGATTACCGGATCGAGGTGCGGCTATGGAACTGGCGGGCGCGGGCGGATTTGGCAGCGGGATTGTTCTGCACAAATGCAAGCGCGGATTCGAGCTTCCACGAATTTGGGATCTGACCGGTACCCCTGATGATCCGTGGCTCAAAACAAAGTTGGCCGGCGTGGGCAAGGACCCGATCACATGGACTCTCAGCGACGCGCACGGTTCGTTCGAACGTGTCGAAGGAGTGCTGCAAGAGTGGGAGCCCCAGTTCGACGGCCGCATCAACGTCCGCATTCAATGGACCGGGGCCGTGTATTCGTACGGTATTCTCCGCGAGGATTGAGTGAGGGATCGCCGGTTTTTATAGAACCCGCCTTTGGTGGCTCGACCGGAAGTCGTGCCCTTCCCGGTCGCGCTCCGGCGCGTCTTTTGTGGCGTCGCTAACAAAGGGTCAACGTCAAAAGCAGCTGACAGGAGTGTCCGCTCCACATGGGATTGTTTCAGCTTCCCGTTTCGGGAAGCGTTTCTGATTTTTCTCTCATTTTTCTTGCCTCTGACTTTTTTCTCTTGTCGAATCGAGGCATAAGGGGGCATTCACGAGTTTTTTCCGGATGCTGCCTTTTCGTTTCTGAGGCGAGTTGAATGAAGAAGCGGAAGCCGAAGATTATCAAAGACAAGAAGATGCGCGGGGAGTGGGCGGAGTCGGTGTTTGTGGGGCGGGCCAGCGAGCACGGATTGCCGGTGAGCAAGCCGTGGGGAGATTCGGAGAGTTTTGACTGCGTGGTGGGGCGTCCGGGGAAGTTTGTGGCGGTGCAGGTGAAGTGCACGATTTCGGAGCTGAGGAATGGCCGAGGCTATGCCTGTTCGACGTGCAGCAGCGGGAAGGCGTATCCGGCGGGGGCGTTCGATTTTCTGGCAGCGTATGTGGTGCCGGAAGATGCGTGGTACATCATTCCGGCGAAGGCGATTCGGGGGATGCAGTCGATCAGCTTGTTTACGGAGGGAGGTAAGTACGAGAAGTACCGCGAGGCGTGGCATCTTTTGCGGGAGGCAGCGGAGGTGGGTGAGGAGGCGGAGAGCGGCTCGGATGTTGGCGATGCGGAATCTGGAGCGAGCCGGGTTACGAGTGAATCGGGTACGGGGGAAGCGGCCACGAATGAATCGGGCGCGAGCGAAGCGGCGGCGGGTAAACCGGTTCGCGGCCGATTCCCGGCGAGCGCTTTGGCGCGGATGCAGGCGGTCGAGAGTTATGCCCGGCGATATCTCGAGGGGAATTATCCGCGTACGGAGAAGGAGCGCGAGGACGGGTAGAAGACCGCGCGGGCACGGTGTTCCCGCAGGGGCCGGTCGAGCTGTGCTCGACGGACAGCCGGGGGCGGCTGTCCCCACATAGGTCCCCGCATAAGTCCCGCTCAGCTCAGGGTCACGGGCGCAATTTGCCTCCAGTTTTCCTCGGGCTTCCACAGGGAAGACACATCGTCCACAGCTTCTGCACAAGGGCGCGGGTTTTTTGTGTTGCGGGGCGCAACAATCTGACGGAGAGTGGGTTCAGCGAAACGTGAGAGTTCCTGAGCTTGCCGAATGATTGCGGCAGAGCCAGCGGAGCCGGAGATTCGCGCGAGTGAATCGCCGGGGGACGCTCCAGAAACGCGCGCAAGCGCGACTGGTTGCCCGGGCTTTGCGGCCTCTCCCCCGACCTGTTGTACGCTCTTCGGAGCGGGAGCAGGAAAGGAGCCGCTGGCCGCCGCAACGGTTGCAGGTTCGTGATCGCAAGGTGACGAATCGGCAACTGGCTTCAGCAAACGCGGCGCTGGTTGCTTGAGAGAGCGCGAGCGCTGTCGGGCTGAAGCGTTCATTCCGCCGCCACGCGGTGACAAGGCGGCGCAGGAATCCACGTCACGAATGCGGTCCGGGGTGGCTGGCCCTGGACCGCATTTGCTTTTTGGCGCGGGAAATGTGGCGGCGCGGAGTTAGCGGCGCGCGGCGCGCCACTCGAAGCGTTGCAGCAGGTAGAGAGAGTCGGGGTCGAGGTCGCTGGGATTTTTCGGAGCTTCGCCGAGCAGGGCGAATTTGTAGGTGGCGCGAAGGTTGCCGTCTCCGTAGAGATCGGGGAAGCGCGGGCCAGCGTAGGTGAGGCGCGTGCTGTAGGCGAGGGCGGCGATGCCCAGCAGGGAAAACAGAGTGCAATAAGCCAACAGCGTGGGCTGCAAAATGCGAGGCGGAAGGATGCGGCGCAGGCCGAGCAGCGCGTAGCCCATGAGGAATGGGAAGACCGGCAACCAGAGCCGGGTGTCGAACCAGGGATAGGCGAAGACGATCGCTCCGAAGCCGAGCAGGTAGATCAGCAGCGAATAAGGGCGGGCGGGTTGTGCGCCGTGCGCTGTGTCACCCGCTGCGGACGTCATTGCGCTCCCGCCAAGAATCCTTCTACTCACTCCAAAAATCATGCGAGCTGCGCTGCAGATTCCGATGAGGGCGGCGAGGAGGGCGCAGGCTCCGATGACTTGCAGGGGCAGGCGGAGCGCGGCGGGGAGTTTTGAAAGCGGTGCGTTGACGGCCATTTCGCCCCACTCGGTGGTCTCGAATTCAAGGTCGAGCGCGACGGTGCCGAGCACGCCGCGATGATGAAAAATGGGGGAATTGAACTTCATGTAGCGGGAGTCGAGGAGAGTTTTGCCGACCGCGACCAAGGCGACGAGCAGGAGGGCAAGGGCGAAGAAGCGATGCCGGTGCAGTGCGGGATAGATCTTTTTGATTCCAGCGGCACCGCCGAGGGCGGCCCAGACGAATGGCGGAATCAAGACGACTCCGATGGTGCGGAGTTCGATGCAGAGCAGAATGAGCGGAATCAGGATGACGAGCCGCCAGAATCTTTGCCAGCCTGGGGCAGTTTCGGTGCTTATTAAGAAAAGGAGGCACGCGACCGAGACGCCGAAGAAGCAGACGTCGCTGAGGGGATAGGTCACGTTTCGGACCATGAGAAAAGAGAGCAGAGTGAATAGAGATATGAGCTGCGCGACTTCGAGCGAAAATTCAAAGGAATCGCGCAACACGAAATAGGCCGCCCAGCAGCCGATTGCGAGCAGAAGACAATTCAGGGCAACGATCGCCCAGGAGTTGGCGAGGCCGGCCTTGGCCGATACGAAAATGAGCGCGGGATAGCCGGGGGGGCGCATGGAACGAGCGCCGTGCACCAGGAATCCGTGGCCGTCGACGGCGGAGCTGGCCTGGAGCAGGTAGTCGACGCCGTCGTTGACCAGGCGGAGAGGAGTGGGGATCTGCGCGAGGTAGGCGACGGAGATGAGTGCGATTGCTAGCGCGATGATGGGGCGGGCACGGGGAGGGGCGAAGGGCATGACGTGGGGCAATTGGAAATCAAAGGGCGCGGTGAGTCAAACGTTGAGAGAGCTGGCGAGCATCCGGCTCAGCCCTTCATCGAATTGGCCCTTATCGGTTCTTATGGAACGAGTGCAGCGCTACCGATAATCGGTGGGATCAAAGCATCCGTCGTATGTGTTGAGGGGCCGTTCATGCGTGCCGAAGCATTTTATTGGGGTGAGGACGACGAAGAGGACCAGTGGTCTCGGAGGATGTTGAATGTCGGCCGGGCCTATACAGAGGATGCCAACTGTGAGTTCTGCGGGATCCCTCTCTACGTTAGCGCATTTCAGTGCATCAGGTGCAATTCGCTTGCCTGCACATCTTGCATTTCCCGGGAGGGGCGCTGCGCGGCGTGTTTAGGTGCTTGACGTCCGCCTCCCTCATCTGCAACGCCTGGAGCGCTGCTGGCCGAGCTGCCAGGGTGAGGATCGCGTTTTCCAAGGCGACTCACAGAAAACTGGGAATGATCCACAGGTTCCCCACCAATCCACAGTGTCTCCACAGGACCCTTCTCCCCGCCTTCGCCCTGAACCGCCTAAGGTGCTTAAGCGGTCTGAACCGTCGGCGTCAAGAGGAAGCCACGAAGCCAACCTCTGTTGCTGGCATATTCGCCGTTTCTTCGCTACTATGTTCCGGATTAGGTGACAATGGCGACTACTGATTACAGCATCAGCATGCTTCCGGCGAACGTGGAGGCCGAGCGCTCGATATTGGGCGCGATCCTGCTCGACAACTTTTCTTACAACCAGGCGGCGGAGCATTTGCGGATCGAGGATTTTTCGCTGGACTCGCACCGGCGGATTTACGCGCGCATGGTCGACTTGGCGGAGTCGTCGCGGCCGATTGACATGATCACGCTGATCGAGGAACTCGACCGGCACAAGGATCTGCAGCCGATTGGAGATGTGGCGTATGTGTCGAGCCTGGTGGATGGCGTCCCCGACCGGCCGAGCATCGAGCACTACGTGAAGATTGTGCGCGACAAGGCGCTGCTGCGGGGGCTGATTTCGGCGGCGAATACGGCGATTGCGCGGGCTTCGGACCAGAGCGACCTGGCGGAAGATGTGCTCAGCGATGCGGAGGCGGCGATCTTCCAGTTGTCGGACAAGCGCATTGGGCGCGGCTTCATGGGGATCCAGGAAATCGTGAAGGAGTCGTTTGGGTCGGTGGATGCGCTGCTGCAACGCGGGCAGCGCATTACGGGGCTGGCGACTCACTACACCGATTTGGATGAAATGACTTCGGGATTGCAGCGCTCCGATCTGGTGATTATTGCGGCGCGGCCTTCGATGGGCAAGACGGCGTTTGTGATGAACATTGCGGAGAATGCGGCGATTGACGATCAACAGGTGGTGGGTGTGTTCTCGCTGGAAATGTCACGCGAAGCGCTGCTGATGAGATTGCTGTGTTCGCAGGCGCGGGTGGATGCGCACAAGATGCGGACGGGATCGCTGTGGCAGGATGATACGCGGAAAGTGGTGCGGGCGATGGAGCAACTGGCGCATGCTCCGATATTTATTGACGACACGCCGGGAATTTCATTGAGTGAGATGCGGGCTAAGGCGCGGCGGTTGAAGCAGGCGCAGGGCGGGAAGCTCGACCTGATCATTGTGGATTATTTGCAGTTGATGTCGGGCGGAGGGAAACGGTTTGAGAATCGCACGCAGGAAGTTTCGGCGATTTCGCGCGGGCTGAAGGCGCTGGCGAAAGAGTTGAGCGTGCCGGTGATTGCGCTCTCGCAGCTGAGCCGCGCGCCGGAGAGCCGGGGTGGGGATCATCGTCCGCAGCTGGCGGATTTGCGCGAGTCGGGATCGATTGAGCAGGACGCCGATCTGGTGATGTTTATTTTTCGCGAAGAAATTTACAAGCCGGATGATATGGAATTGCAGGGGAAGGCCGAGATCATTATTGCCAAACAACGCAATGGGCCGATCGGGAAAGTGAAGATGGCGTTTTTGAAAAACAGCACGCGATTTGAGTCGTTGGCGGAGGGTGGAGTGGGGGGCGAGGAGTGAGGGCGCATACAGGAACCCCTGTAGATTCCTCCGGTAAGTCCCTTAGGAAGTTGGGCTTGCGGCTTTGCGCGCGGAATGCGGCTGAGCTGTGGAAAAGATTGTGGAATTGAAAACTGGTTCCAAGATTTCTGGGAACAGAGGCCGACCGGGCGGTTTTTGGAGGGCGCGAAGCTGGCTTTCAAATCCATGAATAGTAACCAGTTATGCAATTCACGAGACATTAACATGACCCGGGGCTAAAGGGCAGTTGCGTTTCTTCCGGTTTTGAGATTTGCACAATTTGGGGTTCTAGTCCTTTCGTTTCCTCTGCGATTTTAGCGGGTTTTCTGGTTCTGGCTGGGCTGGATGCGCAGCGAAAAGGCTGATGGGCCTTATCGATTTTGCAACCAGCGGGGAGGTTCCTCGGGGCTAAAGCCCGCTAATCTCCAGGCCTGTTTTACGCGGCTCCTTCGGCAAGCTCAGGGCAGGCTCTAAAGGGCCGCTCTTCCACGAATCCGGATTTCTCAGTTGCTGTCTTCGCCGACTTTGAGGACGGCCAGGAAGGCTTCCTGGGGGATGTCTACTCTTCCTATGCGCTTCATTCTCTTTTTGCCTTCTTTTTGCTTCTCCAGCAATTTTCTTTTTCGCGAGATGTCGCCGCCGTAGCATTTGGCGATGACGTTTTTGCGAATGGCGTGGACGGTTTCGCGGGCGATGATTTTTGCGCCGATGGAGGCCTGGATGGCGACCTCGAACATCTGGCGAGGAATGAGTTCGCGCATTTTGGAGACGAGAAGTTTGCCGCGTTCGTAGGCGAAGTCGCGGTGCACGATGATGGAGAGGGCGTCGACGGGTTCTCCGGCGACGAGGATGTCCATTTTCACCATGGGCGATTCCCAGTAGTCGGCGAGGTGGTAGTCGAGGGAAGCGTAGCCGCGGGAGACGGATTTCAGACGATCGTAGAAATCGAGGACGATTTCGTTGAGCGGCAATTCGTAATGCAGCATGACGCGCGAGGAACTGACGTATTCGAAAGTTTTCTGTTTGCCGCGTTTTTCTTCGACCAGCTTGAGAATTCCGCCGACGTATTCTTCGTTGGTGAGAATGGTGGCGAGAATGATGGGTTCTTCGATCTTGGCGATCTCGCTGGGGTCGAGCCAGCGCGAGGGATTGTCGACTTCAACCATGGTGCCGTCGGTTTTGTAGATCTTGTAGCGCACGCCGGGGGCGGTGGTGATGAGTTCGAGTGAGAACTCGCGTTCCAGGCGCTCCTGGATGATTTCCATGTGCAGCAGGCCGAGAAAGCCGCAGCGGAAGCCGAATCCCAGAGCGACGGAACTTTCCGGCTCGAAGAAGAATGACGAATCGTTCAGGCGTAATTTTTCCAGGGCTTCGCGCAGGCGGGTGTGCTCGTGGGAATCGACGGTGTAGAGTCCGGCGAAAACCATGGGCTTGATTTCCTCGAAGCCGGGGAGGGCTTCGAGAGCGGGAGCGGCGTCGTGGGTGATGGTGTCGCCGATTTTGGTGTCGGCAACGTTCTTGATGTTGGCGATGATGAAGCCAACTTCGCCGGCGACGAGCTGGTCGATTTCGACGGGCTTGGGGGTGAGCACGCCGAGAGTTTCGGCGTCGAAGGTGGTGCCGTTCCACCAGAGGCGGATGCGGTCGTTTTTTTTCAGCGTGCCCTGAAAGACGCGGGTGAGGACGATGACGCCGCGGTAGGGGTCGAACCAGGAGTCGAAAACCAGCGCCTGGAGCCGGTTCTCGGGGGAGCCTTTGGGCGGAGGCACGCGCTTGACGATGGCTGCGAGCACGTCGGGGACGCCCTGGCCGGTCTTGGCGCTGATGAGGACGGCGTCGGTGG
>Ga0302326_10019439_pt1 | contig 14027 bp, 20 predicted proteins | sample Palsa_T0_3_FD_202264 | JGI IMG/M metagenome (GOLD analysis project Ga0302326, IMG submission 202264) | Peat permafrost microbial communities from Stordalen Mire near Abisko, Sweden - Palsa_T0_3 | ecosystem: Environmental > Terrestrial > Soil > Palsa > Peat permafrost | place: Sweden: Abisko... | reverse complement strand
GTAGACTGCGACCTCTATATTCTCGCAGTGGCCCGGGACTACCCTCTAACGACCAACTGCTAATTCCCTCATCTTCCTGGGCGGAGGCGGAGACGACATCATCGTGGGACTGGTCTCCCTGGTTTGAAGTTCCGGCCCAGGAGGGCGAGGGTTTTGGGAGTATCCAGCGATATTGCGGAGAGGCAGCCTGGTCTGGAGTTCTGGCTCTGGGGGCCTGGGGTCTTGGGCGTAGCCCATATCGCGGACCAGGAGCCTGGTCTGGAGTTCTGGCTCTGGGGGCCTGGGGTCTTGGGCGAAGCCCATATCGCGGAACAGGAGCCTGGTCTGGAGATCTGGCTCCGGGGGCCGGGGGTCTCGGGCGTCGCCTGGGATATCGGGGACCAGCAGATCTGGGGCCGTCTTCATAGTCGTGTGCAGGACGCGGGCTCCGACTCCGGGTCCTGATGGGTGTTCTGGTTGTCACGTCAGAGACAGTTGGTGTAGACGCGCGCCTGGGAGAACTCAATACGCGATCCTCAGAGTCGTGGACCGGGGGTCTTGGGCTTAGCCTGCCATCTTGCGGACAAGGAGATCTGGTGATGTCTTCAAAGTCGTGTGAAGGACGCGGGCTCCAACTCCGGGTCCGGATAGGTGCTCTGGTTGTCACGTCAGAGACAGTTGGTGTAGACGCGCGCCTGGGAGAACTCAATTCGCGATCCTCAGACTCCATCGGAGGGCTCCAAACCACGTACTCAGACATTTCAAGGTCAATATCACTTGAGGGTGCCGGGGTGTTTGGAGGTGGCGGAGGAGGAGGAGGAGGAGAAGCAGAAGGAGGAGGAGGAGGAGGAGGAGAAGGAGAAGGAGGAGGAGAAGGAGAAGGAGGAAGAGGAGTGTCTTCATCCTCGCTAGGATCCTCCCACATGTCTTTGGTCCACACGTATTTCTCATCTTGAGAACTTCTCCAACTCTTCATGGCTGATTCAAGAAGTAGATGTAGTTTGTAGGGATCCTTAAGCTGGGGTGTGTGCAATCGATAGTTTGGGAAAGGTTTAGCCTTCGTTCGCTGGAGAGACTGCGCTGAGCACTATAATGGTCAGATGAATTGAAACAAATCGAGATACAAAAGAACTGAAAGCCAAAATGGGAAAAAGCGATGAGCTTCTGTGGAAATGTTGAGAGCAAGAAGCAAGAAGCAAGTGTGGGGGTGGGTATCTGGACGAGATCGCGCATCGCTCGACGTGACCAAACAAAGCTCGGTTGGTCTGTGCACGCCCCGATCTTAAGAAAGTATAGAGTGCTATGTCCCCCTTGAATAGTTGTGGCACCATATGTCAGTTATCCCAAAGAAATCATGCGCACGTTAAATAGTTAATGGGACATAAGTAGCTTGCAATGAAAACCGACGTCAGATATTGACCGTCCCTCTATTCCCAGGGCTTGCACTATGTTCTATTTACCTATCTACAGTACAATTTCGGAAAGAATACCGGTGTATTCCGCTTATACTCCTCATAATCTACACGACCTCTATACTTCTTATCCATCTGTTCCTCAAGCGGCGGTATCCCCGTGATCTAACTTATCAGCACTTTATTCCTCGAGATATAACCTTTGTGAGAATAAGATACGTGAATATGGGCGAGATAATCGTCAGATATCCGAACCACGGCGGGTACAATGGCGTTGCAATAAGCGCATGTACAGAAGCAATAAACACCCCCGTCCAAATCGTACTCTCCCCTACGAATCAGATCTCAAGTTACCAAACCGGGGGTGGGGAGGAGAGAATGGACCAAAGTAATTAGGATGTCGACTTTTGCTCCATAAACCACTGGAAATCCAATCTTCGTCGTGCTTCTTGGCGGTTTTGTCGTTTCGCCATTGAGATTTTTGACGATCTGCGAGGACTTCGGTCATGAATCCACCGGCCCATATAGCTACCCCAAGGGCATCTTTCCAGCATAGTGCCGGATGCATGCCCGCTGGAATGGAGTTCAGGGCAAATATAGGTAGAGCGACGATCGATACCCACGTGGCCTGTCCAATCCAGAATCCAAAGAACTTAGTAGGCTGATATTTGTCAAACAGTGGATCTCATAAGAAGATATACATGTTTCTTTATCTCTGTAAATCTTGAATCTCCGCCGGACTTTAACACTCGTTGAAAGAGGAAGGATCCTTTGGATTAGTTGGCTTGTTCAGGACACGAACCTAATCTAGCAGCCCAGAGGGCAGTCAATCCGCTCATGATGAGTTGACGTGGATGAAAGGATGTGATGCCAGGAAATCGAGGAAGCGGTAATCCTTGACTTTTCGCGAATGACCTGGCTCGGAGAGAAGGGAGATATAACGACAACGCAGTACATCCCAAGTATGTCAAGGATCCCGAGAAATCTACCCTGTCAGACCATGGTAAAAGACTCAAGGCACCATAGAAGCGATCCTCTTGGAAAAGCATCGCGGGAATGGAGGCGGCGACTTGGATTGCGTAGGCGGCACTAATAGTGGGGATTAACGTGCTCAATGCGGGATTCGAAAAGTTCATGAACTTGTATAACGGAAACATGTTGAGCGCAATTGCCTTGAGTCTGTCTGTGCAGGCGTCAGAGGAGAGAGTGTGGGTTTCGAGGGTATTTATGGCATGGGGGCTGAGGGAAATATAATGATGTCAAGACCCTGGATCCCCCTGATCTGATTCGAATACCCCATTGGGGGGTAATTGACACCAGCCACAGCGCGATCCGAAACGTTCGACGAGGTTCATAATCAACTACACCGGCCTCTAATCTGACACGTTAATACAGTGGAAAGAGGATATTTATCATGTTCAGATGGCTTAATAGGCATTGCATGATATTTCTCTGTTATGGCGCACGGCCGGGCTGTGATCGCCGATCTTTTTGTCGGACACCATCCATCCCACAGTGTTTTCTCGAGCTCTGCAAGTCCGCGACGATGAACGCTCCTGACCGCTTCGAGCTATTCATCCTGCCTGAGGGCGTCAAAAAGTACTCTCCAAAACAATCAATCACCCTTACTAATCCCCAGAGTATCTCTCGAACCCGACAGTAAAATCCCCAACGCCGCAACAATAACATTTGAAAAAGAGGACCATACTCTAGGCAACATGCTCCGCGCGTACTTTCCCTTCATCCACTCTGACGCTAACCCAAAGTCAACTTCTGCATGATGAGAGAGTGTCCTTTGCCGCTTACCGGGTTCCCCATCCGTTAGAACATAATGTGGTTGTACGAGTGCAAACGGAGGAGGGCTATGAGCCAAAGGAGGCGGTTATTAATGCAGCGAATATGTTGTTGGTGCAGTTGACTCAGTTGCGGAGTAATTTTGAGCAGGAATGGGAGTTGAAGAAGATTTCTGGGGAGGATGATGCTGAATTTTGAATTGTATATGGATGGATCGATGGGAGGCATTACTAAATATGGCGTTGGGAAGAAATATATGATGTGTTCTGGGAATGGGATCGGAAAAGCATGGACTGAGCGAATATATGTGTTAATATCGAAATGAAGGCTGCTTTAAACATACCATATCTTTCTCAGCGATCTATTGTTTTGATGTTCTACCTTCCCTTTCTTCAACGTTGAGTCGGCTGGGCGCGTCCGTGGTGCCAAAGGAAATTGAAATTTCGAGTGGTTGGTGATTTCTCGCAGCGCGCGACATCAACCTTCCAACCATGGACACGCACCACTAGTCCTCCACTGCCTCTGCTCCATTGACAATGCAGCGCTCGCTCTTTTCCTTTCTATGTATACTCGCGCTCGCCGTCTCTTGCAGCACATCCTCTTCAGCGGGATTGTACACTGAAAACCTCCTGCTATCACCTCTCCCCCACAACTCTCTCCTGGCCTCCTTCAACTTCCGCGTCCGCTCACACAGAGACAGCCAAAAATCACTAATATCATCCACTCATTATGCACATTTGCCGCGATCGCTAGGTCAGATATTGTCTAACACGCATACTCATGAATTACACTTGCGATTGACGCAGGGCCGGTGGGACGAGGATTGGGGTGTTTTGCCCTCGAATGGCGAGATGGCGGGAGGTACGGGGATGGAGATATGGGCTTGGATAGACGATCAAGATGCCGATACGTATTATCCTTTAATGAGAGTGAGGAGGCTGATGGAAGGGCGTATTCCAGATGGATCACTTTAACGAATGCCCTTGCTGGATTGTTTTGTGCGAGCTTGAATTTCGTGGATTCGACGAGAACTATTAGTCCTGCGCTGTCGTTTAGACCAGCAGGTCATCATCCAGATGGTATTGTGGAGAATTTGCATTTGTTTCATGGGGCATTGCCGAGAGAGCCTGTTTGCACCGAGAATTTGACGCCTTTTCTGAAGCTATTGCCATGCAAGGGCAGGGCGGGTATTTCTTCATTATTGGATGGGCACAGGTTATTTGATTCACAATGGCAGGCTATGACATTGGATGTCCGGCCTGTTTGTGATCATGATGACTGTTTTGTGGAGATGGTGCAGAATGTTGATATGGCGATCGATGTTGAGAGATCAATTAGACGGAATGGTATCTCTGTTATAAAGGCTTTGTTGACCTAGACTCTCCGATCCCGAGGCCGCGCCCATTGGAACAACTACGATGCGATCTGTCGAAACCATATGCTTCGGACGAGATGTGTTTCCCCATCGAAGGCAAGTCGAATTCCCAGTTCACCATCGAAGCAATATTCGGTCGTCCCATCCGTGGAGCATGTCCTGTATCTCAAGTCAACGAGGGCCAAGTGCATTTAAAACTTATGCCATCAATGCAAATCGAGACCTCTCCGACCTCTATGTCAAACGGCCAAGCTCATTACATTTTGACAGGTAGTCCACTCCTCATCCCACCTAATGTAGATGAACCCTTTGACATACACGTCTCGTTTGAAGAGGGCCGAACTCTTCCCGCACCACCTTCACCACCATTAACTGTCTCACGCTGGCTTACTGGGCATGGCCAAGAACGTGGTGGTCTTCAAGTTCTCCTCAAGAATACTTCGCCGGAACCCCTCGAAATCGTCTATCTGGAGTCCCTCCCGTGGTTCATGAAACCATATCTTCATACTCTTCGTGCATCGGTCAACAACACTGCTCTCCCACTACACACAATTCGTTATCGGCCTGCAATCGACCGTCTCCGAGGAACTCAACTAGAAGTCCAACTCGTCATTCCTGCCCTTCAAACGGTGAGCATCAGCATGGAATTCGATAAAAGCATTCTCCGGTACACCGAGTACCCACCGGATGCGAATCGTGGATTCGATGTTCCGTACGTCCTCCAACATGTAACACTAATCCGTAGTCCCGCAGTCATTACCGTTCTAGGCGGAGGAGTCTTGCGCACGCCAGCATTACTGCTAAGTTTACCAACTCCGGATTTCAGCATGCCATACAACGTCATCATATTGAGTTCGACGGTCATTGCGCTTGCATTCGGAAGTATTTTCAACCTGCTCGTGAGACGGTTTGTGGCGCTGGAACCGGGGGATGTGGTTGTGGGAAATAAACTACGGGGCTTGGTTCTTCGTCTGATAGCTATTATCCGCAATCGTGTACAATCAATGAAGAGCAAACCCACGGATGGAATGGACAAGCAATTAGATAATACTGTGGAGGGGAAAACGGACGAGAAAAATAATTAATGGAAAGCTACTTCTAATGCCCATGGACTAAAACTGTTCTGTATCTCAACGCTTTGGCGGATCGCACTGTTTGTTTTTTTCATTCGTGCCTCGTGAGATGAGATCTAGCATTAACCAAGCTTTCTGGTAGAGATGTATTGGGATGTACAGCTTTTAGCCTGATTTTGCTCACCAAAACTTGGACACCGAAAGGTAGAGACCAGGTAGAGCTTCCAAAATCAAATCGAGAATTCGAGATGCTCAGATGAACCTTTATTAGGCACGTGACACTTATTTCAATTGTGACCGAACATTCTTGCGCTGTGATTCGCCACTGCCATAGCACACAGGAGCCCTTTCTGTGCGTGCGTAATCCGTCCTTCTTCGCGACGTTGATCCGACTGAATTCTGTGACGTGACGAGCCATCCACAACAGCGTCTACAACAATGGCAGACGTCGACATGTCCGATGCAGGCGGCGTATCTGTCCAAATGCCGTCCGATCCACTCAAAAAGACTCCCCGATTCACATCACCAAAGCCGACTTCTCGGGCCGAAACAGACCAGTACTCGAAACTCAAAAAACTACAACGCAGTCTCGAATTCCTAACTCTCCAAGAGGTAGCTCTATTTTGTCAGTGTAGGAGGCTGATTTATAGGAGTATATAAAAGAGGAACAGCGGAGTTTGAAGAGGGAACTTGTGCGTGCTCAGGAAGAGGTCAAGCGGATTCAGTCTGTGCCACTTGTTATAGGACAGTTTCTTGAGCCTATTGATCAGAATACGGGGATTGTTGGGTCTACGACAGGCTCAAATTATGTTGTCCGGATCCTTTCTACGCTCGATCGCGAATTACTCAAACCTTCTTCCTCAGTCGCATTACATCGCCATTCCAGCGCACTCGTGGATATCCTCCCCCCCGAAGCAGACAGCAGTATCGCCATGCTAGGAGACGATGAAAAACCCGATGTTTCCTACGCCGACGTCGGCGGCTTGGACATGCAAAAACAGGAGCTCCGAGAAGCGGTCGAATTGCCGCTCACGCACGGCGATTTATACCGACAAATTGGAATTGATCCGCCTAGGGGTGTGTTGTTGTATGGACCTCCTGGAACGGGCAAGACAATGTTGGTCAAGGCCGTGGCGAATTCGACGACCGCCAAGTTCATCAGAGTCGTCGGATCCGAGTTTGTGCAAAAGTATCTTGGAGAGGGACCTCGAATGGTCAGGGATGTGTTTAGATTGGCCAGGGAGAATAGTCCCAGTATCATTTTCATTGATGAGATCGATGCTATTGCCACGAAACGGTTCGATGCACAGACCGGCGCAGACAGAGAAGTCCAGCGAATATTACTGGAGTTATTGAATCAAATGGACGGATTCGATCAACAATCCTCAGTCAAAGTATTCCCCTTTTCTATCATTTTGTATTGACAACAGGTCATCATGGCGACAAATCGTGCAGATACTTTGGATCCCGCACTTCTCCGCCCCGGCCGACTTGATCGAAAAATCGAATTCCCCCGCAAAAACGACCGTCGTCAGAAACGTGCTGTGTACACTACTTTGGCGAGCAAAATGTCGCTATCCCCCGAAGTCGATCTCGACACGTTTATTCTCCGTCCTGATGCTGCAAGCGGTGCGGTCATTGCTGCTATTATGCAGAACGCGGGAATGTTGGCTGTGAGGAAGGGGAGGTATTTGATTTTGCAGGGCGACATTGAGGAGGCGTATAATACGCAAATTGGCGATAACAAGAGTGATAAGTTTGAGTTTTATCGCTAGACTGGCATAGGTATGTAGAAATAATATTGATCCTCGTCAGTTGAGCTGTACGCGACTTTGCAGAACAATCTGTTGTGAGGGATTTGAACAGGGTCAAGCCGAGTAATGCAATGAATGAAGGTCGTCTCATCTGAGTTCGCTTCATAGAAGGCTTGAGATAAACGTCAAGGTTACGAGGCTGCTCTTCGCTGCAAGTACTGACATTAATCTCATTTGCATCATGAGTTTATTAAATTGCGTAACAACAGAAAGCAACTATAGTCTAAGTAAAGAAATCCCAACTACAAAACTGTCCCAGGTCTCTTGCCATGCATCAATAAACTCCACCCGTCCGTCAAATAAGCAAGCCATGCAACCAAGTATCACTGTATCAACAAATATCCCATATCCCAATCAGCAGCATAACGTGTCCATGGCCACAGATCAATCAACAGCACAATCAGTAGAAAACTGCTCCACCAATCCCCTTTCAGAAATCTTCTCCCCGGCATGTTCCAACGCCTTATACTTTTCTTCATCACGCGGATCACAGCCATAAACAGCTGGAACAGCCTCGAGTAATTTCTCTTCGGAAATATATCTTGGCCAATCCAGTTTATTGAAATCTAGTTTCTTTCGCCGGCCGTTCTTCAATTTCGGATTGGGTGCTACGAGTCAGTACTTTTCTTTGGGGTGATGCGGATCAAGGGTATTGGAAAATGGGAGGGGGGTGTGAGAGTACCATTGGTGTTTTCTTGCATATAAAAGTCGCGGAGGAGCATGATTGCTTCCTCGCGATAAATCCCCGGAAATGTTTGGAAAGCTAATTCTCCGTCCTCACTACCATCAACTCTGGCCGTGAACCTCACAAAGTCCACGCCGAGGGGAGAGGTAAATAAACAAGAAGGAAAGAGCCGGAAGAAAGTCGCGGATGCGCGCGATGCGCGCGATGCAGGGGAGGGTACGTCTGGTTAACACGGAGGACAGAGCCACATCCTCCGAACCGCTCATTTGCACAGCCAAAGAATACGTTTCTAATCCCCAGTTGTCGGAGTGCACCCGCACACATAATGCATGGTTCCACAGTGACGTAGAGATCGGTACTTTTGAATATGTCTGCATCATACGTTTTGAGGATCTCATCTACTGCACACAATTCTGCATGACGGATGCCCTACTATCAGTAACCCATTTCCTACACTCTCGAAAACACTCCTGCGAATATCATGCCAGGCCTCCAGCTGGGGAGTCCTATTGGGGGATTTGTGACGGAAGCTCTTAGGGGAGAGGCTAAGGGGAGATACCGAGCGAGTTTTGTTGGTTTGATTCATTCCGCGGCCGATTATTTTATTCGAATGGACAAAGACACAGCCAACGGGAGTCTCGCCAGTTTGCAAAGCAGTTCGTGCCTGACGTTAGTCATTTCAAATTGCAGTGGACAACCATGATGAGAGCTTCGCGGAAGTATTGCCTATGTCTTGCGGGACTGTGGCGGTGTTTATAGCGAGGCATCCTTTGTGTGGAAGCAAGGAAGGCAAGTTGAGTCAGCCTATCGAGAAAAAGAAGGATGCAGACGAAGCAATCGGGTCACCGAAATGTTTGGCGATCGGCCAGGAGACAGCGTCGAGAAGAGATACGTCCCGGCTTTAGTCATCAAGAGCGGCTTTATGCTAATTCCCCAGTGGCCGGTTGGCCCCCCGTCGCTCGCCAGTCGTCGTCGCGGCTCAACAACGATTCGACACATGGATCGGATAACTCAGCTGCAGGATGCTATCGATCAGGTACCCAACTTGTTACGAAAGCCACAGCTTACAATAGATGGCTACCCAATTCTATTCCGCATTGCACTACCTAAACACTCATCACGACTTTGTCCCCGTTAACGATAGTCGCCCCGTCTCCGATCCTCAAGGTTCTCACCCTCCATGCAATTGCTGACATTGATAGTCACACCTGATACTCCTGAAGCATTTGCTGGTTTGACTATCATTTTGCTTTCTGACAGTAGCGGCGAAGAGAGAATTGGCGAGAGACTTGATTTTGAAGACCAAGGAGATAGATTTGTTGATTGGATCGTTACCTGGGATTGGCGTGTCTGAGGAACAACAGATACAAAGACTGGAGAAGTTGGAGGAAGAGCTGCAGAATGTTGAGAAGAAACGGAAGGAGGCTGTTAAGAGGAAGGAGGAGTTACAGAAGAGATTGGACGAGGTTATACAAACTGTTGCAATGAATGCGAAAGGGCGGCCGTGAAGAGGAACAACCGAAGACTGCCTGTATCATATACTTATAATATACCCAATGGAGAGGAAATTGAACACTATAAGGAGCCTGTCAATTTTGAAAAGTGTCAATTATGAATATAGTATTATTAAAGGTATACTAAGCAACCCAATCCTCATCAATCATTAAACAGCCTTAATGGTCGGAGCCCTCGGCTCACCCACCTCATCAATCAAACTCTTATCCACAACCTTTTCTGGCCCCTCCCCTACCTGTGTCAAAATGATCCTACTAACCCCATCCAAAACCCCCTTGACGAACCAAACATCAAACTCCTCCCCCAAAACAGGATCCTCCCCCTCCTCAAATGCAGGAAACTTTTCCAATCCAGGCACTCCCTTAAAGCACGTCGTCAACAATGCAATGATCCATCGCTCGTTCTCCTCAAGGTAATATATCACGGCATTTGGACCCGCGTCAAAGGTATAGGCTGCGACGGTTTTGCCTGCTACGCGGTTGAGTTCTTCGACGAGACGGATAATGCCGCGGGAGATGTCGTTGAGGTAGAAGATAGGGGGACTGGTATCGAGACAAACTGCATGGAATTGGTTCGAGTCTTTCATTGTCAAGTCGGCAAAGGTAGTGAAATCTCTTTCCCTGATTGCTTTAATAATCTTTTCCATCCGAGCGGGGACGACGTGATTTGCTCTTTGGGTGAATAATTCAGAAGTAGCTACCGTGGACTGCATCCCAGAAGTTGAGCTGACTCCCTTTTTCGCAGCGGACACGACGAGGATGGCAGCTTTCATTTTAGGCCAGTGGGAGGCCGGGGCAATTTGTTCTGCAAGGGAATCACTTCCGTCTTCTTCAGTACCCATATTCCATGCGACGTATCCTCCGAACATGGACCGACATGCTGACCCGGAGCCCTGACGAGCCGTTCGAGAGAGATCGGCAGGAGAATGAGGGAGTTCGTATAGATCCGCGATTGCTCTTACAAGAGCTGCGAATCCCGCTGCTGAGGACGCTAGACCGGCTGCTGTGGGGAAATTGTTTTCCGAGACGATGTGTAGAGACATGTTTGAAAGGACGGGGAGAGAGGTGTCTTTGGATTCGAGTTCTGCTCTCAGGGCGCGGAGGGAAGTAAGACAGGCGACGAGCCGAGAATTGGTTTCAACAGGCTGTTCCGTACCATTGAGCCATAGCCGCGTTGATTCATACGACGACGAACACGAGGCAGTCGTAAGAGCGCAAAGGTCGCGTTGAGAAAGTGTCACCGAGAGCGACGAGTTCGTTGGGAGATTGAGTTTCGTGGATCTCTTTCCCCAATACTTGATGACCTACAACCACCAATCAGCAAGGCCTTGTAACAAGGACAAGAGAGACAGTACAGCAATGTTTACTGGAGCAGTTGTCGTTGCTTGGTGTATTTTATGCATCGTCTTGACTTTTGTGGTTTCCGACATTTTGTTGTGGCTTTTGGTCTCCTGAATCGAATGCTTAAAATCAATTGTCTTGTGCCCTGGAATTTGATGCCCTAGATTCATGCGTCCATGTCGATCATCGATCCACACGTCTCCGGTAAACAAGCGAGTCCATGTTGTCAAGATGGACAACTTGATGTACTCGTTCTGTACATCGTCGTCCCTACAAATTCCGTTCTTCGTTCGAATATCTTCCATAGAAGGCTCAACACAACCTCCTCCGCTATCAGAACTCCTCTCAAATCCATCACAACGCAACGTCGCTTCGAACTCAAAGTACCTAGCTATAACTACACTGCTGACGCGCTAGCCCGAATTCAGAAGTCTATGCTTCTGTACAAGTATGGGCGAATAGTAAGCCTTTGACGGTCCCTGTCCGAACGAGCTTCAAGTCGTTCAAAGCTGGACGGACGTACTACCTTGAATTACGTGAGTTGATTGTAGATGGAAGGAATGGCTGCCGTTTCCTATCAAGTACAGTGACCTGCCGGTGACAAGTCAAATTGCTATAACTATATGGGACTCGGCTGGACCAAGGAAACAAGTCCCCTATGGCGGCACAACATATAGTATCTTCAATTCCTCAGACAAGTCATCCCCATCACCGACTTCAACTAACAATAGAACTTTACGGACTGGTCACCAGAAACTTAAACTATGGCTCCGAAGAGAAGCAGATGGTCTTTCCGATACGACCACTCCCGGGACCTTCACCTCAACCTCCGAAATGGATCGTCTTGAGAAACTCGTCAAAAGACATGAACAGGGGGACTTGCCTCGTCTAGATTGGTTAGATAACCTCGCCTTCCGAAAAATCGAACAACTCCACACATCCATAAAATCAAACGGTCAAGTATCGGACGAAGTATTCATATACATTGACTTCCCACGATTCGACTTTCCTGTTATATACTCCGAACCAGATTATCCTCCCCCGTTATCGAATTTGCATCTCAGTACACCCAGTATTATGACGAAGGGCGTGGTCGATGAAGGCGAAGGCGGACCAGTTTGTTTAGTCTGGGATCCAGAGTCCATAAGGGACAATCCCGTGGAATCAAAGCACAGGAGATTAGTCCGAAGTCATCGCAACGGACCCCTCGACCGCGATCTCAAACCGAACCCCAAAATCAGAGATGAACTTAACGTCCTTCCTCCGTCTTACATTGACTGATAGTAGGAGATCCTGAATTTCTCGCCGACGCAGGAATTGACGAGTGAAGAGAAGGATTTGCTATGGAAATTCAGGTTCTATTTAACGAGGGATAAACGCGCTTTGACAAAGTTCTTGAAATGTGTTATCTGGACGGATCCAACGGAAGTTAAACAGGCTACGGAATTATTGGGTCGATGGACGGAAGTTGATGTTGATGATGCATTGGAATTACTTGGTCCCACGTTCCGGAATAAAGCTGTGCGCGCGTACGCGGTGGAACGTCTTCGAAAAGCCGATGATGATGTATCCCTTCCCGCGTTAACTGCATTGCTGATCGTAATAGGAATTACTATTGTACCTGTTACAACTTGTTCAAGCACTGAAATTCGAAAACATCACCAGTTCAAAATCCACAGATCCAACGCACGATTCATCTCTAGCTCACTTCCTCATAACACGGTCGATCCAGAACCCCCTGTTGGGGAATAACTTCTACTGGTACCTTCTTGTTGAATGCGAGGATCGTACTTCGTCAAGTCATAAAACATTCGCGAAAGTGGCATTCCAGTTTATGAAGAGTTTGTCGGAGCAACCGGATGGAACGGAGCGACGGAATGTGTTTAAACGACAGGCGGAATTGGTGGGCAAGTTGCAGAATCTAAGCCGTGAGATAAGGAATATGAGAGGTGATCGGGGGAGAAAAATCGATCGGTTAAGGCAGAGTATAAAGGAAAGTGGATTGGAGACGATGGAGGCATTACCTCTGTTCCTTGATGCGGGTGTTCAAATGACTGGGATCCTAGCAGGTACCCACCCCTATTCCTATCAAATCTGACTAATATAGATGACGCTTCCGTCTTTAAATCCAATTTATCACCTCTGAAATTGAACTTGAAAACAACGAACCCAGAACAATCGACCTACCCGATCATTTTCAAAACTGGAGATGATCTAAGACAAGATCAATTAGTCATTCAAATTGTCTCGCTTATGGATAAATTACTCCTGAAAGAAAATCTGGATCTCAAATTAACGCCCTACAGGATCATTGCAACGGGCGTCGATCATGGAGCAGTCCAATTCATCGAGTCGGTGAGTCTCAATGCTGCAATCGCAAAAGGGGGGAGTATCCTAGGCTACCTACGGAATAACAATCCCTCTCATTCAGCGGAATTCGGTGTCCGTAAGGAAGTCATGGAAACATACATCCGTTCATGCGGTACCCCCTCCTCAAAACCCCTCTTTTTCGTGTGTGTCTCTGACTTGCAGCCGGGTACTGTGTAGTGACATATCTTCTGGGAGTCGGAGACCGCCACCTCGACAACTTACTCCTCTCCCCCGACGGGCACTTTTTCCACGCCGACTTCGGCTACATCCTCGGCCGCGACCCAAAACCCTTCCCCGCACAAATGAAACTCTCCCGCGAAATGGTCGACGGCATGGGCGGCACCACGTCCCCCTACTACGCGCAATTCAAATCATTCTGTTTCACCGCCTATACCACCCTGCGAAAAAGTGCCAATCTCATTCTCAATTTGTTCAGTCTTATGGTCGATGCGAATATCCCGGATATTCTCATCGAGCCGGATAAGGCAGTATTGAAGGTCCCCCCCTCCCCCCCGTGGCCCTAGCGATGCCTTAGGTGTGCTAATTTTGGCAGGTGAAGGAGAAGTTTTGTTTGGAGATGAGTGAGGAGGAGGCGATTCGGCATTTTTCGGATTTGATTCATGAGAGTTTGGGGGCTTTGATGCCGAGGATTATTGATCTGACGCATGGG
>Ga0302326_10019438_pt1 | contig 14027 bp, 9 predicted proteins | sample Palsa_T0_3_FD_202264 | JGI IMG/M metagenome (GOLD analysis project Ga0302326, IMG submission 202264) | Peat permafrost microbial communities from Stordalen Mire near Abisko, Sweden - Palsa_T0_3 | ecosystem: Environmental > Terrestrial > Soil > Palsa > Peat permafrost | place: Sweden: Abisko... | reverse complement strand
TCCGCGTTCGGGATAACCGTGTAGCTGCCGTTCGGACCCGTGATCGTCGTCGCACCCGTCTTCGGGTCGGTCGTCGTTTCAGTCTTCGTGCCGTCGGGGTTTTTCGTGATCGTGCCGCTGCTCGTGACGTCGCCTTCTTTATCCACGGTGGTCCAGGTCGACGAATCCGAATCGGCGGGATCGGTGACGGTCGTCGTCTGCCCGCCGTTTGCGTCGGTCGTGGTCGTGACGGTGACGTTCGTCGAGCTGCCGTTGTTCGTGACCGTAAGTTTCGATGTGGTCGTAGTCGTACCGCCCGGGTTCTGCTGCTGCGTGGTGTCGACATCGACTTTCGGTTCTCCCTGACCACCGCCCGAGCTGCTCGTACCGGGTTCCTTGTGAGTCGCGGTCGTGGTTTTGCCCGTCTTGTCGTCTTTGGCGGTGGTCGTGCGCTTCTTCGGATCCACGCTGACGGACGTGCCGGTCGCAGGGTCGCGAAGTCCGGTGATGCCGGTCTTTGGATCGACCGTGGTCGAACCATCGGAGCCCGGATGCGTCAGCGTCGTCCCATTTTTTCCGATGCTCGTGATGGCCGACGACAGAAAGTTCGGGCGTGAAAGTTCTACGTGCAGGCCGTAGTGCACGATCGCTTGGCCTGCGTGTACTCCTCGAATGTCGGCACGCGCGACGCCGTTTTGAACGTCGACGATGGTGCTCTCGGATCCGTCAGCGAGCGTTGCGGCACCGCCGACGGCGAACGTCATCGTAGCTCGCTCGTTTCCAAGGCCGGTCACGCCGACGACGAGCGGCACCGTGCGCCCGACGAGCGTCGGGGGAAGGGGCTGCGCGTGAAGTTCGACGATCGCGGTTTCGAACGCATTGCTGCGTACGCTGCTCGACGTCACGCCGATCGTATGACGCCCGAGCGGCACGTCGCCGCTCAGTTCGCCAAGCACGCTGCGGTTCGAAACCGCGCGCGTGACGATGCCGTCGCTCTTCCCATCGAGTTCGAGCTGCGTGTCTTCGGGCGAGATGCCGCTCGTTCCGATGCGCACGAGACCTTTTCCGGGCGTGCGGTCGTAGGCCGTCGAGCCGGAAACGATCGCAGGCCCAGCGCTCGGAGCGTTTGGGATTATTTCCGTGTTAGGAATCGGCCCGTCGCGCGTCACGATGGTTCGCGCCGTGCCGCCGTCGGGATGGCCCGCGGGGTCGAAGCCTTTGCTCAGCAAGAATCCCGTGACGAGAGCTCCGCCGATCTCTTCGGGCAGCGTGAAATGCAGCTTGTGATCGGGGTCGGTGTGGCCCTGGTAATACGTCGACGTCCCATCGTCGGTCACGATCCCGACGATCACGTCCGAAGGCCCGCTCTGTTCCGGGTCGACGTACGTCGCGACGATCTCCGACCCCGGACCGGCGACGGGCGGAACGTACGCCTGCTCGTCGGCCGGCTCGTTTCCGGCGCTCGGATGCGGTTCGATCGTTTGGAAGCGTGGATCGTTGTCGAGCGGCGGTAGCGTTTTCAGGGGCGTGGATGGCCGTGGTGCGGCCCGCGGCGTCTCGAGCGCAGCGGGACTGCCGGCCTCGTGCAAACCGGTCCATGTGCCGCTCGCCGGGTCGAAATCCCGCTCCGCCTTCTTCGGTTCTTTCCCCGGTTGCTTTTTGGTGACCGTTTGGTGACCGGTGTCTTGCTCCCAATGCGTCGTGGGATAGGTGACGAGTGAGGAGCTCGTCGCATACTCGGACGTCTCCGATTGGCCCGTGACATCGTTGTCGACCATCGTTGTGGACCGGTCGGTTCGCGTCCCCGCAGTCCAATTCGTGTGCACGGTTTCGTCGCGCGTCGTCTTCGAGAGTTGGTTCCCGCCTTTCTTGTCGAGGTTCTCGTGAACGTGCGTAACGGATCGCTCGATTTCGTGTCCGTTCGGATCCTTCGTTACCGCGACCACGTCGCGATCCGTTTGATAGGTTGCACCGGGCTGCGCCGGGCCCGCGATCGGCCCTTCGAGATCCTTCACCGTTGTGGTCACGGTGTTTCCGCTTGCGTCGGTCGTCGTCGTGACGCTCTCTGTCCCCGTCTCGCCGCCGTCGCTGATCTGCGTGACGGTCTGTGCCGAGACGGCCGGCGTTGTAAAGGTCAAAAACAATCCCATCGCGACCGCAGCGACGCCGCCCGTTGCGCGGCGAAGGGTAATTTGGACCGGACGGGGAGCGGGGTTGCGCATAAGAGATCTCCCGAAGCGAGGTGTCCCGCATACGCTGCACCCGCCCGGTCAAATTTCGGTCAAACGGCCGCCGCCGGCCCACCCGAGCTGGCCCGCGGCCGCGCTCCGCGCGGTGCGGGCGGCCTCGGTCGAGAGCGACGCGCGGTTCGCGAGCGCAACGTCGCCGGCTTCCCTCGCGGCCGCTGCGAGATAAGCGAACGCGCGATCGCATTCCAGTGGCGTCGCCTGCGCGGCTCGCGAAACGTCGGCCTCCGCCGCCGCGAGCGCCACGCCGGCGTCGTGCGAGCGGCAGCGGACCGCCGCACACGCGTACGCGAGCGCTTTTGCGGTGCTGAAGTCGAGCGCGCCGGGCGCGAGATCGTCGGAGACGATCTCACGAGTGAGTGCAAACGCCGCGGACCCGTCGCCCGGCGCGTTGCGGTCCAAGAGTGCGCGCACGCGCAGATGTAGGACGTTGTTGCGGATCATGTATGACGACGCATAGAGCGGTGAGGCGGTGAGGCGCATCGCCGTTGCAAGCGCGCCTTCGGCGTCGCCGCGAACGCAAGCCGTGACGCCTGCGATGTAGTCCGCGAAGAAGCGCGCCTTGAGCCGATCGAGTCCCACGTGCGGCAGGTGCCAGCGCCGTTGGGTCGGCTGCTCGAGAATACCGCGCGTGCGTTCGAGCAACAGGTCGACTTCGTCGAAGCGCTCGAGGTAGTATGCAAGCAACGCGCGGCTGATGTGGAATGTCACGTCGCTCAGCCACCCGGCGCGGGCGGCCGCGCTCGCGCCCGCTTCCGCGAGCTGCGCGGCTTCCGCGAAGTTCCACCACACGATTTCCATGCGCAGCAATTGCCCGGCGGCGCTCGCGATCGTCTCGCTTCGTCCGAGCGCGACCGCCAGCGCGTAGGCTTCCCGTCCCGCGGCAAGGGCTTCGTCACGGGCCGCGCGATGGCAGTGCACGGAGCCGATCGTCAACAGCATTTCGACGAGCATCTCTTCGTTGCCGGTTGCGCGCGCGATCGTCGCGGCTTCCCGCGCCGCATCGAGCGCCTCGAGCATCCGGTGGCAGTTCACGTACGCCCTGGAGGCCGCTGAGAGCGCGGCGAGCACGGGTTCGCCGTCGTCGCTGCGCCGCGCGTAGACGAGGGCTTCTTGCGTGTCGGCGATGGCCGCCGCGTCGTCGCCCGCGCACACGTGGGCGCGCGCAACGGCGACGTGGAGACGCGCGATTGCCGCATCTCGCGCGGCGGACCCTTTCAATCGCCGCAGGCATTCCAGGCCCGCCGCGCAGCGCTCGAGCGCGTCGTTCCAAGCGTTCACTTCGAGCGCTTCATCTGCTGCGCGCAGAAAATCGCGGCCCGCGGCGGCGAGTTGTCCCGAAGCGGCATAATGCCGTGCGCTCCGCAGCGGTTCGCTGCGGCCGCCGGCTTCGAGCCGGGCCGCGAAACCCGCGTGCAGCCGGGTGCGGCGGCCCGTGTTCAGCAGCCCGGCCGCGACCTCGCGGACCAGATCGTGCGCGAACTCGAATTGCGGGCCGCTCGGGGGTTCGCGCAGAATGCCGAGCGCAAGCAGATCGTCGATCGCATCGAGGACGAGGGGTTCCTCGCGAGCGAGAACCTCGGCGAGATCGGCAGGCGTGGCTTGGGTTTCGAGAGCGAACGCGCTTGCGACTTCGCAGGTGACGGCGCCGCGCACGCGCAGCCGCGTTTCGACGAAGCTGCGGAGGTTCTCCGGCAGCGCTGCGCGCGCGGGTGCGGCTCGGACGATTTTCCAACTGCCGTTGTCGCTCGCGACGTGGCCCTCGCGTGCGCACATATCGAGAATTCCGAAGAAGAAGAGCGGGTGCCCGCCGGTGCGCGCGAAGAGTTCGCCCGTAAGCGGGTCGAGTGCTTCACCTGCCGCGCGACGCATCGCGAAGAGCAATTCGTCGTGTCTTAGTGCCCCCAATCGTAGTTCGACGGGGGCGGAAGGTTCGAAGAGAGCGCGAATGCGTTGCCGGCCTTCTTCGCGCAACGCGATCGCGACGACGTGGCCCGCGGCCATGGCCACGCCGGAAACCGCGTGTAACACTCGCAGGGCCTCGCCGCCAAGCACGTGCGCGTCGTCGACGAAAATCGCCGAACGCCCGCGCAGCAGCGCCGGCAACGCGGCCGCGAGGGCGGTTGCGGCATCGCCGCTCGCCCCCGTGACGAACTCTGCGAAGTTCTCGCCCGAAAGCGTTTCGAAGAGATCACCCCAAGGGCCGAACGTGCGCGGATCGTTGTCGACTCCGCGCACGCGCACGACTCCGAGGCCCGCCTCGAGTGCATCGGCAACGCAGCGTTCGAGCAGTGCCGTCTTGCCGATGCCCGCTTCTCCGGAGATGAGGACCAGCTCTCCCCCTTCGCGCGCCAACGCGGCCCGCAGCGCATCGCGTTCCGCGCTCCGTCCCGCGAATGCGACGCGCAGCTCGTCCGCCGGCATGCGCGTGAGACGACGCAGCTCCGCGGCGCGCGCCGAGAACGCGGCCGAGGGCCGCGCATCGAGTTCCTGTAGCGCTGCCTCGCATCGTTCGACCCAGCGCAGCGCCGCAAGCGGGCGTCCCGCGGAAACGGCGGCATCGATGAGCGCTTCGTAGGCGGATTCGCCGTACGGATTGCGCGCAACGAGCAGCTCGGCCGCGGCGGGATCCTTCGCGACCGCCACGCTGCGTGCGAGAAGTGCTTCGTATGAGGCGCCCGCGCGCTCGCGCTCGGCGACGGACCACTCGTCGTAGTCGCCCGGCAAAAACTCGCCGCGGTACAGGTCGATCGCCGCGCGCAACTCGGCGGGGTCCGCGCTCGAGGCTGCGCGGGCGATGCGCTCCGTGTCGATATCGACCGGCGCGATCCAGCGCAGCGTGTTCTTCTCCGTGCGCACGACGGCCTCGGGATCGCATCCGGATTCACGCAGCGAACGCCGGATCGACCAGGTCGCCGTCTTGAGGCTAGCGCGTGCGCGTTCCTCATCGGCATTCGGCCAAAACACCTCGAGCAGCACGTCGCGCGATATTGCGCCCGCCCGGTGCAGAGCGAGGTACGCAAGGAGCGCCCGCATCTTCGCAGTTGCCGGCGGCGGAACGAGCCTTCCGCCGATCCGTAACTCAAAGCGCCCCAGGGTCAGTAAACTGTTGAGGCTCGTTTCGATGAGCGTGTCCTCATTACGGCGCGCTCGTGCAAGCTTCGGCGCCGGCCGATGATGATTCCTCGCTCGATGAAGATCGCCGCCCTACGCCGTCTACACGGCGAGGCGACGCGGGCGGGAAGACGCATTCTGCAGTGCGCTCCGCGCGCTGTGTCCGCGCGAAGCGCGCTGGTTCTTCGGGATCGTCACAGGGCTCACGTTCGCCCTCGTTCTCGCGATGCAGGGCCTTGACTGCGCGGTTGCCGGCACCGAGGTCGACGGCCTCGCCGACCTTTTCGGCGGCTCGCTGCTGCTCGGCGCGTTGTGCACGCTCGGTTCCGCCGTCGTGGCCGCGGGAAGCGCGTGGTTCGCTTTCGGCCGCCTCGCGAGCTTCCGCCGAACCCTCGTTGCGGTCGCCGTGGCCTTCGTGCGACGCGGAGAAGATTCTGCTCCGGTGCAGCGCGTGTGGCGCGCGCCGGTGCGCGTGTTGGCAACGATGGCCGTTCTCGCCGGCCGGCCGTGCGCGGGTCGCGCGCCGCCGCTCCTCTCGATGGTTCGCTAGACTTCCTTTTTTAGCACCATCTCGCGGAGGCGAATTTTTTCGCGTACCGTTTTCGAGGAGTTTTTCATATGACTTGCCTTTTGGCGCGCGCTCGCTCGCTGCGTTCGCTATTGTCGCGTTCGCATTCTCAACACATCGGGTCGCGTTAGCCGCTCCGGCTTCGGGGAACGCAATCGTCGGAATCGTCGCCGACCCCGGGTCCGGGTTGCCCGTTTCGGGCGCGACCGTGAAGCTGGATGGCGCCGCGTCCGGCGTCATCACCGGAACAGACGGCAGCTTCGTCCTCCCAGTTCCGAGCGGCGGAACCTATCGGCTGCGCATCGAGCGCACCGGCTATCAACCGACCGATTCCGATCCGATCGCCGTCGCGCTCGGTGAGACCGTCCGCGTAACGCTTGCGATTCAAGCTGCGCCGACGGCCGGCCACGACCTGAAGACGATCGCGTCGAGTACGGTCAGGTCCACAGAATCGCTGCAACGCTCGACGACGATTTACCGCTCACTCACGGCCGAGACGCTGCTGGAAAGCGGAACGTTCCGGTTCGGCGACGCGCTACGTAGGCTGCCGGGCATCACGAACTCAATGAACGGCGACACGGGCTGCGCTCGGCGACGATATCAACCTTGAATTGCGGGCATCGGCGCGAACGAAACGACCGCCGCGCTCGATGGTCACCCCATCGGCTACGGGGTCAAGGGCGGGTTCAACGATCAGCTCTCGCCCACGTTCGGCCTGCAAAGCATCAACGTGCGCTACGGTTCTTCCGGCACGGATCTTACGGGCTACGATGCCATCGGCGGCATCATCGATTCGCGCACGCTCGATCCCACGGTCGACTCGCGCTACACGTTCACGACAGGCGCCGGCACCTTTCGGCAAACTTGGCTCGAATCTCACGGCGACGGGCACGCTCGATCGGAGGCTCGGGTATGCGCTCTCGTACGGCGTAAGCACGGTCGACGGTCCGTTCAACAACGACTATCTCTACCAGCCGGGAGCGGCGTACGATCCGTCGGCTACGGATCCCGCCGTGCACGATCTCGGCGTCTACCAAGACGATTCGACGGCGACGACGCGCAGCCGAGGCTCGACGTGCGATACACGCTGCACGCGGGTCGGAGACAACAACACCAAACGCTTGGATGGATACAATTATAGCGACCTGCGCCTCACCGCGACGAGCGTCGGCCCGGGCAGTTTCAGCGTCGCCGTGACGAATCTGTTCCAGCAAGATGCGTTCATCGGAGGGTCTCTGAACATGGGAGAACCGCTCGCGCTCAACCAGTATGCGACGAGGGCCGACTACGCGCCGTACGTGCGTGCGGGAGAGACCGAGTTCTTCGGACTTCCCTACCGCTCCATATACTTTACGTATTCGGTGCAGGTGAAATGATGACGCGCGTTCGCTTTATCGGCGCCATCGTGGGCGCCGCCATCCTTGCCGCTGCGTTGCCGGCGAATGCGGAGATCGAGTGGGCGCCTGACGTCGTCCACTCGCGTGCGGAATTCTTGGTTTCACACCTGATCGTCTCGAAGGTGTGGGGCCACATACCGGTCATATCGCTCGAACTCACAACCGAGCCTTCGGGGATGCCGACGCGCGTAAAACCGATTCTTAATCCGGCGCATGAGGATACCGACAAAATCACGATCGCGATACCGACCTGCGCTCGGCGTCGTTTTTCGACATCGCGCAGTATCCCACGATCACGTTCGAAAGCACCTCGTTCTCGCCGGCCGGCAAATCCCCCGACGGGCTCGTCGCGTTTACGTGCACCGGGAACCTCACGATCAAGGGCATTACGAAGCCGGTGACCATCACCGGAACGATTGCCGGCCGCGTACCCGACGGTCCCGACACGGAGCGTATCGGGTACTCTGCGACGACCTCGATCGATCGGCGCGATTTCGGCCTCACCGATGCGCGCATGAGCCCCGGCGGCATCCCGATCGTCGGCAACTTGGTGCAGATCACGCTGACCATGGAGGCGACGCGCACGAAATAAGCCGGAAGCGGGCGCTGTGGCGGCGAAGGTACGCAATCAATGAGGTTGCTGCGTGCCCTCGTCGTCGTCGCGCTGCTCGCTGCTGCCGCGTACGCCGGCTACCGGTTCTTTTTACCGCCCCCACCGGTGACGGCCGCGACGGCTACGGTGTACTACTGCAAACTCGACGGCGAAACGCTCGCCAAATGGGTGGTCTCGGTCAATCCCCATGCGACCGATACAACCAGTGTGGCATTCTACGTAACCGCACAAGCCGTCGCCGGTCCGCCGGCCGATACCGCAGCCATTCGCTTCCCGAACGGAACCGTCGTGCGCTCGGCCCACGTTGACGGAGGGACCGCGAGCGTCGATCTCGGCGGAGCGATCGCCACGAACCAGAGCGGCAGCTTCGCCGAGGGCGGCGAATTCAAAGCGCTCGTGTGGACGTTGACGTCGTTACCGGGCGTGACCGCCGTGCAGGTGAAGATCGACGGCGTGCGCGTTCCCACGCTTCCCGGAGGCCATCTTGAACTCGATGAACCGCTTACGCGTCAGAGCTGGTAAGACAGCCGCGCTCGCCGTCGCGCTCGCGATCGCATGCGGCGTCCCGCTCCGCGCGCAAACGATCGGCACCGACAATAATTTCTGGTTCGCCGGGACGCACTTGGTCTTCGAACATCCGCAACTGCACGGAGATTCGCTCGCGGTCGCCACGGACGACGACGGCTTGGGACGCCTCCTGGCCAAAGCCGGCGCGGTACTTTCCTATCAGCCGGGACAGAAGTACGTCGTCCTCACCGATGCGCAACGGCGTACGATTGCGTTTACGCTCGGCGATCCGCACTTTACGGTCGGGGGAGTGCTCGAAACCGCGGCTTTCGCGCCGTATGCCAGCGGAGACGTTGCTTACCTGCCGCTCCTGGACGTCGCTCGCGCGCTGTACCTCGACCCCGTTTCCGATGCGGGGCTCGTCGTGCTGCAGCCGCAGATCGCGGCGCTCGACGTGCGTGCGGAGAGCACTGCGACGCTCGTAACGCTGCGCGGCGGGACCCCGCTGCATTTCAAGCGGTTAAGTAAGCCCGGCGACGACACGGTAACGCTTGCATTCACCGGCACGGGATCGACGCTCGCACCCGACCGCACGATCAACGACAACATCCTGCGCGACGTCGCGATTTCCGTAACGGGTTCGCCCAAGAATCCGACCACCACGATCACGTTTAGCGCAGTCGCCGGCGGCCTGCACGTGCTCGTCCCGAGCGACTCTCCGAATTCGGTGACGCTCGCTTTCGCCCAGTCCGGCGTGCAACTTGGCGGCACGACGATTCCGGCAACCGGCGGCGGTGCCGGCGCGGTCGGCGCACTTTCCCTCAGCGAACCGACCCTGGCGCAGCGTCCCGCGCCGCCCGCCGTTCCGGCACCGCTTCCCGCCGCGACGTTGCCGCCGTCCGCCGGCGCGACGGCCGTGGCCGGCTTGCCCGATGAGGGCGGCACCGTGCCGAGCGCCGCGCAGACGCCCACCGCCGACGGCCTCACTCCCGCGACCATCACGGCTTTCGATACCCAAAACGTCGACGACGGCTTCACTATCAAACTGACGATCTCGGGGCCGGTCACCTATGAGTGGCATCGCCTTTCCGACAATCGCTGGTACGTCGATCTCAAACCCGCGAACCTCACGATTCCCGGGCAAGAGCAGCCGTTGAACGATCCGTCGATCGTTTCGCTGCGGATCAAGCCCTTCGTTGGCCCGAGCGATCACCTCGCAACGGTGCGCGTCGCGTTCACGATGCCGAGCCCGCGCGAGGTCACCCTGATTCCGTCGATCGACGGCATGACGATCGCAATCGACAGCCAGGACGATTCGGGCGTGCAGACCGCCGGCACGGGCGAGCTGATCGATGGCCAACTCGTTGCGGCAATCGTCCCGCTGCCGATCGTGGCCGCGGCCCCGGTGACCGAGGGTGCGGAGCAGCCGTGGAAGTTCTCCCTTCCCAGCGGCGTCCGCAACCCGAAGCTCATCGTGATCGATCCGGGGCACGGCGGCAGCGACACGGGCGCCGCCCACAACGGCCTCGTCGAAGCGTACCTCAACCTCGACGTCGCGCGCCGCTTGCGCGCGGTGCTGATCGCGCGCGGCTGGCAAGTGAAAATGACGCGCGATAGCGACGTCGACGTCTACCAGCCCAACGATTCCGCGCGCGACGAACTGCAGGCCCGCGACGACATCGCGAACAACGCGGGCGCCCGCCTTCTCGTGAGCGTTCATACGAACGCCTTCACGACGAGCGAGCTGCAGGGCACGACGACGTACTACTACACCGCGAGTTCGCACCCGCTCGCCGAGGCCGTGCACGCGCGCCTGGCCGCCGCACTGCCCACACAAGACGATGGCATCCGCAAGGAAAATTTCTACGTGATCCACCATCAAACGATGCCGGGTATTTTGGTTGAAATGGCATTCATGACAAATCCCGGCGACGCGAAACTGCTCTCCTCGAGCGCCTTTCTCCAATCGGTGGCGGTCGCGATCGCGGACGGCATCGGCGACTATACCTCCTCCGGCGGGCAGCCGGTTTCCAGCACGTCTTCGGACACTTCCGCCAACGCATCGGACGGCAATTAAATTCTCGGTATTTTTGATTCTGGTCTCGGCGGCCTAACGGTCCTGCGCCGCGTGCGCGCGCTCTTACCGCTCGAAGATCTCACCTATCTCGCGGACCAAGCACACGTGCCCTACGGCGATCGCAGCGACGACGAACTGGCCGAACTGCTCGCGCAGAACGTCGCGTATTTGGAATCCGCGGGCGCCGACGCCATCGTCATGGGGTGCAACACCTCGTGCGCGGTCGCGTCGCGGCGCGGCTGGCCGAAGGCGAGCATTCCGATTCTCGATCTCATCGATGCGGCCGCCCGCACCGTGGCCCACTCTGGAGCCCGCCGCATCGGGATCATCGCGACCGCCGCAACCGCGCGATCCGGCGCGTACGGGCGTGCCTTCCGCGCGCTCGAGCCGCGACTCGATGTACAGGAAGTCGCCGCGCCCAAGCTCGTGCCGCTGGTCGAGAGCGGCTTGCTACGCGGGCCGATCGTGCGTCGAGCCGTCGCCGAATCGCTCGCGCCCTTCGAGCTCCCGCTCGACGCGCTCGTGCTCGCCTGCACGCATTACCCGCTCTTGGACGCCGAATTCGCCGCGGTGCTCGGCGGTGCGGTGGCGCGCATCGATCCGGCGCTCGCGCAGGCCGATGCTGCGGTTGCCTTCGCTCACGCGCGCGGCGCCGCGCGCGGTTCCGGACGAACGCACTTCGCCACAACCGGTCCTGCCGAGCCGTACCGTGCCGCAATCGAATCGATTCTCGGGCCGCTCGGGCCGGCCGACACGCTCGCGGTTCACCCGGCGGGCGTGCGGCGTTCAGGTGTCGTCGGCTTGTAGATCGCGTTCGTCAGCTAAAGTAACTTGAAAATGTGGAAGAAGACCAGGACGGAAACGACGCCGAGCGCGGTGCCCGCCACGACCTGAAGCACCGTGTGCGCGCGCAGCCAAACGCGCGACCAGCCGACGATCGGGATCAACACGAGAAACGGCAGCGGCTGCAAATGATAGAGATAGATCAGGACCACGAGCGGGGCCGAGATGCCGAGCGCGTGCGTCGAGATCTTCCAGTAGCGGGTGATGTATTGCGTCACGAGCGAGGCGCAGGTGTAGCCAGCCATCGAGGCCGTCAGCAGCGCCGGCGCGTGCAGGAGCCAGAGCACGAGCGTGCCGGCCGCGTAGAACAGCACGAAGACGCCGAACACCCGCTCGCGCTCGGAGCGCACCGACATATCGAGATCGGAGATGCGGTCGGTCGCGTAGAGCCAGAGCACGTACAGCATCGGCCCGATCGAGGTGAAGAACGTGCTCGTGAAGAGCAAGAACCAAAATGTTGGGGTGTCTTTGGACTCTTGATGCGCCACGATCACGAACAGCGCGAGCGCGGTCAGGAACGGGTTGAGGACCGTTGAGAAGATGCGCGCCACATCGTTGAGGACGCGCCGCCTGCGGCCGACGATGCGGGGTGCCACGTGTGCGGGGAGGGGCTTCATTAAGACTCAACTGCACCAGGACACTCGGCTGCCCCTTTTGTCGCAATGCGCTTCGTTCTCGCCGGATGAGAATGGCCCGCACCTGCGGTTGTCAAAGTTAGTTTGATGGTTATCGAGCGAATCGCGTCCCCTCGCGACCTCAAGTCTCTCGCCCGCGCCGACGTCGACCTGTTGGCCGCCGAGATTCGTGAGCAGCTGGTCGAAGCGTGTTCCAAGAACGGTGGCCACCTCGGCCCCAATCTTGGGGTCGTCGAACTGACGCTCGCGCTGCACAAAGTCCTCGATGCGCCGCACGACAAGATCGTGTGGGACGTGAGCCATCAGGTCTACGTGCATAAGATGCTGACCGGACGCGCCGATCGCATCATGACGATTCGCAAAGGGGGCGGCCTTTCGGGCTTCGCGATGCGCTCGGAATCCGAGTACGACGTGTTTGGCGCGGGCCACGCGTCGACGTCGATTTCGGCCGCGCTCGGCATGGCGCAGGCGCGCGACCTGACCGGCGGCGATCAGACGGTGGTCGCGATCATCGGCGACGGCGCCCTCACCGGCGGCCTCGCCTATGAAGCGATCAACAACGCGGGCCAGCTCAAGACCAATTTCATCGTGATCCTCAACGACAACGAGATGTCGATCGCGCCCAACGTCGGCGCGATGGATAAGTACCTCGGCACCTTGCGCGCGAAGCCGCTCTTCAACGCCGCGCGCGAGAAGGTCAAGGATATTCTGGGCCACGTACCATTCGGCAACACCGCGCGCAAGGCGCTCTCGACGGCGGAAGAAGCCGGCATGCGCTTCGTGTCGAGCGAGCCGAAGACGGCCGTGATCTTCGAGGAGATGGGCTTCCGGTACATAGGGCCCATCGACGGCCACGATTACGATACCCTGTGCGACGTGATCTCGAACGCGCGCAAGATCCAGGGCCCCGTGCTGCTGCACGTGCGCACGGTCAAGGGCAAGGGCTTCGAGCCGGCCGAACTCGACAAGCGCACGTTCCACGGCGTCGGGCCGTTCGAACTCGAGAACGGCAAGATCGAATTCAAAACCAGCTCCCGCGCGACGTTCTCGGAATCGTTCGCCGACGCGCTGACGACACTGGCCGACCGGGACCGCCGGGTGATCGCGATCACGGCCGCAATGCCGGACGGCACGCAGTTGAAACGTTTCGCCAAGAAGCATCCGGACCGCTATTTCGATGTCGGGATCGCGGAAGCGCACGGCGTCTGTTTTGCGGCCGGTGCGGCGACCTCGGGCCTGCGGCCGGTCGTCGCGATCTACTCGACCTTCATGCAGCGTGCCTACGACCAGATCGTGCACGATATCGTGATTCAGAATCTGCCGGTCGTGCTCTGCATGGACCGCGCCGGCGTCGCGGGCGACGACGGCCCAACGCACATGGGCCTCTACGATATCGCCTTCCTTCGCACGCTCCCGTCCATGACGATCATGGCCCCCCGGATCGAAGCCGAGTTGCTGCCGATGCTCGAACACGCGCTTTCGCTCGGCACGCCGGTCGCCATCCGCTACCCGCGCGGAAATTCGCAGGGGAACCACCTCGAGGCTCCCGAGCCGATCGTGCACGGCCGCGGCGAAGTGCTGCGCCGCGGCGGGGACGTGGCGCTGCTTGCGCTTGGGAACACCTGCGACTACGCGCTGGATGCCTATGATCTCGCGCCGAGCGACGCGAAGCCGACGGTCGTTAACATGCGTTTCGTGCGGCCGCTCGACGAGGCGCTGCTGGTCGAACTCGCGCGCACGCACCGCAAGTTCATCACGCTCGAGGAGCATTCGCTCGCGGGCGGCTTTGGCTCGGCCGTGGTCGAGTTCGTGGCCGATCGCGACCTCCGGGTCCTCGTCGAGCGAATCGGAGTCCCGAACATCCTGATCCAGCACGACAAACAGCCCGTCCAGCGCAGCAGCTTCGGCCTCTCGGGCGATAGCATCGCCGCCCGCCTTGACTCAGATTTTCAACAGCGCGCGAGCGCGCGCTTGGGGGCCATCGGGGGGCACGCCGTCCCGATCTCAAAAGAAACCGCCGCCAAGCTGTAGAACACGCCGCGGTTACA
>Ga0302326_10019436_pt1 | contig 14029 bp, 10 predicted proteins | sample Palsa_T0_3_FD_202264 | JGI IMG/M metagenome (GOLD analysis project Ga0302326, IMG submission 202264) | Peat permafrost microbial communities from Stordalen Mire near Abisko, Sweden - Palsa_T0_3 | ecosystem: Environmental > Terrestrial > Soil > Palsa > Peat permafrost | place: Sweden: Abisko... | reverse complement strand
CCCCCCGGGATTCGCGCCCGATGGCAAAAACGGCCGGTCAGCGCTGCGGCATGCGGCATAATCTGCGCATGCCGAACCAGACACCTGCCCAGCGCTGGCGCTGCCCGGCCGTGCTCCGGATCAAGTCCTTCCTCGCCGCCGCGGCCTGCGCGGCGATCGCGCTGGTGTTCCTGCCGCTGTGGTTCGCGGTCCCGGTCGCCGCGGCGGCCGGCGCGTGGGGGCTCGGCATCGCCGTGCTCGGCGCGTCCGTGGTGGTGGACGAGGCGGCGGGGCTGCTCCGGCTGCGGATGGGACTGATCGCCCGCCGGATCCCGCTCACCGACGTCACCGCCATCCTGGTGGACGGGCCCAAGGTGTCCGTCGGGCGGGCCGGCGGCAGCGAGGTGTCGCTGTACGCCTGGCGCAAGGGCCGCCTGGACGCGCTGCTCCGCGTGCCGGTAGCCGCCGGCGACATCGGGCACGCGATCTCCAAGGCGGCGACCACGGCGCAGGTTAACGGCGCGGCCCACGGTCCCGGAGACGTGCGGCCGGCCAACTCCGGCCGCACGCCCGCCCGCACCAGGTCCAGGCTGGCCACCGCGCTGCTCGGGGCCGCGGGCGTGCTGGCGATCGCCGGCGCGCTGCTCGTCCGCGTCCACTGGCACAGCCCCGTGCTGACCGTTCTCGGCGTCCTCATAGCGCTGGCCCTGGGCGTGTCCGGCCTGCTCTACCTGCTCGGCGCGGTGTGGATCCTGCTGACGGGCAGCGCACCGCGCATCACGGCCCTCCGGTAATCCGAGAGTCAGGCGCGAGGGTCGTCCCCCCGGGAGATCACTGCAAAAGGATTTTGCCGTCGGTCACGGTGATCGCGGCCGCGGGCAGGGCCGTGGGGGCCGGTCCGGTAACGACCGCGCCGTCGGTGATCTGGAACTTGCTGCCGTGGCAGGGGCAGTCGATGGTTCCGTCCGCGACCTGGTTGCAGAGGCACCCGACGTGCGTGCAGACGGCGCTGAACGCCTTGTACTCGCCCTTCGTGGGCTGGGTGACGACCACCTTGGCCGCCGTGAAGATCGTGCCGCCGCCCACGGGGATGTCCGCCGTCATGCCGAGCAGGGTACCCATCTGCCCGCCGGACTTGGCCCCCGCGGTCGCGGCCCCGCTGGCCGCGGGATCGGTGGCCACGGCGGGCGACCCGGCCGCGGCCGGGGTATCGGCCGGCGCCTGGCCGGCGTCGTTGGCGTCGTAGGGCACGGCGGCGGTGCTGCACGCGGTCAGCACGCCCGCCGCGCCGAGGACTCCCGCACCGAGCAGCACACAGCGCCGGGTGGCGAACTGATTCCGCTGAGACGTATCGGTCATCGATCTCCTTCGCTCGCGCTCTGCCGTCAGCACTCTGTCTACGGCACCCGGGACCGGCCGGTCCGACGACCGCGCATCACGTAAGAACCCGGTAACCGCGGGCCGCCCCGCTTCCGGCAGACCGACGTTAGCGTTCCGTGACCTTCCGCGCGGCCGGTCCGGGGCTTTATGGCCCGCGCGGCGTCAGATCGGGCCATCGGCGACTATCCGCGGCCCGCGGCCCGGCTGATCCCGCCGTGGCCCGCGCGACCGCCGGCCTTATCCGGCGCGCGGCTGGGTAACTACCCTGGAGATATGCGCGCACGGCGGCTCGGAGGTGAACGGGACGCCCGGGATGAGAGTGACCGGGCCGGCCAGGGTGGCCAGCACGGGATGAACGGGTCGGCAGCGATGGCAGGACACAAGCACGACGGGCACGGGCACGCGCACGGCGCGTCGCCCGACGCGGACTGGCGCTGGCTCGCCGCGGCGACCGCGCTCATCGTTTTGTTCATGGCGGGCGAGGTGGCGGCCGGGCTTGTCGCACACTCGCTCGCGCTGCTGTCCGACGCGGCGCACATGCTCACCGACGCGGCCGCGATCGGGCTGGCCCTCGTCACCGCCCGGCTGGCCGGACGCCCGCCCCGCGGCGGCTACACCTACGGGCTGCGCCGGCTGGAGATCCTCTCCGCGCAGGCGAACGGGATCACGCTGGTCCTGCTCGCGGTCTGGCTCGCCTATGAGGCCGTGCGCAGGCTGATCACGCCCAACCCGGTGACCGGCGGGCTGATGCTCGGTGTCGCCCTGGTGGGGGTGGTCGTCAACCTGGCGGCGAGCTGGATGCTGGCCCGGGCCAACGGCGCCAGCGGGCGGCGCAGCCTGAACATGGACGGTGCGGTCGCGCACGTGCTCACCGACCTCTACGCGTTCGCGGCCACCGCGGTGGCCGCCATCGTGATCCTGGCCAGCGGGTTCGCCCGCGCCGACGCGATCGCGACGCTGGTCGTGGTCGTCCTCATGCTGCGGGCCGGCTCGGGGCTGATCCGCACCTCCGGGCGGATCTTCCTCGAGGCGGCGCCCGCCGGGCTCGACCCGGCCGTGCTCGGCGCCGCCATGGCGGCCCGCCCGCACGTCGCCGAAGTCCACGACCTGCACATCTGGGAGATCACGACCGAGATGCCCGCGGCGTCGGCGCACGTGCTGGTGGAGCCGTACCAGGACTGCCACGCGGTCCGCGCCGACCTGGAGGACCTGCTGTCCCGCCAGTACGGCATCACCCACCTGACCCTCCAGGTCGACCACGCCCCCGACACCCACACCAGGCCCGCCCCGGCGGGCCCGATGCAGGCGCACGACCCGACACAATGGCACGAGCCGGCGGAAGCGCAGGAACTGGCGGAACTGCACGAGACGCACGAGCCGCCGCAGTCACAGGACCACGACGGCCACCCGTTCCACTGCGAGGACTCGCACGGTCCGGCGTACCGTCCCGCTAGCGACCACTGAGCCTGCCGCCGGCTTACCCCGCCCCCGTCCGGGGATCGACGCCGGGCCAGGAGAAGCTCCACGGCACAGCCCGGCGCACCCCGCTCCAATTTCCGGTCAGCTGGCGAGGATGTCGTCCACGGTGGTAACGATGCGTGCGTGATGGCGGCGGCGGTGCCGGTGATGATCTGCTGGGGGGTGCTGCCCGGCTGGGCGGCGAGCCCGAGTGCCTGCCGGATGAGCGGGGCGGCGGCGGCAAAGGCATCCGGGGGGCCAAGGCAGACGAGGGCACTGGGGAACCCCGGCTGCGGCCAGGGGGCGGCGATGCAGCTGATCGCGGGATCCAGGGCGCCGGAATCGTCGGCGAAGCCGGCCTCCTTGACGGCGTCGAGCCGGGCCAGCAGGTCGGCGCGGCGGCGCGGGAGCTCCGGCGCCGCGGCCCTGGCCCCGCGGGGCGCGGGGGTGAAGATGGGCTCGGCCACTGTGCCGGCCATCGAGGCGACGATCGCGGCGGCGTCGGGGTACGGCTCGGCCGGCAGTAGCACGTCGAGCTGACGCGGGCTGAGCTGGGCGGCGATGACCAGCCCGGCGGCGGTGGCGTGCAGCGGGGCTCTGGCCGCGAGTCCGGCCGGGATGCTGGGGCCGCGCCCGGATGCCGCCGCGATAAGCACGGCGGTTGATCCGACGAGGCTGTAGGCGTGGGTGAGCATACCGGTCACCCCGGCGACGGCGTGCACCAGAGGTGCCGACCGGGCGATGACATCGGCGAACGGACCTGAGTGGCCCAGGAGCGTGGCGCGCGGGCCGATGGCGACCCGGCCTTCTGAGCGGATTAGCCAGCCGTCGCGCTCGCAGGCGGCCACGGTCCGGGAGACCACCGCGGCATCCAGGCCGCTGCGGTGCGCTAGCTCGGAGATCGTCAGCGGCCCGGCCGCGTCGAGCACCTCGAACATGGCCAGCCGACTGAGCAGAGTCTTCGACAACACACTCCTCCATATGCCATCATTATCAGATCATCCTGACACTACTGAGTGTACTTGATGACAAAATAGCAAACCAGCACTTCAACGGGGTATCGTCATCTGCTTAAGGAGCAGGGATGTCATTCGGGGAGAAGATCATCAGCAGCGGGGGACCCGGCGGCCGTCCCAGGCCCAGATCCGGGCTCGTGGCGGTCGTCACGTGCGTTCTGACGGGCGCGCTGGCCGCGTGCGCTTCGGGATCGAGCAGCAGTTCGCAGGCCACCACGTCGGCGGCGACAAGCGGGGCCGCGTCCGCCGCCGCGGGAGCGGCCTCGCCGGGTTCGAGCTCAGGGGCGGCGGAGACGGGCGGGCTTACCCCGGACGGCACGAAGCTGAAGTTCGGGCAGACGGCCATGGTCGGCTACAGCTACGGCACGGGCGCCACGACCGGCCCGTATCAGCTGACCGTGACGGTGAAGAAGGGCAGCATCAGCGACCTGTCCAACTTCCAGCTCGACGCGCAGACCAAACTGGGCGTGCCGTTCTACGTCACCGAGGTGGTCAAGAACGTCGGCAAGTCGGCGGGCGATGTCCAGGGCTGGGGCGGGGCACTGACCGTGAATGACCCCGCCGGGGACGAGGTCGACTCCATCACGCTGCTTGGTGACTTCCCCACCTGCCAGGGCAACCCGCCGGACAGCCTGGCGCCGGGGAAGCAGTTCACCGAGTGCGACGTGTACGTCGCGCCGTCCGGCGATTCGGTCGCCAGCGTCGCATACCAGAACTACGACAACACCACCACGGACACGACGACCGTCACCTGGACCCCCTGAGCGAGGCGGTCACGACGGCCCGCCCTGGCCGCGTTCCGGTTCCCTGGCCGCCTGGCGTTCAGCGTCAGGGCGGCCGGGCCTCGCTCACTGCGAGCGGACCACTCGCTGATCACGGGGGCGTTGCAGCGCACTTGCGCTCGAGGGATTGTCTCAACACCTGATCTTTCCCGGTGAGGGGAGTAAACGTATGGCCGAGTTGCCGCTTGTCGGTGAGGAATTCGCCGGGTACCGCCTGGTCGCGATCATCGGGCGCGGCGGCATGAGTACCGTGTTCCGGGCGGAGAACCCCCGTCTCGGTAACGTGATCGCCCTGAAGGTGCTGGCTCCGGAGCTGGCCAGCGACGACGTCTTCCGCACCCGGTTCCTCGAGGAATCGCGGATCGCGGCGTCGATGAACCACCCGAACGTCATCCCGATCCACGACACGGGATCGAGCGGCGGGCTGCTCTTCATCGCGATGCGGTACGTCACCGGAACCGACATGCGGCAGATGCTCAAGAAACGCGGGCGGCTGCCCCCGGACCGGGCCGTCCTGCTGCTCGGCCAGGCGGCCCGGGCGCTGGACGCGGCGCACCGCCGCGGCCTGGTCCACCGCGACGTCAAGCCGGGGAACCTGCTGGTCGAGCGGGCCAACGAGGACACCGACCCCGATCACGTGTACCTGGCCGACTTCGGCATCACCAAGCACCTGGGCGGCCGGTCGGGGCTGACCGCCACCGGGCAGTCGATCGGCACGATCGACTACGTGGCACCGGAGCAGATCCGCGGCCTCTCGGTCCTCGGCCTGGCCGACCAGTACTCGCTCGGCTGCGTCCTCTACGAGTGCCTGACCGGCCGCGTGCCGTTCGAGAAAGACCTCGACGCGGCGATCATCTGGGCCCACATGGAAGAAGCCCCCACCCAGCCGACCATGCTCCGCCCCGAGCTGCCGCCCGCCGTCGACGAGGTATTCGCCCGGGTCCTGGCCAAGAACCCCGGCGACCGCTACGAGACGTGCCGCCAGTTCATGACCGCGGCCCGCGACGCCCTCGGCCCGCTGGCCGAACCGCCCTCGGCCAGCGGAACGCTGCACGCCGTCCGGCCCCGGTCCTGGGCCCCGCCGGACCCGGCCGCCTGGGCCCCGCCGGACCCGGCACCAGGCTCCGAATCCGCGGCCCACCCAGCTGAGCGCACCTACCAAGAGTCCGGGGTTACGCGCTCCCAGCAGTTCGGATCGGGGGCCTATCAGGGGGACCGGTACGGCTTTGACGCCGGGCTTTACCCGCCGGCCGAACTCGCTCACGAGCCGGCCAACGCCTTCAACGCGGCCCCCACCGCCAGCTGGCCGGTCGCTGGGTCCGCCCCGCCGCCCCCGCCCGCAGGCCAGCCGGGGCCGCCGCTCCCGCCCGCAGGCCAGCCGGGGCCGCCGGGCCCGCCCGGCGGCAGACGGCGCAGCCGGGGCCGGGGCCGGGGCCGGCTGGTGGCCGCGGTGGCGCTCGTCCTGGTCGCGGGAGCCACCTCGGCCGGGGTGACGATGGCCCTGACCGGCGGCGACCGCAGCCCGGCGGCGGGAAGGACCAGTGCCGCCCAGGCGCCTGGCAACGCGGGCAGCGTCGCCGTTCCCACGGTCGCGGGGAAGATACAGCTCGGGCAAAACCCCAGCTACATCCAGGTCGCGCCGAACGGCGAGTTCGCCTACGTCGTCAATCCTGGTGCGGGCACGATCACCGTCATCAGCACCGCCACTGACCTGGTGTCCGGGACCATCAAGATCCCCCAGGGGCCGCCCCAGTTCGTCTCGTTCTCCCCGGACAGCCGCACCGCCTACGTCAGCGTCTACAACACGAAGGGCACGGTGCACCTCATCGCGTTCATCGACACCGCCACCGGCACCGTGACGGCCACCGTGGAGGCGGACAACTTTACGCCGGGCCCGTCGACGACGAGCCCGGACGGGCGCTACCTCTACGTGCCGAACCACAACACGGCGATGAGTGGCGCCAACGAGAACGTCGTCGACGTGATCGACACGGCGGCCAAGAAGCTGGTCGGCAAGATCGCCGTCCCGGCGAACCCGCACTGGGTCGCATTCGGCAAGAACGGACGGTTCTACACCAGCGACCACATGTCCGCCAAGGTCACCGTCATCAATGCCCAGACCAACGCCGTCATCGGCGAGATCCAGGTCGGCGAGACCCCGCACAGCGAGGCTATGTCGCCCGACGGCAGCCGCCTGGCGGTCACGAGCTTCGACGGCAACGAGGTCTTCCTGATCGACACCGCGACCAGCAAAATGGTCGCGCAGATCCCGGTCGGGAGGAACCCGCTGGACATCGCGTACTCTCCGGACGGGCGCTACCTCTACACGTCGAACAACGAGGACAACACGGTCACGGTGATCGACACCGCGGACAACCGCGTCATCGCCACGGTACCCACCGGGAAAGCCCCCACGAGCATCTCCGTGCTGCCCAACGGGCGCCAGGCATACGTCACCGACGACGGCGACGGCACCATCGAAATCCTGAACCTGCCGCAGGCCGGCGTGACTCCGGCCGGCGCGGGGCAGTCGTCGTCCACACCAGGGACGTCCTCGTCCCCGGCCCCGTCAGCAAGCATGTCCAGCATGTCAGGCATGTAGCAGCCAGCACCGACCCGACCACTGCGGTTGCCCCCGGACTTGGGGGCAACCGCAGTCTCACGCCAAGGACTACCAAAAAGCGGATAACCGCCCGGGCCCCGTGATTCGGCCGCGGACAGACGCTGTCGCTGGTGCGGGTTAGAGAACCGACGGGCCCTCCGGCGACAGTGGGGGCTGCCCGGGTCGGGATCGACCGGCAGACGGTCTGCGGCCGCTCAGGTGCTGAGCCACACCGCCGTGTCCGGGGGCAGCGAACCGTCCGGGGTCAGCGGGCCGCTGGCGAGCAGGACTGAGCGGACGGCTATGGCCGCGGTCGCGGCCATGCGCAGGCAGTTGTCGGCGCCTCCGACGATTCCGCAGCTGGCCGCGCAGCTCGGGGTGAGCGAGCGCACGCTGCAGTCCGTCTTCCATGAGCACTTCTCGACTAGCGTCCCGCAGCGACGGCCGGGCGGTGCGCGGCGGCTAAGCGGGCTCCTGGGCCATGGCCGGTTCCTGGGCGCCAACAGTGATGGTGAGCGAGCCCGCGCGCAGCACCCGGTGGACCGCGACGCCGACGACGACCACGATGCCGATGAACAGCGGGGCGCTCCACTGCAGCCACCAGGTGTGCCCAGTCAGGTCATACACCGACTTACGCGGCCAGGCCAGGTTGACGATGGCAAGGACCTGGTAGACAACGGCGATGACGTTGACCGGGATGCCCCACCGCCCGAGGCTGAACAGCGGCTTGCCGTGCTCGTCGACGCCATCGGCGAGCGCCGCGCTCGTCCCAGTGCTTCCCGAAGAGCCGCCGCTGGAGGCCCGGATGCGGTGCCACAGCAGCGGGCCGGTAACACCGAGGTAGGCCAAGTACAGCATCGCGATGCACAGGCTGGACAGCGCGGTGAAGGCGGCGGACTGCTTGAGGTTAACGACGAGCACGAGGGCCGCGAGGACGCCGACGACGATAGACGTGAGGACGGGCGTGCCGGTGCGTCGGTCGACCCTGGACAGGGCCCGGTGGAACGGCAGCGCCTGCTGCCGGGCCATCGAGTACATCATTCGCGAACCGGACGTCTGGCAGGCGAGCGTGCAGACGCAGATCGCGATGGTGACATCGACGAGCATGATCTTGCCCGCCACCGAGCCGAAGACGGCGGTAACGACGTACGGCAGGCCGATGGTGGCGAGATTTCCGTCGGTGAGGCTGGGCGCGGCCATCAAGGCGGCGATCAGCAGCAGCCCGCCACCGACCCCGGAGACGACCAGCGCCCGGATGATGGTCCGGGGGGTGGTGCGGCGCGGTGCGTGCGTCTCCTCTGACAGCTCCCCCGCTGAGTCGAACCCGACCATCACGTATGCGGCCATCAGCCCTGAGGCGAGCCACGCCCAGATGTAGGGGGAACCCGGCGTGGAAGCCGCGCCAGTCGCGTGGACGAGCACCGCCGGGGACCGCTTCGCGTGGGCGAACAGCGTGATGACGATCGCGATGACGCCGAGGATCTCCAGCACGACGCCCGTGCTGTTGATGATCGACATCAGCCGGATGCCGATGACGTTGATCAGCGTGGTCACGGCCAGCAGCATCATCCCGAGCCAGAGGGCGTTCTGCGCGCCGGTCGGGCTGGTGGGGCTGCTGTTGGCCGACGAACCGCCGACGAACTGGAACCCGCTCCAGATGGACGGCAGCACGGCCTGCAAGGCGATGGCGGCGGCTGACACCGTCAGGATCTGCCCGATGATCATGATCCATCCGGTGAACCAGCCGAACGTGGTGCCCGCCAGCCGCGAGGACCACTGGTAGATGGCCCCGGAAATCGGGAAGCGTGCGGCGAGAGTGGAGAAGTTCAAGGCGACGAGCAGCTGCCCGGCGAACACAACCGGCCACGTCCAGAAGAACGCGGCCCCGCCGAACCCGTACCCAAGGAAGAAGAGCTGGAACACGGTCGTGAGGATCGACACGAAGGAGAAGCCCGCCGCGAAGGAGGCAAAGCTGCCGACTCTTCTGTGGAGTTCTTGCTGATAGCCGAAGCGCGCGAGATCGGCACCCTCGACAGGCTGGTCAGATACGGACGTCATGGCGGTCCCTAGGGGTCGGCGGACGGGGCGCGGTTAATACCTGTCGCCGGACAGGTATTAACCGACAGACTCTGCCCAAGCCGCTTCCGCCACATATCTGTCAAGTGCCAGATATGTAAAGGAGGCCGCTCCCGTGTTGACAGCTCGTTTCCGTGCATGACCCGATCCTTAGCTGAACTCGCCGCGAAGGCCCCACCTTTCGTCACCAGTGTCGGACTAGGTGCCCCGGGGACAAGGGCGTCGGCGATGCGCTTGTTGGCGGCGTCGGCCCGCGCGACACGGCCGGCGGGGCTGAGGGAGCTCAGCGACCCGCTGGAGCTGCAGGTAGGCGGGCGTGTCGCGGTGAGAGCGGTCGGGATCGACCGGCAGACGGTATACGGCCGCTCAGGTGCTGAGCCACACCGCCGTGTCCGGGGGCAACATACCGTCCGGGGTCAGCGGGCCGCTGGCTAGCAGGACCGAGCGGAACGCGGGCAGGCGCAGCGGCTCCGTCCCCAGGTTGGCGGCGAACAGGAAGCCGGGGTCGCGGGCGAAGAACAGCGCGTCGTCGGGCGCCGGGAGCCAGCGCATGGCATCGCCGCCGCCGGGCCCCGTCGCCAGAGCGGGGTGGGTCCGCCGGATCCGCAGCGCCTCCCGGTACAGGGTCAGGAACGAGCCAGGGTCATCGGCCTCGGCGGCAACGCTGTACTCGCCCCATCCGGCGGGCTGGGGCAGCCACGGGGCGGCCGGGGTCGCCGCCTCCGTTTCGGAGAATCCGAAGGAGGAGCCGTCGCGCTGCCACGGGAGCGGGACGCGGCAGCCGTCCCGGCCGACGACCTTCCCGCCGGTCCGGAAGAACGTGGGGTCCTGGCGGGCGGCGGCCGGGATGTCCGTCACCTCCGGCAGCCCGAGCTCCTCGCCCTGGTAGATGTAGGCCGATCCGGGCAGCGCGAGCAGGAGCAGCGCGGCGGTGCGGGCCGCCGCATGGCCCCAGCGGGTCACCGGGCGCTCCACGTCGTGGTTGCCGATCACCCACGGGGACCGCGAGCCGTCGGCGATCGCGTTGGTCGCGTCGATCGCCGCGCGCAGCTCGGGCGCGGACCAGTGTGCCTGGAGCAGCTCGAAGTTGAAAACCTGCGGCAGCTCACCGGGGGCCAGGTAGGGGGCCAGCGTCTGCGGGGAGTCCGCCCAGACTTCGCCGACCGCCGTCCGGGCGCCGGGGAAACCGTCGGCCGGGTAGCTGTCGAGGACGGCCCGCCAGGAGCGGTACACCCCGTGCACCTCCGGGCGGTGGTAGTACGCCGACGGGCGGTTGGTCAGCGTCGGGTCGTCGACATCGGCCAGGGCCGGGTCCTTGAACAGGCCGTGGGCCACGTCCACCCGGAATCCGCCGATCCCCCGGTCCAGCCAGAACCGCAGGATCTCCAGGAACATCGCCGGGACCCGCGGATCGCGCCAGTTCCAGTCCGGCTGGCTGGTGTCGAACAGGTGCAGGTACCACTGGCCGTCGGGAACGCGGGTCCAGGCCTGGCCGCCGAACCGGGACGGCCAGTTGTTCGGCGGCTCCTCGCCGTCGGCGCCCCGGCCGTCCCGGAAGAGGAACAGGTCGCGTTCCGGGCTGCCGGGCGCCGCCGCCAGGGCCTTCTGGAACAGGGGATGCTCGATGGAGCAGTGGTTCGGCACCAGGTCGACGATCACCCTGATGTCGCGCTGCTTCGCGCTGCGTACGAGGGCGTCGAAGTCGGCGAGCGTGCCGAGCCGCGGGTCCACGTCCGTGTAGTCGGCCACGTCGTAGCCGCCGTCGTGCAGCGGCGACGGATAGAACGGCGTCAGCCAGATCGCGTTAACGCCGAGCTCGGCCAGGTAGTCCAGGCGGCTGGTGAGGCCGGGCAGGTCGCCGATCCCGTCTCCGTTGGAGTCGGCGAAGCTGCGCGGATAGACCTGGTACACCACCGCACCCGCCCACCACAGGTTGCCGGGAAGTGCGGAGCTTCGCTCCCTCGTCTGGAATACATCGTCCACGCTCACGCGGTGACCCTTTCACTGTGAACCCGATGATTTCAACCCGCGCCGATCTCAGTAGAGTCGTGGGCGGAGGCGTCCGGATTCCTGGTGGTTCCCCTGGTCTTCAAAACCACGGAGCGGCGTGCCGCGCCGCTGGCGGGTTCGATTCCCGTCCGCCTCCGCCACCAGCGGAAACTTGACGTACCGGGTGGCTTCCATGACGCGGAAGCACCACCGGAGCAGGCCAGAGGCGGACCAGGTGCCCGGACGTTACCGGCCACACCGAGCCTACGCTGGTCGCTGGCCGCTTCGTACCGTGACTCCTTCGCCACCAGGACAGACTCGGCTTCGCGAACCGGCTCTGCGGCTCATGCGCGCCGGGCCGGCGGGGACCCGGCGATCTGGTCGTGCTGCCCGATACCCCAGATGAGGGAGCGAAGGCCGTCCAGGAACTGTTCCGGTGTCGTGTAGGCGGCGAGCTGGGCGGCCAGGCCGCCGGCGTCGTCGGCGGGAGGCGTCCAGCCGGACCGGGAGGACGCGAGGGCGGCGAAGCCGACGGTGTAGGTGTGGATCGAGGCGTAGGCGCGCCGCGCGGCGTCCTCGCCCGGGAGCGCGTGCCGGAGGACGTCCATCATGGCGTCCATCCGGGAGATCGCGGCCGAGGAGACGACCGGGTGCCTGAGGTAGACGTGCAGCGCGGCGGGCTGAGTGACGAGGAACCCCCGGAGCTGGTCGGCCGCCTGGGTGATCCACTCTTCCCAGTCGTCCTCGCTCGCTGAGGGACGCCAGGCGCGTTCGAAGAGGCGGTCCACGACCTCGTCGAGGATGTCGTCCTTGTCCCGCACGTGGCGGTACAGCGACATCGGCGCCACCCCGAGGCCGGCCGCGAGGCTGCGGATCGTCATCGCCTCGTAGCCTCCGGCTCGCACGACCTCGGTGGCGGCGGCAATCACCTGCTCGCGCGAGATGGTTCCCCACCGGGCCCGGTTGCCTGCCATCACTCGCTCCTTCGGTTCTCCCGCGCCGGGTCGTCCAGCCAGGCGGATCGCCCGGCTTAGTATACGACCCTTTGCGTACATGTACGTGAGTGACTATCTTGGGTACACATACGCATGACCGGCCCGCCGCCGGTCCCGAGGTGAACGAGGTGTGGCGTGCCGGCACTCCGAAGGAGCCATCGTGTCCGGAGCCGTTGACCGGGGGCCGCGGGCAGGCGGCGAGGATACCCCGGCCCGGCCTCGCTCGCGCCCGGCCCTGGCCGGCGCGCTAGAGGGCGCGCTCGGGTGGGTGCGGGCGTCCTGGCTCGGCCTCGTCGCCCTGGCGCTCGTGGTCGGAGTGGGCGGCGGCTTCGGGGCGGTCGGGTTCCGGTGGCTCGTCTACAGCGTCACCTGGGTCGCCACCGGCCGCGAGCAGTTCGGGGCGCAGGGCCGGGTCGCGAGCGCGCACCTTCCCTGGCTGGGCGTCTGGTTCCTGCTGCTGATCCCTGTCGTCGGCGGACTGCTCTACGGCCCGCTCATCTACCGTTTCGCCCGGGAGGCACGCGGTCACGGCGTCCCGGAGGTGATGGTCGCGGTCGCCGAGAACGGCGGACGCATCCGCCCGCAGGTCGCGGCGGTCAAGGCGCTCGCTTCCGCCCTCTGCATCGGGTTCGGCGGCTCGGTCGGGCGGGAAGGCCCCATCGTCCAGATCGGATCGGCGCTGGCGTCGAGTCTCGGCCAGGTCGTCCGCGTGCCGAAGGCCCGGCTGCGCATCCTCGTCGCCTGCGGTGCCGCCGCCGGGATATCCGCCACTTTCAACGCGCCGATCACCGGCGTGTTCTTCGGCCTTGAGGTGATCCTGCGGGAATTCTCGGTCGACGCAGCAGTCGCGCTCATCCTCTCGTCGGTGATGTCCGATGTGATCGGCCGGGCATTCTTCGGTTCCGGCCCGGTCTTCAGCCAGATGCCCCACGACCTCGTGCTCGGCCACGACGGGAACTACCTGCTGGTCGCGCTGCTCGGACTCGCGTCAGCGCTCATCGGCGTCGGGTTCAAGACCGTGCTCTACCGGATGGAAGACGCCTGCGACGCGCTGTGGAAGGACCGGCCCGAATGGCTGCGGCCCGCCGTCGGCGGGATCGTTCTCGGGGCGGTGCTGCTCGCGCTCCCGCAACTCTACGGCGTGGGCTATCCGGTCATGACCAAGGCCGTCGCCGGGCAGTACGCGCTGTGGTTCCTCGTCATCCTCGTGGTGGGCAAGATGGTGGCGGCCAGCCTCACTATCGGCATCGGCGGATCGGGCGGCGTGTTCGCCCCGTCGCTGTTCATCGGAGCGACCGCGGGAACCGCGTTCGGCGTGATCGCCCAGCATCTCTTCGGCCCGTCGGCCGGCTCCCCCGCCGTCTACGGTGTCATCGCGATGGGAGCCGTGTTCGCCGGAGCCACGCAGGCTCCGCTCACCTCCGTCGCGAGCGTCATCGAGATGACCGGGAACTTCACGCTCAGCTTGCCGGTGATGCTCGCCGTCGGCATCGCCGTCGGCGTCTCTAAGCGCCTGACGTACGGGACCATCTACACCACGAAGCTGTTGCGCCGGGGAATCGACATCGACCGGCCCCGGCCGGCCCCGATGCCCCCAGTGCTCGCCGTCGCCGCCGCGGTGCCGCCGCTCCCGCTGGCGGAGGACGGCAGCAGGCCGGAGGACTAATGGCTACCGGACAGGCACCGTCCGCTCTGGTCACCGCAGGCCCGCAATCATCAGGAGCACCGCGCAAGCACGAGTTGCGGCATTTC
>Ga0302326_10019435_pt1 | contig 14030 bp, 15 predicted proteins | sample Palsa_T0_3_FD_202264 | JGI IMG/M metagenome (GOLD analysis project Ga0302326, IMG submission 202264) | Peat permafrost microbial communities from Stordalen Mire near Abisko, Sweden - Palsa_T0_3 | ecosystem: Environmental > Terrestrial > Soil > Palsa > Peat permafrost | place: Sweden: Abisko... | reverse complement strand
CCTTTTTCGCTGAGGATTTTGGCGGCCATGCCGCCGGAGTGGCCGGAGCCGACAATGAGTACGTCGTAAGTTTTGAGCGCCATGATTAGTCCCCTACCACCGGGTCGATCGGCTTCCAGTAATAGCCGGATGCTTGTGCTCCTCTATTGAAGCGCCTTCCTGATTTTGCGGCCGCCTCAGCCCACTCGCGCGAATTTGCGGTGGCCTTGCGTAGATCCTCGTGCGCTTCCGCGACGAAGTCTTTCAGAGGGTCGGCGGGCCAGTCTTCGGTCCAGGGCCTTACTACCATCAGGGGCTTGAGGATCTCGCCGGCTTGTGCCGCACTAAGCTGCGCGAAACTTTGGCTGAACTTCTGTTTTGCCTGCGCGTTGAGTTGGTCCAGACCGTTCCTGTATAGATCCTGGCGCTTAGCAGGAGAGACGCTGAGGAGGAAATCGAGGAAGAGCGGCGCTTGCGCTTCGAGCGCTCCTGGATTGCCTTTCATGGGCGGCATGAACACGCTGCCCAGCTTTTCAAGCGTCTCGAACTGATCTTTTGAAAAGAAGCGCTGCGATGTCTCCGCGGTCAGATCTGGTCCGGTGACTTTCAGCATCGGTACGTTTTGCACGACGCGGGGACCGCGTTGTTGGGGCGCCGCCCCGGGTGGTGTTGGAGTTTGTGCAGCAGGGGGCTGCTGTGCGGAAAGTACGGCTTGCGCGGCTGGGGCCAGCAGCAGGCCTCGAACGAATCCTCTACGTTTCATTGGGGTGACCTCGGGGACATAGCTTGTTAGAAGGATTATTTCACAATATGCTGGCCGCACGGCGCGCCCACTGCAGGCATTCGGCGCCGGAGCCCACCATCACGATGGCCGCTTCGAAACCATCGCGTTCGAAAGCTGCGACCTGTTCGGAATCCACGCTCGTTGAGCCGGCGCGGAAGCCCGTACCAGTCCGTTGTCTCACATAGACCGAGAACTGTCGCGATCCATCGGTGTAGACAAGATGCAGCACCGGTTTGCCCGCCATGGCGCATGTCTTGGCATGTTCGAGGCGGAACCCTGTCGGCGCAAATCCCTTCACCATGGGAGCGGTTACTCCGTAACGTGCGATCAATGTTTCGATTTCCGCGGGTTCGGACCGCCAGCGCCGCGGCTGTTGGTCGACAACCTCTCTACGGTGATCCCGCGCCAACTCCGCATAGATGTCAGTTCCGCGCGTGTGTTGAAAAATGCCGATACTCACGGCTGCGAGCACGACAGCAGCTGCCGCGCCCATGAAGATCCATAGCCTCGCGCGTTCCGCGGCTATACGCTTCCGAACGGCTTGTTGCAGGGCGGAAGCGTCGGGCAACCCGTCCGAATATGCGGCGCATAGCCGCGCGTCGATGTCATCGTCTCTTAAATCCATCACAATCCCTTTGCGCTGTGAGCGCTGGTTAGTACGTCTCTCAGAGCCTGCCTGCCACGGCTCAGCCGCGACGTTACCGTGCCGAGCGGGAGCGCGAGTATTTCCGCCACCTCACGGCAAGTGAAGCCTTCCACAATCGCGAGTAGCAGAACCGTGCGCTGCTCGCTGGACAGCCCTGCGAGGGCTTGTTGCAGTTCGAGCCGCTCCATAACGGATGAAGAAGCGGCTGCGCCGCGAGCATGTTCCGCAAGCGGCACGGTTTCGGGCGAGGTTCGAGCTTTGCGTCCCTTTCCATAGGACGCATTGATCAGGATGCGATACAACCAGGCCTTCGCGTTGCTATCAATGGCCAGTTGACGGAAGCCGCGCCAGGCAAGCAGCAGAGTCTCTTGCACAAGATCCTCCGCTGCCTGCCCTCCGCCTTGCAAACGGCGCGCGAACCTGAGCAAGCCCGCCGCATGCGGCATTACGATCCGTTCGAACTCGGCCTGCGATTGAAACACTCGCCGCTATTCACCCTTCGATTGCAACTGCGCCAAAGCCGCGAGCACTTCTTCGCTATGCGGATTCGGCTTGACGCCAGTATAGACCTTGCGTATGACGCCCTTCGGATCGATGATGAACGTGTTGCGTGCGGCCACCATCCCATTCCCCGCGAGCGAACCGTAGTCGGAGATCGTCTTTTTTTCGGGATCGGCAAGCAGTTTGAAGGTCAGGCTCTCCTTGGTGCAGAACTGCTGGTGGGAATCGGTGGTGTCGGCGCTGACGCCGAGGATGGCGGCTTTCTTGGCTTCATACTGAGCCAGATCGCGCTGGAAGTTGTGAGCTTCGATGGTGCAGCCGGCGGTCATATCCTTCGGATAGAAGTAGAGCACAACCCACTGGCCTTTGAAATCCTTGAGGTCGACGGTTTTGCCTTCCTGGGACATGAGTTTGAATTCAGGCGCCTTTGCGCCTTCGGCGGGTACATCGGCGGCGCGCATCGACGGAGCCGTTACGGAGAGACACAGCGCAAGCGCTGCGAGGGCGGAGAAGTAAGTCAGTTTCATATTTGTAGAAATGCGTGGAAGCGGCGAATGCATCCATTACCCAAAAATAAATTTGTGGCGCTCGGGAGAATTGGGCGGCCCGGAACGCAGGTACTGAGCGGGCCACGGCATGGTCTGTCCCAGTACCTTCGCCGCGCGCATCGGCCAATAGGGGTCACGAAGCATTTCGCGGGCGAGGAAGACGAGGTCGGCATCGCCGTTTCGTATGATCTGATCCGCTTGTTCGGGGGCGGTGATCATGCCGACGGCTCCGGTCAACACTCCGGTTTCGCGGCGAATGCGTGAGGCGAAGGGCGTCTGATAGCCTGCGCCGACAGGGATCTTCGCTTGGGAGGCGTTGCCGCCGGAGGAGCAATCCACGAGGTCGATTCCGATTGCTTTGAACTGGGCGCTCACGGCCACTGCTTCTGCGATGTCGAAGCCGCCGTCTACCCACTCGGAGCAGGAAAGGCGCGCGAAGAGCGGGTAGTCCTCAGGCCACACCTTGCGGATCGCGGCAGCGGTTTCGAGAAGGAATCGCGCGCGATTTTCGAGCGAGCCGCCGTATTCGTCCGTGCGCTTGTTGCTGAGTGGCGAGAGGAATTCATGCATTAGGTAGCCGTGCGCGGCGTGGATTTCAACTACGCGGAAGCCTGCTTTGAGCGCGCGCTCTGCGCCCCTGACAAAGCCTTGCGTGACGCCGCGAATTTCGTCAACCGTGAGCTCGGTGGGAAGCGGATATTCACCTGAGAAGGGAATCGCGCTGGGGGCGACGGGGATCCAGCCGCCTTCCATTTCGGGTATTTTGCCCTGCCCGCTCCAAGGACGGACGGTGCTCGCCTTGCGGCCCGCGTGGGCCAACTGAATCCCCGCCACGCCGCCCTGGCTTTCGATGAAATGCGCGATCCGCGAGAGCTCAGCGATGTGTTCATCCTTCCAGATGCCCAGGTCTTGCGGCGTGATGCGGCCCTCGGCTGTGACGGCGGCGGCTTCGGTGAATACGAGGCCCGCTCCACCTACGGCGCGGCTGGCGAGGTGGACGAAGTGCCAGTCGTCGGCAAAACCGTCGTCACTGCTGTATTGGCACATGGGCGAAACTACGACGCGGTTCGATAGTTTAATCGTTCGGATCGTTAGTTCACTAAATAACGTTGTCATCAATCAATAGAATGCCTGACTCTGAGCGACACTGGAGATCATGCTTGTCAACATGCTCCTCCTCACTTTTCTGGCTCAATCGGGTAGTTGGAATCTACATCTCATCAATCACCAGATTGGAGAGGAACGTTACGAGATCACGAAATCCGCGAGCGGCATTGTGGTGACTTCGGCATTCGAATACTCGGACCGCGGGAATAAGCGCCCGGTGGCGCTGACGATGAACCTTAGCGCCGATTACACGCCGCAGAGTTTCGAACTCAAGGGAACCAGTACGCGTTCGATGACGATCAAGAGCGGCGTGGCTGAATTCCACGACAGGGATGCGGTGCGGTCCCTGCCGCTTCCGGGTACTACGTTCGTGGGCATCGGCACAACGCCAGTGGCTCAGCAGATGTTAATGATGCGTTACTGGGCTGCGCACGGGCACCCGCTGAAACTCGCCATTCTGCCGGATCGCCCTGCGCGCACGGCTGTCATCCGCCTCTCTACGAGTGACGAGATCACAGTTGCGGGGAAGGCTGTGAAGCTGGATCGCTATACGGTCAATGGCCTGGCGTTTGGCAGTGAAGTTCTCTGGCTCGACGCCAAAGGCGACCTCGCCGCCTTAATGACCTTTGCGAGCGGTTTGCCCCTTGAGGCGGTTCAGCCCGCTTATGAGCCAGCCTTCGATCAGCTATTCCGGCTCGGCGTGGATCAACAGATGCGCACCCTGGAAAGTCTGAATCGCGCAGTGCCGCCGCTGAGAACTGGAAGCTACGCAATCAGGGGCGCCACCCTGGTGAAAGCGACGAAGGATTCGCCCATCTTGGATTCCGTGGTGATTGTCCGGGATGGCCGGATCGCCGCGGCTGGCTCGCGTCTAAACGTTGCAATCCCGCGTGGCATGCCGGTTGTGGATGCCACGGGACAGACTCTGTTGCCCGGATTGTGGGAGATGCACACGCATTACTCCGGCGTGGAGTTCGGCCCGGCGACGCTTGCCGCGGGAATTACGACCGCACGCGATTGTGGCGGGGAATTCGATTTTCTGGTCGCTGCGCGCGATGCCATTGCGAAACGGGGCGGGCTGGGTCCAAGACTGCTGTTGGCTGGACTTGTGGACGGCGGTGGATTGGACGCGTTCGGCGCGATTAACGCAGCTACTCCCGAGGAGGCGCGCGCTGTTGTTGCCAAGTACCACGCGGCCGGATTCCAGCAGATCAAGCTTTACACGCTGTTGAAGCCGGACGTGATCCGCGTATTAGCGGAAGAAGCCCATCGCGCCGGCATGACGGTGACGGGGCATGTTCCCGCTGCGGTCGATACCGCGCAAGGCATCGACCTTGGAATGGATCAGATCAACCATCTGAACTATGTTTCCCGCATGCCAAAGACGCAGGCCACCATCGACGTTCTGTTGCAGCATCACACGGTGGTAGATCCGACTGTCTCCTGGAGCGAGATGGGCGGGCATTCGAAGGAGATTGAAGCATCGACGTTCGAGCCGGGGCTTCTCAAGGCGCCCGAGTACCTTGCGTTCAAGTTTGGCAACATGGGCGGCAATCGTCCTTCGCGGATGAAAGAGAATCTGGCGCTGATTCTTTCGCTGCAGAAGGCGGGTGTACCGATTGTCGCGGGCAGCGATACCGGGCTGATTGGATACGGGCTGATTCGCGAAGTGGAGCTTTATGCGGAAGCCGGAATGACGCCGCTTGAGGCGATTCAATCCGCGACGATCGTGCCTGCGCGCGCGATGAAGCTGGACGGCGTGAGCGGTACGGTGGAGGTTGGCAAGCGGGCCGATTTGATCCTGGTGAACGGAAACCCATTGGACCGGATCAGCGACCTGCGGAACGTATCGAAGGTTATTACCAATGGGCGGATGTTCGATGCGGGCCGTTTGTGGCAGAGCGTCGGATTTCTGCCGTAACGAGCCTTTTAAAATTCCTAGCGACATTTTTCATGTAATCGTTTACAATTACCGCGGAGAGGTCAATAAAACGAATTCTCTCAACAGTGCTTTACCTTTTGTACGGCTCGGGGCAGAACGAAAACGACTGGTCGGAAGTGGGCCGCGCCTACTTCATCCTCGATAACCTGATCGCCGAGCGCAGGGCAAAGCCAATGTTGATCGTGATGCCGTTTGGCCACCCCCAGGCGTCCCATCTTTCGGGCGCGGCGACTCCTGCCGGCGTGAAACCGAGCGCGTTCGCTGACGACCTGTTGGACCAGATCATCCCGATGGTCGAAAAGACGTTCGCGTTTCCGTGAGGCCGGATGACCGCGTTCTTGCGGGTCTGTCGATGGGCGGCGGAACAAGAAGATGAAAGTAATCTGGATCTGCGCGGGCGACAAAGACTTCGCCCTGGCAGGCGCGCAAGGACTCGATAAACTACTCAGCGAGCACAATATCCATCACTCCTTCAGCACCACTGCCGGCGCGCACGAGTGGAAGGTCTGGCGGTACTCCCTGAATGAGTTTATGCCGCTGTTATTCAACTGATGTCACGTTTTGCGTCCGCACGCGACGTATTGGCATACGGAATCGGACTCGATGAAAAAATTGATATTGATGTCACTGTTACTTACTGTGGCAAGCCCGCTACAGGGAGCGGCGCTGAACAGCCTTTATTTCGGGCTGGACAACATGCGCGGTTTCGCACCGGTTTACTGGTGGTTCCTCGCGGATGGCAGAATATTGCGAGGCTTGCCCACCACGGGACTGGCGCCGGAAGATTTCGAGAATGCCTGCAAAGGCGGCTCGCCCAATTGCGGAACGTACTCTTTGTCGGGCGATAAACTAACCATTAAGTATCGGAATGGCCAGCCTGAGAATTGGACCTTCAAGACGCTGAACGGCGGAATCCAGATGAACTACATCATCCTCACGCCTGTGCAGAAGTATCCGGCAGGAACGCATCTGAACGGCAACTGGAACCGCCCTTTCACTGCAAGGGTGGGGTCAGCCACCATCACTTCTCCCACTTTCCTGAGTTTCAAATCCGATGGAACATTTTCGGAAAAGAACATCACGGGCTTGGAGACCAGGTCGACAGTTCCTGGCGCCAGCGTGAACACCTCATCGTCTGGGCAATCCGCCGGAACGTACACCATTAAGGACAATGTGCTCATGCTGGTCCGCACCGGGAAGAGCGAACGGCACATGATCTTTCCTTTAGCCGGGGACAATCTCAACATCGACGGCAGCGTCTACAGCAAGGCGAAATAGTTAATGCCGCGCTACGGCATCGATGGCGGCCTGGTTGCTTGTGATCACCGGAATTCCCAGTATCTGTTGCAGCGGCGCGATCGCCTCGATCGCGTGCCAGTTGGTACAGGAGAGGAAAATGCAATCCGGAAGGCATCCATCCAGTTGCGATTCCACAAAGCTCACTATGTTTGAGGTTGGGACCGCGCCGATTTCGATATTCGCGCGAATGCCCATACCTACGGTTCTCACGGGCGGAAAGCCCGCTTCTGCGATAGACGCGCCGATGCTATTCGTAAGGTCTTGGACGTACGGCGTAAATACTGCCAGCCGGCGGGGCGCGATGGTTCGGATGCTAGTGAGCACCGCGCTCAACACCGTAACGGCGAGGGCTCCGGTTCCCTGTTCGATCATGTGGGCAATCGCGGCGTCGTGAGCCATACTTCCCAGTGCGCCGGCCGAAGTGCAACCGAAGACCACCAGATCCGGCGCTGTGGTGCGGATTAGATTGATTGCTCGGGGAAGATCGTCATCGAGCATTTGCTGTTCGGCGTCGCGAGTGACATCTTCCAACAGAATTCGTGCCGTGCTGATGATACACGTGTTTCCCAGATGCCGGTGAAAATCGGGCTCCATCACGGTATTGGAAGAAGGCACGATGAGGCCAACACGCATGGGTTATCGCTAGGAACCCGTAACCGAAGCCACGATTTTTGCGATCATGCCGTCGACAGACGCTTTAGCAGTATCGTGCCAGTGCCACACGAGCACGATGTCATGGTCAGGATCGATCCAGATGATGTTTCCGCCATTGCCAACGGCGGCGAAGCTCGATGCCGGTCCGCTTGGCCACTCTTTCTGCTTCGTGTTGAGCCACCACAGGTAGCCGTAGTCGGGGCCGTGCGCCGAGGGCGTGGTCGCTTCCTGGATCCATTCCTTGGAGACGAGCTGCGTTCCGTCCCACATGCCCTTGTTGAGGATCAGCAAGCCGAAGCGCGCGAGATCCTGCGAGTTGATCCACAGGCCGCCGCCCCAACGCGTGCCGCCGCTAACTGACTCAACTTTCTTCCCGTTGATCTCTACCGTGGATTTCTCTCCGTAACCGTGCCAGGTCCAATCGTGAGAGGCGCCGATCTTATCCATGATGTTCTCCTTGAGCACGTCCGGCAGGCTCTTGCCGAAGACGCGCGCCAGAGAAAGCGCTAGCCGGTTGATGCGCACATCGTTGTACTCGTAGAAAGTGCCGGGTTCCTGGATCTCGCGCGGTTTCCGCATTCCGCGACCAAACTCTTCCACGCCGAGAAAGTTCGCATTCTTGCCCCATAGCTCACCTTCCCACTCGCTCTCCTGTTGCAGGTGATTCTTCCAGGTGATCTTGGCATTGTGCGGAGAGTCGTAGCCTCCGTCGTGGATATACGCGGCCACCTTGTCGTCCACGCTATGGATCAGGCCGTTGGCGACGGCGATCGATGCCGTGGTTGAGATGAAGCTTTTCGCAACGCTATAGACGGGGTCGTTTGTCTTGGTATCGCCAAACTCCGCAACGATGTAGCCATGGCGCAGAATGATGCCGTTGGTTGCGGCGCGTTTCTCCGGTAGCGGACCAAGCACCTTGCCAAAGGTGCGCACCTGGTCCCTTTCGAAGTCCCACTTGGCGCCATGCGACTCGGCCCACGCAACGGCTTCGAGCAGCTTAATGGTGTCCATGCCCACTTCTTCGGGCGACTTGTGCTGCCAAGTGCCCGCGGCGGGGAAATAGGTTGCGCTCTTTTTCTTCGGAGTCTGGCCGGTAAGCGCCGGGAGCAGAGTAGCCGCCAGCAGGGACAGGGTCAGGAATGAACTACGGTTGAACCGGTGAACTGTCATGGACACGTACCTTAGGAGAGAGTGTCCCACATGCCGGGCGTTTATTGCGGTTTCAATCGAATTCGCATGTTATCGGTGCTTTTCGAACGCGTCGCGATACGCAGGTAGAGATCTCCGGACAGAAGCTTCTCGCGATCCAAATTTGAGAGCTTATCGGTTCCGGCAAGGCTCTTGAACGCATGGTTCGACAGCAGCGAAATCGCCGGCCCGTTGTCATCTTTTTCCGTGCGATGCAACGTGGCCGCGAGAATCTCACCTTCCGGAAAGCCGGTGGCTGTGATGGCGTAAGCGAGTTCGCTGGTGGCCGGATCGAAGGTGAATTTCGCCGATAGCGTTCTGCCCGCTGCCGTAGGCTGCGCGGTTGATTGCCATGTGAGCAGAGGCACATTGAGACGCCCACCAAGAGCCGGTGTTCTTGCGGGAGCACGGCGATGATGCGTCGCCTGCTCGTATGCATAAGCCAGGGACACCAGCTTCGCATCGTCGAATGCGCGGCCCAGTAGTTCAACGCCGACAGGAAGACCGTCCGCGGTAAAGCCGCCAGGCATGCTGATAGCCGGAAAGCCGGTGGAGGCGCTGAGTTGGCAGGTCGAACCGGCCTGCGCGTCGTTGATCCGCGCGGCCTTTCGTCTGATGGTTGGATAAGCGAGCGCGTCCAGCTTCTGTTCGTCCATGAGTTTCACGATCATCTCCGCAAGAGCGGTTCGCTTCGCGAGTGCGCGCCGGTATTCGACGGAATCGCGGCCCTTTGTGACCAGGCGCCGCTTAAAGGTTGCTTCGAGCGAAGAGTGAATTAAGCCACGGTCCATCATCTCCTGCAAAGAATGAACCGGCGGGTTTCCATTTTGCGCGAGATAGTTCGAGAGATCCTCCTTGAATTCGAAGTCGATGACGGATGATCCCTCGAGCGCGGCGGTTAGCTCCGGCATCGGAACCGCAACGGTGACCGCGCCTTGCTTGGTCATCTCACCGATGGCCGCGCGCACCGTGCGGATCACCTCTTGATCGTCGGAAGCATCGCCGAACAGTGGCTCAAGGATGCCGATGCGTGCGCCTCTCAGCGAACCGGTCTGCACCGTATCTATGAAGTTGGGACGCGACTGGCCGGGCTGTAAGTGTGTAGCCGCGTCCGCAGGATCTTCGCCGATCGTGGCGTCAAGCATCACCGCGAGATCCAGCACGGAGCGCGCCAGCGGCCCTCCTACATCCTGCGTGGTGGAGAGCGGAACAATCCCCGCAATGCTGGAGAGACCCTTCGTAGGCCGAAGCCCAACCAGATTGTTGTGCGACGACGGAATTCGAATGGACCCGCAAGTGCCCGAGCCCATACCCGCGGCGGCGAAACTGGCGGCGATCGCAGCGCCGGTGCCACCGCTGGAACCGCCCGGGTTACGCGACGGATCGTAAGGATTCAGCGTCTGCCCGCCCGCTGAACTGATACTCGTGATGCCGGACGCAAGCTCGTGAAGGTTGGATTTGCCGATGATCACCGCGTCCGCTTCATGCAGTTTTCGCACCTGGAACGCGTCATTCGATGGCACAAAGCCAAGTAAGCCATGGAGCCGGCGGTAGTCGGCAGATCCGCCGTGCTGTAGTTATCTTTGAGGATCACCGGAATGCCGTGCAGCGGACCTCGCGGCCCTTTCGCGGCGCGCTCGCGATCCAGCGCCTCGGCTTCACTCAGCGCCCGGGGGTTCACCGTGATCAGAGCATTCAGGCGGGGGCCCTTCCGCTCAAACGCTTCGATCCGATTGAGATACGCCTGAACCAGCGCCTTCGAGGTAGTGCGGCCCTCGCTCATTGCCTTCTGCTCATCGGCGATCGACGCCTCGGCCACTTCGAACGTTTGCGCATGCGGGAAGAACAGCGCGAAAAAAAGAAAGCAGCCGGCGGTTTTCATCTTGAGATCCTAGCATTCCGGCTTTAGAATAGTTCCGGCTGAGGTATTGGTCACGATGCACGCTGCAAAGCCGTTGATTGTCCTTTTGATGATTTGCGCTCTCGGTATGAAGCCTTCTCTGCCAACCAGCGCGGCTGGGGGCGATTGTGTGTACCAATGCGAAGGTTCGATTTGCGCTGATTTCGGCAATCACACTCAAACCTGCCAGGAGATTCGAGCCAAGTGCGAGGCGCGATGTTCGGGCAAACGGTGGTATGGCGCCATTGCGTATAGCGTGCCCGATCAGCAATCCGGTTGGTCCTACGACTACAACGACCTGAACGCCGCCAAGAAGCAGGCGATGGATCGATGTATCGCGGCGAAGGGCAAGGCTTGTGAGGTGTGGGTTCACTTCGAGAACGAATGCGGCGCGGTCGCGGCGGACGGAAAGATCGTTAGTTGGGGGACGGCTTTCCTAAGGCCGGATGCTGAGAGGGAGGCGTTGGGTGGATGCCGGAAACAGGGCGGCAGGAATTGCACAATCCAGGCTTGGGTCTGCTCGAAGATGTAGGCTCATGGAGCCTGATTAAGCGGATAGTTAGTCAGGACAAACTTTCCGCCGCTAGCCGCCACCAGAGTAATATGCGACTTGCCGAGTAACTCTTCAAACCGGGGAAGCGCAGCGTTCTTCGACACAACGTAGTATCTCTGTGGGCCGGCCCATAACCGCGCTAATTGCGGGTCGTCGATAAACACAGGGGGCGCGTCCGGTGCTGCAGCGCCGTAGACTAAGTTATTGAATTTCGCGTTGAGTAACAGCACATCTTCCGTAACATAAAACATCACTGAAGAATAAGTGTAGTAATGATGGTCGATGACGATCTTACCCTGCGGTCCGCGCCGGATTGCTTCAGCGAGAGGTCTTGAGGATAGGTAGGGATCGAAAGCAACCATCGCTATCCGAGCTGCCTGAAAGAACATGACCATCATCAACGCAGCGGCCAGGAATGTCTGCAAACGGACCTTGCGAAACGCTCCCACTGCGCCGATCAGGAATGCCGCTCCGGCCAGGCCAAGCGGAAGCCTCAGATAGGCGAATGACGAAATCGTGAGGTCCTCCATGTGCCCGAGAGAAAGTTTGTACGCACCCGGGTTGGTACTGAGCGCGCTTGAGATATCGCCGGGATTCGGAAGATTCCACGCCATGGCCAGAATCGCGAAACAGGCGACCCCCGCCAATCCAGCCAGCATGCCCAACACACGTGAACCGCCCGTGATCCAGCGGTTGTCCTCCTGCGCCATCGCGGACCCGAGTAACAACGCCAAGGCCGGATAACACGGCATCGAGTAATACTCTTGCGTTGTCGAAAACAGGAAGAAGATCAGCACGAAGGCGGTCCACGCCGCGGCGAGAAAGCGGACCTGCCCCGCGCGGTCCTTAGGCCGATAAGAGAGCTTGCCCACTGCGGGAAGATAAACACTCCAGGGAAAAAGCCAGAGTAAGTGGAACAAAACGAATAAGTGCCGCGGGACCGTGTCATAATCGCGCGGCGTGCGCAAGTTTAGAAAGCGTAGTAACTGCTCGTTGATGAAGAAGAACCACAGAAAGCCGTGATACTGGCCGGGCACGCTCACCATCGTGAAATCGAAGTACGGCGGATTACGCAACGTTGCCAGAACGTGCCACGGCGCTGCGATCGCGAGGCCAATGAGCGCTCCGCTTATGGGGCGCAATCGCTGCCATGTGCGCTTTACGAAGAATTGGCGTGTGAGTAGGAGATAGATGACGCCACTTGCCACCGGAAACAGTGCGCCTACCAGGCTCTTCAACAGCAGTCCAACGCCGAGACAAGCGGCGAGTAGGAAAGCCCACAATCGCGGGCGCCCCTCTTCTTCGTCGAGCGCGCGCAGGAATGACCACATTGCCAGCGCGATCGTGAATACCAGCATCACGTCCGGAATCAGGATGCGCGTGAACAGGAACAGCCCGATGCAAGTCGCCATCACGAGACCGGCGTAGAATCCCGCGCGCTTCCCGAAGGCCCAAACGCCGAACGCCGCGGTAAGCCAGCAGAGAGCCATAGCGGAAAGAGCAACAGGAATTCGGGCGGCCCAGTCGTGAATGCCGAATACCTTGTAAGACGCCGCGATGGTCCAGTAAATGAGCGGCGCCTTTTCGAGATACTTCACGCCGTCGAGGCGCGCCGTCACCCAATCGCCCGTATTCAACATCGCGCGCGAAATGTTAGCCTGTACGGCGTCCACATCGTCCATCAGCGAAGGCGGAGAAATAATGCATCCCAGGTAGACTGCGCCGGCGACGAGAAGAATCGTTAGATAGAGGTTACGGAGGCTCCAGCCATCTGGCCCTGATCGGCCATTGCGGCCGGAATCTGTATTCGCCACTTTCTCATCCAGAGAAATAGGATCGTCAATCCCCATAAGTGATAACCAAGATTTGCACGTCTCTCCAGATGCTGGCGAACACAGCCTTCCAGAACCGATTGTTGAAATAAGCCACCATATTCCGCGGCCGCTGTCGAAACCATATCCCGCAGCAGCGGTTGCAGCGGACCGCGAAGCCATTCGTGCGCCGGAATATCGAAACCCATCTTCTTGCGCTTCAAAATAGAGCTAGGCAGCTTGTTGCGCATCAGGTCTTTCAGTACGATCTTCTGCCGGCCGCCCTTGATCTTTAAGTGCGCGGGCAGGGAAGCAGCGAACTCGACGATGCGGTGATCGAGAAACGGCGGACGCACTTCAACCGAATGCGCCATGCTCATCCGGTCCACCTTGCTGAGGATGTCATCGGGAAGAAAGTACTTCTGATCGAAATGCAGGTAGCTGGCGAGGCCGCTTCCATTGCGCGCCAACTCCCGCATCAAGTCCTCGAACGCCCCGTTTGGCGCTCCATCCAGCAGTTCACGCTTTGCCTCACTTGAAAAAGTCCCATTCCAATAAACGTGAGCATTCGCCGCCGGCATCAGACTTCCGTCGAGAAACCGCTTGGCCTTGTATTCCCAGCTAATCTTTTCGTCGGATACGGGCCACAGGCCTATCGCGGCTCGACCCATACGCAGAAGACCGGCCGGTATCTGACGCATCCGCCGTGCCAATCCGTCGGCGCGGTAAGTGAGGTACCCACCGAAGAGTTCGTCCGCGCCTTCCCCGCTCAATGCCACGGTAGCGGACTTGCGCGTCAAACGCGACAGGAACCAAACGGGCAGGGCTCCCGCATCGGCATTAGGCTCGTCGGCGAAGTGCGCGAACTCTTCGATCGCGCCGATGAGATCCTCTTCGGGATTGAGGTCGAGTTCCTGATGATCGGTGCCGTAATGGTCAGCCACCTGCCGGATGTAACCGGACTCATCGAAACTCTGTCCGCGAAACGAGACAGAAAAGGTCTTGAGCCCGGGCCGCTCCTGCGCCGCATAATGGACGATAGCTGAGGAATCCACCCCCCCGCTGAGCCACACGCCGAGATCCACGTCGGAACCCAGATGCTCACTTACAGACGCTGC
>Ga0302326_10019434_pt1 | contig 14030 bp, 10 predicted proteins | sample Palsa_T0_3_FD_202264 | JGI IMG/M metagenome (GOLD analysis project Ga0302326, IMG submission 202264) | Peat permafrost microbial communities from Stordalen Mire near Abisko, Sweden - Palsa_T0_3 | ecosystem: Environmental > Terrestrial > Soil > Palsa > Peat permafrost | place: Sweden: Abisko... | reverse complement strand
GCCAGCCACGCCGGCAAGCACGGGTTTACCGAGCGCCGCATACTCGAACAGCTTCGACGGAAGCACGTGCTCGAACGCCGGCAGGTCCCCGAGATGCAGGAAAAGAACATCGGCGGCGTAGTAGGCAGCGAGCAGCTCGCTGCGCCCCACGGGCGGGCGCAGCTCTACATTGAGGACCCCGGCGGCGGTGAGCGCCGCTTCGAGCTGCGCCCGTCGTCCGCCATCGCCGATCAGCACGAAGCGCGCCCGCGCACCCAGGGCGCGTGCCAGACCCGGCAGTATCTTGTGCAGCGCCTGGCCGTCGCCGATGTTGCCCGCGTAGAGGATCGTGAGGCGCGCGTTTGGATCCCGGGCGCGCGGTGGTGGGGGCTCAAGGAACTCCGGGTCGATCCCGTTGGTGAACCAGGACAGGCACGCCTTTGGATAGCGGGTACGGAAATAGCTCTCGAAGCCCTTGGATACCAGGTTGATGCAGTCGGCACGCCGCATCGTCCAGGCCTCAACCTGCGCGAGCGCGCGACTCAGCGGCCAGCCGGCCGCTCTTGGCAAGACATCCTCGATCGTGTCCACGAAGATGTCGCGGATGTCGAGGTACAGGCGCGCGCGCTGGCGCCGGGCAATCCACGCACCGAGGGTGGCCGTCATGAGGCGCGAGGAAGTCGCAAACACCAGCTCGTAGCGCTTGGCGGCGGTGATCGCGAGCGCTTGGCGCGCGAAATGCAGGAAGGCGCGCGACTGTCCGGCGATGTCGCTGCGGTGCGGCGGCAGCTGCACGCGGCGGATCTCAAGGCCCGGATGGGTCTCAAGCTGCGCGGCCTCCTGCGTGAAGGTGCGGTAGCGGTTCGGGAGCGTGCTGAGCACGTCGATCTGCGTTCCCGGCGGGGCGCGCTCGCGCAGGGCGGCAACGAAGGGCGTGGTGCGGAAGGAACCCGCGCACAGGTCCGGCTGGTAGTAGAAACTCAACACCAGGATTCTCAACGCCCGTGCGCCCATTCCAGACGGGTGATGAGCTGCGGCCCTGCGAAGTCCGCGACGATGCAGTGATTGGCGAGTGTGACGCCAAAGCCCGGATGCCAGGTGCCGCGACGCACCTCAACCGCGGCTGCGCCCTCGAAGCTCATGCGCAGCGGAACCGGCGAGCGCGGCACGCTTAAGTGCAGCTCCCCTTCCCTTCCCGCCCTGACAGCCACCTGCGGGTGCAGGTGAAAGAACGCCCGCGCCGAGCGGAATGGCCCCGAAATCCGATCCTCAATGCACAACGAGCGTTCATCGAGTAACCAGCGGCGCTGGTGGACGTTGCGCCCGGGCAGGCGACGGTAGCCGTCATGCGCGGCCTGGACGCTGAGCGGGGGTGGCGTGGCGCTCGATGAGCGCTCGTGCACGCGGGCGCGCCGCGCGGTGCGAAAGCCGCCCCAGACTTCAGAGGAGTCCTGTCCGTCGAGCATCACAGTGTTGTGGGCCGCCGTGCCGCGCTGGCGCAGCCGCTCGCCATCGTTGCCGTACTGGGACACCCCGGAGTTCACCAGTACACGCTCACCGTAGAGACTGAGCTCGAAGCTGAGCGTATCGGCGTGCGCGTGCGCCGGCAGGTAGTCAGGACCGACAGCCGCGCAGTCGCACAAGAGCAGCGCGGGACCTGCGTGTACGCGCACGTAGCCGCTCGCATCAAGCACGGTGAGCTCTTCGGGGTGGCGCGGGGCGGAGGCAAGTCCGAGCCGTCCGGCATAGGCGGCCGTCTGCGCAGCCCGGGCGGCGACTGCGAAGGTCGCATCGTTGAAGAACGCGATCTCCCCGTCCGGATGTGTCATCGCATCGAGCCAGGTCTGCATCTGTGTGCACGCTGCCGGCCATGCGGCGGGCACCGCCGCATCGTAGGCCCGGCTCACGTTCACGAGGTCGAGCAGATCGCCAAGCACCAGGGCGTGGTACATGGGGCTCAACTCGAAATGGCCCCCGTCGGACAGGAGCTGCTCGCGCAGCTCCTGCGTCAGGATCTTCAGGCCGACGTCGTACCAGGTGCGCGCCTCCGCACCTGCGAAATAAAGACCGGCGTGCACGAGAGCCGTGGCGTTGGCGAGCAGGTGATTGCCGAGGATGTGGCGCTCGATGCGTGCGCGCAGCCAGCGTGCCTGCACGGCGAGGCTCTCGCGGCAAGTCCCCGGCAGCTCATTACCGCGCAGCGTCCACTTGATCCAGTTCACCATGCGGCGCGAGAGCGGATAAGCCTGCCACGCATCGCCGACTCCCGGAGGATTCTCGCGCACCCAGCGCTCGAGCCATGCGCTGTGCCAGCTGTGGCGGGCGGCCGAATCCTGGGCGTTCAGATCATCGAAGTAATGCAGGTGGTAGATCCACAGCTGGCTCACACCCGGGGGATGCCAGTCGGCGGGCGTGGCGCAGCGGCGCTCGAGGTTCAGGAGTCGCACGGTATCGGGTGCGAGGAGCGTCGGGCCAGGAGCGAGGGGCTCGGCGTAGGGTGCGCGCTGGGGCCGCAGCGCGGGCGCGGGGCGCAAGTCCGGCCGCGGCCGGCGCGCCCGATACCACAGGCGTCCGAACACCTGCACGGGCCGCAGGTGGCGCAGCGTGTGGACGTAGCGCGCAGCGCTCGTCAAGCGCGCACGGCCCCCGCGAGCGCCACCGTGCAGCGCGCCACCTCGAAGAGCTCCTCGATGGGAATGGGTGGTGCGGAGCCCCCGGATGCAACTGCATCGAGGAAGGCGCGTGCACAGGCGCGCTGCCCCTTGTCCTGATGCCACAGATTGAGGGAGTTGAATCGTGGCCATCCGTAGCCGCGCAAGCGACGGAAGTTATCCAGCTGCAGGATGCGCCCCCCGCAGAAGACCTCGAGTCGCTCCTTGGGGAAAGCGGCCGCACCGTTGGCGAAATAGTTGATCGAGCCGAGGGAGCCGTCGGCGAACTTGAGTGTGATCACCGCGGTATCCGTGCCCGTCCTGCCGGTGGCTCCGAGGGTTCTGATGTCGGCATCGACGATCCGATGGCCGGTGAGAAAACGCAGCAGGTCGATGAAGTGGCACGCCTCCCCGAGGATCCGCCCCCCGCCCACCTCGCGGTCCTGCGTCCAGTGCGAGGCTGGGATGGCGCCCGCATTCACGGTCACGAGGAAGCTCTTCGGCAGCGGCTCGTACTTCAGGAGCGCGCGGATGCGCTCGGTGTGCGGAGCGAAGCGGCGATTGAAACCGACCGTCAGGGTCTGGAGCGGACGCATCTGCGCGCGGGCCGTCCAGATGGCCTCGATCGCATCGATCTGCGCCGCATCGATCGCGAGCGGCTTCTCCACGAACACGTGCTTGCCGCACTCCAGTGCCTGCTGCACGAAACGCGCGTGACTGTTGTGCCGCGTGGCGATCACGACCGCATCGACATCCGCAGCTGCCAGCAGCTGCTCGGTATCGGTGGTCGCGCGCGCGAAGCCGAACTTCCTCTGGCAGTGCGCGGCGGTGAGCCCGTTGGCGCTCGCAACGCTCGTCAGCTGAGCGCCCGTGGCGAGGAATGCCGGGATCAGGACGCGCGCGGCGTAGTTACCCGCGCCGACGAAGGCGAGTCTCACGCGCCCGTCCGCTGCAGCAGCACCCGTCGCGGCCGCGGCGGCCTGCTCGCGCGGAAGCATCAGCGTGCGGGCCCCGCGATCCGAGGCGGACGCGGGCGCGTACTCGAGCACGATCCCCAGCTGCGACTCGCTCGGGCTCGTGAGCAGATCGTAAGCGGCCGCGGCCTGCTCGAATGCGAAGCGGTGGCTGATCAGCGGGGCGACATCGAGGGTGCGCGCGGCCATGAGCTCGAGTACGGCCTCGAAGTTGCGCTGCGCCGTCCAGCGCACGAAGCCGATCGGGTAGTCGTGCCCCTTGTCCTCGTACTGCGGATCGTAGCGTCCTGGCCCATAGGAGCAGGACACCTGCAGCGTCAGCTCCTTGCGGTAGAAATCAGTGCGATCGAGCTCCAGGCCCGCGACGCCCACCAGCACGATGCGCCCGCGCTTGCGGCACATGTGGGCGGCCTGGCGGACCGGGACAGCGCTCTGCGTCGCCGCGGCGATGATCACCCCGTCCACGCCCTCCCCGAGTGAGAGCCGCTCGGTCGCGGTGAGCGGATCCTCCTGCGGATCGAGCGGCACAATCTCGGCGCCGAAGCGGCTGGCGAGCCGGGCGCGCTCGCCATTCGGATCGATGCCGAGCACGCGGCAGCCGTTGGCGCGCAGCAGCTGCACCGTGAGCAGCCCGAGAAGCCCGAGCCCGGTGACGACGAAGGTCTCCCCGAGGGTTGGTGCGGCCAGCCGCAGCCCCTGCAGCGCGATCGCGCCCGGCACTGCGAAGGTCGCTTCCTCATCGCTGACGGCTGCGGGAATGCGCGCGCACAGGGTGTGTGGGACGGCGACCACCTCGGCATGCGGGCCGTTGGAGAGAACGCGATCGCCGGGACTAAAGCCCGCGACGCTCGCATCCGCCTCGATCACGTGCCCGACATTGCAGTACCCGAGCGGCATGGGCTCCTCGAGCTTGCTGCGGATCGCCTGCAGGGTCGGTACCACGCCATCGGTACGCGCCTTGGCGAGTACCTGGCGCACCCTGTGCGGTTGCTGGCGTGCCCTCTCCACCCAACCGGCGCGGCCGAACTCGACCAGCATGCGCTCGGTGCCGGCCGAGATCAGCGAGCGCGCCGTGTGGATGAGGAGCGCGCCGCGTGCCGCACTTGGCATGGGGACATCCGCAAGCAGGGTGCGGCCGTCGGCGAGGGACTGCAGCAGCTGGCGCACTACTTTGTCGCGGTGATCAGCATGAAGAGTCCGTGATGGCGGGCCACGCGGCGCAGCAGCCAGCGCGGCCACAGCTTGCGGGCGATGTCGATGAGCCGACCCTCATGGCGCTGTCCGGCCCCGGACTCGAGCAGGTCGCCGTGGGTCAGTTCGATCTCGATGCGCACCTGCGCGAACGATGCGAATAGCTTGCGCGCCTGCCTGCGCGAGTACGCCTTGGTGCCGGGGCTCTCCAGATAGCGCGCGTAGATGCGATCGAGGCTCGTCCAGGGCCTCAGACGTGCGAGCGCGTAGCGCAGCCACAGCATGAAGCCGACGAGGCTCAAGCGGTGGTAGATCATGATCTTCGCCACCGCGCCCGGGCGCAGCACGCGGTGGATCTCGGCGATTGCGGCAGGGGTGTCCGGGCTGTGATGGATGACGCCCCAGGAATACACCAGATCAAAGGCCGCATCGGCGAAGGGCAGCCGCTCCGCATCGCCTACGAGGAGCGCTGAGTCCAGGCCGAAGAGTGCCAGTCGGCGGCGCGCGTGCGCGATGGCACGCGCACTGAGATCGATGCCGCAGAGCCGTGCGCTGCACTCCGCGAAGCGCTGATGATCAGCCCCGAGTCCCACGCCGACCTCGAGCACCGTTGCCTCGCGCGCGCTGCCGAAGTCTGCGAACGGCTCGATGTAGGGCTCGAGCGCGTAGCGGCTGCGCGCCTGCTCGCGATAACCCTCGGCGGTGGGGCTGCGCAGGTACAGCTCCTCCCCGCACGAGGCCTGCTCCCAGTGCTCGAGTACCGCCTGCTTGGCGGACTTCACCGCGGTGGCGAGATCCTGGCTCATGGGTCCACGAAGTGACGGCACCAAAGCTCAAAGCACATCAGCGCGAAAATGGTGTAACCGGCGGAGATGCGCCCGCTGCGGTCGAGCTCGACCAGCCGCCGCACTGATCTGGGATGGAAGAAGCCGCGCCGCCGGACCGCTTCCTCGCTGAGTGTCTCATCGACTTTCGCGCGCAGCTCGTGGCGCAACCAGCGGCGCAGCGGCGCGCCGAATCCCACCTTGGAGCGGTAGATCACCTCGCGCGGCAGGAGCGGCTCCATGGCCTGCTTGAAGATCGCCTTGCCCACGCGACCGCGCTGCTTGAGCGATGCGGGTATGTGGGCGGCGAAGCGCACCAGATCGACATCGAGCAGCGGCACGCGGATCTCGACCCCGCTCGCCATCCCCGCGCGGTCGGTGTAGTTGAGGTTGTGGTCGGCGAGAAAGTGCCGCGTCTCGAGGTGCAGCATGCGCTGCAGTGTCTCGGTGTCCCTGGGCAGCGCGCGCAGGCTCTCGAGGAGTGTGTGCGCCTCATCGCAGCGTGCGACCGACTGCGCGAACTCGTCGGTGTAGAGCGAGCGGCGCAGCTTCCCGCTGCTCCACCAGAAATACGAGACCAGGCGCCGGTCGGGTTCCTCGGCCGCGTAGGCGAACATCTTCGTGAGGCGGCGCACGAGCGCACTGCCCTGCCCGAACGCTCCGCCGTCGGAGGCGGCTCCCGCCAGTGCCTGCAGCACCCACCGCGTGGGCCGCGGCAGCCAGCGCCAGTAGCGCTCAAAGGACAGCGCCCACAAGCGCCGGTAGCCGCCCAGTATGTCGTCCCCGCCCGCCCCCGACAGTAGCACCGGGATTCCCATCGAGCGTGCGTGCTCACTGATCAAGAGGGCGTTGATCGGCGCCGGGTCCGCCTGCGGCTCATCGAGGAGCACGACCATTTCCTCCAGGCGGTCGATCACGCCGGGGTCGATGTTGATCTCGTGCAGCTCGAGATCGAAGAGCTGTGCGACGCGTCGGGCGTACGGAAGGTCCGATTCGAAGCCATCCGCGCGCTTCACCCCGCTCGAAGCGCAGAAGCAGTGGATGCGCTCGCCCGGGCGCGCCCGGCGCATCATGGCCACGATCGCACTCGAGTCCAGGCCGCCGGAGAGAAAGGCGCCCACCGGCACGTCGGCGACGAGCTGGCGCGTGACGGCGGTCGCAACGCGCTCACTCAACTCCGCGGCAATCTCGGCCGCGGGGCGGGTGTCGAGCGTGCCGTCGTAGGGAATCCTGAAGTAGCTCCAGGAGCGGCGCACCCGCCCGCCGTGCACAATGAGGGCCGTGCCGGGGGCGAGCTTGCGAACACCCGCGAGCATCGTGCGCGGAGCGGGCGTCCACAGGTATGCCAGCATCTCGTGCAGCGCAAGCGGGTCGATCGTGCGTGCGAGGCTCTTCTCGCACAACAGCGCCTTGATCTCGGAGGCGAAGAGGAATCCGCGCGGGTTCTGTGCGTAGTAGAGCGGCTTCACACCGAGCGGGTCGCGCGCGATGAAGAGCGCCCCGCGCTCCACACCCTGCGGCCTGCCCGCCTCGCGTGCGTCGTGGATCGCAAAGGCGAACATCCCGTTGAGCCGTCCGAGCATCTCGAGGCCATCGCGCTCGTACAGGTGCAGCAGCACCTCCGAGTCGGTGGCGGTCTGGAAGTGATGCCCGTCGGCGGCGAGCTCGGCTCGCAGCTCGCGGTAGTTGTAGATCTCGCCGTTGAAGGTGAGGGTGAGCCCGGTGCGCATCCCCCCGCCCGGGTCGGGAGCGACGGTCATCGGCTGCTTGCCGGCCGCCGACAGGTCGATGATCGCCAGGCGCGTGTGTCCGAGCGCGGTCGGAGGCGAGCCCGCATCGCGCAGTATCACCCCGCCCCTGCCGTCGGGACCGCGGTGCGCGACGGCATCGGTCATCGACTGCAGCAGCGCCTCATCGAAGCTTCCCTGATATCCGGTGATCCCGCACATCGCTTAACTCGAGTGCGTGTCGGCGCCCTGGCGCGGGGCGGCGCGCGCGGGTCGGCTCTGCGCGAGCTGCGCGGCGGCGATGAATCGCTCGACGGCAGGCTCCACGCCGTAGCGCAGCGCCGCCACCTCGTGCGCGGCACTGCCGAGCGAGCGACGCAGCGTCGCATCGGTGAGCACCCTTGCGAGCGCATCGCGCAGCGCCACGGGATCGCGCGGCGGCACCAGCAGTGCGCTCGTGCCATCCTCGACCGCATCGCGAACGTTGCCGACGGGGGTGATGACCACGGCGAGCGCTGCGGCCATCGCCTCGATCAGCGAGACCGGCAGTCCCTCGGACCAGGAGGGCAGTACGAATATGTCCGCGTTCTGGTAGTGCTCGCGCAGGTCCGGCTGCTGCACCCATCCGCAGAAATGCACGACGTCCGTGAGGTGGTGCGCGGCGACGAACTCGCGGGCTGCCTGGGACATGTTGCCCTCGCCCGCCAGATACAGCGTGAAGCGATGCTGCTGGGCGAGGGAGGCACAGGCCTCGAGAAGCTCCGCGATGCCCTTCTCGCGGTCGAGCCAGCCGACGAACAGCACGCGCGGCGCGCCGCTGCGCGCGGCGCGCGCCCGCCCCACCTCCAGCAGCTCCCGGCCCGCCGTCCAGTTAGGAATGATGGGCGCCGCCTCGGGGGTGAACCCCATCATCTCGACCGCAAACTGCTGCCACGCTCGGCCCTGGCACAGGATCATACGGGCCGAGGCGAATGCGCACTTCACCGCCAGGCGCACCACGCGCGAGCGCCGGCACGCCTCGAGAACCGGTCCGCCGCACGGATACATCAGCACCGGCACCCCGCGCAGACGCGCATACCAGCCCATGGCGCCCTTGTCCGCAACGCTCATGCCGGCCGCCACGAACAGGATCACCGCGTCCGGCCGTGCGCGCTCGACTGCGACGATATAGCCGAACATGCGCTGCAGCGCGAGCCATGCGCGCACATAGGTGGGCGGGGGCGGATGGGCGCTCTGGGTGGTGTCCACCAGCGTGAGATCGGCCCGCTCCGGGAGCGAGGACTGCAGCAGCGTGCGGCACAGCGTGACGATGCCGCCGTACACCGCGCGCCCGGGCGGGGGAAACGCACCGACGAACAACAGGCGCAGGCGCCGGCCAGCCAGCGGTGCGCTACTTGATGATGAATGCGCTGCCAAGCGGCACCTTGTAAACGAGTTGCGGGGAGCGCTGCTTCAGGAACTCGTCCACGGCACGCGTGGCGCCTTCGAAGACGCTGTGATTATAGTCGTCGATCACCATGCAGCCGCCCACGAGCAGGCTGTCCCAGAAGTACTCGAGCGCCGCCTTCGTCGGCTCGTACATGTCGACGTCGATGTGCACAAAGCGCGTCGCCTGCGGACGGTACTGTGCGAGCACCTCGGGGATCCAGCCGCGATGCAGCTCGACGAACGGAAAGGCTGCAGTCACCGATTGCACGAAGGCGAAGTCGGAGGCGAACTGCTGAACCTGCGCGCTTTTTTCCTGCGCGGAAAGCTGGAAGAAGGACTCATCCTCGGATTTGAAGTCAGACAGTCCGCCTTCGAAGGAATCGAACACGTGGAAGCGCCCCGTGAAGCCGCGCTCCTGCAGCAATGTGGCAATCGCGAGCGTGGAATGACCGTGCCAGCAGCCGCACTCGATCACATCCCCGTGTGCGAGCCCGGCGGCGTAATCGGCCATCTGGAACGTGGAGTAGAAGCGGCACTGCCTGAAAATATTGTCGGTCGGATCGCCCTTGGTGCGTGCCTGGGCGGACTTGTAGAGTGAGCGCCAGCGATCATCGACCGCGAACGGCCGCCACAGCGCGCGGTTGATGAGCTGCGGATCGCTGCGGGGGGACACCCGCGCGGCGGCTGCGTAAATGCCCACCCTGCCGAGGGCGGACTGCGTGAGCTTATAGAGCTGGCGCAGCATATCCTTCGCCCTACAGTTGCCTCACGCGGGGACGGCGCGCACCGTCGGCACGCGCCGGCGCTCGCGGTCGCTCTCGTTCTGCGCCTCGATCATGCGATACACGATCGCAAGCAGCAGCAGCCCCGGGTAGTTGCTCATCTGGTAGTCGTTGAAAATGATGATGGTCGCCATGCATCCGATCAGGATCAGCGTACCGAGCCAGACATTGAGCTCGCGGCCGTGGTTGGCATTGAGCGTATTGAGCTCGATGGCGAGCTTGCGCACGTACAGCACCAACATGAAGGCGCCGAGCCAGCCGGCGGCGAGCGCGGCATTGACCATCCAGGGCCCCGGAAGATCCGGCAGCGAGGGACCCCCGAGTGGAGTGCCGGCTGCCGAGCTCAGGGTGCCTGCCGTACCGCCGGCGCGGTAGGTGAATGACTTCTCCTTCGACATGAAGTTGCCGTAGTCCGACAGGAACGTAATGAAGGAGACCACGGACTGAAGCGAGCCGGCCTGCACCGCCGCCAGATACCCTCCGAGGACGAGCAGCGTCCCCCAGAAGAGCACGTTCTTGACCGAGAACACACGCATCGCAAACCACGCCGCCCCCGAGAACGCGAGCGACAGCAGCACCGAGCCGGACAGGGACAGGATGCAGAAGCCGACCATCAGCGCTCCCCAGAGCATTCCCCCGGTGCCCCCGCGCAGGAATGCGATGGAGGAGGGAATGAGGAAGTAGACGACGTTGAGCGAGGGCTCCTTGGCGAAGCTCTGCAGCCGCGAGACCGGATGCCCGAAGAGCAAGTACTGCTCCCCGGTCGCAAGCCCGAGAAGGGCGATCACGTGATGCACGGTGCCCACGACCTTGCCCTCATCGTCAACCGTCAGCAGCTCATCCAGCAGTTCCGGCTGGAAGAACAGCACGATCCACTGCAGCAGCGCCATGAGCGCGAGCACCCCGGCGAGCCTGATCAGGAGCCGTACGCCTGAGTCGGCGGCGCGCGCCGGGGCGGCTGCGATCACCATGAGACCGAAGAGTGTCGCGATGTCGTCGAACAGATCGACCGCCGTGCCCCGAAATGCGAGCTCGGCGATGGTCTTGAGCACGACGAAGCCGATCAGCGGATTGAGCATCCGCGAGGCCCGGTAGGTCGCAAGATAAGCGGCCATCAGAACCACCGGCAGGGCGAAGAGTCCCTGCAGCAGGCGCTTCACGCCCAGGGCTTCCGCGAGCAGGAAGGTGGCGGAGATATAGACGAGTGCGGTCGCGCCCACCACCGCGAGGCTGACCGCGGACAGCCCGAGCCCGCTCGTCCCGGAAGCCGGCACGGGCTTCGTGCCGGGCAGATCTGCTGAGGTGGATACCAACGCGGTGCTCTTAGATCGTAAGTCCAGGGGCGGCGGAGCTGCCCGCGCGCACGCGCGCGTAGGCGAGCGATGCGAGGTTGCGAAAGCGAACCGCCGGGGTCAGGGTGCCAGAGGCTGCCTGACGCAGGTGTTGAACGGCCTCGCGATAGGCGCCGAGCTTCAGGTGCGCGCGCCCGAGGCCATAATGATACCAGCCCGGCAGCTCCTCCTCGCGCACGCGCCCCTGGGGCACGAAGTACAGCTCGCGCAGGTGGTTGAGGTTCCCGACCGTGCGCGCGGGCGCGGTCAGGTTGCCCCCGCCGAGCCAGTAGAAGCCGAGCACCTCATCGAGCCGCTGAAAGCGCTCCGTGAGGCGCGCAAGTCGCAGCCAGCATTCGAAGTCCTCCCAGGAGGCGATGCGCGGGTCCTCGGACTGCCCGCCGGCGGCCTCGAGCACACCGCGACGCACGATCACCCCTGAGTTCACCAGCGCGTTGCCGCGCTCGAGCAGGTCGGCCAGCACCGGGGGCCTCAGCTGCCACGTATACGCACGGCGCAGCCGCGGCCGCTGCGAGGCGCTGCGCGCAAGATACAGATCGTGATAGACGACATCCGCGCCCGCATCCAGCGCGCGCACGCAGCGCTCGAGCTTTGCCGGCAGCCACCAGTCATCGGAGTCGAGGAACGCCACGTACTCCCCCGCCGCATGCGCAAGGCCGTGGTTGCGCGATACCGCGATCACGCCATGGTTGTGCACCGACAAGAGCCGCAGGCGCGCGTCGTGGAACGACTCCACCACCTGTGCCGTATCGTCGTCCGAATGATTGTCGATGATGAGGATTTCATAGTCCTGGAAGGATTGGGACAGGACGGAGGCCAGAGCGCGCCTCAAGTCCCGGGCGCGATTGTAGGTCGGGATCACGACCGAGACGCGCACGCTCACGGGAGCGACTCCCGGTGCTCGTGACAGTATCGGATCAGTTGGTCGATCTCGGTCACTGCGGCAACCGGATCCGGGGCAAACCCGCTCTCCACCAGACGCGCGATGCGGTACTCCTTCAGCGCGCTGCCCACCGCATCGGTGCGATCTGCCACCTGCATCTCGGGCTTGAAGCCGAGCACCTGGGCCACGCGCGCGGCGATGAGCGTTGCCATCTCCCTGACGGTGGGGGCCCAGCCGCCGCCAACGTTCAGCACGGGCTGGCTGCAGAGCGCTGCGGGCACGGCGAGCACGTGCGCAAGTGCCCGGCAGGCCTCCCCGAGCGCCACAAAATCGCGGCGCTGCGCGCCGCTGGTGCGCAGCACGAGCCGCCGCGTGCGCACCGCCTGGACACACAGGTCATTGCTCAGGAGCGACCAGCAATCCGCGCTCGCATCGGCCGGCGCGCCGTAGGCGTTCGAGAGCCGCACGATGAGCCCCTCGATCTCACCGGCATGCGATGCGGCACGCACCACGTCCTCGGCCGCACGGTGGCTGCTCGCATAGGGATGGCGTGGCTCAGGACAGGTGCGCTCATCGACCGTGTCGTGCAGCGCGCTGCCGTACACGTGCGCACTCGACAGATAGATGAAACGGCGCACGCGCTCGCGGCAGGCGATGCGCAGCAAGCGTGCGGTGCCTACGCCGTTGAAAGCGAGCGCACCGACCGGGTCTGCGGCACAGGCCTGCGCGTTCATCCCCGCGAGGTGGATGACCGCATCGACCCCGGCGCAGGCCTCGGCCAACGTGGCCTCCTCGGTCCAGTCGGTGCGCACCAGGCGGTGCGAGCGTGCCCAGGCGGGCGCGCGCTGCGGGGAGCGCGTGCCGAGGATCACTTCCCAGCGTGCGCCCTCGGTGAGAAGCGCGGCGAGGCGCCCGCCGACATACCCCACACCGCCGGTGAGCAGCACCTTCAAGATACGCGCCTCCCGGAGCGCAGCAGCTCGAGCGCCGGCGCACCGAGCTCCGGGAGTGCCAGGCCCTCCGACTCGAGCGGGTCGTGCGGCGCATCGGCACAGTTCGCAACGAGCGCGGTGGTGGTGCCGAGGCCGATAAATCCGTACCACAGGCCGGGCGGAATGCGCAGCCGCGCGTAGGCGTCCGGCCGGCCGAGCTCGATCAGCTCCAGGCGCCCGCGGGTGCGCGAGTCCTCGAGCGCATCGTAGATGACGATGCGGATACGACCGATGGGAACGGCGAGATTCTGCGTCTGCAGGCGGTGACGCTTCCAAGCCTTGATCGCCCCGGGGTTGACCTCGGAGAAGTAGCACTCCCCGAAGCGGGTGTACTCCGGCGCATCGGACCTGAGCATATGCAGCACCGCGCCGCGCTCATCCTGGATCACCGGCAGCGGGGTGAGCAGCAGCCCCGCGATCTGCAGCGCGCTACTCATGCACGCGCCCAGGACAAGCCGCGCGCGCGCGCGAGATCGCAATAGCGCTCGATCTGGCGCTGGGTGAGCTCTGCCATGTCGACCGCACGCTCGTGCCAGAGCCGGTACCAGTCAACGGTGAGCTCGACCGTCTCGCGCACCTCGAGCGTTGCGCGCCAGCGCAGATGATGCAGCGCCTTGTCGCACGAGAGCTTCAGGAGCGTTGCCTCGTGGGCCTGAGGGGATCCTCGCTCGGGCACCGCCCAGCGCTGCCCTGGCCAGCGTGCCGCCATCGCCTCGATGAGCTGCGCGACGCTCAGGTCGACGCTCGCATCGGGGCCGAAGTTGAACGCTTCGCCGTTGAGCCCGCGCTGGCCGGCGAGCAGTCGCGCTGCGAGCCACAGATACCCGCTCAAGGGCTCGAGCACGTGCTGCCACGGGCGCGTCGCCCCGGGACTGCGCACGGTGACGCTTTCTGCGAGCGCCCAGGCACGGATGCAGTCGGGCACGATCCGATCGGCCGCCCAGTCGCCGCCTCCGATCACGTTGCCCGCGCGCGTGGTGACAATCGTGGTCGCGGAGTCCTTCAGGAAGGAGTGAAAGTAGGACTGCGCGATCAGATCCGCGCAGCTCTTGGAGCAGCTGTAGGGATCGCGCCCGGCGAGGATGTCGGTCTCACGGTAGCCCCAGCACCACTCATCGTTGCGGTACGCCTTGTCGCTCGTGATCAGCACCGCGCTGCGGATCCACGGGCGCTCGCGCACGCACTCGAGCAGGTTCACCATCCCCATCGCATTGGTGGCAAAGGTGAGCGCAGGATCGGCGTACGAG
>Ga0302326_10019433_pt1 | contig 14030 bp, 13 predicted proteins | sample Palsa_T0_3_FD_202264 | JGI IMG/M metagenome (GOLD analysis project Ga0302326, IMG submission 202264) | Peat permafrost microbial communities from Stordalen Mire near Abisko, Sweden - Palsa_T0_3 | ecosystem: Environmental > Terrestrial > Soil > Palsa > Peat permafrost | place: Sweden: Abisko... | reverse complement strand
TTGCCGATGCCCCTCTTCTGGAACGGATTGCCGAGGATCCGATTCTCCGGGATGTGAAGCTCATCGCCGAGGCGTGGGACGCCGCCGGAGCTTATCAGGTGGGCAGTTTTTCGAAACGCCGTTGGGCGGAATGGAACGGTCGCTACCGCGATGATGTCCGGCGTTTCTGGCGTGGGGATGAAGGGATGCTCGGTTCGTTCGCCAGCCGCATCTGCGGGAGTGCCGACATTTACGCCAAGTCTGGTAAGGGTCCGGAGAGTAGCATCAACTTTGTCACTTGCCACGACGGCTTCACTCTGAATGACCTGGTGAGCTATCTCTACAAGCACAACCATGCGAATGGACAGAACAATCATGACGGGACGAACAATAACTTAAGCGAAAACTACGGCGTTGAAGGCGAGACGGCGGATGCCAGCATTGAAGCGATCCGGAAAACCCAAATAAAGAACTGCCTTCTGACGCTGCTGATCTCCCGCGGGGTGCCGATGCTGCTGGGCGGCGACGAATTTCGACGCACCCAGCGCGGAAACAACAACGCCTGGTGCCAGGACAACGACACCAGTTGGCTCGACTGGACATTTCTTGAGCGGAATAAGGAAATCTATCGTTTCGCCCGCGGCATGATCGCCTTTCGCGCCGCGCATCCGGTGTTGAGCGAGGAACGATTCTATGGCGGCGGAGACATTCAGTGGTTCGGCGCGGCAGGAGGAGCGCCCAATTGGGCTGATCAGAAGCAGAAGGCGCTCGCCTGCGTCATGGCCGAAAGGTCAGAAGGCGCCCTGTTTATGATGTTCAATGCCGGCACGAACGGAATCGGCTTTGCTTTGCCGCCACCACCACAGGGATCCCGCTGGCACTTGGCAGTCCATACGGCGGGGGTTTCGCCACAAGACTTGTTCGCTTCGGGAGAGGAACCGCCTGTGGATACTTTGAAACCCTACGTCCTGGGAGCTCGCTCCAGTGCGATCCTGTTGGCACGAAAGCAGGTGACATAAGTGTTGAACATGCATCGAATTCTTGTTCCAGTTGCATTGACGGACGGGCTCCCGGATACTTCCCGGCATCTCTTGCTCGAAGCAGCCTGGATGGCCCGCCGCTTTCAGGCGGAGATCATCCTCCTGCACGTCGTAACTCCTCTGTACTACCCCTACGGTCTGCTTGAAAGCGGACACGAAATCACGGCGCGGGATTTGCACGCGGACGTCGTTCGTTGCGCCCAGAAGCGGCTGGAGGAGGCGTCGCTCCAGGAACTCGACGGGGTCACGGTCACACGCGTATTGCTACGGGGCGACCCGGCCCACGAAATCGCCGAGGCAGCGCGCAGCCACAACGCGGGACTTATTGTAATGTCGACCCATGGCCATGGGCCACTCTACCGCCTTCTTCTGGGATCGGTTACCGCCAAGGTGCTGCACGAAACGCAGTGTCCGGTCTTGACCGGCGCCCACGTGGAGCAATCGCAGAACCGGGAGTTTTCGATCCGCCGCGTGCTCTGCTCGGTCGATTTGACACCTCATAACCACCACACTCTGTCTGTCGCTGCGGGGTTCGCGGCGGCCGTCGATGCAACACTAACCCTGGTCCATGTCACCGCCAGCGTAGAGGTATGGGGTCCTGGCGGATCCCACATCGACCCTGTCTGGCAGGAGACTTTAGTGGGAGGAGCTGCGAAAGAGATCGCCCGGTTGCAGCACGAGGTTGGCACGAACGTCGAAGTCATCGTCGAGAGCGGGAGCGTCCCGCTGATGCTGAACCGGGCGGCGCGGCAAACAGGGGCGGATGTCCTGGTCGTTGGCCACACCGCCGGTCGAAGCCACCTGGGAGACAACGGCGAGGGGTACGGCATTATAAGGGACTCCTGCATTCCTGTGCTGAGCGTCTGACGCTTAGTCTTTTTGACGCCATTTTGACGGAGCCTCTTGTACAGTGAAGCTAATCATGCGCATCCCTGTGATTGGCGGGAATTGGAAGATGTATAAGGACCCTGCCGGAACTACGTCCTTCTTCAAGACCTTTCGGCCACTGGTGGAACATTCGGCACATTGCGAAATCGTGATCTGCCCATCGTTCCTCGACGTTGAAAACGCCGTCATCGCCACACGTGGAACCAAGATTCGGATTGGCGCCCAGAATCTCTACTGGGCGAAGGACGGCGCATTCACCGGCGAAGTCTCCGCGCCCATGATCAAGGCATCCGGTTGTTCCCATGTCATCGTCGGACATAGTGAACGCCGCAAGTACTTCGGCGAAACGAATGAGAGCGTTTTAAAAAAGACTGTCGCGGCGATCGACGCCGGACTCACTCCGATCGTCTGCGTGGGCGAACGCATCAAGAAAGACGTGGAACCGACGCTGAGGAAGCAGTTTCACTTGGGGATTGCGCCACTCTCGGATCAGCAATTTGCGGGCATTATAATCGCCTACGAACCGGTCTGGGCGATCGGCGCCGGCAAAACCGCCTCACCCGAGGTCGCCGCCAATGCCCACCGCTTCATCCGCGCCGAAGCGAAGGACCGTTTTGGAGCGGAGGCAGCGGATCGCGTCCGCATTCTCTACGGCGGCAGCGTTAAACCCGACAATGCAAGCAGCCTTATGGCTCAGCCCGAGATTGACGGTTTTCTGGTTGGCGGTGCCAGTCTCGACCCGGTCAGTTTCGCAAAGCTTGTGAATCTTCAGAGTGTGAAGTTTTCAACCGGGACACGGCAAGAATCGATTTTGGCGGTATGAAGGCTCTAATAGGAGATCAATATGTCTAAAACTGCAGTTGGTTTGTTTCAGAATTCCGAGTTGGCGGAGGTCGTCGCCCGTGACCTCGTGGCCAACGGCTTTCCTCAAGGTGAGGTCCGCACATTGCGGGAACCAATCGATATGCCCGCGGCCGGCCTGATGAGCACGCCTCACGTCGATTTCGAGGTGGGTTTGGAGCGCGAGCTCGTGGCCATTGGAGCCACCGTGCGCGAGGCGAATGCCTATGCCCGAGGAACGCGCCGCGGAGGAGCCCTCGTCTTCGCGACCGGGTCCGAAAGGGAAGTCGAAAGCGCGGCCACAATCATGAATTGCGCCGGCGCTCTGGAGGTCGAAGAGCTTACCGGCAAGGAACCCAATGCGATCACCATTGAACGGGATCTTCCCGCAGTAGGCGATAGCCCCCAACAAACGGGGCGCATCCGCGAATCAGGCACCGGTGCCCGCGTCTTTGTCTGGTAGCCCGTCAAGGCGCCCGAGAATCATTTTCCCTCGAGCAGCGAAAGTCTCGTTACGCCGCCGCTCTTTTGAACAAGGACCAAGCGGAGCCAGCTTGATCGTTGTACAAGGCGAAAGTATCTGGATAAAAACGGAGTTGGTCACATCGCCAGCAACAGGTTTGAGCCCCCAGATACGGAGCTAGGATAGGACCCGCCGCCAGTCGTGGAGCCTTCATTCCAGGCTCAATGCTTTCGCGCCGGCGCCGAGTTGAGCAGAAGCTTCAGGGAATCGATCGCTTTTTGCGCCACCGCCAATTGCAGACGCTCCTGATCAAGTTCCGAACTGGGCTGCTTCGAGGCTGGTTGCGACACTCCGGTCACCTGTGGTGCACCGGCTTGCGGCGTTTCCTGCCCGCCGAACAGTGCGGCCAGTGCCTCGTCTAACGTTGGTTGCATCACGACCCTATCCCCGGTCGCGGCGATCACTCGCTTGAGCTGCGGGAAATTCGTGCCCTCCGCCCTCAGGTACAGCGGTACTACGTAGAGAAACGAATTCTCAATCGGAATCACAACCAACTTGCCCCGGATAACCCCCGAGCCCTTCTGGTCCCACAGCGTCAGCTGCTCGGAAATCGTCGTGCTCTGATCGATCATCGCCGAAATTTGATTGGGCCCGTAGGTCAGCTTGTCTTTCGGCAGCTCATAGAACAGCATTTTTCCGTAGTTCGGAAAATCGGACCGCGCGGCCAGCCAGGAGATCATGTTGTCCCGGTTCTTGGGGGTAAAGGGACTCATCATCAGATACTCGAGTTGATCGCTCCCGGGCAGCTTCATCAGGATGTAGTAAGGCTCCATGGGACTCATCTTGCCGTCGTACTTTTCCTGCGGAGGCACCCACAGATCCTCGCGATTGTAGAACACCTGTGGATCGGTCATGTGGAAGGTCTGGTATTGCGTCGCCTGGATGCCGAAAAGATCCTGAGCGTAGCGCAGGTGAGCTTTCAAGTCCGGCGAAAGCTCGCTGAGATCCTTGAAGACGCCGGGGAAAGCATTGCGGTACACATTCAGTATGGGGTCCTGCGGATCCATCATGTAGAACGAAACCGTGCCGTCGTACATATCGACCACGGCTTTCGCCGAGTTTCGGATGTAATTGAGCCCTGCCCCCGTTTGCGTCGTCCGCGGATTCGAGTATGGAAAGTGATTGGAAGTTGTGTACGCATCCTGAATCCAATACAGCTTGCCGCCGCTCAGCACCGGATATGGCGTGGCGTCGAGCTTCAAGAACGGAGCCACCTGTGATACGCGTTCCTGCACGTTGCGCCAGATCTGAATGCGGCTTTCCGGCTTCAGATAAGCGGTGAGCAATATATTGATGTCGGTCTGGGTCCAGGCAAACAGGAGCCTCTTGGGGAAGTTATCGATTGGGATTCCCCCTTTACCTGTGTAACTGGTGTAAACGTTCTGATTGCCTTGAGGATAATCGAATTCCTTCACACCGGTTGCCACAATCCGGGAACCCGGCATCGCCTCGCCGTAGTAAATCGCCGGTTGTGTCACGTTCAATCCGAAGGAGGACTGCGGCGGGACGTTCTCGACCAGGTACTCCGGAAAACCTCCGCCAGTGCTCTTCGATACGAAGTTCATCACCAGCCCAAAGCCATGGGTGAACTCCAGGTTTTGATTGACCCAGGTCTGCGCTCCCGCGGGTAGTTCCGGCGACAACTCACGGGTAGAGAGCATGACTTGGTGGTAGCCATCCGCCAGGTGATAGCGATCCACGTGCACGTTGGAGAATTTGTAATAGAGCCGGATGGCCTGCGTCTGTTCATAGGTCTGCAGCAATGGGCGCTTGTCCCAGAGTCGGATGTTCTGGATCGTATCCTGATTCCTCGCCAGAACCGCCGGCGTGAGATCCGTCAGCGCGGGATAAGCGGTTTCCTGGATCCCGTCCAATTGATAAGCTTCCCGAGTCAGTTGGATGTAGTTTTTCAGATAAGGAGTTTCGAGCCGCAACTCATTCGGCTGCACTACGAACGCCTGGAACAGAGCCGGAGCGACGAGCACACCGATGATGTATAGCGCCGCGTAGGCGCCCGCGCCGATGGCTACTGCTTTCAAGCGTGGCCGAAAGAAATTGAACGCTAGAAAAACGCATGCCGCCGCCGACGCGCCGATCATAACCCAGAGCGCGACCAACGTAACATGCTCCGCTGTGTATCCCACTCCATAGACCACGCCCGTGGTCGAATAGAGCAACTCGAAACGATCCAGGTAAAACCCCCATCCCAAAATGGCGGCAAGGACAATCAGAAGCACAGATCCATGCTGGGCGGCCGCAGTCTCCAGGCGGCGGCCTTCGGTCCTGAGGAGACTAGAATATCCGTATTGGAACACGGAGGCCACAATGGCGACGACCGTCAGGGTCAGCAGGCTGATCTGCAATAGCTCGTACCACGGAAGCCGAAAGACATAAAAACTCAGATCCATCCCAAAGATTGGATCGACTGATCCGAAAGCCCCCCCATATCGGAAGCGCAGATACGTGTCCCATTGCGTGTAGACAGCGCTTGCAAACAACGCGGCGAGTAGCGCCATGAAAATTGCGGTATTCCGCGCGAAGATATGGCGGGCGAGTGCAACTCCGGCTTGAGTCCGCCCTCCAAGCGGACGGGCTGCATGCGGCGGGAGGGGATCGACCGGAGCCATGCTGCGTTTTGCGGCCAGCCGGACATTCAGCCACAGGAACAGAAATGCGCAAGCGAATGCAGCGCAGGCCAGCCCCACTTTGACTGAAACCAAGGTCCAGAATACACCCTGATAATCGAGCTGTCGCATCCATAGCCACTTCTGTAAAAAGGCAGGAATCGCGATCAGTGCGATAAACAGCAGCGCTGCGACGGGAAAAATCCACCTCAGCATTCCAGCCAGCCACACGGGCGGAGCAGCCTCGACCGGAGGCCGGAACTCGATGGGTTTGACCGCTTCCGGTAAGCCGTCCTTCGCAATTTCAGAATGAGTGTCGATCATTTTCAGTAACCTTTCGGGTGAGCGTAGCCCTGTTTGAAAGTTAACTCAAATGAGGTCAATAAACCGTCAAAAAGTGATGGGGGAGCCTGGAGGAGCTTTTTTGACGGCGCTTTGACGTTCGTTGGTATAGCTTTTCTTTGTGGTGTGTTTTCCCGTTTGATGGCATCCATTTGAACTTCCAAAGGAGTAACAAAGTAATGTGTGACTATTCCATGATGGGGATTCCGAATCGTCTGGCAGTTGCTGGAGAGGAGCTCGTGATTCATCGATTCGGAGAGGGAACTATGGGCATGGCGTCGGCTTTGGATCTTCGGATGAGAGAAGCGCGTCGCCAAGCTGCGTGCCGCACATTCTGGACCAGAGTCAAGGAGTTCTTTAGCGCGCAGGATGTTATCCCCGCAGTCTGCATACCACCGGGGACCCGGCTGATCGTTCGCGATATCCCCCCGAATTTGCAGTTTGGGTGCAGCCTTCGACTCGACTTCGAAGAGGCCGTATTTACGCAACTAACTGCTGCCGTCGACACCTTCCGAGATGCAATCCGGTTTAACAATGGAAGTGAAGTGCTCCTAAACAGATTCGCTGAGGGTCAGCGGGTGCGCGTGTTGGACGTTTCTTCAGGTGAGGAGCAGGAAACATCGCCACGCGAACTCGTGCGTGTGGGGTGACGCTTTCTTCCCAGCCCCGAAGGTCGAGCGATGCATCGTCAATCTGTAAGCAATTGACCCGTACCTCTGGGTCGCGCTCTTGGCGGCTGGCGCCCGACTGCATAGCGAGCCCTTGGCGCGCCACCACGGAGTGGACACGAGTCGGCTCCCCTATAATCGCTCGAACCTAGACGTTCGCCCAAAGCACAGCGAGGTTGCTAGGGCAGGCTTCCAGAACACCTTGAGAAAAGCCGGTTGCGCCGATCTCTGAGAAAAGCCCGAATGACCCGCTCCCCCTTCAGTAAACAGAAACGGTTGAACGGCCTCATAACATGCCGAATCGGAATGGCGACGCCAGAGAGCAGGCGTAGCGGATTGAAGTGTATCGCCGGAAAACAACTACGAAGTACTTCTCGGTCACGATGAAGTCATGGATCAAGGTTGTCCGCTCGAGAGGGACCTCGGCGAACTTGCAGCGCGGCCCAAATTGGTAAGTTTGTAGATATCGAATACTGTCTTCCTGCGATAGCGAAGGCTGAGGTTGATATATCGCGCACGAAATTCTCCACGACCACACCAAGATCCTTTTCGTCGAGTGTGGCCAAGATCAGACGGCGCGATTTCAGTGGGCAAGCCGCCCTCGTAGAGCGCGACGCGCTCGCCCCACCCCGCGTCGGCGAGCCTGTCGTACTAGGTTCCAATAGCGGATAGGGCACCATTTGAGAGACAACCATGCAACGAATCCTTTTTATCAGTCTCGCAGTCCTCCTCGTTGCCACCGCCGGCGCCTACGCGGTCTTTGCGCACGATCTGGCCGCCGCCCGCGCACGGCTCGTCGGCCAAAGCAAGAGGGTAGCGACGTCGTTCGGGACGCTTGAATACGCCGAACTGGGTGAGGGCCCGCCGATATTGGTAGTCCACGGCGCGGAAGGCGGCTTTGATCAGGGCATCGACATGACCGGCGTGCTCGCCGGGCGTGGATATCGGCTCATCGCTCCGTCGCGTTTCGGCTATCTTCGCTCGACCATGCCCGGCAATCCCACGACCGCGATGCAGGCCGACGCGTATGCCCAATTGCTCGACCGCCTTGGCATCGACCAGGTGGCCGTTGTCGGCACTTCTGCCGGCGCCTGGTCGTCCTTGCAGTTTGCCATCCGCCATCCCGACCGCTGCCGCGCGCTCGTGCTGCTTAGTCCCGCGGATTACCTGCCAGAAGGAATGTCCATCCATGGCGGTGCCGTCGTCAGGGCGATCGTCAACTCCGATTTCGCCGGCTGGGCAGTTTTGAAACTGATGACAATCATGCCTGGTGTAATGACCGGGATGATACTCGGCACAGACGGCGCCCTTGTGCGCGCCGCCGAGCCCAGGGAGAGGGCGCGCGTGCGGCAAGCTCTTGAACACCTTCTGCCGGTAAGCCCGCGCATAGTGGGGATGAACTTCGACGTTAAGACGGCCGCCATGCGCGAGCCATATGCACTTGAGAAGATCACCTGCCCGGTCCTGACAATCAGCGCCGAAGACGATAGGTTCGGCACGGCCAGCCGGGCGAAGTATATCGCCGACCGCGTGCAGAGCGGCAGGGCCATCATCTTTCCAACTGGCGGTCATGCTCTGCTCGGCCGCTACGGCGACGCTCTGCGCGAGATCACATCGTTCCTCCAGAAAGAAACACTGTGATAGATCGAGGGAGCAAGGACAGATCGCCCTTCCTGTTCATCCTGATGGTATTCCTACTATCGATTCCCTTCTACTGGTTCAACGACCAATCGGTGCTGCCCAAATCGTTCCACCTGTATGCCCCGACGTTCATATTGGCAACGATCATCCCGGTCTCATTGGCGAACCTGTTTCTCTATCGCGAACGGGGGAGGGAGGGAGTCATGGACCTGTGGAGGAACGTCTTCGACCCCCGGCGGATCAGAAACAAGCTCTGGTACATCCCGATATTCCTGCTGATGCCCGCCACCATGTTGGCGACGTACTTCCTGATGCCGCTGATCGGAAAACCTATTCCCGATTCGCAATTTCCAATTTTGATGGCGCCAGTTCTGTTAGCGGTGTTCATCGTCCTGGCCATCGGCGAGGAAGCGGGCTGGTCGGGATATGTCATAGGCGGCCTCCAGGCGCGTTGGGATGCGCTAGCGTCCAGCATTGTCCTGGGCATAGCGTGGGCCGCGTGGCACGTCGTGCCGTTCATTCAGACCCATCACGCTTCAAATTGGTGGACGGTATGGCAATGTCTGGGCACTGTTCCCCTAAGGTTGCTCATGGTCTGGATCTACAACAACACCGGACGAAGCATCCTTGCGATGGTCCTGTTTCACGCGATGATCAATGAAAGCGAGATGATGTTTCCGGATCTGGGATCGCACTACGATCCGTTTGTGCCCTTTGTCATCCTGACGGTGATGGCAGTCATTGTTGTCGTCTGGGGCGGCAAGACCCTCGCGGGCAGGACCACGGTGGCAATAGCGTGAAGCAATAGCGTTAATCGCGGAAAGGATCATATAGGAGAGATTGAAACCAATGTTCAAAAGAAAAGCGGCGATGCCTATCGCGACAGGCAAGCATAACTTGAAAGACGTTTTGCGTGCCAAGGTCGCGACAGATCGCGTTTTTCGCAATCGTCCATGGTGATCGGGAGATCTGGGTCGAACCCGGATTATCGAAGTCTGGCCAGCGTCTGACAGGAGCGGTACCCCTTTAGTCGCGAACTGGAGGATTGTTTCTTCTGCAACAAATCCTCCAGCGAGCATCACGGCCCGAAAGTCACCGCTGAGACCCGTTTGCCGCCAGGCGGACCCGTCCGCCACGTTACTGCGCGTCGATGTCGGACTGAATCTTCTGGATCATGGTCAGGTGTTCCTGCAACATTGGCAAAGTCTTCGCGGCGAAGTTCTTCACATCCGGATCTTGAGCGGCCGCACTCTGCTTTTCAAAACTCGAGACGTCCTCCTTGTGATCGGCCACCATCGCTTTCACGTAAGCTTTGTCGAATTCCTTGCCGGAGAGTACTTTCAGTTCCAGATAGGTCGCGTCATTCGTGAGCCCCTTTCCGTCCGGCAAGTCGACGCCTTTGGATGCGGCCAGAGTGGCCAGTTTGCGATCGATTTGCGAATGGTCGCGAACCATGCGGTTGGCGAAAGCCTGCACGCGCGGATTGGAGGACTTCTGAGCGGCCAGGTGTCCCAGCGCTACTTCGGCCGTTCCACCCTTTGCGGCACCATTCACGAAGTCAAGGTCATCGTTGTTCAGCTTTGTTGCTGCAGCCGCGGTAAGAATCAGGCCTCCTCCCAACATAACAGGAAAAAATCTTTTCATAGATAAAGTCATCGGTTAATACTCCTCACTGAGCGGGTAGCATGCTGAGGGCCTTACCTTGCGCCCGGCCGCCTTAATGAACACCCTGCGACGAAACTTGAGCGCTCCCGCCGCCGATCCCAGCGTTTAATGGGCTCGCTGAAAACGGGCCATTCCGTCTGGTGGCTTCTATATTGACCCCGCACTCGCCCTATCCCGCCATGACGGCACTGACAGTAATCGCTGGACCATGTAATCGGCAAATCATCAGCGTGGTGCCGATAGTTCGATGGATCGCTCCGGAGAAAGATGCCGCGGAATTGGGTTTTTAATCGGGAACGACTACACCCCAGAGGGTTGATTCGCCTGCTTACAGTTGCCCGCCAAGTATCAGCGGATTGGCCTGCCGCTTTAGCCGTTTAGTTCAATTACGATCATATGGGGTTGTTCACAAGTTGTGTGCTTCGTGAGGTTCTTTTCGTTCCACCACAAGCCAGCTGCCGTTAACGCCCGTGGAAGCAGTTCATCGAATGATTGCGTATGGAAGCGCAACGGCACTATTCCCTATAGGGCACGCGATTCTCCAAACTCCAATTTGCCGAGTGGTACATCGCATGAAAACCGTACGCCGAGGGCACTATTCGCCGACACCATGACCTTGCGGGAAGATATAAGCGGACTTGCTGGCGAGCCAGCTTCTGAAGGCAACGAGTTTCAGCTTAGGTCTGTGTCGGAACAACTGGCGGGTCGGGAATTGACGATCCGGAAGACGAAGCTGCACGCCTATTGGTGAAGGCTCACGCCTAAATTGACCGCCGAAGGTCATTTGGACGAAAAGGTGGGGGGCCCCGGGACTGAAACAGGCGCCCCCTTTTGCCCGATTTCTTAGGTCTTTGGTCCGGCCAGGGCCCGTGTTTTCGACTTATAACGGCCCAATTTAGAGCTTCGCAAGGCGGCCTTAAACTCTGGTCAGCGAGAGGCTCGATTCATCTTCCCTAATCCAATACGGCGGTCGTCCATAGTGAAAGTAGAGACGATTTTCATACTCGCGACTGATGGGCCTGGAGCGCACGTATTCGGGAGCGTTCTCAATGGCCTCGCGATACATGCCGGCGTAGATCTTGGAATCGGTCCAACTCACACGATCGATCCAGCCGGGCGAAACTAGCACGTTTTTCCCCGGCAGCCAGTTCCGCGTCGCTACGTCTATATAAGCGACGTTCCAGAATTCATCGTCGGCAATAAACGCTTCGACGTGCCCGATTTCGCCGTCTTTTGCATCCACGTGATAACCGTGGACAGAGGCGCTGCTGCGCAGGTGGCAGTCGCCGGACACCTTGGCGTCCTCCACTCGGGGGTATATCTCGCCGGCATCCGCGGGCTGGTACACTGGCGTCCAAGGATACGGACCGTTCCAATAGTAGTTGTAACCGTAATAGGTCGAAAAAGCGGCCTCGTGTTGGCGTGAAACGGGTTGATCGGTATCGATACCAGGACTATTCTGGACCTGCTTAGTGGTGAGGTTCACGCGGAGTTGCTTGGCCACCCAATCGACGCTGGAGATGGAGATGGGGGAGATCAGGACCTGCCGCCCGTTGTACCAACTGCCAGCTCTTACAATAAGATAGCGGATGCCCCACGCCTCGTCGTCGAAATAGAATTCCTCAACTCTGCCAAGCTCACCGTCGGTCGCGTGGATGACCAGATCCTTCAGAAAGGTAGAATTTTTAAGCATTGAATTCCACCTATCTGCCGGCCAGGGCTTCCACGGCCGCCAAATGCAGATCCAGGCTGACAGGGTGCGTGCCCTGGATAATCTCTTTCGCTTCACCGACATCCGATGCCGTGCCATGCACCAGGAGTAGGTACTGGTCCGTCTTGACCGCCAGTTCGTACTTCACGATGCTGTTCTTCGGAATGCCGATGCTGTAAAGTCCCGCGCCAAATACGCTCAATCCGCCAACCACCACTGCGCCTTCCAATGCGCCGACAATCCATGCCACCAGCGGTCCCGCCACCAGCAGCGGACCGACACCGGGAATCACGAAGAAGGCGGATCCAAACAGCAGCCCCCAGAAACCTCCCCAAAAGGCGCCCATTTTGCCCCAGTATTTCATCCGGTCGCCGGCGTTGTAAAAGCCAACAGCTTGTTCATCGGTGTGAGTATCCTTACCGACGATGGATATCGTTTTCATGTCGACTCCGGCGCGCTGCAGTTCTTTCACGGCGGCCTCGGCTCCGTCATGAGTCGCGTAGATCGCCACTACTGAATTGATCGCTGACATTTGTTACTCCTATCCCTTGGGTGAGCACGCGGAGTGCCGAGGGCTTACGGTCAGAGTTGGGCCGTAAGAAGCAGCGCTGTCCCAGCAAGCGAGATGTCTTTGATGAAGGACGCAAACTCGCTCATGCCACGCGTGCGATTCCGCCTCGTTCAGAAATGATCCAGAAAGAAAGAACGGTGCGGGAAAGTAAAGCCGCACAGCATCGCCGCCCTGTGCCAGCGCATCAGCACCAGGAAACTGCCGCCGATCATCATGACAATGGTCAGCACAGTGGCGGCAGTCGGCAGCGGAACGCCCCACGCTCGTTCGCAACCCTTGAGTTGCTCGTTTCAGGACGCCCCTATTAGGTGGGCGTTTCCACCGAGAGCGCATCCTCGTCTATCATTCGGCCGCTCGATCAACTCCCATTCCTTGGGTCGTCAACCCAAAGCTCAATTCCGACTCCCAATCAACTCCCATTACCCGTTTCCGAGGATTCCTGAAGGCTCTTTCGAGTGCCACTCGTGCCTTGTTATGAACTACATAGCCAATAACAGGTACGCTCATAACCCAAAGGTCGAAGGTTCAAATCCTTCCCCCGCAACCAATCCTTTCAATCGGTTGCACGGATTCTCTTCGTTTTTCCCTCCATTTTTGCTAACAAATTGCTAATACCGGCACAGTTCTCTTCGATTCCGCGACCGGCGCTTCGGGATTTGAAATCCGCATACGTACTAGATGCCAAATCAGTTGCGTGTGTCCGGTTTCCGTATTTCGTCAACGCCGCTTGCTAACCGATTGCTAGCAGCAGCTTCGGATTTCCGGCGGGCGGCGTCCATCGATTTTTCGTATCTGTCGCTGGCTTCTCTCCCTCGGCCGGGAAACAGGTGCCCGTACGTATCGAAGGTAACGTGGATGCTGGAGTGCCCCATCTGATCTCGAACGTACGCGGCCGTCTCGCCGTTGGCGATCAACTGGCTCGCGAAAAAGTGGCGGAGGTCGTGAAACCTTGTTCCCGTCAGCCCGGCCCGCTTGACGATCGGCCGCCAGATGTCGGTTTCAAATCTGTCTGGGTCAATGAAGCCGTGGCAGGTTCCTGGAAAGATGAATCCGGAATCGGCGTTGCCGACTTTGAGGTCGGCGAGGAGCCGCATCACGCTGTCCGTGGCCGAAATGCCGCGCAAGGATTTGCGAGATTTCGGCGGCCCGAGAGACCATTCCCACTTGTGAATACCATCCTGGGAGCGCCGCTTTGAGATGGCATGTTGAATGCGAATTTCATTGTCGAACCATCGAACATCGAGGAACCTGAGACCCAAGACCTCGCTTCGTCGCATTCCGCAGAAAGCGCCCAGGTACGTGATCGGATAGCCGACGCCGCCGATTTCCTTCGCTGCCTTGATCAGTGCCCACGTTTCCTCCGGTGCAGGAGGAACAATCTGGCGGTACTCAAGGGGCGGCAACTTTACGCCCAACGTAGAATCCGCAAAAGCCAGACCGCGCCGGAATGCGCTCGGGCCCTTCCGCCCGGCAAGCATATTGCGCAACAACATTACGGCATTGTGAATCGTCTTCGAAGCGAGTTCGTCCTCAATCAT
>Ga0302326_10019430_pt1 | contig 14031 bp, 13 predicted proteins | sample Palsa_T0_3_FD_202264 | JGI IMG/M metagenome (GOLD analysis project Ga0302326, IMG submission 202264) | Peat permafrost microbial communities from Stordalen Mire near Abisko, Sweden - Palsa_T0_3 | ecosystem: Environmental > Terrestrial > Soil > Palsa > Peat permafrost | place: Sweden: Abisko... | reverse complement strand
TCCAGATGCCGTATTCGACGCGCGTGCCGGTCCAGTATTGCGTGAAGAAATAGATCAGCGCGAAGAGGCCGCCCGAGAAGAGGATGAGCCAGATCCAATAGCCATCGCCCTGTCTTTTCCAGCAATCGTAAGCCATCCACAGCGAAAAAAGAAAACCAGCCAGCGCGATCAGCGCGCTAATCGCGCCGCCAATGCTATGGATGTTTTGAAGATGATAGAGAAGCTGATACATAGCTCTTCGCGGTTTCCGAGACTGGCATTTTGATAAGCCATTCGGACTCAGCGACGCGATCATTTTCAAGCGCATGAATATTCGAAAACTCCTCCAGATTCTTTTCCTCGGCCTTTTGGCTGGGTCGTTGAAAGCCGAGCCGGCGTCCCTCCAGCTTACCGTGCCGGCGATGTGGTATGGCGTTCCGGGGGTCCCGATCAGTCTCTACTACGATAACGTCGTGCTGACCGAGAATCCGGAGGAGTTTCGCTTTGAGGTGGGCTGCGATATTGGCGCCGCCGAGGAAAAGCGCTGGACCGTGACGCCGGAGGACAAGGACGTGGGCGATCACGCGATGGAAGTCGTGGTGAAAGATTCGCAGGGCAAGTTGATCGATCACGCGAAGACGATCCTGCGCGTCGCGCCGAGAAACGCGGGCGCGGGCCGCGAACTGACGCTGTTGATCGTCGGCGACAGCCTGACAGCGGCGACGATTTATCCGAATGAAATCGGCCGATTGCTGAGCGGTGAAGGCAACCCGAAGTGGACGATGCTGAGCGACAACCGGCCCGCCTCGGCGGGGCCGGGCGTGGCCCATGAAGGCTACGGCGGGTGGAGGTGGTCTTCCTTTCTCACGAAGTTGGAAGCGAAGCCGGAACGCACGCCCGATGGCAAGGGATGGAAGACGCGGAGCAGCCCGTTTGTATTTCGCGGCAAGGACGGGAAGCCGGAGCTGGATATCCCACGTTATTTCAAGGAGGTCTGCGGCGGACAATTGCCGGATGTCGTGACCTTCCTGCTCGGGACCAACGACTGCTTCGGCGCAAACCCCGACGATCCGAAGCTGATGGATCGGACGATCGACGATGCTTTGGATAATGCGGAGAAACTGCTCACGGCATTTCACGCGGCGTGCCCGAAGGCGGTGTTCGCGGTCGGTCTGGCGACGCCGCCGAACTCGCGGGAGGAAGGCTTCGAAGCCAACTACAAAGGCAAGTATCATCGCTGGGGCTGGAAGCGGATCCAGCATCGGCTGGTCAGGCGAATGATGGAGCGCCTGGGAAACTGGGAGGGAGACGGCATTCGGCTCGTGCCGACCGAATTGAATCTCGATCCCGTGGACGGGTTTCCGGTGAACAACGGCGTGCATCCCAATGCGGTCGGCTACAAAGAGATCGCAGCGAGTTTTTACGCATGGATGAAAGCCTGGATGGCGGAGGGGAAATGACTACATCACGCATGACCATCGCCGGCGCGATTCGCTTGCTCGTTTGCGTCGTTGCTCTCGCATGGCCTGTTGAGGGCCTGCGGGCGGCGGAGCTGGATGTTCTCAAGGTCCCGGGCACGACGCTGCGGGGCAATCCGCTGGGCGATCCGGCGGAGCGGCGTCTGGCGGTGTTTGCGCCGGACGGGACGAAAGCGGAGGCGCCGATGGCCATGGTGATCTATCTGCCGGGCTGGGGCGGCTCCTCCGAGGATGCGATCGCCCAAGGCAGCGGCGCATGGTTTGGCCGCGTCCTCGATTACCTGGCCGCCGAGGGGCTGCCCCTCCGGCTGGCCGTAGTGGACGGACGGTCCCGCTACGGCGGCAGCCAGTTCCTGAACTCGTCGGCGACGGGCAACTACGCGGATTATGTGGCGGACGAAATCCTGCCCGCGCTCAAGGCGCGCTACGCTTTCGCGAATGGTCCGCTGTCGTGCCTGATCGCCGGCCACTCCAGCGGCGGCTACGGCGCGCTGATGCTGGCGATGTCTCGTCAGGGCCAGTTCGCGGCGGTGGTGGCGCTCTCGCCCGACAGCGATTTCGAGACGACGCACAAACCGCTGGTCACACAGCCCTCCGTTCGGGCCATCACCCGCGCGGACCTCGATGCCGCCACCGCCGCCCCAGGCGTTTTCCATCTGCCGGGCGACGGCCTGGCGCGCCTGGTCATGGGACTTTGCGCGAACTATGCGCCGATCGCCGGGCAGCCGGGACACTTCGAATGGCTCTACGACAATGCCGGTCAATGGCGCGCGGAAGCATGGCAGCGCTGGCTGGATCTCGATCCGCTCAATGTCGCGCGCCGCCGCGCCGATGCCTTCGCCCCCACCCAGCGGATCTATCTGGACGGCGCCGCCCACGATGAATTCGGCGCCAACATCGGCGCCCGCAAGATCCACGAGGTATTGAAAGAGCGCTCCTCGCCAGTCACGTTCTACGAACCGCCCGACCACCACGGCGATCATCTGCCCGAACGGCTCGCCCGCGGCCTCTCATGGGTCTTCGGAAAACCGGTGAAAGACATTGCTCCAGCGAGGTAACTCGGAGCAGCAACAATCGTTTAATCGAGCGACGTCATAGCAGAAACGCCAGGCGCGTTCCTCGCAAAACTCCTGAAGCCTCAAAGCCGCCGCGGCCACGCGAGTCAGGTCGGGTTCTGTTCCCGCAATTTCATGAACCAGCGTTGCTGTTCGACAAGACCGCTCTCGCGCCTCAGGCCCGGGTTCAGGTCCATCCACTGATCTCCCATCTGGAAAAGATCGTGGGACTGCGCGGCCGCTTTCTCTTCCGTCAGCGCGCGCAACTCCGTCTGTTTGATCCGATCCAACTCCTCGCCGGCGCTCTGCCAGGTTTTCACCCAGCGGCGCATCGCTTCCTGGTCAGTTTCCGAATCGGGCATGCTTGACATATAACACAAAATCGATCCTGCCCGAAGCCCAATCGCGCCTGTTCATTTCGCGTTTGCGGCGGCGGCGAGGGGGCGCACGAACTCGCCCAGCCGGCTGACAAGGTCCGGGCTTTTGCCAAATTCGGCGATGCGTTTCACGATCGCGCTGCCCACCACCACGGCGTCCGCGTACCGGGCCACCTCGCGCACCTGCTCCGGATTGGAAATGCCGAAGCCGACGGCGATCGGCAGGTCCGTGGTCGCGCGAATCTCCGCGACCCGCTCCGGGAGCGAAGCCGCCATTTCCGCGCGCTCGCCCGTGACGCCTTCCCGCGACACATAATACACAAAGCCACTCGCGCCCGCCGTCAATTGCGCGATACGCGCTGCCGGCGTGGTCGGCGCAATGAGCCGGATTCGCTTCAATCCCGTGTCGTGCGAGAGTTCGGCGTTCGCGGCATCCTCGTCGGGTGGAAGATCGAGGATGAGCAACCCGTCCACGCCGGCCGCTTCGGCTTCCTTGTGAAAGGCTGCGAAGCCAAATCGATAGATCGGATTCACATACGTGTAGAGCACGATGGGAATTTCCGATTGCCGGCGAATATCGCGGACGCAGTCCAAAACTCCGCGCACCGTCGTCCCGGCAGAGAGCGCCCTGGAGGCCGCGAGCTGATTGACGATGCCGTCCGCGAGCGGGTCGGAAAAGGGCACGCCGAGTTCGAGGACATCGACGCCCGCTTCTTCAAACTCCCATGCGAGCCGGACGGTCGCGTCGAGGTTGGGGTCGCCCGCGGAGATGTAGGCGATGAGAGCTTTCCGGCCGGCGGCGCGGAGAGCGGCGAATTTTTGGTCGATGCGGTTTGCCATGGCTGAAGAAGAGAGGGACGCACAGGATTCCCAAAGTCGCCCCAATGAACAGGCTTTTTCTCAGAAGAGCATCCCGGCCGCGCACACCGCAGCCGGAAGAAACAGCATCCCTTCCACCGCCCATTCGTAGAAGCCTTCCGAACGAGGCGTCCGCACCGCAATCAACAATCCGCCGAGGTAAAGCGGGCCGGCCACGCATGCCAGACGCCACGCCGCCGCGAGATGCCCCGGCGCCTGGGCCGCGCCCGTGAGAGACGAGAATTCGATCACTCCCAGGAGCGCCCAAAGGAGGGCGCGGGTCCGCGGTTCGCCAAGACAGACCGGCAGGCTGCGGATTTTCATGCGCCGGTCTCCCTCCAGATCACGCAGGTCGCACAGGATCATATCAAAGAGCAGAAAGCACCACGAGCGGAAGACCGTCAGCGCGAAGCCCGCGCCCACCGGCGGCGCGCCCTCGTGGAACCAGGGCAGGCCGACGACGGCCACCGAGACGATGGTCGGCGCAAAGAGCGTCTTGAGAAGCGGCACGTCCTTGAACCGAAATCCGAAGATGGGCGCCGAATAGCCCAGGCAGACGGGCGTCCCGGCCGCGATCAGACCGAGTGTCAGCCAATCCCCGCGCAAGATCGGCAGCCCCACCAAGCCCACCGCCGCGATCGCCAGCACGGCCAGGCTCAGCTTCCGCGCGCGCGCCGACGCCGCGGCGCGCTCGGGAATGTTCAGCGCGTCCGCTGGATCCCGCCGCAAGCGGTCCGCATTGTAAATGAGCAGCCCTGAACAGAACCACAGCGGCAGATACGGCGTCGAGTTCCAGCCCAGCAAGTGGCATACGGCCCAACCAAAGGAAGCGATCCCCGTCGCCACGAAAAAGCACAGAGTCTGAAACAATGCCGCCACGCGGCCCGCCAGCACGCGCGCCCTCAAAACCGGCTTGTTTGAAAATCGAGGCAAAGTGGGTGGTGAAACCGCGAATGAACACGAATAAACGCCAATAGGGAATCCGGGTGTGATGGCCTTCGCACGTTTGGGTGTGATCAAAAAGTAGTGCAACGATTCCAAGTGGCGGATCGCCGCGCGAATCGTCCTCGTCCTCGTACTCGTCCCTCGTCCTTGGGGGCGAGAGGCGGTGCGCTCCTCCTCCTCTCCGTATCGCCCTCCGGGCTCCGAGGACGAGGACGAGCACGAAGGACGAGAACGACTCCGAGAACGAGATGTCTCTCTACTACCTGGCATCGCACGCATTGCCGATCATTATGCCGGCGATGACCAACGCGAATTCACGAGCACCCGCAGCCTCCTCCTTATTAGCGTTTAATCGCGTTCATTCGCGGCTCCAACTCGCTTGCTTTCGGGACGGCAGGGCCGATACCTTCGCCCTCTTTTTCCGCGCCTATGAATTCAGAGATCCGCCACGTTCACTTTATCGGAATCTGCGGCACCGCCATGGGCGCGGTCGCCGCCGCCATGCGCGACCAGGGTTTCACCGTCACGGGCTCGGACGCGGGCATCTACCCGCCCATGTCCACGTTCCTCGCGAGCAAGGGCATCCGCCTCAGCGAAGGCTACAAACCCGCCAACATCCCGGCGGACGCCGATCTCATCGTGGTGGGCAATGCCATCTCGCGCGGGAATGCCGAAATCGAAGAAGTGCTGAATCGAAAGCTCTACTACCTTTCGCTCCCGGAAACGCTGAAACACTTTTTCCTGCGCGGCCGCCACAATCTCGTCGTCACCGGCACGCATGGCAAAACCACCACCACCTCCCTCCTGACGTGGATCATGAAAAGCGCCGGATTGAATCCCGCCTTCATGATCGGCGGCATCGCCAACAATCTCGGCCAGGGCGCCAGCCTGCACGACGCGAAACACGTCATCCTCGAAGGCGACGAATACGACACGGCATTCTTCGACAAGCGCTCGAAGTTCCTCCATTACCTGCCCGAGCTGGTCATCGTGAATAACATCGAGTTCGATCACGCCGACATTTTCGAGAATCTCGACGCCATCAAGCTGAGCTTCCGCCGGTTGCTGAACATCATCCCCGGAAACGGCATGGTCCTGATCAATGGCGACGACGCCAACTGCCTCGACGTCGCCGCAAACTGCCGCGCGGAACTCGTGGAGGTCGGGTTCTCAGAGAATGCCTCCCGGCACATCCGCGATGTCGCCTACCATCCGTCCGGCTCCGAATTCACGCTCCTCGAGAGGCGCTTCAAGCTGCCGCTCGTCGGCGAATACAACGTGCGCAACGCCGCCATGGCGATCAGCGCCGCGCATTTCTACGGCATCCCGCTGTCCGCCATCGCCGCCGCCGTGGCCGCGTTCGAGGGCGTGAAGCGCCGGCAGGAAGTCCGCGGCGAAGTGCGCGGCATCACGATCATCGATGACTTCGGCCATCACCCCACGGCCATCCGCGAGACCCTGCGCGGGCTGCGCTATCAGTACCCCGGCCGCCGTCTGTGGGCGATCTTCGAGCCGCGCTCGAATACCACCCGGCGCGCCGTGTTTCAGCACGAACTCCCCGCCGCGCTCGCCGAGGCCGACGGCGCCATCCTCGCCCAAGTCGCCCGTCAGGACCAGTTGGCGGCCGACAACCGCCTCGATCCCGTGAAGGTCGTGGAGGACATCGCCGCCGCCGGCCGCCAGGCTTTCTACGAGCCCGACGTGGACGCCATCATCCGCCGGCTGAAGCCGCTGACGAAAGAGCGCGACGTCATCGTCATCCTGAGCAACGGCGGCTTCGGAAACATCCACGAACGCCTGCTCAAGGAGCTATGAGCGCTGCTGCGGGCCCTTTTCCCTTCGTCCTCGTCCTTCGTGCTCGTCCTCGTCCTCGGAGTCCGGGACGGACGATACTGGAGTCGCGGAGGGACGCGCCGCCTCTCGCCCCCGAGGACGAGGACGAGCACGAGGGACGAGGACGATTCTCTCCGTTGCCGCCGAAAACAAAGTGCGAATTTTCATGCTGCGCGGCGCCACCCATCGTTCCCGCGACTGCGGGATCATTCTGATTTCGTCATTCCCCTCCGTCCCCTGACTCGGAAATGATCAATCATCGCGCCCACGATTACCGATTCCTGATCCGGCGTTGGCGCGCCGTCGCCCGGAAGGCGGGCCTGCAATTGCGGCCGCTGGCGAAGATCGGTGATTACCCTCTCTTTTACCTTCGCTCGAAAGCGCTCGAAACCACCGGAGGCCTCTACATCTCCGCGGGTATCCACGGCGATGAACCCGCTGGCGCCGAGGCCCTGATCTCCTGGGCCGAAGATAACGCCGCGCGGCTCAATGCCCTGCCCCTCCTCCTGTTGCCGTGCCTGAATCCCTGGGGCCTGATCAACAACCGCCGGCACGACGAGCAAGGCAACGATCTCAACCGCTCGTTTCATCGCGCGGACCTCCCAGTCATCGCCGCCGTCCGCCAATTGATCGCCCCGTGTCGATTCCACTGCGCCCTCTTCCTCCACGAAGACTACGACGCCCAGGGGCTTTATCTTTATGAAGTCGCGCGCGGCCAAACCCCATGGGCCGCTGATCTCCTCAACGCGGCCCGAGCCCACATCCCCATCGAACCCCGCGTCTGGATCGATGGCCGCAAAGCCCACGCCGGATTGATCCGACCTCGCATCGACATGGCGAGATTCGACAAAATCGGCTACCCGGAAGGGCTGTGGCTGCGCATGCATCACACCGACCGCTCGCTGACCGTCGAAGCGCCCTCCGAATTCGCCCTGGACCAGCGCGTCCGCGCCTTGAGAGCCGTCATCGACGAATGCATCCGCCTGGCAGCAAGGATGAAGGATGAACGGTAGTGCCCTAATGCGGGCACTCCCGGATGAAAAGCTCCGCGCCAAGGAGAGCGGCCCACCTCGAGATTCCGTCCTTCATCCTTCATCGTTGAGGCTCCTGCCTCGATGCAGTTAGCCCTCCGCGACGGTTCGAAAGACGCTCGCGCGCAGTGCATTCATCCTTCATACTTTCCGCATGCGCCCATGGCTTGCCGTCGCTTTCTCGATCATGCTCGCGGCTGCATGCCATCGCCCCGCCCGCGCGGATTTGCCGGAAAAGGAGCGCGACGCCCTGGCCTGGTATGAAACCCTCGGCTATCCGAATGCGAAAAACCTCCCATACGTGCGCGTAACCACGGGCTCGTGGAGCCAGACGGGAAACCAGCCCCCAAAACACATACTCACCGAAGGTATTCTTGTCAGCCAGGACGCCGAGGCTTTCACCGTGTTCCTCTGCAGCGTGCCCGATTTGCATATCCTGGATCCGCTCCCTGAACCGTACGCGCCGCTGACCACCGTGCGTTTCGTTCACGCGACTACCGGTCCCGATCAAAGGCGCGTGGACTACGAGATCCTGGACTTTCAAAAGGTTGCAGCCGAGACGCTGGCGCGCATCCCCAACCCACGGACCGGTCCCTTCCGCGGCTACGCATGGCCCGTTTACGATCGGGCGCGGATCTTTGCCTTTGGCGCTATGTGCTGGCAGAAAAACCTTCCGGAAACGGCCGCCTCATTGATGGACATCGCGGCGGCCATCCCAAACGAAGCGACGCGAAAGCGCGACCTGCATCCGCTTCTCGACGAACTCCAGCAGCAATTCGGCGACGCCATCCTGGAAAAAGCCGAGAAGGATTGGGGCAATCCCGCGATTTCGTGGACGGAACAACTGAAGGCCTATGAGCATTTCGGCGCCCGCTTTCCCGCCAACAACCACATTGCATACGCGCAGGAAGCCGCCGACCTCATCCACAAGATGATCGCCGAGGCCGCCGCGCATCATCCGAAGCCGCTGAAGCGGATGTCGCCCGCCGAGCAGGCAGCGGAGAATATCTACCAGTTGCGATTTTTCCACGCGCGACATCCAGTAATTAATACCAACGGGCCGTTGAGCGTCTCCACCCAAAATGGCGAGGATCTGGACACGCCTGTCCCTCGGCTCATTGCGCTCGGCGATAGGGCGATCCCGCAATTGAGCGAAGCTTTAAACGACAGGCGCTTCACCCGCACCACGTGGCCTCGCATGAGTGGAGTGATCCCACCCAGAATCATGCGCATCGGCGACTTCGCCCGGGAAACCCTCGATTACCTGGATGCTCGGGATCGCGACGAGCGCCGGATGAACGCCGACAAACTCCTCCATGGCACGATCCTCCGGAAGGCCGAGGCGTGGTGGGCCGAAGCCGAAACCGAAGGCGAGGATCGGGTGATGGCCGGAGTGGCGGTCGCCGGCGGTATAGCCCTACTTCTCCTGCGACGTTGGCGCGTTTGGAAAGGTAGAGGTATGAAGGTTGAAGGTTGAAGGATCAAACGCTCCGCACGGAGGACAGAACCCGCCGCGGAACCCAATCCGCAATTGCCCCCGTCACTTTCCCCTCGCAAGAGCGGCGGCTCCCGCTAATCTCCCCAGACGTTTTTGCGCCCGCACCCAGCGCGCGAAGCGTTTTCCCGTCGAATCACCATCTCCCGTCTCGCATAGTCCATGTCCAATACCATCCTGGTCGGCGCCCAATGGGGCGATGAAGGCAAAGGCAAAATTATCGATTTTCTGACCGAAACCGCGGACATCGTCGTGCGCTCTCAAGGCGGCAATAATGCGGGCCACACCGTCATCGCCGACGGCACGAAATACGTTCTCCATCTCATTCCGAGCGGGATCCTGCGCCCGAACAAATTGTGCGTCATCGGCAATGGCGTCGTCGTCGATCCCATCGCCGTGGCCAAGGAGATCGAAGGACTGCGCGCCCAGAAGATCAAGGTCTCCAAGGCAAATCTGGCGATCAGCGATTGCGCCCACCTGGTGCTCCCGTACCACCGCCTGCTGGATGAGCAGCGCGAGCTAAAAAAAGGCAAGAACAAGATCGGCACCACCAAACGCGGCATCGGCCCCGCCTACGGCGACAAAGCCGCCCGTGTCGGCCTGCGCATCGCCGACCTCGTGCAACCCGAGCTTTTCTCCGAGAAACTCGCTCTCCGCATCCGGGAAAACAACGCGGTGCTCAAGGCCCTCGGCGCGAAATCCTTGAATTTCAAGGAAGTAAATGCCGCCTACCTTGAAGCAGGAAAGAAGCTGGCGCCGTTCGTCAGCAACACCGTCGTGCTGCTGCATCAGGCCCTGAAAGCGGGGAAGGAAATTCTCTTCGAAGGCGCCCAGGGCACCTTCCTGGATATCGATCACGGCACCTACCCGTACGTGACGTCCTCAAACACGACGGCCGGCGGCGCCTGCACCGGCTCCGGCGTGCCTCCGCACCGCATGGACCGCGTGCTCGGCGTCATGAAAGCCTACACCACGCGGGTCGGCGAAGGGCCGTTTCCCACCGAGAACATGGCGTTTTCCGACATGCTCCACGGCATGGGCCGCGAATTCGGCGCCACCACCGGACGCGCCCGGCGCTGCGGCTGGTTCGATGGCGTGGCCGTGCGCTACGCCGGCATGATCAATGGCATCGACGACATCGCCGTGACCAATCTCGACGGACTGGATTCGCTCGCCGAAATCAGAATTTGCACTCACTACAAACTCGGACGACGTACTCTCGAAGTGCCGCCCTCCGATTTCCGTGAACTCACCGCCTGCAAACCCGTCTACACCGAGCTGCCGGGCTGGCAGACGCCCACGCACGAGGCGAAGCAGTGGGGCGATTTGCCGAAGAACGCCCAGGCCTACCTCCGCTTCATCGCGGATCTCACGGGCGCCAAACTTTCCATCGCCAGCGTGGGCCCAAACCGGGATCAAACCATTGTTCTGTGATTTCGGCCTCCAGATTCTGGACTCCGAACCCGGAGAAGGACTTGCCAAGCAGCGCGGCGGCGCGCGGTTCGCGCCCCCTCCTGCCAGCGAGTCCCAACTCGCGAAAGAGGAGCGTCCCGTGAGCGTCCCGCGCCATATCGCCATCATCATGGATGGCAACGGCCGCTGGGCGCGCGAGCGGAACCTGCCGCGGATCAAGGGCCACGAGCGCGGCGCGGAATCCGTCCGCGCCGTCACGGAAGCGTGCGTGGAACTCGGAGTGGAGTATCTTACGGTCTATGCCTTTTCGACCGAAAACTGGAAGCGACCGAAAGCCGAGGTCGCCGCGCTCTGGATGCTGCTCGAGCATTTTATCGCCCAGGAAATTCCCACCCTGATGAAAAACGGCGTGCGCCTCGAAGCCATCGGGCGGTTGCGCGAGCTGCCGGAGAGCTGCCAGTCGGCGCTCGACAACGCCATCGCGCTGACCGCCGGGAACAAGGCCACCACCCTCATCCTGGCGCTCAATTATAGCGGCCGCACCGAGATCATCGATGCGGTGCGAACCCTGTGCCGTGAAGCCCTGGCGGGCGCCATCACCGAAGCCGCGATCGATCAGGACGCCCTCAGCCAGCGCCTCTACACTGCTGCGTTTCCCGACCCCGATCTCCTCATCCGCACATCCGGGGAAATGCGACTTTCGAACTTTCTTTTGTGGCAACTGAGCTACACCGAGATTTATGTAACTCAGAAGCTCTGGCCCGACTTTGGCAAAGACGACTTGCGCACGGCCATCAGCGAGTTCAATAAACGGCAGCGCCGATACGGCGGCCTGTGATTCTTTGATGCAAAAACCACAAATCATTCTCGTAGTGGACCCGGAGACGGATTTTCTCGAGTGGGTGCAAAACCAACTCGGCACCCCGACGACCCGTGTCATTACCGCGACGACCAGCGACGAGGGATACAAGATTTTCTGCCGGGAAAGCCCGGATCTCCTGATCACCGAGACGCACCTCTCCCCGTTCTCGGGGCAGGAACTCCTCGTCAAAGCCAGGCAGCGGGATCCCAACGCCATCGTCGTCCTCACCAGCGCCTTCGGCACCACGCAATCCGTCATCGAGTCCATGAAACTCGGGGCATTCGACTTCATCCGCAAGGAGACGCTCCCCTTCAATCTCAAGGTCGTCGTGGACGCCGCCCTCAAGGCGCAGGCCGAGATGAAGGCCGCGACCACCTTCAAGCCCCAGCTCACCGTCGAAGAGCACCAGGATTCCATCGTCGGCAAGTCCGCCGCGATGCAGCAGGTCTTCAAGATGGTCGGGCGCGTTTCGCACAGCGACGCCCCAGTGATGATCACCGGCGAGAGCGGCTCTGGCAAGGAACTGGTCGCCCGCGCCATTCACCATTACAGCCAGCGCAGCTCGAAAGGCTTCGTCGCCATCAATTGCGCGGCCATCCCCGAGCAGCTCCTCGAAAGCGAACTCTTCGGCCACGAAAAAGGCGCGTTCACCGGCGCCACGGGCACCCGCGTGGGACGCTTCGAGCAGAGCAATGGCGGAAGCCTTTTCCTCGACGAGATCGGCGACATGCCGCTCGCGCTCCAGGGAAAAATCCTGCGCGTGCTTCAAGAGGGCGAGTTCTCCCGCGTCGGCGGCAACGAATCGCTCCGGACCGATGTGCGGATCATCGCCGCCACGAATAAAAATCTCGAGGAAGAAGTCTCGAAGCGAAGTTTCCGCGAAGACCTCTTCTATCGTCTCAATGTGGTGCGCATTCAACTGCCGCCCCTGCGCCAGCGCACCGAGGATATCCGGCTTCTCGCGGAATACTTCCTGCAAAAGGTGGCGATCCAAAAGCATCTGCCCCGCCTCAAAATCTCCGAGGAAGCCGTCCGTGTGCTCGAGGCGTACGCCTGGCCGGGCAACGTCCGCGAACTCGCGAATACCATCCAGCGCGCCTGCGTCCTCGCGACCTCCGACTTGCTCACCCCGAAGGACATCCCGCTGGGCAGCAGCCTCCCGACCGAGCGCGGCGCCGCCGAAGGCGCCTCCACGCCCGCCGCCGCGATGACCACCGAAAACGCCATCGAAGCCCTCCTCCGCGCCGCCCAGAATACGCCCGATATCCAGCTCCTTCCGTGGCTCGAACGCGAGTTCACCCTCTACGCGATGAAGGCCACCAAAGGCAACCAGGTCCGCGCCGCCAAGCTCCTCGGCATCACCCGCGCCACCCTCCGCAAGCGCATCGAACGCTTCGGCATCACCCGCGAACTGACGATCAGTTAGGCGGACGTGGATGGTTCCGAGGGGCGGCAAAATCGTCCCCGAAATTCCCTGGGTAGCTGAAGCGAACCTCGACAAAATCCGGGACGCAGGCAGAGTAGTGCCATGCGCTACAGTGTCCTCGTCGAGCCGGTGGAAGAATCGGAAAAACTACCTGGGTTCTATTACGCCCACGTGCCTTCGCTCGGCATCACTACGCATGGGAGCGGGGTCGAGGGCGCCCTTGACGCGGCGCGCGACCTGATTCGCTTGTGGGTGGATGAAAAGCGGGCCGCGGGTGAAACTCCCGTCCCGGCGCGCGAGTCACTGCTGGCCACGGTTGAGGTGGACTGATGCCGTTCAAGGCCAAAGAGGTCTTGCGCCGCTTGCAGCGTGCTGGGTTTGAAGTCCGCCGCCAAAGCGGCTCCCATGTGGTGCTGCGCCACGCGGACGGTCGGCAGACCTACGTACCGATGCACCCGGGAGACGTGCCCTCCGGGACATTTCGGTCGATTCTCAAACAGGCCGGCCTCACGGAAGATGCTTTTCGAGATTTGTAGGAGCCCTCAAAAAACGACAAAGATCAAATTGACGATGTGGGAATGGCCGCGAAAAAGGGCAAAACCAGGAAAGGGAACCACACTCCTTTCATTCATTTTCTTTTCGTGTTCTCTGTCTTCCTTTGTGGCCATAAATTTCAGGGATTGAATAGCCGCCGTTTCGACAAGCTCAAGGCCCCAGGCCCACCGAGGGGAAAAAGAGCACAAAGATCGCGAAGAAAGAGACTCGAAATATTCCGGTTCTTTTTGAGCCTTTTGAGCTTTTTTGCGGCTAAATGCCTTTCCTTCCGGGCCAGTCGCAGCCTGAATTCGACCGGCCACGATGAAAAAGGCTCCGAAAACCTCCGAACCCGCGCCGCAGTCGCCAACGCCGCAGCCGCCCGCTGAGCGGCCCTTCCAGGCGTGGCAGTGGCAGAACGGCGCCTTCGCCCCCTGCGATTCCGTGCCGATCACCGATCGCGGCTTCCGTTACGGAATGTCCGTCTTCGAAAGCCTACGCATCACGCGCGGGCGCGCCGAATTCTTCGAGCCCCACTTCGCACGCCTTATTCAGGCCTGTTTCGACCGCGACTTCGCCGTGGATGAAACCGCTCTCCGCGCCACCCTCGCCCTCTTCGAGGAATCGAACCTGAGCGGCTTCGCCCGCATTTACGTCACCGCCGGCGATGGCCCCCCATCCGCCCCCACCGCCCAACCGCGCGTCCTCGTCTTCATCGAGGACCGCCCTCCGCCCAACACCGACG
>Ga0302326_10019428_pt1 | contig 14031 bp, 14 predicted proteins | sample Palsa_T0_3_FD_202264 | JGI IMG/M metagenome (GOLD analysis project Ga0302326, IMG submission 202264) | Peat permafrost microbial communities from Stordalen Mire near Abisko, Sweden - Palsa_T0_3 | ecosystem: Environmental > Terrestrial > Soil > Palsa > Peat permafrost | place: Sweden: Abisko... | reverse complement strand
CGTTTTGGTTTTGAAAAGCTTTGAGGAAAGGCAAGCAACCGTTTTTTTTAAAATATGAATTTCCACCGGTCAGATGTATCGAGATCTAAGTCGCCGAAAATTGTCAATAAAAAAATTAACCCTTGATGATCAGCGGACGTAGTTTGGTCAAAATTTAGTACATTATACGGTCAAAAAAAATGACCCGATTGACCACTTTTGACCGTTTTTTAAAAAGCGAACATTATAATTTATATTAATATCAAGCCATGTATCTTTCTGAACGAATAAGGAAGGCCATCGAAGTGCATCCGGGAGTCCTGTCAGCTTTGCAGGGAAAGGGTAAGGACCTGAACTGGGCTCATTTTACCCGTACTCAATTTAACCTGCTGGCGAGGGTCATCAATAAGCAGGTCAGCAGCGCGGCCGTCGCGAACACCGATCTGGTAGACATGAACCTGATTATTGGCAAGCAGCAATTGGAAAAACAGCTGGTTCGGCTGAGATGCTATAATGTTTATGATTTCTCGCGCCATCTTGAAAACCTGCGGGAGTACCAGGTTTTTAACTGGATCAGCGGAAAAACCTTGCAAAGCTATTGGCAGCAGGGCAAAGCGAAATATATAAAGATCAATGTCCTGCTGGTTTTTCTGCAGGTGCCGTTTTCGGACTGGGAGGCATGGCAGAAGGAAAAGAACCGGCCCACCGACCGTTATGGCTTCAGTCTGGCCAGGGGCTCCGCGCAGGGGACGGGATTGCCTAAATCTTCACTGGCGATCGTGAAGACCTATTACCTGGGCAACTATTTTTTATATTATCAGAAGACGGATGGCAGCAAGAATATCATTAAGACGCCTTTCATCCTTAAGGAGCAGGATAACGGACAGGTCATTGTAAGGTCCGTGTCCGAGGGGCACCGGTACAGCGGCAAGGTAATGGGTATCCGTGACGGCTGTCTGTATATCAACTGCCAGAACCTGGATTTCGAAGAAATGGAGCAATATATATTCAATATCGGCCTGGAGACGAAACCGCAGGTATTGTTTGGCGTTTCGAATACGGTCAGTGTGAAGAATCGCCGGGCCGTGGCGCTAAAAAACATCCTGATCAAGCAGCAGGCCACTGATCCGGGTTTCGAACATATCCCTGAGATGGAGATCCCCTTCAGCCGTAAATATTCCACGCGCACGGAAGAATCGCTGGTGGTGGGGTATCTTAAACAGGCTGGTAATAATATCATTATTACGCCCAGCTGCTGCAATCTGGCGGAGCTGGAAAGCCCGGAAATGACGTAATAGCGCCGCTACCATTATCTACAAAATCCCCAGATCACGTGCCACATAATAACTTGGCACAAGTGGCCTGAAGCCGGTCCTGTTCCTGATGTTAACTGGATCATCTTCTTTGGCAGGATGCGAAGAGGCCGTCCGGGTGATCTCCAAATCCATCCGGCTGCCATGCGCATCATCTGGCTGATCCTCCTGTGCGCCCTTGGCAGCATCGCTACCTGTGCCTATGTCTTCATTCAGCTGTTCAGACTAAAACCCGGCGAAGGGATCAAAGAACTACTCAGCAACCGGTAGCCGGTCAAGCGCGTCCGCTGATTAATGTCTTACAAAGCTGCCGCGCCACTTTTGTCCACCGCCACATGTCAGTTCCACGGTATACACGCCTGGCCGCAAATTGTGAATCATCGCTGACCAATGGCCCGCACCTACCTTTCTTATCGTCACCGGCACGTTCCAGCCGTCACTATTATACACGAGGATCGCATCCGTGCTCGTTGGATCCGGGATTGGCCCCCCCACAGTGATCTGCACAGTACTACAATACGTATTCGCTGGATTCGGAAAAATGTGCAACACATTTTGCGCGTTCGTGAGTTGTGGTAAACACAGGCTACACACTGCCAGTAGTACGGCCAGGGTCAATTGAGATTTGTTCAGACGTATCATCATTTATTGATTTTTATAAAGCTGCCGATCATCGCGTGACCGCCTTGCACGACCCTCACCGTATATAAACCTGCCGCCCATCCGTCGACGCTCAGCGTATTGACGGTCGATGCCGTCGATAGCCGCTGCATCAGCCCATCTGCACTATTATACACTTCGATCATTGCCGCGCCTGGTTGCGGCAGCGCCACCACCACCGTACTCTGTGCCGGATTCGGGTAAATACTCAACCCCACCCCGGCAGCGCCACTACTCACATTAATAGTCACGATCTGACTATAAGTAGCCGACCCGTCGGGCGCAACCAGCCTCAGCCGATAATAATTCGCGCCGGGAGCCGGCGAAACCTGCACATAGCTGTAGCGCGAAACAGCCGGATCGACCGGCTGGGTATTCAACACATCCGTAAACCCGGTAATATCTGTAGTCGAATATTGCAACTCCATCACCCCGCCTCCCGCCGGCCCACCCTCCCCGGAGACCTGCCACTGTAACACCACCTGCCCATTATTCTGCAGCCGTCCCGTGAAGCTCGTCAGCAACAACGGCAGCGGGATCAGCGGCGTAAAGATCGACATCCGGTTGTTGGTCACATCGGCAACAGCCAGCAACGATGCATTGGCAAACAGCTTTTGCGGTCCATCCAACTGACTGGCGCCATCACCGGGGCCGTCGGAGGTGAAATTAGGCTGGCCCAGCACATAGGTGGCCGCTCCGCCGCTCGGCAGGCTGGCGGCATTCACAAAGACCATTATCCTGTTGTTATAGCCGACATCACTGACATAGATATTGCCTGCCCCGTCCCCATACACTCCCCATGCGGCGCCAATGAGCGAAGCAGATTCACCGGACACGCTGGTGGTCATGCTGGTTTGACCCAATACCTTTGTCGCCGCCTCGCCATTGGCGGCAGTCGATGCATCCGGGAACATCAGCACCCGGTTGTTGAGACCATCAAGCTCCCATAAATTGTCATACTCATCGACATAGATCTGAAGAGGCCAGTAAATTTTGGTGGCGGTGAGACCGGAGGCTGAACTCGTGAAATTGGGCTGCCCGAGAACGCCGTCCGCACTGCCTCCATTGGCCTTCGATGCAGCATTGTTATAGCGCAATATCCTGTTGTTTAGTTGATCCGACACCCATACGGTCGTGCCCTTACAGAAAACATCATTGGGATAATATAGCGTTGCTGCAGACGCTGCGGTAGTGGTGCCGGATACGAAGTTGGACTGACCCAATACGCCGCTCGCCGCCGCGCCACTGGAAATGGTCGCTGCATTAGCATAGCGAAGGACGCGGGAATTATCAGCATCCACCACCCACAGATTGCCCGAGGCATCTATGGCGACACTGGTAGGCTCGTATAAAGTGGTGGCGGTGGTCCCTGTCGTATTGGAAGTGAAATTGGTCTGACCTAAGACAGCCTCCGCAGCGGCTCCGTTTGTCATGACGGCAGTGGAAGGATAACGCAGCACCCTGTTGTTGTTCCGGTCAGCAACAAACACCTTACCGGTAGCTGGGTCCACGGTCATCGAATATGGTACCGACAAACCCGTTGAAGTGAGGGCCGCCGTGTTGGAGCCAAACCCGGGCTGACCGATGACATAGCTGGCGGCCTGACCGTTGGTCCAATATTGGGCATGCGTACAACGTGCCACTGCCAGCGCTATACCCAAGGACAAAATCCGCTTATAATACATTCGATTATTCATTCACTTTGATGAAGCTGCCGGTCGTCGACACACCGCCCTGTGTCACCCGCACGGTATATAACCCCGCCGCCCATCCGCCGATAGTCAGCGTATTAACGGTAGACGTTGTCGATAGTCGCTGCATCAGCCCACCCGCACTATTATATATTTCGATCGATGCGGTGCCAGTTTGCAGCAGCGCCACCACCACCGTTCCGGATGCAGGATTGGGATAAATGTTCAGCCCCGCCCCGGTCGATCCGCTACCCACATTAATCGTCACAACCTGGCTGTAAGTAGCCGACCCATCAGGCGCCACCAACTTCAGCCGGTAATAATTAGCACCGGGAGCCGGCGAGACCTGCAGGTAGCTGTAGTTTTGTATGGCCGGATAAAGGGACTGTTGATTCAGCACGTCGGTAAATCCGGAAGTGTCATGAGTAGCATATTCCAATTGCGTATAACCACCCACGCCCATCCCCCCTTCATCGGGGATCTGCCATTGCAGTAACGCCTGCCCGTTGGATTGCAGCCGGCCGGTAAAGCTGTTCGCCAACAAAGACAGTAAGGTAGGCGGCGTCCAGATCGACACGCGGTAATTGCCTTCTTCAACAACCATTAATACAGTAGATGATCCGGATGTTCCCGGGACAATAGTAACGCTATAGGGGTAGTCTAATTGGTCGGCGCTATCCCCGCTCCCATTGGAGGTGAAATCAGGCTGGCCCAGCACATAGGTGGCCGCAGCGCCATTCGGCAGGCTGGCGGCGTTCTGAAAGACCAATACCCTGTTATTACCAGCCTCGCTGACATATAAATTTCCGGCCGCATCCCCATATACCCCATCCGGATAAGACATCGTGCTGGCTGTTGTGCCGGGCGAATTATCGGTAAAGTTGGTTTGTCCCAATACCAGTGTCGCCGGCCCGCCGATCCCGCCATTGGTAGCATTGACGGCAAACGATGCATTCGGAAACATCAGTACCCGGTTGTTCGTAACATCCGCCACCCATAGATTGTCGGCGGCATCCACATACAGCTGATTAGGATAAGCCAGTGAGTTGGCGGCGACGGGTAATGGGTTCTGACTGGCCCAGTAGGTGAAACTGGGTACACTGAAAACCGCATCGGCGGGGGCGCCGTTAGCCTTCGAAGCCGCATTGTCAAAACGTAATATTCTGAAGTTGTAATAATCTGCCACCCACAGCGTCGTACCACTGCAAAAAACACCTACTGGCAAAGACATCGACGATGCAGTCGGTGCTTCTATGTAGGAGATGTAATCGGTGAAGTTCGGTTGACCCAATACTTCACTGGCCGCCGTACCACTGGGAATCGTCGCAGCATTAGCATAGCGTACCACGCGCAAATCTGACGCATCCGCCACCCACAGGTTACCCGCCGCATCGATCGCCAAACCAGCAGGGTAGACTAAAGTAGAGGCTGTAGGGGGTTGGGAGTTAGCAAACCCGGACAAATTAGGCAGACCTAAGATGGCCTCGGCGGTCGCGCCGTTTTGCATCGCGGCACTGGAAGAAAAACGCAGTACCCCGTCGCGATAAGAGTCCGAGACAAATACTTTTCCGGTGGCCGGATCTACGACGACAAACTCGGGTTGGTAAAATCCGTTGGCGCCATTAGTCGCGCCCTGAAGATTTTGGTTGAATCCCGTCTGGCCTATTTCAAAAATGGCAGGCTGACCATTCACCCAGTTTTGCGCATGTACGCGCTGGGATAAACAGGCCGTCATGGTAAGCACGACAGCTAAGGATAGGTGGGTTTTGTAGGGGCTCATATTGGATAAGTGGATTTTAAAAGCAGGTCCTTATTGTTGGAGTAAAAATAGCCTGCAGACGGGACGATATACCCCCATTGTATGCGAACGACCGGATTTTGTATGCGAATGCGGTAAGTGCAACGCACCGACTTCGCCAGCCTCAGAGTGAATTTCGATTATTTCCTACCTATGCCCTCTTTAATTGCTGGCACAATGAGGTTCAGCAGGGTTATTCGGTGGCCGCGATCAAATTTGAAATCTCTGAGAGCAAATCTGGTAATCGGAATTGGATGGTATCCCAGACAATCTGATTATTGATACCGAAGTATTCGTGGATGATAAAATTCCGAAAGTCTTTGATAATTCGCCATTCAACAGCAGGATACTGCTTCTTGAAGTCATCCGGAATTCGAGAAGCGGCCTCGCCAATAACCTCAAAATTTCGCTCTACTGCATCCTTCGTTTTGTAATCGGCTTCATAAGACTCAAAGGTCATTCCTGCGGTATACTCCAAAATTCTGCTAATTGAAACCCTAATATCTAACAGCAGCAGGGTTAGATTACGTTCAGACATGAATGAGGCTTTTGTCTACATAAGGCAAATACTGAGGCTTTATGCCTTTGCGAGAAACAATATCCACCTTTTGATTGAAGGTATCTTCCAACTCATGAGCGAGCCGTATATACTCAAATCCGTCAATTCTTCCATTAAAGTCAACAAGAATGTCAATATCACTTTTTTCGTTGAAATCCCCCCGCGCATAAGAACCAAAAATACCCAGTTCCGAAATAGGATACTTCTTTTGCAAAGAAGCCTTTTTTTCTTTTAAAATGGTCAATATTTGGCCGGTGGTGTACATCGATATCAAATCTACTAAAAATATGCCGAGTTTTTCAATTTTTATCTGATCATCAACCCGTTATGTGCCTAAGACTAAAGACTAATGGCAGCTATCGCCAATGGCGCTGCTCCATCCGCATCGGCCGGCGGCCGCGATCACCCAACGTCCAGGCGCGTCACCGCGTCACGCCCCGCGCCACGATCACCTATACACATCCAGCAACCCATCCGGCAGCTCCACATGGACTTCCCGCTTCTCCTGGTCAACCCGCCGCAGCGTCGCCGCATGCATCGGGATCAACGCTTCCTTCCCTGCTAAATCGATCTTGCAAAGCACCTGGTGCGGCTGCTCGATCACCTCGAGGATCTCTCCGAGGTCAACACCCCCATCCATCAACCGAAAGCCTACCATGGAAATCGGCGCCGACTTCCCCGCAAACTGCTCGAAATCCTTCTCGGTCAGCCAAACCTCTTTTTGGACTACCCGGCGAGCGGCCTCCTTAGTGTCGAGGCCTTCCAGCTTGATATAAACCTCGTCAGCACTCTTGCCGCGGGTGCTCTCGACGAACCAGGGCAGCATCTCGTCGCGCTTTTCTTCGATGAAGATGGTTTTCAGCCCCCTGAGGCTGGTCTTCTTGCCGAGGCGATGTTGTAGGACCAACTCACCTTGCAGGCCAAAGACGGCCACTAATTTGCCGATATTGCGGTAATTGTCGCTCATAAAAAAAAGGAGGCCTCGCAGCCTCCTGGTAAAATTACATTTTGAACATGTAGCCGGTGAATGGAACCCGCGCCTGGCCTACGCCTGCGCAGCAGCAGCTCCGCCTTCACTCTTCTTCTCAATCTGTACCGGCCTTTCCCTTTCAGTCCTTTCAGGGCGTTCCATGCTCCTGTCCATCGGCCTTCTCATGGGAGGACCACCAGGGCCCCTTCTGCCGGGACGCGCTCTGCGGTTATCTTCCTGCCGTTTCTTGAGAGCGATTTCATGCTCACCATGCCATTTCTGGAATTTCTCCATCGCGGCGGCGTCATCAAATAACCCCAATTTTACCCCACGCAACAGGTGCTTCAGATAGAGAACACCTTTGTAAGAGAGGATGCGGCGAACAGTATCCGTCGGCTGAGCACCTTTGTGCAGCCAGTCAAGCGCCTTTTGGCGATCGAGTTGGACGGAGGCAGGAACTGTCAATGGATTGTACGTACCGATCTTTTGGATGAATTTGCCATCCCTTGGTGCACGGGCGTCGGCTACTACGATGAAATAAAATGGCCTTTTCTTAGACCCGTGGCGTTGCAGTCTGATTTTAACTGGCATCTTAAATAGAAATTTAAATGCGTGAACAATAAGGTTACCTTCTTTAAAAAGGAAAAGTCCTTTTTAGGGAGTGCAAATCTAGCACTCTGTAATTACATTTCAAAAATAATACATCAGGAATTAAAGAGCGAATATTGCAGTATAAATTTTGTTAACATCGTAATCCGTTAACATTCATGCAATAATCTCTACAATACGCTGCTATTTGCAATTCCTGTGCCGATAGTCGTTGTAACCTCAACAAATATCAATTTTTCGCCGCGCCATCGCTCCGCGCGCGCCGTCTACTTCCTCCCCATTCTCCCCATGGCCCCGCCGAGCGGCATCTTGTTCATTTGCTTCATCATCTGCTTCATCTGCTCGAATTGCTTCAAAAAGGCGTTAATCTCATTGATATCCTTCCCACTCCCCACCGCCAGCCGCCGCCGGCGACTCTGGTCAATCACATCCGGGTTCGAACGCTCAAACGGCGTCATCGAACCAATGATCGCCTCGATCCCCTTGAAAGAATCATCGCTGATATCGATGTCCTTGACGGCCTTCCCTACCCCGGGTATCATCCCCAGCAGATCCTTGATGTTCCCCATCTTCTTGATCTGCTCCAACTGTTGTTTGAAGTCCTCGAAATCGAACTGGTTCTTCCTGATCTTCTTTTCCAGCTTCCTCGCCTCGACCTCATCATACTGCTCCTGTGCCTTCTCCACCAAAGTCGTGATATCGCCCATCCCCAGGATTCGCTGCGCCATCCGCTCAGGATAAAAAACGTCCAGCGTGTCCAGTTTCTCGCCGGAAGAAATAAACTTGATGGGTTTGGTGACGGTGTATTTAATCGAAAGCGCAGCCCCGCCACGCGTATCTCCATCCATCTTCGTCAGCACGACGCCGCTGAAATCCAGCCGGTCATTGAAGGCTTTGGCAGTATTGACGGCATCCTGACCGGTCATCGAATCTACCACGAACAGTATTTCACCCGGATTTACCGCCGCTTTGATAGCCGCGACTTCCTTCATCATCACCTCGTCGACAGCCAGACGGCCGGCCGTATCGATGATCACCACATTCTTGTTTTTGCTGCGGGCGTCCTTAATGGCATTCTGCGCGATCTCGACAGCATTTTTATTGTCGGGTTCGCTGTATACGTCGACGCCGATCTGCCCGCCGAGAACTTTTAGCTGCTCGATGGCCGCCGGACGATAGATATCCGCCGCGACCAGCAGGGGAGAAAGCCCCTTGCGCCCTTTGAGATAGTTCGCCAGTTTGCCGCTGAAAGTCGTTTTACCACTGCCCTGTAAACCCGCTATCAGGATGACTGCCGGGCTGCCCTTGGCATTCAGTTCGCTCTCCGCTCCGCCCATGAGGGCAGCCAATTCGTCTTTGACGATCTTGACCATCAACTGGCCCGGACTGACAGCCGTCAGCACCTTCTGCCCCATGGCCTTTTCCCTGACCGTATCCGTAAATTCTTTGGCGATCTTGAAGTTGACGTCCGCATCGATCAGCGCCCGTCGGATATCCTTTACCGTTGCCGCAATATTGAGCTCGGTGATCCGCCCTTCCCCCTTGATCTGCTTAAACGCCGACTCCAGCCGTTCCGATAAATTTTCAAACATAATAGTGTTTGTTTTGACCTTATTTGCGGGCCCCGGCTGCATCTGCCTCCGACCGCCGCCGCGGCTGCCCAAAATAAAAAAGTGAACGTAACAATGTTACATTCACTTAGAAAAGATACAAAAGTAAGAAATTTAGGTCAAAGGACGTTTAGTGTATTTGTCTAATCAAATATTCGTGTTTAAATTCCAAGATAACTGCGCAACATCTTCGACCGCGAATTGCTCCGCAGCTTAGTGATCGCCTTGTCTTTGATCTGCCGTACCCTTTCCCGGGTCAGGTTGAACTTCTCGCCGATGTCCTCGAGGCTCATTGGGTGGTCCACCCCGATGCCGAAGAAGAAGCATATCACTTCCTTCTGCCGTTCCGTCAATGTTCTCAGACTGCGGTCGATCTCCTGTTTCAGCGATTCCTTGTGTTCGATGTTCGCGTTGGCCATCTCCGCATTCGGGTTGATCAGCACGTCGATCAGCGTGTTGTCCTCACCTTCCGATAAGGGCGTATCCATGCTGACGTGACGGGCGGCAATCCCAAGGGTCGAAGAGACTTCCTCGATGTCCAGTTCCAGCAGTTCGGCCAGTTCCTCGGCAGAAGGCTCCCGCTCGAATTCCTGTTCCAGATGGGAATAGGCCTTCTGAATGCGGTTAGTGAGGCCGACCTTGTTGAGGGGGAGGCGGACGATGCGGGACTGTTCGGCGAGGGCCTGTAAGATACTCTGGCGGATCCACCAGACAGCGTAGGAAATGAATTTGAAACCACGGGTTTCGTCAAAGCGTTGAGCCGCCTTGATCAGGCCCAGGTTGCCTTCATTGATCAGATCAGGCAGGGACAGGCCCTGGTTCTGATACTGCTTGGCTACGGATACCACAAAGCGTAGGTTCGCTTTCGTAAGTTTGTCGAGAGCTTTCTGATCTCCCTGCTTGATACGGATGGCGAGTTTCACTTCTTCTTCAGGACTGATCAACTCCACTTTTCCAATCTCCTGCAGGTACTTCTCCAGGCTCTGAGATTCACGATTAGTAATACTCTTCGTGATCTTCAGCTGACGCATGCTCATAGGCAGAGGTCTTTTTAAAGGGTTTTTAGGTTTGCTTGGGTTTGCTTTTAATAAAAATGGTAAATCTGATTGAATTTAGTCTTGGTAAAACGTATAAACTGAGCTTTTCTTGTATCCTTTGATCGCCGGATGATTCGTAGAAGATGTGTCAAGCAATTTAACGATTTTTGCCCGCGCAGCCAATTATTTTGACAACACATTGATTTTCAGCAGGTATACATTAAAATTTGCTTAAAAATGTGGTGGTGGGCATACAAGAATATACTTGAAAAAAAATTTTGATGGTTGATTTATTTTTCTATTATTGCATCCAGCCGGTCAGGGCAGCGTAAAACAGCGTGTTCACTGCCGGCTAATGGCAGGCTGAGCCCAAACGAATCAAATGCAATAGATGACTAAGAAACAAATATTTGTGGTAGAGTATCCGGTCAGATGTTCACCCTCGATCTTATATGAATTTTTAAGCACCCCTGCCGGTTTGCAGGAGTGGTTTGCCGATAAAGTTGATGAACGCGATAATGTCTTCAGTTTTTCCTGGAACGGAACCACCGATAAAGCCGAAGTGACAATGAGCGAATCCGAAAAATTCATCCGTTTTCATTGGATGGAGGCGCCGCCGGAAGAGTTCTTCGAGTTCCGCATCGAGAAATCGGAAGTCACCAACCAGACGATCCTCGTCATTAGCGATTTCGCGGGTAAGGGTGAGGTGAAGGACCAGACGCAACTGTGGAGCTACCAGGTCAAGGATCTTTTTCACCGCCTGGGTAACTAACGGTCGCCCGTAGCCGATAGATTTTCAGTCGATAAAATTTCCATCAGCAAATTATGTAGCACCGATAACCTTTCCGGAGCCTCATCCCAGTGCTCAAACCCCACGCGTGCAGACAGTTTCACCCAGGGGCGAATGCCGGGCAACCCATTGACCGCGCCCACTCCCGTCAACCCATTGACCGCGCCCATTTCTCCCAGTGACGGCGCATAGGTCTCTTCTGTATGTTCATGCGCCCATTCGTCATCCGAAATCCCGATCCCAAATCCCGCCGCCGCTAACTCCGCCCGCCGGGCGAGGATGGCAGGTAAAAATTTCTCCCTATAAATCCCCTTCAGATGCAAGGTCACACTAAACGCATGCCCCCACAAAAAGAAGGTCCGTATGGCGTACACATCCTCCTTCCCGAACACCCTTGGATAATCCAGCATGACCCAGGGCAGCCCCTTATAATTCTCTCCCTTCGAAATTTTTGGTTCTTTCCAGCCGCCGCTTAACTGACCCATCATCCCCACCACCTTCCCCATCACCGAATTCTTCGTTAAAATCCACGCCGGGTCCCTCACCAGTCGCATTTCCTCTGCCGAAAGTCGTACCTTTGCGAAGTTTTTATCCATGAATTAAAGATACCATCATTAGGAGAATAACAGTCCGCGAACCGCATGATTAAAAAACTGGATCTGCTCATCGTAAAGGCCTTCATCGGGCCTTTTATCGCCACGTTCTTTATCACCCTCTTCGTGTTGGTGTTACAGTTCTTTTGGCTGTATATCGACGACGTCGTCGGTAAGGGCATCGATGGACTGACGGTAGGACGGCTGATCTTCTATCTCAGCGCCACGCTGGTACCCCTCGCCCTGCCCCTGGCCGTGCTGCTGTCTTCGATCATGACCCTCGGCAACCTCGGCGAAACGTTCGAACTGATCGCTATCAAAGCCGCCGGCATCTCCCTGCTGCGTTTCATGCGGCCGCTGTTCTTCGTCAGCCTCGCACTGACCATCCTCGCCTTTTTCTTCAACAATAATATCCTGCCTATCTGTAACCTGAGGATGAATACCATCAAGTATGATATCATCGTGACAAAACCCGCTTTCGATATTAAGGAGGGGGTCTTCTACGATCGTATCGAAGGGTTCGTCATCAAGATCGGCAAGAAAGAAAAGGATGGGTCCACGATCCGCAACGTGGTGATCTACGAACAGGCCGGCGGGCAGACGGACAACGTCATCATCGCCGACAGCGGCCAGATGGTGGTCACCCCGGACAAGCAGTCGCTGGAGTTTATCCTCAAGTCCGGCACTCGGTACCAGGAACAGGGCAACGGCAGCATCGCCGCCGGCAACTCGCAGCTGACGCGCATGAGCTTTAAACAGTACAAGAAGGTGATGGACCTGAGTTCTTTCAGGATGAATAAGACTGACGACAGCACCTTCAAACATAACTACCAGATGCTGACGCTCGCCCAGCTGACCCGCAGCATCGACTCCATCGAAAAGATCAATGCCGGCTATATCGCCGCGGTGGGCAAAGACATCAATCTCTACATGAAGTTCGCCGCCATGCTGGATACGACAGGGTGGCAGGCGGTGGAGAAAGATACATCGCGGTCGAAATACCTCATGTCTGCGGCCTGGGCGGCCGACTCCATCCGGAAGGCCTGGACGACAGCGCACCACCGCCGGGATTCCGTGGACAAGGCATGGGCGGCGCTAAAGAAGACCCGTGACTCGCTCGACGAGGTGAGGGCGAAGGCCCAGGCGGCTCAGGCGGCGGCGGCAAAAACAGCAGCGGCCCAGGCGGCAACCGCCAAAAAAACCCCGCCGTCAGGCGGAACCCCCGGTCATCCTACAGGATCACCAATCCCCCCAGCCACTGCCCAGCAAGCCATAACCGCAGCCAACTCCCCCGTGGCCGCAACCCCCTTACCGCGCCCCGATATCCCCGGCGGGGCAGCCATGAACCGGCTGGCGGACGAAAAACAACCGCCCGCAGTGACCTTCGGCGACCTGATCCCCGACTCTTTACAATCAGCGGTCATCAATCAATCGATGACCACCCTCAACAGCGCCAAGGTCGGTTTAGACCAGCCCGTACTGTTGTATAAGAATGAGGACAACAATCTTCGCCAGCATGAGATCGCATGGCATGAAAAAATCACGCTGGCCGTGGCCGTCATGGTCATGTTCCTGATCGGCGCGCCGCTGGGGTCGATCATCCGCAAGGGCGGGATCGGGCTGCCACTGGTATTTGCCGTGGTCTTCTTCGTCATCTTTTTCCTGTTGAATAACTTCGGTAAAAAATTCGTGAAAGAGTCCGTCCTTACGCCGATCGGCGGGATGTGGATGGCGACCTATGTCCTCACCCCGATTGGCCTGTTCCTCATTTATAAGGCCATGAACGACTCGCAGCTATTTAATAAAGAATTTTATTTCCGCATCTCGCGCGGTGTCCGGGCGTTCATCCAGAAGTGGCGCTCGCGCAGGAAGCAGGCAGCTGTTTAGCGGCTCGGGCCACCAAGCCATCCGGCCCATCCGGCCTTACCTACCAACGTTGGAGACGGTGGCCTTTATTTCGTCCGGGCTTATTTCGTCCACATACAGGGGATAAGGTTCTTGCATAAATCGGGGGTTCATGAGTACCAAATTTACGAAATAGCAAGAACATAAAATCCTCTACCTTTAGCCACAAATTTTTTATCTCCCGGTGGAAAAAAGCCAACAAAATATCGGCATCCAACGCTGGGTGGCAGCCATCGCTGTCGTCCTTTTCCTCCTGAAGCTTATCGCTTTCTATTTGACTCAATCCGTCGCCGTCCTGACCGACGCACTGGAAAGCACGGTCAATGTCATTGCCGGTCTCATCGGCCTGTATAGCCTCCATATCGCCGCCAAGCCGAGGGATGAAGATCATCCCTATGGTCACGGAAAGGCGGAATTCCTCAGCGCCGCGGTCGAAGGCGCACTGGTCATCATGGCCGGGCTCATCATTATTTATGAGGCGATCGTCGATTTTATTCATCCCCATGCCTTGCAAAAG
>Ga0302326_10019426_pt1 | contig 14033 bp, 13 predicted proteins | sample Palsa_T0_3_FD_202264 | JGI IMG/M metagenome (GOLD analysis project Ga0302326, IMG submission 202264) | Peat permafrost microbial communities from Stordalen Mire near Abisko, Sweden - Palsa_T0_3 | ecosystem: Environmental > Terrestrial > Soil > Palsa > Peat permafrost | place: Sweden: Abisko... | reverse complement strand
CCCACCAACAACCTTTGTCATTCCGAAGTGGGTCGAAGCCTCGCGAAGAGCCTGCCCTGAGCGAAGCCGAAGGGAATCTGCTTCTTCACGCCCCACTACCACGCTCCCGCACTTTGGCCTTCGGTCATTCGTGTCGTCGCTCCGCCCCATTTTGCAGTACACTCCCTTTGTGGCTTTGGCCCCGGCCGGTTTTAGATTTATCCGCTCCCGGGCCTCCGCACATACGCCCATGTTCATGGCTCACCCCAATCTTTCCGACGAAGTCAACCGCGGCATCATCCAGTCGGAAATCGAAGGCGGCGTCTTTCTCAGGGATCTTCCCCCGTCCACTGTTCTCGAAATTCAGACTCTGCATCACTGCTACACCGCCGTGCTCCTCGGCGGCAGCGACGCTCTTATCTCCGGCCATCCCGAATTCTGTCCCCTCCCCGTGCAGGTCGCCATCGCCGGTTCCACCTGGGGAGGCTCCATGCTCAAGCTTCAGTTCGTCGGCCGCGGTATGCACCTCGAATTTCACCACCCCGAATATTCCACTCCCATCGTCACCTCGCCCATCCAGCAAATCCGCGACTTTCCCGCCACCGGCCGCGCAGTCGCGAACGATTCGCCCGCAAAATCGCGCAGCGACGATCGCACCTTCACCCACTACTTCTAAAAGAAATTGTTCTCCCAAGAATTTGTCGCCATTGACGAACCGCCCGCCCGCAACTACGATTCGTCTGAGGTCAGGTCCAAGGTCCAAGGTCCAAGGTCCGAAAAACTGGCCACTGATCACTGGCCACTGATCACTGGCCACTGAACACTGAACCATGAAACTCTCCACCCGCGAAGTTTCCCACGTCGCCGTCGTCGACATCACCGGACAAATCGTCCTCGGCGATGCCACCGGCGCACTTCGCAATGCCGTCCGCGATCTCGTCAGCCAGGGCAAGAAAAAAATCGTCCTCAATCTCGCCCACGTCTCCTACATCGACAGCTCCGGCGTCGGCGAGCTCGTCGGCAGCTTCACCACCGTCCGCAACGCCGGCGGCGAACTCAAACTCGCCAGCCTCACCCAAAAAGTCCGCGACGTTCTCCACGTCACCAAGCTCTACACCGTCTTCGACATCAAAGAGGACGAATTCACCGCCATCAAATCCTTCGACTACTTCTTCGCCAAATAAATAAGCTCTGTCATGCTGAACCGAGCAGGATCGTCCGTTATGCCGAAGGAAGAATAAGCTCTGTCGTAAAGAAAGAAGAAGCCCTGTCATGCTGAGCGAAGTAGGTTCGTCCGAAGGACGAACCTGCGCAGTCGAAGCATCCCTATAACCATCTCGGTTGCCTGCCCGCGCCCGTCGGAGAAATGTACGACCCCACCCTGAAGAAACCAAAAACCGAGCTGCGGGCTACGAACCAGCCGCTTGCTCGCAGCTCACAGCTCACAGCTCGAAGCTAAGCCATTAATACTCCCGCACCACCCCATCCACCGCCACCGCCACATACTTCCGCAGCAGCACATCCCGAAACTGCACCACCCGATGTCCCTCCCGCGCCAGCTGACCCCACCGGCTCGGCTTCGCCGCATTCTGCTCGATCGCTTCGAGCATCCGGCCATTCTGTTGGAACTGAACCGCGCGCAGCCCTCCGCTCCCCACTCGTCGCACCCGGATTTTCTGATTCTCCAAAACGACTTCCTCGCCACTCATCAGTTGCGCGGCGACCGATCCCAGAACTCTTTCCACCTCACCCAACATCGTGTCCCACTTTCTTCGGAATTCGTTCCACGCGCCCCGTCATAATCCGCGAAATGTCCTCAGCGCATTCCACCCTTTACTATCTCGATTCTTATATACTTCGGTTCACCCAATCCAGAAAACGAGGCCCATGAACCAGCTCACACTCGCCATCCTGCTCCTGTTCTCCACTTTCGCCCTGGCCGCCGACCCCAACCCCGCCGGTTACACCACCAACGTCCACGTCGCCTCCTCGCGTATGGTCCTTGAAGGTACCGTTGGCGCTTTCGACCAGGAGTTGAACGTCATCATCGACGGCAAGAAATATGAACTGATGGCTCCCTCCGTCAACGCGCTGCTGGCGCTCGGCGATTACAAAGCCAAACTCGTGAAGGATGAGCACAGGACCACCTACGATTCCTACCAAACCTACGAGTTCCTGTTCCCGGATAACAAAACCAGAAAGTTCGAGGTCGTCGGCCAAACCGAATAATCACTCCACACAGTCCGGCCAGCCATACGCCGGCCAGCCATACGCTCCGGCCAGCCAGTATCAAAGCTGATCTTCGAGACCATCCACACGAATCACAGAAGTTAACATTCCCACCCGACCTTCAGAGCCTGCCTCAGGCGGCTCCAAGAGCCCCAACGCGTCAGCCCGCAAAATACTCCCGCATCCCACTATTACCAATTCGATTCCCCGCGAGCACTCCAATCCGCGCCAAAAAGACTCAGCCACCGGGCGCCGAGAACCAAGAACGGGCGGTAGTGGCGCAGTTTGATTGTCATCCTGAGCAAGCGTCCTTTGCGCAGCGAAGGATCTGGGCGAGCCGCGCGATGTGTCGCGTTCTTTGCGACACATTAATCGCGCGTTTGGCTCGCTTCCTTATCCCAAACTCAGCCGCTACCGAACGGGCTCACTTCCCCTTCCCCCGCAACATCTCCACCACCCGCTGATAATCGTCCACGGTCGCGTACTCAATCACAATCTTTCCCTTCCCATTCCGATCCTGGATCTTCACCTTTACTCCGAGAACCCGCTCCATATCCGTCTGCGCCGCCCGCACATTCGGATCCACCCATCTCGCCCCCAGACTCTTTTTCTCCTGTCCCGGACCCGGCGGCAAGTCTCCATTCCTCCGCATCACCAGCTCTTCAATCTCGTCCCATTTCAAATGCTTCTCCACCACTTCTTTCGCCACTTCCGCAACCAGCTTCTCATCTTCCAGCGCCAGAATCAGCCGCGCGTCGCTAAAACTCAGCCGCTCTTCCAGCACGTAATTCATCACTTCCTGCGGCAGCTTCAGCAGCCGCATGTAATTCGACACCGTTTCCCGCGACACTCCAATCCGCTCTCCAATCTGCGCCTGCGTCAGCCGGAACTCCTTGCTCAGCACCCGAAACGCCTCCGCCTGCTCCAGGCAATTCAGGTCTTGGCGCTGCAGGTTCTCCACCACCGTCATCTCCGCCGCCTGCTGCTCCGAAACTCTCCGCACAATAGCCGGAATCGTCTCTTTCCCCGCCAGCTTCGACGCCCGCAGCCGCCGCTCCCCCAGAATTAGGACAAACTTTCCTTCCTCCGCCGCCGGCCTCACCACAATCGGCTGCACCACCCCGTTCTGCCGGATCGACGCCGCCAGCTCCCCCAGCATCTCCTCATCAAAGTGATACCGCGTCTGGTAAGGATTCTTCTCAATCGCCTCCACCGCAACATTCATCACCAGATTGCCCGGAATCCGCCCGCCGGCCGCCGCCTGTATCTCAATCGCCTCGTGTGGAATGTGCTCGTCCGCGAGATGCTCGTGTGGAAGATGCTCGTGTGGGGCGGACACTCCCTTCGGCAAGCTCAGGGCAGGCTCTGTCCGCCTGCCGCCAATCTCCTGCGACTCATGTCCCAGCGAGGCAGCAGGTTCGAGGAAGCCTGTGGATTCGGCGGGTGGCCCATCCTTCGCGCTGTTTGCGAAGGAGCCTGCCCTGAGCGAGTCGAAGGGTGGGGATTTCCCCTCCTCCGGCTCGGTACTCGGTACCCGGTCCTCGGCACTAGCGACGAGCGACTCGGTACTAGCGACCACCCGCGGCCCCGGCAGCAACGACTCCAACCCCCGACCCAAAGCCCGCCGCTTCTCCACTTTTTCTTCTTTCTTCTCCGCCGACTGCCCCACCGCCGCTTTCGTCATAGCATTCCCCTTAATCCCATTCTGTCACCCACGTCCAGATGCACTGTCGTCCCCAGCAATCCCCCTGTCGTCCTGGGCAATGCTCTGTCATCATGAGCGGAGCCGGTGCTTGCGCTTCGCGCAGGCACCTGCGGAGTCGAAGGATCCCTACACTCCCCGAAACCGCCCGCGGCCCACCCGCGTTCTCCTCGCACCTCCGCCGCGCAACCAAGAAGATATACCAGCGCATGTAACAATATCTAGAAGCTGTCCTCCGTGCCTCCGTGGCGAGAGAGAAAATTCAAGCCGTCTTATCCATCTCCGCATCCCCTGACGGCTGAGAGCCGACGACCGAAGCTCGATCCAAAATTTCCTTCGCCAGCCGTATATAACTCTCCGCTCCCTTCGACCGCGGATCGTACACCAGCGCCGGCTGCCCATGGCTCGGCGCTTCCGCCAGCCGTATGTTCCGCGGGATCGTCGCCGCATATACCTTCGCCCCAAAAAACTTCTTCAGCTCCGCCGACACCTGCTGCGCCAGGTTCGTCCGTTCGTCCAGCATGGTCAGCGCCACGCCTTCAATCTCCAGCCCCGGATTCAGTCCCGCGCGTATCCGTTCCACCGTGTCCATGAGCTCGCTGATTCCCTCCAGCGCAAAATATTCCGCCTGCATCGGGATCAGCACCGAGTCCGCCGCCACCAGCGCATTCAGGGTCAGCAGATCCAGCGCCGGCGGACAATCCAGCACGATGAACTGAAAACGCTCGCGCAGCGGCGCCAGCACGTCCCGCAAACGGTATTCGCGCCGCTCCGCCTCCACCAATTCAATATTAGCTCCTAGCAAATTCTTGTGTGAAGGAATTAGCCAGAGTTGCTCAAGCTCGGTGGTCTGTAGCGCTTCCTCGCCCGTGGCCGCGCCCAGCAGCAGATGATACGTCGAGATGCGTTCCGGATCCTTCACCAGCCCCAGCCCGCTGGTCGCATTCGCCTGCGGATCGCAATCGATCAGCAACGTGTTCACTTCCGCGGCCGCAAACGACGCAGCCAGGTTGATCGCGGTCGTGGTCTTACCCACGCCGCCCTTCTGGTTCGCAACCGCGATAACACGTCCCATCACCATCCCCATTCCTTTGTTTGAAATGTTACCATGGGAACACTAGCCAGATCGCCTGCGTGCATCGCGCCCGAGTGTTCCCATGGGAACACTGACAAGGAATCATCCCCGCGCTCGCCGCCCAAGTCACAAGCCCAAACATCTATAGGTAAACCCAGGGAAAGCTTCCCGCAGCATAAGCGTTCATGTTTCCGAGTGCAACGCCGGAATGCTGTGCTTCGCTGAGGAGAGTTGTGCAAAACCAGCCGAATGTTCCCATGGGAACATTTCTAGCGTATGCACCGGCACCAAATGTTCCCATGGGACATTTGTCAGCGAGCGGCGCACGCTCGCATCGTCCTCGCGTTGAGGCTGGAAGGTTGGCCCGTCTGTTCACGTGGGTTTGGTGAAATGTTCCCGTGGGAACACTTTGCTTGCTATGGATATGGTCTGCCAGGGAACCGACAGGATTGCCTCGACGAATGTTCCCATGGGAACATTTCCGTCCACGAAGCCAATCGGCGGTCGCAAACGGGAGGTCGACGGGACAGGTAACCATATGGTAATAAGTGGTAAGAAATCCCAATGATCGTCACACTATTGTGCATCTTTCTAAATCTAGGATAAAGAAGTGGGATGAGAGGCATAGTTTTTGTCGCCTGGGGCGACCATACATTCACAGTGTACTGGCAAGGTTCCGAGTGTTCCCATGGGAACACTCAGCCGATGGCGCAGGAATTCCTTCGCCGGGTCGGGGGATGTGTTTGCGCTTGCACTTAGTTTTGAGCGTGCCTTTTGGTAATATTAATTATCTGTCATATAGCTCATAGATAATATGCTGGGGAGTTGCTCTTGATTGCATAACGACGTTGGATGACAAGTAGAGAAGCGCCCCTGGCGGAGGCCGGTGGCGGTCTGGTGCAGTGATCCCCTCGGCAGGCTCAGGGCAGGCTCTTGGTTGGGAGTCGTCCGCTTCGCGGATGACTTCGCTGCCTCTGGATGACAAGGGTGGAGGAGGGACGAACCTTAAGGTCAAAGTCAAAGTCAAAGTCAAAGGCGTCGGACAGGAGTGTCCGACCCACACGGGCATCTATCCACACGGACATCTATCCACACGAGTGTCCGATCTACACGGGCTTACGGAGTGCGAGTTAGGAGGAGGATGCGGTGATTGGATTGGGGGATGGGGAGTGGGTCTTGCCAGCGGAGCGTGGGGAGGGTGGAGCGGGCCTGGTCGAGTTGGGAGGAGCCGATGAGGAGGGCGAGGCGTCCTTGGGGCTTGAGGAGGCGGGCGGCGATGGGGAGGGTTGCGGTGAAGCGCTCGACGGCGCGGAGGGTGACGACGTCGAAGCGGGCTTCGGGATCGGCTTTGGGATCAGCGGGATCGGGATCGAAATGATCATGCTTCGGAGGATCATGTTTCGGAGGATTGCGGTCGTCCGGATTATGGCCTACCGGATTATGGCCTGCCGGATCGTGGCTCAGATGTTCGGCGCGGGTGGTGGTTACCTCCACGTTCGACAGAGACAGGGCGCGGACTACTTCGCGGAGGAATGCGGCTTTCTTGTGATTGGATTCGATGAGCGTGAGAGAGATGTGCGGAGCGTAGAGTTTGATGGGGAGTCCGGGGAAGCCGGGGCCGGAGCCGAGGTCGGCGAGATGAAAATCTTTCACCACAGAGGGCACGGAGGACACGGAGGACGCAGAGAAAGGGAAAATATGGCGGGCGGCGAAGAGGGATTCTCCGAAGTGGCGGGTGAGGATTTCTTCGGGATTGCGGATAGCGGTGAGGTTGATGCGTGCGTTCCAGCGCAGGAGCAGATCGAGGTAGGTGGAGATGTCGCGGTAAAGAGCGTCGTTTGTCGTTTGTCGGTGGTCGTTGGCGCCCGCTGCGAAGGGTTGGAGCAACGCGGCGATTTGGGCGAGGTGCATGGGAAGTCAGATTGTAGACGGCGGAGGGAAAATCTTAAATCGCAGAGTGCGGGGAGGGTTTGCGGATGGCCACGGATTTGCGGGGATGACATGAAGGGTAATGAGTGAGTCCGATGCCAGATCAAGCGAGGAGTGGCAAAGTTTGAAAAGGGGCGGCTGTGTACGCACGGGAGATCCCTCGTCCCGCTGGTGAAAACGCGGGACTTCGGGATGACGCCGAAGGAAGCGCAACGTTGAAGATTTTTCAAAATTGAGTCCGATGCCAGATCAGGCGAGGAGTGGCGAAGTTTGGGAGGGTGTGGCAAGCTGGAGACATGAAGAAACAAGCGTCTGACCAGCAGTTTCATGATCGGCGGTACCAGGAGCGGAAGCGGGACGAGGCGGCGAGGAAGCCGGCGAAGAAGAAGGTGGCGAGTGAGGAGCCGGGGCCTAAGGGCGAGAAGCAGAGTGGTGCGCATGACAAGGATCGTTAGATATGGCGCAGGCGGGTGAGAGTGGCGACGGAAAAAAAATCTGGGTGACGCTGGCGGGGCTGCCGCTGACGATGACGCTGGCGTGGCCGTTTCACGAATCGACTTCAGGGGCGGATTTTTGGGTGCTGCATACGGAGATCCGGCTGGAGAGTGGCGAGGGGCTGCTGGCGCGGGTGGCGGTGAATTTGTCGGCCACGGTGAGGGAAGTGATGGCGTCGCTGGAGGCGAAAGATGCGGAGGCTCCGGTGATCAATGCGCTGAGAAAGGAAGTGGACCGGCGGCAGATCGAGTTTGTGAAGTCGGGGAAGCTGCTGCCGCTGGCGTTTTCGAGCCGGCATTATGACTTCAAGCGGGAGAAGTGGGTGTTTGGCAAAGCGACGGATGAGGCGATTGCGACATTTCTGGAGCGCAAGATTTATTGGCAGACGAAGCTGGGTGGGAGATCCCCACTTCTCGCAAAGGACGCGAGAAATGGGGCACCCGGCGATCTATGGGAGATCCCTCGGCCCGCTGGCAAAGACGCGGGCCTTCGGGATGACGCCACTAGAGGCGAAGAGCGCGACAAGGGTGGCACCGCCAGAATCTGGATTGGGGATCCGACGGAGGCGCAGTATCTGGAGACGACGACGGAACATCTGCTGGAGATTGCGGAACGCGTGCTGGCGGGAAGTGGACTGATAAGGATGGATGGTGAATGGGCGCAGGCGACTCTGGGGCTGATGGCGCGGGCGGCGGAATTTGAAAACGCGATGCGCGCCGCGGCGGAGGAGTTAGAGAAGAAGCATGCGTATGAGAGAGGATAGGAAATCAGTTCTCAGTTCTCGGTACTCAGTTCTCAGTACCCGTATTTGGAGTCGAGTCGGGAGCAAGTGCGTAATGGTTTCAGTGGGAACCGCGAAACCTCCCCGTTGTAGGCGGCCTTTCCGGTTAAGCCCTTCAGTCGGCAGTTCCGCTGTCTAAGATTCCTTCGCTGAGTTGCGGGAGAAAAGTCCCCAGCAGAAGCGCGGGGCGATGGCGTAGTTGATTTGCACGAGGACGATGGCGGCAATGGCCCAATAGGTGCTGATGAAGCAGAGTGCGGCGCCGGCGGCGTAGAGAGATTGGGCGATGACGATGCGGCGGACGACGGCGGAATGGATTTCGGGTGGAGCGTCGTCGGCGAGGAGATGGTGGCGAGTGGCGTAGCTCCAGCTCCAGTAGAGGATGAAGCCAAGGAGCAGGATGTTGAACCAATAGACGAGAAGCGCGATGCGGTAGTGAATGTATTCGGCGAGCAGAGAGGTGGAGAACGGGGTGAAGCAGATGGCGCCGAGGAAGGCGATGTGAATCCAGGAAAGATCGCGGTCGGCGCGGGCGAAATAGTTGAGTTGAGTTTGCTGGCCGACCCAGAAGATGCCGTTGGTCATGACGCTCATGAGAAAGATGACGATGCGGGGCGAGAGCGTAATGAGAGCCCGCCAGAGATCGTGCTCGGAGTGGACGGCTTCGCGAGCGGGAACGTGGAGATCGAGAACGAGCAGAGTCATGGAGACGGCGAAGATGCCGTCGCTAAGTGCGGCGAGGCGTTCGACACTTTGTCCGGCAACACGGTTGTAGAGGGAGTGCATCGAAGGGAGTTTAGCATTGGCTTTGGTGGCGGGAGGACAGTCAAAAGCTTTCACCACGGAGGGCACAGAGGTCACGGAGGAAAACCGTTGCAGTCAGACGCGTGGTAAGGTGAGACCCGAGAGTGATTGGAGTTCTGAATGGGGCGCTGGGGCGAGGAATGAGCCGAGATTGCGGACGGCTCTTGCTGGCGGTTTTTGTATGCGCGGCTAGTTGGGCGATGCTGGGGCAACTGGGCTCGGCGCAGGACCACCAGCAGCCGACCAGCACGCCTGCCATACCGCCGCCGGGTCCGCCTGGCGACACGAAACAGAATCAGCGAGATATAAATTCTCAGCAGAAGGCTGCGGGGCAGCCGGCTCCGGAGAAATCCGCAGAGAATCCGGCGGAAAAGAAAAAAGATGAGGGCGGAAATCCGGCGCAGGTGGTGGAAGACAAGACCAAGCAGGCTGCGGTAATGACGAAGGATGTGACGGTCGCGGGATTTGAGAAGGTGCGCGACTGGGAGACAGGACTGATCGCGGGCACGTACGCGGGAAGAAATCGCCAACTTGTGCCGCTGACCGGCAAAGAGCGCGCAGATATTTACTTGCAGGAGACGCTGACCACGCCTTCGCCTTATCTGAAGAGGATGTTCGGCGCGGTGATCGACCAGGCGCGGGATGCGCCTCCGCAATGGGGCGGGGGATGGGAAGGGTACGGTAAGCGGTTTGGATCGGACGAAGGGGAGTTCATTACCGCAAACAGCCTGGCCGCACTGGGCGATGCGAAGCTGGGATATGAAGTGCGTTATGACCAATGCCACTGCAGCGGAGTCTGGCCTCGGGCGCGGCACGCGATTGCGCGGAATTTCTATACCTACAACACGACTGAGGAAGAAAGACGCCCGCAGTTGGCGCTCTACGGCGGGGCATTCGGCGCAGGGATGGTTTCGGCGGCGTGGAAGCCGAACCATAACGTGTTGGCCCAGGGCGGATTGGGAGTGCTGAGCCAGGCGGCATGGGGCACGGTACTGAATTTTTTCATCGAGTTTGCGCCGGAAATCAACCGGAAAATGGGATCGAAGAGGTAGGGCGGGGTTACAGTGTGGAGTTTGTGGTGGCGGGGTTCGGAGTCGCTCGGGGCTGCGGCGAGACCGGGCAGGGTGGTCCCGACTGCTGTGAAACTCCGCTGAAGTACCTCAGGGGCTGAAGCCCTCAGCCGACGGGCACTTATCGCAGCGCTCAAAGCGCTGCGCCACCCAAAATCAAGTGCGGTCTGTTGCAGCGTAGGCGACAGCACGTTCCTTTCGGCAGGCTCAGGCCAGGCTCTCGACTCCGCAGGACCATTCGCTTCGCGGATCGTTCTGCTCCGCTCGTGATGACATAATTCTGCTCAGGGCAGTGTCCTTTGGGACGATGTTCGGGCAGGCGATGTCCTTGTGGTCGAGGGGCGGTTGCGGTCCGGAAGCGGGATTTTTGGCGGCGCCAGCATGAACTGCTGTAACTCGCGCGTTTCCCATTTTGGAACTAGGATGGGCTTGCATGCGAGTAACCCTCCCCCTACTTCGCATCCCGCCCGCGCAGGCGCCCATCCTGCGCTACGGGGTCGCCGTGCTAAGCACGACGCTGGCCCTGATTCCGGCTATCCTGCTGCCTAACATTGCGGAAAGCCGCCTGGCGGTATTTGCGGTGGCGGTGATGGTAAGCGCGTGGTATGGCGGCTGGAAGCCGGGGCTGGTGGCGACCTCGTTTGCGCTGACGGTGAGCGCATACTTTTCGTTGTCGCGGGAACACACTCCTGAACAATTTCGGACGACGATCATCCGGCTGGGGCTGTTTGTTTTTGTGGCGCTGCTGATCTGCTGGTTCAACGCGGCGCTGCGATCGGCGCAGGAGGGGTTGCGGCGGTCGGAAATGAACTTCCGGTCGCTGGTGACCAACGCTCCTTACGGCATTTGCCGCTGCGATTCGCTGGGCCAGATGCAGGATGCGAATCCGGCGCTACTGGCGTTGCTGGGTTATGAATCGGTGCGCGAGCTGGCGGGCCGGCACTTGCGGGAGCTTTACGCAGACACGCAGCAGTGGTTTGCCCTGGCCGATTATTTGCGCTCGCCGGAGCCTTTCAACGGGCTGATCGCGGAGTGGAAGCGGAAAGACGGGAGTTCGACGGTGGTGCGAGTCTCCGGGCGTTCGGTGGGGGCGGACCGCGATGAGAAAGTGTTTGAGCTGTTTGCGGAAGATGTGACGGAGCGGCGGGCGCTGGAGCAACAGCTTCGCCAGTCGCAGAAGATGGAAGCGGTGGGACGGCTGGCGGGCGGCATTGCGCACGACTTCAATAACCTGCTGATGGTGATTTCCGGCTACTCGGAATTTCTGCTGGACCGGCTGGGACCGGAGCCGGCGCTGCGCGGTCCGGCGCAGGAGATTGCGAGCGCGGCGGAGCGGGCTTCTTCGTTGACGCGGCAGCTTCTGGCGTTCAGCCGCAAACAGATGCTGGCGCCGAAGGTGCTCGACCTGAATACGGTAGTCACGGAAAACGTGAAGATGCTGACCCGCATGATCGGCGAAGACGTGGAGCTGGTGATGGTTCCGGCCGCGGATCTGGGAGCGGTGCGCGCCGATGCCGGGCAGGTGGAACAAGTAATCATGAATCTGGCGGTGAATGCGCGCGACGCCATGCCTACGGGCGGGAAGCTGACGCTGGAAACGGCGAACGTTTCGCTGGACGAGGACTATGCGCGCTTTCACGCTCCGCTGCAGCCGGGAAACTACGTGATGCTGGCTATCAGCGACACGGGGGCGGGAATGGATGCGGAAACGCAGTCGCACATTTTCGAGCCGTTCTTCACCACCAAAGGACCGAAAGGAACCGGGTTGGGGCTTTCGACGGTGTATGGAATTGTGAAACAGAGCGGCGGCTACATCTGGGTTTACAGCGAGCCGGGAAAGGGAACGACGTTCAAGATTTACTTGCCGCGGATTCCGGAAAAGACGGAGAGCGCGGTGCAGATGGCCGCCGCGGCGGAAGCGGCAACGCCGGAGCCGGGAACGGAAACCATCCTGCTGGTGGAGGATGAGGCGAACTTGCGCTACCTGGCGCGGCAGTTTCTGGAGAAGCAGGGCTACAAGGTGATTGAGGCGGCGGATGGCGCGGTGGCGATGCAGATCGCGGTGGCGCTCGAAGGAACGATTCACCTGCTGCTGACCGACGTGATCATGCCGGGAATGAACGGGCGCGAGCTGGCGCAGCGGATTTGCGAGATTCGCCCCAACGTGAAAGTGCTTTACATGTCAGGCTACACGGAGAATGTGATTGGGCATAACGGCATGCTGGACGCGGGGGTGCGGCTGCTGCAGAAACCCTTCAACCTGCGCGACCTGAAAGACAAGGTGCGCGAGGTGCTGGATTCAAGCCCAGTCTCCCAGGAGGCGGCGATGTCAGGCGATCAAGCTCATCCCGCTGCGGCAGCTTCGGCGGCGCAATGGCGGGAACAATTTCCGCCCTCGCGAGCGCAACGATTTCAACTGCATTTGCCGCTGCGCTATCGCCGGCTGGGAGAAAAAGATTGGCACGACGGCAAGACGCAGAATATCAGCCGCTCCGGCATGTTGTTTGAGGCGGAGGAGTTGCTGCAGCCCAGCATTGTGCTGGAGATCAATCTGGTGCTGCCGGCGGAAATTGCGGGATTGTCGCCGACCGAAGTGGTTTGCCGCGGAGAAATTGTGCGTTCGGAGAAGGCGGTGAGCGACGCGGTGAGTCCGGCGCTGGCGGCGAGAATTTTGCAATATCACTTTCAACATGGAGCGAGGATTCCGCAGGCATAGGGCGGGTTAGAAGATCTCTTCGGCGCTGGCGGCGCGGGCTGCGGTTCGGAGCTTTTCTACTTCTTCCGCCATGGCGTACTTCAATTCTTCGATGCCTTTGCCGGTGACGGCGGAAATCTCGTAGAGCTTGAGCTTGTGTTTCTTGCAATAGCGCTGGAGCGCGGCCAGTTTTTTCTTGTTGGCCGCGTCGATTTTTGAGGCGGCCATGAGCATCGGTTTTTCTTCCAGGCGCGCGCCGAAGCTGGCCAGCTCGCCGAGAATCACTTCCACATCTTTGGCGACGTCGGGGCGGCCGCTGGCGTCAGAGACATCCACCAAATGCACGAGCAGGCGGGTGCGCTCGATGTGACGCAGAAATTGCGTGCCCAGGCCGGAGCCGGTGTGCGCACCTTCGATCAGACCTGGAATATCCGCGACCACGAAGCTGACTTCACTTCTAGCATCGCCGACGGCGACGACTCCGAGATTCGGTTCGAGCGTGGTGAAAGGATAATCAGCGATTTTGGGGCGGGCGGCGGAGATACGCGAAATAAGCGTGGACTTGCCCACGTTGGGATAACCGACCAGGCCGACATCGGCGAGCAGTTTGAGTTCGAGGCGGTAGGTATGTTCTTCGCCGGGGCGTCCGGCTTCATGCTCGCGAGGAGCCTGATGCACAGACGTTGCGAAGCGAGCATTGCCTCGTCCGCCGCGTCCGCCGCGGGCGATGACGAGACGCTGATCGGCGTGGGAGAAATCGAAAACGCGCTCGCCGGAGTCGGCGTCGAAAACGATGGTGCCGACCGGAACTTTCAATAGGACGTCAGTGCCGTCGTGGCCGGTTTTATTGGAGCCTTCGCCGTGGCGTCCGCGCTGGGCCTTGTATTCGGGATTGAAGCGGAAGTGAACGAGGGTGTTGTGGCGCTCGCTGGATTCCATGATCACGTCGCCACCCTTGCCGCCGTCGCCGCCGGAGGGTCCGCCGCGCGGGACGAATTTCTCGCGGCGGAAGGCGAGACATCCATTGCCGCCGTCGCCGGCCTTGACGCGAATTGTGGTTTCATCGACGAACATGGAGAACCAGTTGCCAGTGGTCAGTGGCGGTTTCCTTACGTTCGCAAAACGCCTGCAAAAACAAAAGCCTCGTCCCGAAGGCGAGGCTGAAGCCGCGTCGCACAGCCGCGGCCGCTAAAACGCGAGACGGGTTCCACCGAGTGAAGTGAACTATTTCGCTTCCAGCGGCTCGACCATCACGAACTTGCCCATGGAGCCTT
>Ga0302326_10019425_pt1 | contig 14033 bp, 13 predicted proteins | sample Palsa_T0_3_FD_202264 | JGI IMG/M metagenome (GOLD analysis project Ga0302326, IMG submission 202264) | Peat permafrost microbial communities from Stordalen Mire near Abisko, Sweden - Palsa_T0_3 | ecosystem: Environmental > Terrestrial > Soil > Palsa > Peat permafrost | place: Sweden: Abisko... | reverse complement strand
CTTGCGATCGGGCTCGTGGCTGCCGTGGCCTTCGCCGCACTCGGCGGCGGCAGCTCGAGTGTCGCCACGCCGGGACCGACAGCGCAGGTCTCCCCGACCGCGGGCGGCATCGCGATCAGCCAGACGACCTCGAACCCCAGCGAACCGGTCACCGAGACGACTGGCGGCGGCGCTCACCAGCGTGGCGGGTCCCTGCGCGACCCGTTCACCCCTCTGGCCGGCGGCGCTGTGAAAAGCGCCTCGAGCACGAGCGCTGCGAGCAAGACCGCGACCCCGTCCACCCCTGCGAGCGGTGGCACCTCGGGGTCGTCCACGCCCAGCGCCTCCACGACCCCGGTCGCCACCACCAAACCCAGCACGCCGGCAAAGCCCAAGGTCACCAACACCTTCGAGGTGACGGCACAGTTCGGCGTCCTGCCGGCTCCCTCCATCGTGGGCGCGCCCGCGGAACCGGCGCAACTGAAAACCTACAGCGATATGGCCCTCGATGAACCGCTGCCGGACAAGAGCAACGCGCAGCTGGTGTTCTCGGGCGCAGTCAAGCGCACCAAGCTGGAAGCGGTGTTCACGATCACCGGGGAGTCGATCCTGCACGGGAACGCGACCTGCCTGCCCAGCAGCACGCAGTGCCAGGCGATCCGCCTGCAGGTCGGCCAGAGCGAGACGCTCGAATCGATCGAAGCGGATGGCAGCCCCGTCACCTACGAACTGAGACTGGTGGCGATCGAGAAGATCACAAAGACGGTCAGCTCCGCGTCGGCGGCTCGCGCCCTCGCCGCATCCTCCACCGACGAGTCGAAGGCCGGCCGCGAACTGCTGCAGAGCGAGGGCCTCACGCTTGTGTCCGGGCTCGAGTACTCGCCCAGCGCAGGCGTGCTCGTGCCCGCAGGCCGGGCCACCTCGGGCGCCAGCGCCCATGCGGCCGCGCGCCGTCCGCTCGGCGGGACCTGAGTTCTGAGCAAATAAGCTTGGAGCGTGGCGCTCCGTTTGACAACTGCCGGCGAGTCGCACGGCCCCGGCCTCACCTGTATCGTCGAGGGCCTGCCGGCCGGCCTCGAGGTGCGCCCGCAGGACCTGAACGAGGACATGGCCCGCCGCCAGCTCGGGCACGGCCGCGGCGGGCGGATGAAGATCGAGCGCGACACGGCTGAGGTCACGGGCGGGATCCGCCATGGACGCACGCTCGGCGGCCCGATCGCCCTGCAGGTCGCAAACCGTGACTACGCCAACTGGGAGGAGCGCATGAGCCCGTGGCCGGTCGCCGACGCGATCGCCGAGGTGCATCTGCCCCGCCCCGGTCACGCCGACCTCGTGGGCACCCAGAAGTACAAGCAGTCAGACGTGCGCAACATCCTCGAGCGGGCCTCCGCCCGGGAGACCGCCGCGCGCGTCGCGGGCGGCGCGCTGTGCAAGGCATTTCTTCGTGCGCTCGGCGTCAGCGTGCACTCGCACGTCCTGCAGATCGCCTCGGTGCATGCGCCGGACCGCGAGCAGCCACTCAGCGCGGAGGACTTCGCGCAGGTCGACAGCTCGCCGGTGCGCTGCCTCGACGCCCAGGCGAGCACGCGCATGGTGCGGGAGATCGACGAGCTGCGCAAGGCCAACGAGTCGCTCGGGGGCGTATTCGAGGTGCAGGCCTTCGGCCTGGTGCCCGGACTCGGCTCGCACGTCTCCTGGGAAGAGCGGCTCGACGGGCGCCTGGCGATGGCGATCTGCTCGATCCAGGCGATCAAGGGCGTCTCGATCGGTGATGGCTTCAGGATCGCCGGGCTGCCGGGGTCCGCGGCTCATGATGAGATCTTCTTCTCGGAGGAGCACGGCTATCAGCGCCAGACGAACCGCGCGGGGGGTCTCGAGGGCGGCATGACGACCGGCTGCCCGCTCATCGTGCGCGGAGCCATGAAGCCGCTGCCCACGCTCACCAAGCCGCTTCGCTCGGTCGACATCGACACCCATGAGCCCGCGCAGGCGCTGCGCGAGCGCACCGACTCCTGCACCGTGCCGGCCGCCGGTGTGGTTGGGGAGGCGATGGTCGCGCTGGTGCTCGCGGATGCCTACCGGGCCAAGTTTGGCGGTGACCACATCGACGACGTGCTTGGGGCCGTAGGCGCCTATGAGGAGCGGATCGGATGGCGGATCTAGCACGAGCGCCGCAGCGCGCGCTCGTGCTGATCGGCTTCATGGGCGCCGGCAAGTCGACGCTCGCCGCCGAGCTGGCCGAGGCGCTGGGCGTGGCGCGAATCGACAGCGACGAGCTGCTCGAACAGCGTCTCGGCCATCCGCCCTCAGAGGCCTTCGAGCTGAACGGCGAGCCGAGCTTTCGCGCCGCCGAGGAGCAGCTCGTGTGCGAGCTGCTCGACGACGCCGGGCCCGGCAGCGTGATCGCGCTCGGTGGAGGCAGCGTCTGCTCAGAGCGTGTCCGCCACGCTCTCGAGCCCCACCTGACGGTGCTGCTCGACGTCGACCCGGCCGTCGCTTGGGCGCGGGTCCAGGCGCAGGACGGCGCTGCCGGGCGGCCGCTGGCCCGTGACTGGGAGGCCTTCAGAGCGCTTCACTGGCGCCGCGAGGCGGTGTATGAGGAGCTCGCCGACGCCCTCCTGCCTCCCCTGGCCCGCGGCACGGCGGGGCGCGTGCTTCAGGCATTGCGGGCGCTGTCGAGCGCACCGCCGGGAACGCGGCTTCTGTGGGCACGCTCGGACTCCGGCGACTACCCCGTGCTGATCGGCCAGGGCATGCTGGGCGAATCAACGGCGCGGCAGCTGGAGGAGCTGTGGCCGCTTGACCGATCGGTCTCGCAGCCGTTCTGCGTGAGCGACGAGACCGTCTCGGCTCTGTACTCAGAGCGCCTCGGGGATCTGCGGGGGACGCTCGCGATCCCGCCCGGCGAGGAGCACAAGACGCTTATCAGCGCCGAACGCATCTGGCGGGCGCTGCTCGCGGCCGGCGTCTCAAGGGCCGATCACGTGGTCGCGCTGGGCGGCGGCGTGGTCGGCGACCTGGCGGGGTTCTGCGCCGCCACCTACCAGCGCGGCGTGCCCGTGGTGCAGATCCCGACAACCCTGCTGGCGCAGGTCGACTCCGCCTACGGCGGCAAGACCGGCGTGGATCTGCCGCAGGCCAAGAACTACGTCGGCGCCTACCACCAGCCCGCGGGTGTGCTCGTCGATCCCGGCACCCTCGCCACGCTGCCGGCCGACGAGCTCGCGGCAGGCTGGGTGGAGGTGCTGAAGACCGCGCTGATCGCCGGCGGAGCCCTGTGGCAGCGCGTGGCCGACGACGGGGAGATCGACCAGCAGGTGATCCTCGCCTGTGCGCGCACCAAGCTTGCGATCGTTGCCGCCGACGAGCGCGACTCCGGGCAGCGCCAGCTCCTGAATCTCGGACACACCGTCGGGCATGCGATCGAGACCGCCACGGGCTATGCCCGCTACCGCCATGGCGAGGCGGTCGGGCTGGGGCTGCTGGCCGCGCTGCGCCTGTCGGGCCTCGACTCCCTGCGCGCGCAGGTGCATGACCTGCTGCTGGCCCACGGGTTGCCGGTCGTGCTCGAGGGCGCGGGCGTGGACGATGTGCTGCTCACCATTGCGCACGACAAGAAGCGGCTCGGGTCGCACGTGCCGTTCGTGCTCGTCTCCGAGCCGGGTGAGGTCAGGATCGGCTGTGAGGTCCCCTCTGATGAGGTGCGGGCGGCTGTCGCGGAGCTCTTGCGATGAGCGGTGCGGGCTACCGGGTCGAGGTCATGCACGGCGTCAACCTCGACCAGCTCGGCCGCCGCGATCCGCTGCTCTACGGGACGCTCACGCTGGCGCAGCTCGAGCGGCGGATCGAGGATGAGGCCCGTGGGCTCGGCCTTCGTACCCGCTTCTTCCACACCAATCATGAGGGTGCGTTCGTCGAGCATCTCCATGGCCTCGAGGGGCACGCCGACGCGATTCTTCTGAACCCCGGCGCCTGGACGCACTACGCCTGGGCGATCCGCGACGCCCTGGAGATCGCCGCCCTGCCGGCTGTCGAGATCCACCTCTCCGACGTCGACTCGCGCGAGTCCTGGCGGCGGGTGTCGGTCATCCGTGAGCTGTGCTTCGACACCATCTCCGGACGTGGGGCGGACGGTTACCGGGAAGCTCTGTCGAGGCTGCGCGAGGAGCTCGAGCGGGGCCGCTCATGACGAGCGGCCCGACCGGATCTGAGGATGGCGAGCGTGCGCGTCGCCTGGCGTCCGCCCTGGACGAGCGTGACCTCGACGTTCTGCTCGTCGGAACGGCCGTCAACCTGCGCTACCTGACGGGCTTCACCGGCACGCACGCGCTGGCGCTGATCGCCGCCGCGCCGAGCGGGGGAGCCGGGGGCGCGCGTCATCGGTTCTTCACCGACTTCCGCTACGAGACCCAGTCGGGCGAGCAGGTGCCGGATTCCTTCGACGTCGAGATCGTGGCCGGCAATCTGCTCGATGCCGTCCCGGCGGCGCTCCCCGCGACCGGCGGACGGCTCGGCTTCGACGAGGCGAGCCTCACGGTCAGCCTGCACGCCCGTCTGGGCGAGCTGCTCGGAGAGGCGTGGGAGCTCGTCCCGTGCGCCGGTGCGGTTGAGCGCTTGCGAGCGGTCAAGGACGCCGGCGAGCTGGCGCGCATTCGCGCCGCGACAGAGCTCGCCGACGAGGCGCTGCTGAGCGTCGTTCAGGACGGCGTCGTCGGGCGCACCGAGCGCGACGTTGCGATCGAGCTGGAGCTGCGCATGCGCCGCCTCGGCGCCGATGCCGCGAGCTTTCCCTCGATCGTCGCCGCGGGCGCGCACGGCGCCCTGCCGCATGCCGAGCCGCGGGCGGAGACGATCCCGGGCAACGTGCTGCTGACGATCGACTGGGGGGCCCGCCACGAGGGCTACTGCTCCGACTGCACGCGCACCTATGCGACCGGCGAGGGGATCTCCGCGGAGGCGCGCGAGGTCTACGCGCTCGTCCTGCGCGCGCAGGAACAGGCGCTGGCGGCGGTGACGGAGGGGCCCACCGGGCGCGAGCTGGACGGTGTCGCGCGAGCGGTGATCGAAGAGGCGGGCTTCGGCGAGAGCTTCGGCCATGGTCTCGGTCATGGCGTGGGCATGGAGATCCACGAGGGCCCGCGCCTGTCGCGCACGGCCGGCGAGGAGCAGCTTGAGGCGGGGAACGTGGTGACGGTCGAGCCCGGCGTCTACCTGCCCGGCCGCCTCGGGGTGCGGATCGAGGATCTGCTCGTCGTCACGACCGGAGCTCCGGCGGTCCTGACCAGCCTGTCCAAGGCCCTGACCGTCATCTCCTGACCGCCGGCGGACCAAAGGACCCAGGAGCGCCCGTGCCCGTGCTGTCGCTGCGCCCTGAACAGGATCGCGCACAGCACAGCCGCCAGTGGCAGCGTCCACGCCAGGAAGAACCCGGCCTGAGCGTCGGCGGAGGCGTGCGCGGGCAGCCACTGGAAACTGACCCACGCGAGCACGCTGCTCGAGAGCGCCAGCAGCGGCAGGCGCTCGCCCGGGCGGAGAGCCTCCCACGCGAGCAGAGCGAACACGAACGGGATCGGATAGTAGACGGCGTCCCAGGTATCGAGCACGCAGCGCAGCAGCAGAAGCAGCGAAAGCGCGAGCAGCGCCTCGCGCCTGGCCAGGACCCCCGCCGCCGTCGGGGCGGAGAGCTGCGGCGCGGCTCCCCGGCGGGGCCGCCGCCGCTTGAGCCACACGGCCATCGGCAGAAGCAGCCCAACCAGCAGGATCAGCGGATGGCTGATTTGCCCGGTCCAGGCCGGGGGTGTGCGGTAGCCGGGCTTCACGGCGCCGAACAGCCCGTGCACGAGCGGTCCGTGGTGGCCGAAGAACCACCATACCTGCCACGGCTGGAAGATCGCCGACGGCGCCGAGGCGACCGCGCGCGTGCTCGCGAGAAAACCACTGGAGCCCACGAGCGCCAACGGTCCGAGCACGGCCGCAGAGACCGCCGCCGCGCTGATCAAACACCAGCGCCTGCGCCCAGGGGGGAGCGCCAGCAGCACCGGTCCGATTGCCAGCAGGGCCCACTCCTTGTTGGCGATCGCCAGCCCCAGGGCCGCGCCGCTCCACAGCGCCCGGCGGCGACCGACCGAGCGGCCGGAGGCGAGCAGCACCGCCGCCACGCACAGACACCCGCCCAGGAGCTCCTCGGGGTGGCCGAGTTCGAGCGCGCGCAGGGTCAGCGGGTTTGCCACGCACACCCCGAGTGTCAGCCCGCGAGCGAGGCGCGAGCTCCCCTGCACGCGCATCCGGGCTAGGAGCCACACTGCGAGCGCCGCGGAGGCCAGCAGGCAGGGCGCGGCCACCATGCGGTAGACGGCGAGCTGGCCGCCGCCCCACAGGCCGGGCAGGAGCGCGAACGGGGCCCGCTCCACGAGCGTTCCGCCGTAGGCGGGCGCAAGCCGAAGGAACTCGAGCAGGTGGCCGTGCGTGAGCGCTTCGAAGGCTCCCCGGGCCTCGGTGTCGTAGTCGTTCCAGGCGAACCCATACAGCCCGAGCCACGCCATCGTCGCGCAGCCGGCGCCCGCCATGAACGCGCACAGGGCGTTCTCGCGTGCAACTCGCCGCATAACTTGACATCGGCGTGAGCGCCGCGTTGCTTGAGCCGCCCGTGGGCGGGCATGGCAGTGGCCGCGGCACGGCGTCTGCTTGACTATGGCACTGGCAGGGTGCCGCCACGGGCGCGCCCTGCAAACACGCGAATCTGGCTTCAGGAGGACTGACGCCCATCCTCAGCACCAACCAGTTCAAGAACGGAAACCACATAGAGGTTGACGGTACGGTCTTCAAGATCCTCGACTTCCAGCACGTGAAGCCGGGCAAGGGCGGGGCGTTCGTGCGCACCAAGCTGCGCAGGGCGCTCGATGGGAACGTGATCGACCGCACATTCAGGGCCGGGGAGAAGTTCCGCCCGGTGCACACGGAGTCCCGCAAGATGCAGTTCCTGTACGCGGACGGCAGCGACGCGCATTTCATGGACAGCGAGTCCTTCGAGCAGATCGCGATCGCCGAGAGCGCCGTCGAGGAGGCCCTGCGCTGGTGCAAGCCCAGCGGCGAGGTGGAGGTCCTGTTCATCGACGAGCAGCCCGCCGAGGTGCTGCTCGCAAGCGCCGTGGACCTCGAGGTCACCCAGACCGATCCGGGGATGCGCGGCGACTCGGTGTCGAGCGGCGGCACGAAGCCCGCGACCCTCGAGACCGGCGCCGTCGTGCAGGTGCCGCTGTTCGTCGAAGAGGGCCAGCGGATACGCGTGGACACCCGCTCGGGCGACTACGTCGCGCGCGCCTAGGATGCGCCGCTCCGAGCAGCGAAGGGCGGCGGTCATAGCGCTCTACCAGCACGATCTGACCGGTCGCCCGCTGGCCGAGGTGTTCGGGCCACGCGACTCGCTGTTCGCACGCGCGCTGGCGCTCGCGGCCGCCGAGCGCGCCCCCGAACTCGACGAGGTCATCGATCGCCACGCCCACGGATGGTCGGCCGAGCGGATCCAGCCGCTCGAGCGGAGCATCATGCGAGTGGCCCTGCTCGAGATGCTCCATCCGGACGCGGCGCCGTCGGACGCGCCGATCCCGGCCGAGGGCGCGATCGAGGAGGCGGTGGAAAGCGCCAAGAAGTTCTGCGGCGCCGACGCCCCGGGGTTCGTCAACGGGGTGCTGGACGCAGCCTTGCGCGAGGTGCGCGAGAATGCCCAGATCCCATGAGCCGCTTCGAGCAGTTGGACGATCTGATCGCGCGCATGGAGCGTGCGGCCGAGCAGCTTCGCTCCGGCGAGTGCTCTCCCGACGCGGCGGCGACGGTCGTCGAGGACTGCGCGACGCTCGCGGCCCAGGCCGCGGCGGAGCTTGAAGAGCTCACCCGCGCCGAGGCCTCCGCACCGGCGCCCGGGCAGGACACACTTCTGTAGGTCGCCTCTCACCGTGAGCGCCACATACCCGGAGCATCTGCGCGAGGAGGTCGAGCGCCACCTGCGCACGATGCGCTTCTCCGAGGAGCCTCTGACCGCGGGCCTTGACGAGGCGATGCGCTATTCGCTGCTCGGCGGCGGCAAGCGCATCCGCCCCGTGCTCGTGCTCGCAACCGCCCGCGCCGTTGGGCTGGAGCAGGAGGAGGTTCTGCCGCTCGCGGGCGCGATCGAGCTCATACACACCTACTCGCTGATCCACGACGACCTGCCGGCGATGGACGACGATGAGCTGCGTCGCGGGCAGCCGACCTGCCACGTCAAGTTCGGCGAGGGCGTGGCGATTCTCGCCGGTGACGGGCTCTACGCCGAGGCCTTCCGCCACCTGCTCACGCATCAGCGGACCGCGCCCGAGCGCGTGCTCCGAGCGGCGGCGGAGCTGGCCGCAGCCACCGGCGTGAACGGAATGGTGGGGGGGCAGTACGCCGACATCAATCACCCGCTGCCGGCCGGCGGGGCCGCGCTACGCCGGCTGCATGAGCTGAAGACGGGCCGTCTGATCGGCGCATCGGTGCTGTGCGTACTACTGTTGGGAGGGATCGAGGATGCACCTGCGACAATCCCGCTGCGGCGTTTCGCCGCCGAGCTGGGCGTGCTGTTCCAGATCGTTGACGACATACTGGACGTGACAGGTACCGACGATGAACTTGGAAAGCCCCGAGGCAGCGACGAGCGTCACGGCAAGCGAACGTACGTGAGCGAGTTTGGAATGGACCGAGCCCGCGAGCTGGCGGCGGATTCTCACCGCACGGCGCGGGAGGCGCTCGCCGAGGCTCGCCGCCTGAGGTCCGCGGATGCTCCGCTGAAGGACGCGGGCGCGACGGGCGAGCTCGAGCAGATAACCGACTTCATCTACACCCGCACATCATGAGCCTGCTCGAGCAGATAGACGGTCCACGCGACCTGGAGCCCCTGTCGGAGGATGAGCTTGCGCAGCTCGCCCAGGAGGTGCGCGAGCACATAATCGACACGGTCGGGGAGATCGGCGGGCACTTCGGGGCCAACCTCGGCACGTGCGAGCTGGCGGTGGCGCTGCACTCGGTGCTCGAAAGCCCGAAAGACAAGATCCTGTGGGATGTCGGGCACCAGGCCTATCCGCACAAGGTCCTGACCGGCCGCCGCGAGCAGCTCGGCACGATCCGCCGGTATGGAGGCCTGGCTCCGTTCTGCTCGATCGCGGAGTCCCCGCACGACATCATGGGCGCGGGTCACGCGTCCACCTCGATCGGCTATGCGGTGGGCATCAAGGAGGGCATGCAGCACAACGGCACAGAGCAGGAGGGGAAGGTCGTCGCCGTGATCGGCGACGGAGCGATGACCGGCGGGGTGGCGTTTGAGGCGATCGGACACGCCGGTGGCCTGGGGACGCCGATCGTCGTCGTGCTGAACGACAACGGCATGTCGATCGCCCCCAACGTTGGAGCGCTCTCGCGCTACTTCAACCGGGTCAGGCTGAATCCCAAGCTGTGGCATGCCCGCGCGGGCGTGGAGGGTGGGCTCGTGCGGCTGCCGGGCGGGATCGGCGCGGCGTTCGAGCGGCTCGGCCCCCACCTGAAGGAGTCGATCAAGGCGTTCTGGGCGCCGGGGCTGTGGTGGGAGGAGCTCGACTGGGCCTATATGGGCGTGATCGACGGCCACGACGTCAAGGCGCTGCGGGAGGCGCTGAAAGAGGCGCTGGCGGCCGAACGACCGGTCGTCGTGCACATCGCCACGGTCAAGGGCAAGGGCTTCGCCCCGGCAGAGGACGGCGGTCTCGAGGGGATGGAGAAGTGGCATGCGGCGAAGCCCCACTCGATCCTCAACGGGTCGCCAACGCACCCCGCGGCGGCCGGCAAGGGGGCCCCGGCCAAGCCACCGCCGCAGTACACCCAGGTGTTTGGCGAGGCGCTTCTGCGCGAATGCGAACGGGACGAGCGCGTGGTCGGGATCACCGCCGCGATGAACTCCGGCACGGGGCTGAGCATCCTGCAGAAGGCGATGCCCGACCGCTATTTCGACGTCGGGATCGCCGAGCAGCAGGCGATCCTGTTCGCCGCCGGGCTGGCGCTCGAGGGCGCCAAGCCGGTCGCTGCGATCTACTCGACCTTCCTGCAGCGCGCGTATGACCAGATCGTGCATGACGTGTGCCTGCAGAGGCTGAACGTCGTGTTTGCGATGGACAGGGCCGGGCTGGTGGGGGATGACGGGCCGACGCATCACGGGGCGTTCGACATCGCCTATCTGCGCTGTCTGCCGAACATCGTGCTGATGGCGCCGCGCGACGAGGCGATGCTCGTGCACATGCTGCACACGGCGCTGGCCTACGACGACGGCCCGATCGCGTTGCGCTACCCGCGCGGGGAGGGGACGGGAGTGGCGCTGCCGCGCAGGCCGCAGGCGATAGCGATCGGGACCGGCGAGATCCTCAAGGAGGGCGACGAGCTGGACCTGCCCGGACGGCGCGTCGCGCTGATCGGCTACGGCAGCGGGGTCGGCAAGGCGCTCGAGGCCGACGCCGAGCTGGCCGGTCTCGACATCTCCGTGACGGTCGTGGACGCGCGCTTTGCCAAGCCCATAGACGCCGGCCTGATGGCACAGCTAGCCGCCGAGCACGATCTGCTCGTGACGATCGAGGAGGGGGCGCTCGCGGGCGGGTTCGGGTCGGCCGTGTGGGAGACGCTGAACGACACAGGTACGACGGGGGCGGGCGGGATCAGGATCATCAGGGTCGGGCTGCCCGACCGCTATGTGACGCACGGCAACCCCGCGCTGCTGCACGAGGAGGTGGGCTTCACCGGCAAGCGCATCGCCGAGCGCATCATCGCTGCGATCTCCGATCGCGAGCACACACCGGCGGTGGCTGGAATCGAGGCCCGCCCGCCGCGTGCGCCCCGCGGCGCCGTGCTGCCGATCGCCGGCAGCTGACGGCGCCGAGGCACGACCGGCCTCACCGCCGCCCGTGGCGCTGGGTTAAATGGAAACGGCCCGCTTGGGGGAGCAGGCCGTTTCCGGGGAGGAGGAATGCAGGAGGAGAATGATGCTCTGCTTCCAACTAATCATGGTGCCACGACCGCCGCTCGCCTGTGTGATATCGATCACAGAGCGAGCACAGCGCGCGACTCACGGCTCCGGGCGTCGCTCCGAGCGCGGCCGCAGCGGGCTTGAGTAAGGCGTCGCGGGCACCCGTGTGCAAGGGTTCGGCGCAGATGGCTAAGGCGGGCTCCAAGCGGCGTCTGGACACTGTGCTGGCTGAGCGCGGCCTGTTTCCCTCGCGCAGCCGGGCGGCGGCATCGGTGATGGCGGGGGAGGTGCTCGTGGGGCCGGGCGAGCGCCGCGCGGCCAAGCCTGGGGAGCTCGTCGACGTCGAGGAGAAGGTCACCGTCAAGGCGCCACGGCAGTTCGTCTCGCGCGGCGGGATCAAGCTCGCCAACGCCCTGGCCGAGACCGGGATCCCGGTCAAGGGGCGGCGCGCGCTCGATGTGGGCGCCTCGACCGGGGGCTTCAGCGACTGCCTGCTGCAGCGCGGGGCCCGCGAAGTGATCGCGGTGGACGTGGGTTACGGGACGCTCGCCTGGAGCCTGCGCACGGATCCGCGCGTGGCGCTGATGGAGCGCACCAACGCGCGAACGCTGTCCCCGCGCTCGCTGCCCCCCGCCCGCGTCGCGCCGGGCGGCCCGCCGGACCTGGCGGCGATCGACGTGTCGTTCATCTCGCTTGCCAAGGTGCTCGCAGCGGTGCTCGGCTGTCTCGATGGCAGCTATGACGTGCTCGCCCTGGTCAAGCCGCAGTTCGAGGTGGGTCGCGGGCGGATCGGCAAAGGCGGGGTGGTGCGCGACCCGGCGGACCGGCGGGCGGCGCTCGTGGGCGCCGGAGAGGCGGCGATCGCGGCGGGCGCGGCCGTCCGCGGATACCACTCCTCGGGGCTGCCCGGGCCGAAGGGAAACCGCGAGACCTTCGTCTGGCTGAGCGACCGTCCGCGCGCGGGCGGGCAGCCGGGAGGGGACCGGACCGAGGGCCCGGCCGGTGGGGCCGAGGCTCGCTCTGAGGACCGCGAGCGGCTCGAAGAGCTGGCGCGGGAGGTCGAGCCGTGAGAGAGATCACGGTCTTCACGCACAATCGCGTCGAGGACACGACGCCGGTGCTGATACGGCTTGCCGAACAGGCTGCGGCCGCCGGCGTGACGCTGCGGCTGGACGAGGAGGAGACGCGCAAGCACGGGCTCTCCGGCGGGCCGGGGATGGAGGTCAACGCACCGGTCAGGGATGAGGTCGAGCTGTGCCTCGTGCTCGGTGGGGACGGCACGATCCTGTCGGCGCTCCAGCGCTACGCGGCGACCAGGGTGCCGGTGTTCGCGATCAACTTCGGCGAGATCGGGTTTCTGGCGACGGTCGAGCCCGACTGTGTCGACGACGGCATCCGGCGCGCGCTGAGCGGGGACTTCGAGCTCCTGCGGCTGCCCGCGATCGTGCTCGACTGCGAGGAATCGGAGCTGCCCAAGCGCCGCGCATGGATGGCGATCAACGACGTGGCCATCCACCGCAAGGTTGGCGAGCGGGTCGCCGAGCTGGCATATGCGCTCGAGGGCGAGATCGTCGGCAGCGTCCGCTGCGATGGCCTCGTGGTCGCCACCCCGGCCGGCTCGACCGGCTACAACCTGGCCAACGGGGGCCCCGTGATGGCGTGGGGGGTGGAGGGGTTCGTCGTCTCGTTCATCGCCCCCCACTCGCTCACGGCGCGCGCTCTGGTCGTCGCGCCGGGCGACCGGCTGACGATCCACAACCGCTCACGCGAGCCCATCGACATCGCCGTCGACGGGCGTCCGGTGGGGGATATCCCGGCGGGCGGCACGATCGACGCGCGCTTCGTGGACGAGATCGGGACGATCGCCCAGCTGCCGGGCTCCTCCTTCTATCGAAGGCTACGTGAGAAGTTCGGCCGCCTGGCCAGCTGATCAGGCAACACTCGCGCTGCGCTCGCGCCTCTGCGAGCGGACGGTCGGGCCGTCCCGGTGCAGCGAGGTGATGAAGTGATCGAGCTGGTCGCGCGAGAATCGCCGCTGGCCGCCCGGCGTCCTGTAGCAACTGATGTGGCCGGCATCGGTCCAGCGTCGGACCGTCGCCAGTGAGACGCCGAGGTAGCGGGCTGCCTGCGAACTCGTGAACACGAGCCGCCGGTCGCTGGGAGGGGGGTGGGGGCTAGATACGGGCATGTTCAATGTTTCGGCTGAAAGCTCTGAGAAGTTGAGCGCCGCATCGTTTTGGGAGCTATTGGTCCAGCTGATCGCCCATCGATGCGGCCTGCGATGATGCGCACGGGCGCGACACAGGCGATGCCAGGACACCAGACGATCGGCTTGCAACTCCACGGGCGGACTGCCGCGGTCGCCGTCCTGCTGTGCGCCACCTCGCTGGGCCTGCTCGCGCCGATGGCCCGCGCGGGCGCGCCTTTTGACGGCGCACCTGCGGGCAGCTGCGCTGCGATGCCGTCCTGGATCGCGGCCGCGACCCTGCCGGCGGAAGGCCAGGGTCCGCTGTCGAGCTGCTTCTCGAGCCGCTCAAGCCAGGCGGAGGCGGCGCTGAGCGTCGCCAACAACCGTCCCTATGCGCAGATGATCACGGTCACCGGCGCGCCCCTCGACCTCGCCCAGTCCTCGTTCGCAGACCCGCTGGACGGGGCGCTCTCGGCGCTTCTTGAGAAATTGAGCTCCGGCGCGGGCCAGTCGGTGTTTGTGCTCGGGCCCGCCGAGAGCGCCACCCTGGCGGTGGAACGCCCGGCGCCGGGTCCGGGCCTTCAGGTACACATCGATCCGGCCGGCGACAACGCCTTCGCGGTGGCGGCCGTGACGTGGAGGTTCCTGAGCGCCGCGAGCGAGGAGCGGCTGTTGAGCACGGCGACCCGCAGCTGTGTGGCGTCGGTCCTGCACCGAGCATTGCAGAGCCCGCCGGCGCCAGAACGCGCCCTGCGGCGGGTGCACTCCTGCGTCAACAGCGCGGATCTTCCCTCCCGCGCCGAGACGCTCCTGCGCGGTCTCGCTTCGCGGCTGCTGCGCGACCGGTTCTTCCAGAGCGTCATCGAGCGA
>Ga0302326_10019421_pt1 | contig 14034 bp, 13 predicted proteins | sample Palsa_T0_3_FD_202264 | JGI IMG/M metagenome (GOLD analysis project Ga0302326, IMG submission 202264) | Peat permafrost microbial communities from Stordalen Mire near Abisko, Sweden - Palsa_T0_3 | ecosystem: Environmental > Terrestrial > Soil > Palsa > Peat permafrost | place: Sweden: Abisko... | reverse complement strand
GATAACGTACAACCGGCTCTACATTGTAATCTTTACGATACTTGTCTTCGCGGTTCTTCTCCTGGTGCTTAATTACACGCGTATGGGTCTGGAAATCAGGGCTGTTTCGCAGAACCGGGCCATGGCCAAAGCGATGGGCATCCGCAGCGAGTGGGTGGACGCCATGACGTTCGGGCTCGGCTCCGGGATTGCAGGAGTAGCCGGCGTGGCGCTAAGCCAACTGACCAATGTCAACCCGAACTTGGGGCAGTCCTACATCATCGATTCTTTCATGGTGGTCGTTTTCGGCGGAGTCGGAAATCTTTGGGGCGCCATGGTTGGCGGCATGTCGATGGGCGTTGTAAATGAACTCCTCGAGCCGTATGCGGGGGCAGTATTGGCAAAGATTTTCGTGCTCGTAGCACTGATTCTATTCATTCAGAGGCGGCCGCGCGGCCTGTTCCCGCCGACCGGGCGCGCCTCGGAAAACCAGTAGTCATGCCGCAATACACGTTATGGATCAGCGCGCGGAAAGATTCAGGCACGCGATGGTTTTTGGGGGCCCTTGCGCTGGTCGTTATCGTGGTGCCCATCCTCAATCAGGTTGTATCCCCGGCGTCGGCGTTTCACCTCTCCGCCTACGGGCTCACACTGGTTGGCAAGTACCTTTGCTATGCGTTGCTGGCGCTGTCTGTGGATTTGATCTGGGGGTACTGCGGCATTCTGAGCCTCGGGCAGGCGGCGTTTTTTTCGCTCGGGGGGTACGCCATGGGGATGTATCTGATGCGGGAGATCGGCCCGAGGGGCGTGTACGGCGATCCCGTGTTGCCCGACTTCATGGTGTTTCTCAACTGGAAGTCGCTGCCATGGTTTTGGCATGGCTTCAACCACTTCCCGTTCGCGCTCCTAATGATGATGCTAGCGCCAGGAGCGCTGGCTTTGGCGTTCGGGTGGCTGGCGTTCCGGTCCCGCGTCACCGGCGTGTATCTTTCGATTATCACCCAGGCGCTCACCTACGCTCTCATGCTGGCGTTCTTCCGCAACGACATGGGCTTTGGGGGCAACAACGGATTCACCGATTTTAAGGACATCCTGGGTTTCGATCTCCACTCCGACAAGGTGCGCGTAGTCCTGCTGGTGATTACCGCGGGTACGCTCGCGGCCAGCTATCTGGCGTGCCGCATGATCGTGGCGTCGCGGGCAGGGCGGGTGATCCGGGCGATCCGCGATGCAGAGAGCCGGACTCGTTTTCTGGGTTATCGCGTTGAATCGTACAAATTATGGGTCTTCGTGTTTTCCGCCGTGCTCGCCGGTATCGCTGGCGCGCTCTACGTTCCCCAGATTGGCATTATCAATCCCAGCGAGTTTTCCCCCATCAACTCGATCGAAACCGTGATCTGGGTTGCCGTAGGGGGGCGGGGCACGCTCTACGGCGCGGCCTTGGGGGCAGTTCTGGTGAACTATGCCAAAACATATTTCACCAGCGCGTTTCCTGAAGCGTGGTACTACGGGCTCGGTGCGCTGTTTATCTTCGTGACGCTGTTTCTGCCCCGCGGGATCATCGGCCTCTTCACCGGCAGGGTGAAAAAACAGGGAGCGACGGCGCGGCAGCTTCGAATCCAGGCCGAGCGGACGGAGCGATCAAGAGAATGAGCGCTCATGACAAGACCTTATTTATCGAAGAGGTAACGGTCAGCTTTGATGGCTTCAAAGCGCTCAACAACCTTACGCTACGGATTGAGCCCGGGGAATTGCGCTGCATCATTGGACCGAACGGCGCGGGTAAAACCACCATGATGGACGTCGTTACCGGCAAAACCCGTCCGGATTCGGGCACGGTGCGGTTTGGAGCGAAATTGAACCTCCTCGGAATGTCCGAGCCGGAGATCGCGCAGGCCGGGATCGGGCGGAAATTTCAGAAACCGACGGTGTTCGAGCAGTTGACGGTATTCGAGAACCTTGAGCTGGCATTGGCCGGCAACAAGTCCTTCCTGCACACGCTGTTTGCTCGCACGACGCCTGCCCAGCAGAACAGGATTTATCAGGTATTGGAAATCATCGCTCTCGAGGAACACCACGGGTCGGAGGGAAGAATCCTCTCCCATGGCCAGAAGCAATGGCTTGAGATCGGCATGCTGCTGATGCAGGAGCCCGAGCTGCTCCTGGTCGATGAGCCAGTTGCTGGCATGACCCCACAGGAGATCGAGCGCACAGCGGAGCTTCTGCAATCTCTCGCGGGGGAACACTCCGTTGTAGTTGTGGAGCATGACATGGATTTCGTTCGCTCCATCGCCAAGCGCGTCACCGTATTGCACGAGGGACGCGTGATCGCCGAAGGCAACATGGATCAGGTGCAGAACGATCCGCGAGTCATCGAAGTCTATTTAGGAGCGTAAGCGTGTTGGCGGTCAAAACCCTCAATCAGTTCTACGGCGGCAGCCACACTTTGTGGGATGTCGATCTTTCCGTGCCGCCCGGCTCGCTCATGTGCGTGATGGGCCGCAACGGCATGGGTAAGACGACGCTCTTGAAGTGCATCATGGGGCTGCTGCCGGTGGCATCGGGCAGCGTTACTTTTGACGGGGTCGATTTGGTCAAGTGTCCCGCCGAACAGCGGGCCAAGATCGGTATTGGATATGTGCCGCAAGGGCGTGAGATTTTTTCACATCTGACTGTGGAGGAAAACCTGAAAGTGGGTTTGGGCGTGCGCAAGAACGGCGCGCGCGCGATCCCGCCGCGCATCTTTAATCTGTTTCCCGTGCTGAAGAAGATGTTAAACCGGCGCGGCGGCGACCTTTCCGGCGGTCAGCAACAGCAGCTCGCAATCGGCCGGGCGCTTGTTCTCGAGCCGAAGTTGCTGATTCTCGATGAGCCCACAGAAGGAATCCAACCAAATATCGTGCACGAGATTGGCGATATTGTCTTGAGGCTGAATAAAGAGGAGGGACTCGCTGTCCTTCTCGTCGAGCAGAAGTTGCCGTTCGCGCGCCGCGTGGCGAGCGAGTTCTGCATACTTTCCAATGGGCGACGAGTCGCCGAGGGGGAGATCGGCGAGCTGACGGACGAAGTCGTGCGCGCACATCTGAGCGTCTAACCGCAAATTGTGATTTTTCCCTTATTACGCGCTGGCGGGAGCATACGTTTCTGCTTGGCCGGGTCTAAAGGGCTAATCCAAGAACTTGTTTAAGGCGAGGCGGGGGCTCTGCTTTGCATGTGGCGCGCAACGGAGATATGCTCGAGAGGGCTCGATTCTTGACTTTGGATTTTTGCCGCGGTTTGCCGGAAGGTCAAAATGGATGCGGAGCGCGAAAATGCACTCAGGATGATTGCATTCTACGAGATTGCGCGGCGAGCGAAGCTCACGAGCCATCCCGACCTGATGAAGTCACCGGTATTCCAGAAAGCCAAGGAACTCTATGAAGCGAGGGCAGAATATCTGGGGGAAGCTTTTCGAAGCCAGGAAGCCGTCAACGACTACTTCAAGCTTCATCTCGAAGGCGCGTTAGCAACCCAAGACAAACGTTGGGAGGACGTCTGGACGGAGTTCGCACCCGAATCGCTTAAGAGTTTTCCGCTCGCGGCCGGGAACCTCTGAAAAAATGCTTTCGGGCCCTGCCTCGTCGCGATCGAAAGCTGCTATTCTGATGCTCCCAATATGGGAAGTGTAAATGTTCTCATACAATTCTTCGCTCTGGCGTTCAGCGCTCTGCTGCCGGTCATAAACCCGCTGGGATCAGCACTGGTATTTCTCGGCCTCGTGGGCGACGCTCCCGCATCCGTTATCCGAACGCTGGCCCGCAAGATTGCAATCAGCACGCTGCTCTTCCTTTTCGTAGTAGAACTGGTAGGAGCCGGGCTTCTAGGGTTTTTCGGGATTTCGCTTCCCGTGGTGCAAGTTGCTGGGGGCCTGGTGCTGGCCGCTATGGGGTGGAGCCTTCTGAACCAGCAGGACCCCGAGGTCCTTCACGACCAGTCGGAAATTGCGGCGGCCAAACTTGGGCCGCTGGAAGAGAAGATATTTTATCCATTCACATTCCCAGTCACGGCCGGTCCTGGCACAGTGGTGGTTCTGTTGACCTTGAGCGCGCACGCCTCGGTTAAAAGAGGTCTTCCATATGTCATCGCTCACCTGGGAATCCTCCTCGCCGTTATAACCTTGAGCGTTTTAGTCTTTCTGGCCTATGCTTACGCTCCGAAAATCACCCAATACATGTCCCCTCAGACGACGCACGGAATCTTGCGCGTGATCGCATTCGTCCTGTTATGTATCGGGGTCCAGATCACCTGGAACGGTGTGGAAGCGATGCTGAAGACGGTGCTGAAGTAGGCCCTTGGCTTTAGTTTAGGATCACGGCGCGGACGGAAGCGGATTGTTCCAGCCGCCGATGTTGGCTGCCAGGGCTTCGGCTTCCGGCGGTCCCCATGTGCCCGACGGGTATTCGTGCAGGGGAGTGGCTTCCGGTCCGAGAATTGGATCGACAATAGCCCATGCCGCTTCCACTGCGTCTTGCCTCACAAACAGGAGCTGATCGCCCCGCATGGCGTCTGTGAGCAGACGCTCGTATGCGTCCAGCTCGGCGCTAAGGTCCATCTTCACCGCGGAAAGCTCCGTAGGCATGGACTCCAGCTTGGGTCCCGGGCGCTTAATGCGCGCTCCCAAGGTCAAAGAAAGGTCGGGACCTACGCGAAAACGAACGTAGTTGGACCCATCTTGAACTCGAACTCGCCGAAGCGGTGGCTCCTTCAGCTTTACCAGAACTTCGGTGGCCGTCACCGGTAGACACTTGCCCGTGCGAATCAGAAAGGGCACGCCTTCCCAGCGCCAAGAATCAACTTCCAGACGCATAGCGGCGAACGTCTCCATCCTTGAGTCCGGGGCAACGCCCGGTTCCTTGCGATAGCCGGCAAATTGTCCGCGAACGACGTCTGACGGGCGGATGGGCGGAATCGAGCGGAAAATTTTGACCTGTTCGTCGCGCAACGAGTCTGGGTACAGGTTTGTGGGTGGTTCCATGGTCAGGAAGCCCACCACTTGCATCAAATGGTTCTGTACAACGTCGCGGATGGCGCCAGTTTCGTCGTAAAACTTGCCGCGGCCTTCCACGCCGAAAGTTTCCGCCATGGTGATCTGCACGCTGGCGACATAGTTTCGATTCCAGATGGGCTCCAGAAACGTGTTTGCAAAGCGAAAAAAAAGCAGATTCTCGACTGCCTCCTTGCCCAGGTAATGATCGATGCGAAAAATGGATGATTCCGGAAACGCCGCGTGTAATGTGGCGTCCAGTTGTTGCGCCGAAGCCAGGTCCCTGCCGAACGGTTTTTCGAGAATTACGCGCGCACCCTTCGCGCAGCCCGATTTGTCGAGTCCTTCAATCACGGTCGGGAACATACTCGGCGGAATAGCCAGGTAATGCGTCGGATGCTGCGCCGCGCCGAGCAGATTGCGCAGCGCGGAGAAGGTCGCCGGATCCCGGTAGTCACCGTCGATGTATTGGAGAAGCCCGACGAGCTTCGCGAACGCGGCCTCATCGAGGCCTCCGTGCTGGGTGAGGCTATCCCTGGCTTGTGCGCGGAGTTGTTCGAGCGTCCACCCGGCCTTGGCCACTCCGATCACCGGCACGTTGAGGTTGCCGCGCAGGATCATCTTCTGCAACGAGGGAAAGATCTGCTTGTGAGCCAGATCGCCGGTGGCCCCGAAGAATACAAATGCGTCAGCAATCAAGGCGTTTTGCGCCGAGCCGGCCGTGCCTACGGGATTCGCTCCGGGAGTCGCGCTCATTTCTTCTCCTCGTGTCCGCCAAACTCAAGTCGCATAGCCGAGAGGAGCTTGTCAGCGAAATCGGCTTCCCCGCGCGAGGAGAAGCGCTGGAAGAGCGCTGCGCTCAATACCGGCGCGGGCGCTCCTTCCTCGATTGCCGCCGTAATCGTCCAGCGGCCTTCGCCCGAATCTGAGACGCGCCCCGAAAAATTCGCCAGGTCAGGTTGCTTGGCCAGGGCGATGGCAATCAAATCCAATAGCCACGAGGCTACTACGCTGCCGCGCCGCCATACTTCGGCCACGTCGGCGAGATTCAATTCATAGCGGTAGCGGTCGGGGGATCGCAGGGGTGTCGTTTCGGCATCCACGGTATGGTCCTGATTGCCGACGTTGGCGTGCTTGAGGATGTTCATGCCCTCGGCGTAAGCCGCCATCATGCCGTATTCGATTCCGTTGTGCACCATCTTGACGAAGTGACCTGCTCCCGAAGCGCCGCAGTGCAGGTAGCCTTCTTCGGAAGTGCCTGGGAGCTTCTCTCGCCCCGGAGTGCGCGGTGCATCGCCCCGTCCGGGCGCGAGCGTCTTGAAAATCGGATCGAGGCGCTGGACCACGGCAAGAGGTCCGCCAATCATTTGGCAATAGCCGCGCTCCAATCCCCAAGTGCCGCCGCTTGTGCCGACGTCGACATATTCGATTCCGCGCGCCTGGAGTTGCTTCGCGCGGCGTATATCGTCAATATAATAGGAATTTCCCCCGTCAATGACGGTGTCGCCCTTCTGCAACTTCGGCGCAAGTTGATCGAGCGTCGCGTCCACCGCCGCCGCCGGTACCATCAGCCAAATTGCCCGCGGAGGATGGAGCTGCTGAATAAATTGATCAAGCGACGCCGTTCCGGCAGCTCCCTCGCTGGCCAATTTGCCGACGCTTGCGGCGGCGTTGTCGAATACAACGCACTGATGTCCTCCGCGCATCAGTCGGCGGACCATATTCCCGCCCATCCGGCCCAGCCCGATCATGCCCATTTGCATCGCGTGTTACTCCTCTCGCTCTTTAACATGCTAAGGCGGCGCGGCGCCGCCTTTCCAGATTAATGGTTTACAACCGGTTTCGCCATATGCATGCCCTCGCGCGGGTTTGCCTTCCTTACCGTAAACTCCGCCGAAGTAAGCGGCACGTATAGTAAACTCTTTTACTGCGGTTCAAGAGGCGGATGGCTGGTATGTGGATTAAGATTCGATGCGTCGTTGCGCTTTCGTTCATGGCTTGCGTTGGCTTCGCGGCGGCCCAAGCAGGCCCGCAAGCGACAAGCAACCCGGCACAACAGTTCACTGTAGTGCGTACCGGCCATTTCATTGCAGGGACCGAGTCTTTGACGAGTGCGGATGCAAACTGCACGATTGCAGGCGCCGGATACGGTGCGACCCTGCAATGCAGGGCTGCCGGCCCGACAAAAGGGTCGTACCACTACAATACGGCGCTGGTGGTGGACCCCAATGGCAGGGGATACGTCATCGCATGTAGGGTTCCCCTCATACTCGTCTTATGCAAGAAACTTGAAATTGGTACCGTGGTCGAGGGCCGCATGGACAAGGGAGTCCTTGCCATATCCGACGGAGACAAGGTTCGCAGGTATTGGATTCTCACATCGGCAAATGTAGGCGCGCTGCCGGTCAGTGAGGATCCAGCTGCGAAGAGCGCGGCGCAGAGTCGCGCCGAACCAAATCCGACGGCCGCCAGCGAGCCGTCTTCGAGCAATCCAGGAGCAGAGAAGCAAAGCGCGGAGTATTCCAACGAGCCATTCGCGGCCTGTACATCTTCGACGGCTGCTTGCGTGATGTTTACATCCGAGCCGCAAGGTGCGGATATCTACGTGGATGGAAAGTTTGTGGGCAACACGCCTTCCATGATCCTAATGGCTGCGGGTTCGCACATCCTCCGCGTTGAAGCAGAAACATTCGCGCCGTGGAGCCGCACGTTCGAGGCTAGCGCGGGGAACAAGGTCACGATTCGCGCGACGCTACAGGCTGAGTCTCCTCGCAACTAACCCCTCGTTTTGGCGCCCCGTTTCGGCAGGATCTGTTAGCGCGCAAATCGAGCAAAAGGTGTTCCCAAAGCTTGGGGAAAGGGCTGCCGCGTCAGAATGCGATAGCACTCGCACGCGACACATTGCAGCGCCGCGCGACTTTTCACTTCCATTAGCCCCCGCGTGTAAGCAATCAACCCCGCCCTTTGCAAGACCGCAGCGGCCACAGGTTCTCTGGTGGATTGGAAAGGCTCCCTAAAGGCCGCGCGTACTTGTGCAATCCGGATTCGGCTGAATCTCACATCGGAGGGCGCGGCCTTCCGCTTTCCGCCATTCCATAAAGCCTTTTGGACCAATATTTCGCCAGCCATGTCTTTTTGACAAAAGCACTTCGGAACTATGGAATTTCAAGCACCGGGATACAGGAAATTCCGGTGTGGGGTACTCCTTATTCCCGATAGACCGCCCGCAAGCGCAGGGCTATGTTCGGGTCGACGTCTTATAGAGTTCGCTGTTTGGCAGTCAAAACCAACGAGGTGATTTATGAGCCACGCCAATGCAATTAGACGCCAGCCCCCGGCCAGTCCCCGTGGAACCCTTGGATGCGAGCCAATACCATCCAACACTAACGTCCCCAATGATGCCGCGTTCAACAAGCTGGCAGCCGGCTGTCAGGAACGCATTTTTCGGCTCGCCTTCCGGATTACGCGCAACCACGCCGACGCCGAGGATGCCCAGCAGGAAACTTTGCTGAAGGCCCATCGCAATCTTCGCCAATTCGAGGGACGCGCACGCTTTACCACGTGGGTCTCGCGCATTGCCATCAACGAGTCGCTCATGTCTCTGCGCAAGAGGCGCGACGCGTTTCATGTCCCTCTGGATGAGGCTCATCAGCAATCCGAAGAGCCAGTGGCCGACGACAGTTGGCACTCGACGATCGAAGACCCCGAGACTGCGTATGCGCGGCGGGAACTTCGGGATGCTCTAAATTCCGCGATTGCCGCGCTTGCTCCACGGGTCCGCGTAGTTTTCCTTCTGCGCGCCGTGGAAGAGCTTTCGACCATGGAAACGGCAAAGATTCTCGATATTTCCACCAGCGCGGTCAAAACCCGCCTCCGCAGAGCCCGGTGCGAGCTTCAGGAGGCTTTGCGCGCGGCGCTACGAGCGCGACTTCGTGAGCAGCCCGGGGTCCTCGAATATCCATCATCTGATAACTGCGCAGTTGCTTAAGTCATTCGAGTGCGGAACGGACAAGAAGCCTATCCACAGTTCCGTATCTAGTTGATTGCGAAGAGATTATTCTGGTTTGCGTCCATTAGTTGACCACGGGGGTGCGTCCGTCTCCTAGCCCCGCTACCCGCATTCGATATTTGAGCATCGAATGGGTGTGCTTACTGTGACTAAGGTCAGCGTCTTGGTAGTGGATGACTACAAGATAGTCCGAGATGTGGTCAGAGCACTCCTGGAATCCGATCCTGGCGTACAAGTAGTCGGCGAAGCATGCGATGGGGTAGAGGCCGTGGATCTCGTTTCATACCTCCAGCCGGATGTCATTGTGATGGATATAAGTATGCCCAGAATGAATGGCCTTGAAGCCACCCGTTCCATCAAGGAAAAGTGGCCTACCATTACCGTGATCTTAACTACCGCACTTCCAGCGCCCTCATACCAGGATATATCGGATTTGTGTGGCGCAAATGCGTTCCTAGCGAAGGAAAATATCCCCTTGCAGCTTCTCCCGATCATACATCGCATGGTGCGAATAGCTTGAATTTGCCGCTCTAGGCGATTGCTCTTCCATACGATAGGGACAGGGTAAGCAGCCGCAAACCGGATCGTATCGCGGCGTCTTTACCGGTTGCGATTTAGCTTAGGGACTGCCCCCCAAGGGCAGGACCATACTGCAAACCCAGTAGGGTCCAAGTTTCCAGGCCCGTCTTTTCCCCTAGAGTTGGACTAGCAACCAGCCTGGCCAGAGCAAGGCCAGGTCCGAACGGAGTAGAATTTTCCTGACGCAAATAGTTTATATACATAGGAGTACAACCCTCCTGGAAAGCGACCTTGCTAAATCTAGCCAGACAAGCCGGTTGCGCATTCGACGAAGTGGAAGCCGACATGCATGGACGTAATAGGACCGAATAGAAGCGTTTATCGCGAATCTCTGATGCTAACGAAAGACCCAGCGGCCGAAGGCAAAGCTCCGGAAGTCAGTTCCAACCTGCACGAACGGATCAAAGGTCTCAAAAACCTTCCTCCCCTGTTTCGCATGGTATGGGTTACAGATCCGCGGACCGTAGCGTCAACCCTGGTTCTTCGATTGGTTGCGGCCCTGCTTCCGCTCGGAATGCTGATCGTTACCCGGGTCATTATCGATTCGATCTACAGACTGACGTCTCAGCACCAGGCGTTGCCGAGCGCATTTTGGGGGTTTGTTTTCCTGGAATTTGCGCTAGCCGGCACCGCGACGGTGATAGGACGCGGGATCGACTATTGCGAAACGATCCTGGGCGACAAGTTCACCCGCTACATCAGCACGCGGACGATGGAACATGCTTCGCGCCTGGACCTAACCTCTTATGAGGATCCTCTCTTCCACGACAAGCTGGAACGTGCTCGGGTTCAAGGAGTCGATCGGATTGGCATGATCCAATCCACCGGCCGCGTTATTCAGGAAGTCAACACCGCAGCCAGCCTGGCCGCCAGCATCTTTATATTTTCGCCTTGGATGCTTCTGGCCCTGGTGCTTTGTGTTATTCCGGCCTTTCTCGGCGAAAGTCATTTTGCTTTTCTGGGATATTCGCTCAGCTTCCAGCAGACGACGGTACGCCGGGAAATGGACTACCTGCGCGTGCTGGGGGGAAGCAAAGAGAGTGCCAAAGAGCTGAAGTTGTTTGGGCTAGGCTCTTTTCTGATCCAGCGCTATACGACGCTTTCCGACGAACTGCATCGTCAAACGGCAAGCTTGGCGAAGCGCCGCTTAGTTATTGGATCGCTGCTGACTCTGATTGGAACGTTGGGCTATTACGGCGCCTATGCCTTCGCCATCTATCAAACGGTCATCGGTGTGCTGACGCTGGGTACTCTGACGTTTCTTGCGGGGGCGATTGCAGGCGCCAGCCTGAACATCCAGTCGGTTTTCTTGACATTTTCGAGCATTGCCGACCAGGCGCTATTTCTGACTGACCTGCTGGATTTCTTCTCCATGAAACCCGCAGTTTGCTCCAAACCCAACGCGCTTCCGGTGCCCAGGCCCTTTCGGCATGGTTTCGAGTTTCAGAACGTGTCGTTTGCCTATCCAGGCAGCTCCAAACTGATCTTGAACGACATAAGCTTCCGGCTGGACCGCCGCGAGCGCATCGCTTTAGTCGGCCAGAATGGCCAGGGGAAAACAACGATCGTAAAATTGCTGACGCGATTATACGATCCCAGCGCAGGCAAAATCCTTCTCGATGGCGTCGACCTCCGCGAGTATGACCTCGAAGATTTGTGGAAAGAAATCGGGGTCATTTTTCAGGATTTCATGCGCTACGAAATGACCGCCTCCGACAATATTGCGATAGGCAGAATCGGCGAGCGGAACAACCCGCTCCGTGTGCGAGCCGCGGCGGGCCGGAGTCTGGCCAACGAGGTCATCCGCAAGTTGCCTAACCGCTATGACCAGATACTGGGCCGGCGTTTCGATGGAGGCGTTGATCTTTCGGGCGGCGAATGGCAGAAGGTAGCCCTGGCCCGGGCCTATATGCGTGATGCCCAATTGTTGATCCTCGACGAACCCACGGCTTCGCTGGACGCCCAATCCGAGAGCGAAGTGTTTCGGCGCTTCACCGAGCTGACGAAAGATAAAACGGCATTGTTGATTTCCCACCGGTTCTCGACGGTCCGCATGGCCCATCGCATTCTGGTCCTTCGCAATGGTTCCATCGCCGAAGAAGGGGAACACGAAGATCTCATGCGAAGCGGCGGACAGTATGCGGAGATGTTTGAGCTGCAGGCGGCAAGCTATCGGTAGCTGGTCCCCCGGACAAAAACGCTTTGGCTGGAAATACCTCAGCTGCAAGCGCCTAAATCGTAACCAAGCCCATTGGCAACTGATCTCGCGGCGAATGGCTTTCCAACACCGCCAGAGCATCTAAGATGGGAGTGAGCTTGGCTTCCCATTGATTGGAGACCGATTGGAAAAACTGACTAGGCGGGCGTCTGTTTTAGTGGTCGTCAGCCTGTTGGTATCGGTTCTCTGCCTGCCAGAGCCGGGTTTCGCGCAACGCGGAACCGAAATAGTCGAGATCGACCCACGAAGCCAAAGTCAGCCATTCCCCCATTATTGGGAACATATGTTCGGGTCCGGCCGAGCGATCCTGTCGATGCGCGAAAGCTATCGTCGTGACCTTCGGGACGTGAAGGCCGCGACCGGGTTTGAATACATTCGGTTCCACGCGATCTTCAATGACGAGGTGGGGATCTACGATGAAGACGGGCAGGGAAATCCCATCTACAATTTTTCTTATGTCGACCAGATCTATAATGGACTGCTCGAAAACGGCATTCGTCCTTATGTCGAAATGAGCTTTATGCCGAGCAAGTTGGCAGCCGCACAGACCTTCCAGGCCTTCTGGTATAAGCCCATCGTTTCCCCACCCAAAGACTGGAATAGATGGAGTGATCTGGTTTCGCATTTCGCACAGCACCTCGTGGATCGCTACGGAATTGACGAGGTCTCGCAATGGTATTTTGAGGTATGGAACGAGCCCAACCTGGATTTCTGGGCAGGCGACCCCAAGGAACAAACGTATTACCAGCTATACGACGACGCGGCTACGGCACTCAAGAAAGTCAATCCGCGACTGCGCGTGGGTGGGCCTGCCACGGCACAGGCCGCGTGGGTAGATCGCTTCATTCGCCACTGTGTCGATAACCATATTCCGGTCGATTTCGTATCCACCCACGTTTATGGAAACGATTCCGCCAAGGACGTCTTTGGAACCGAGGAAGCGATCCCTCGGACCCAAATGGTTTGTCGCGCAGCCCAAAAGGTTCATGACCAGGTCAAGGCGTCTTCGCTGCCGGATCTTCCGATTATTTGGAGCGAATACAACGCCAGCTATAAGAATGAACCCGACGTAACCGATTCGGTGTTTATGGCGCCATGGCTTGCGGATACCATCCGGCAATGCGATGGGCTTGCGGATAGCTTATCCTATTGGACGTTTTCGGACGTTTTTGAGGAGCAAGGGGTAATCAAAAAGTCATTTTACGGGGGATTCGGGCTAATGGCTGAATATGGGGTGCCTAAGCCGTCCTTCAACGCCTTCAAATTGCTTCACCGGCTGGGCGACAGACGAATTCCCACAGACTCAAGTTCCGCTCTTATAACGAAGAGGCCGGATGGAAGTTTTGCTGTGGCACTCTGGAACCTATATTTGCCTGAAGAAGAACATGGGGAACCCAAAAATGTGACAGTTGTTATGAAGGGGTCTTTGGGCCGCCATCGAGTCTTGATCTCTCGTGTGGATTCGACACACGGATCAGTCCAGGCTGCTTACGATGAGATGGGCCAGCCAGCTTACCCCACCCGCGATCAGATCGCAGCGCTTCGCCTGGCAGCTAATCTTCCGCCTCCTGAAAAGAAATCGCTCCAACACGGGCAGATAACAATTACGATTCCGCCGCAGGGGCTGGCATTACTTGAATTACGATGATGGATCCGTCGTGGCCGGTTTGGACGGCGGGACTTGGCCCGTTGCGGAGGGTTGATAGGGCTTCAGCCCGGCGCGTTCCATTCCTCGCCGGGCGTCCGGGCTCTTCATGAAGGTGTTCCAAACAAAGGCGCTGCGCGCATTCTCTACCATGACCAAGGTAATGCCCAGGTCAATTCCGATGACATCATGGTCAAACCACTTTGTGAGTGGATTGAATGCATCCACCAGGCCATACCGGCTCCAGGCGCTGCCAGCGTACTGGCTTTTGATGGTTCGGAGGACACGCATGACGGCCCCCGGAAGGAAGGGCAGCGAACCTGCTGCCGCGCAAGGAACAATCGTTCCATCAATTGGACCTGTTGCCGGTGGCCCGCCCCAGGCGACGTAGCCCTCCGGCGAATCCGACGCGCTGATGCCCCATAGATCATCGCTGTAGTCTGGAAACTGCGTGGCCAGATCAATACAGAATCGCCGATGAACATCCGTGGCGATTACGGAATTTTGAAAATAGTCCGCATAGCGGTCCCGTTTTCCGCGGAAATCAAACCAAGCTTGAGAGTACTGATGGACGAACAAGG
>Ga0302326_10019419_pt1 | contig 14034 bp, 12 predicted proteins | sample Palsa_T0_3_FD_202264 | JGI IMG/M metagenome (GOLD analysis project Ga0302326, IMG submission 202264) | Peat permafrost microbial communities from Stordalen Mire near Abisko, Sweden - Palsa_T0_3 | ecosystem: Environmental > Terrestrial > Soil > Palsa > Peat permafrost | place: Sweden: Abisko... | reverse complement strand
GAGAGCGTCGATGAAGAGCCGCGCGACGTTGAGCGGCTGACGCAAGTCGTGACTCGCGGCCGCGAGAAACTCGGTTTTGCCGCGGTTCGATTGCTCGGCTTCGAGTTTCGCTCGCTCGAGCGCCGCCTCGACCGCGCGCCGTTCTTCGATCTCGCGGTGCAATTGCCGGTTGAGCGCCTGCAGCTCGGCCGTGCGTTGCCGGACCGTGCTTTCGAGCGTGATGGCCGCCTGAAAGAGGCTGAAGGCGTTCCCTTGCGCGTCCGTGCTGCGTTCGACCCGATCGATCAATACCTTGACGATCTTGCGCAGCTTCGCGTTTTCACGCTCGAGGCCGCCCGGCATCGGCAGGGGCGGCGGAAACGTACTTTGCGTGCTCACCGCCGCGCGGCGTCCGCGCCGAACGCCACTCCGCTAAAGGTCTGGTTGAGGTGCATCGCCTTGAACTGTTCGCCGTAGGTGGAGAACCCAACCACCTTATTCGCCGCGAGAATAGTCGAAACCAGATCCGTCAGATTTCGGTGTTGAAGCTCGATTCTTCGAAAGATGCAATCGAAACCAAGCACCGCGCTCGGCGCACCGAGAGTCCCCCGAAGCCGGTCGAAGAGACGGTTCAGGTCGGCCACGATGTCGGTCGAAACTCCCGGAGAGAGCACGATGCCTTCATCGATCGCGCAATAGAACGTCAAGCTCTGATCCTCGTTGACGCTGCGAATCGAGCGGACGTAATCGCTGCCGCCGACGCGCACACACACGGGATGCGTCGCGAGAACGATCTCGTCGAGCTCCTGGCCCGCGATGCCCGAGAGGCGTGCGTACTCGGCGGCCGCCGGCTCGGCGTTGATTTCGGTAACCACGCGACGCGCCGGATCCGCCTCGGTCACGACCATCTTCGTGTCGAGGCTCGTGATGTGCTGCGTTCTGAACGCTTCAAACGGGCGCGCTGTGTGCAGGAGGCAGAGCACCGCTCGACCGGCTCGGAACGCACCGTCCGCGTAGACGTTGGTCTCGTGGAAGGCGAGATTGTCGCCGGCCGAGCCGCCGACGAGCGCGATGTTTCCAAGTTCGCGAACGATGGCACTCAAGGCCGTTTCCTCGATGCCCGCGAGCCCGTCGATGAGTAACAGGGCGAAGGTGTTGGTCTCGTCCATCGCGGGCGCCAGAATATGCAGCCGGAGCACGAGCGAACGCACCTTCTCGCATATTTGCACGAGCGACGCCGCGCCCAAGTCGTCGAAATGCTCGAGGGCCGTCGTAAACTCCGAACGCGGAAAACTCATGCCCACGAGGGCGCCTTTGGCATACCCGTCCAGCGCAAGCTCTCCGGCAGTCGTACATCCGAAGACGTTCGCATCCGCGAACCGATCGCCGAGCTGCGCTTCTAGTTCCCTCAGATCGTATGCGGCCGAGCAGAAAAAGACGACGGCGGAGGGGTCTCCGCCGCCGATCTGATCGGCGAGTTCGCGCACCGCCGCGGCGGCAACTCGATCGTTTGAGGCACCCCGCCGAATCGGATTCGTCGCGCTGGAATGGAGAAGGCTACTCGTCTTTGCCTGCTTCCGCTTGCGCGCGCGCCTGCAGTTCCGCGACCACGCCCGAATCGGCGAGCGTCGTGGTATCGCCGAGCATCCGCCCCTCGGCAACGTCGCGCAGCAGGCGGCGCATGATCTTGCCGCTACGCGTCTTCGGAAGTTCGGTCGTAAACGTCAAATATTTCGGCATGGTGAATTTGCCGAGCTTGTCGGCGACGTGTCTGCGCAGTTCGTCGGCCAGTTCCGGCGATCCGACATAGCCCTCACGCAACGTCACGAAGCAGCAGATGGCTTGGCCGGTCATGTCGTCGCTCTTGCCGACGACGGCGGCTTCAGCCACTTTGTGATTGTCGTCGAGCGCACTCTCGACTTCCATCGTCGAAATGCGGTGGCCGCTGACGTTCATGACGTCGTCGATGCGCCCGGTGAACCAATAGTCGCCGTCCGCATCCCGCGTGCAGCCGTCGCCTGCAAGATACAGCCGCGGGAACTTCGCCCAATAGGTCTCTTTGAAGCGTTCGGGTTGCCCGTAAATCCCGCGCGTCATCGAAGGCCATGGACGGCGTATCACGATGTACCCGCCGCCGCCGAACGGAACGGTCTCTGACGCTTCGTCGACGATGTCTGCCTGGACGCCAGGAAACGCCCTGCCGGCGCTGCCGGGTTTGAGCGTGGAAATTCCGGGAAGCGGCGTGATCATGATGGCTCCCGTTTCCGTTTGCCACCACGTGTCGACGATCGGACAACGGCCGCCGCCGATCTTCTCGTGATACCACAACCACGCTTCGTGATTGATTGGCTCGCCTACGCTTCCGAGCAAACGCAGCGACGTGAGGTCGTGTTTCGCGACGTACTCCTCGCCCCATTTCATGAACGTGCGAATCGCCGTCGGCGCCGTGTAAAAAATCGTTGCGCGATAGCGTTCCACGAGATCCCAGAAGCGATCCTTATCGGGGAAATCGGGCGTACCTTCGTAGAAGACGCTCGTTGCGCCATTACAGAGCGGACCGTACACGATATACGAGTGCCCGGTGACCCAGCCGATATCGGCCGTGCACCAGTAAACGTCGTCTTCCTTGTGATCGAACACGAGTTTATGGGTCGCGGTCACCTGCGTGAGGTAGCCGCCCGTCGTATGCATGATGCCCTTCGGTTTCGCCGTCGTGCCGCTCGTGTAGAGAAGAAACAACAGATCTTCGGCATCCATGGCTTCGGGTTCGCAGGTCTCCGGTTGCCCCGCGGTGAGGTCGTCCCAAAACACGTCGCGCCCGGCTTTCATCTCGACGGGATCGCCGACGCGCTTCGCGACGATGCAGTGTCGAACCGAAGGCGTCTGCTCGAGCGCCACGTCGGCGGTGGCTTTGCTCGGAACCTTCTTGCCGCGCCGCCAAGCTTGATCCGCGGTGATCAACGCGATGCACTGGCCGTCGTTGACCCGATCGACGATGGCATCCGCCGAGAAGCCGCCGAAGATGACCGAGTGCACGGCACCGATACGCGCGCAGGCGAGCATCGCGATCGGAGCCTCTAGGACCATGGGCAGATAGATCGCGACGCGATCGCCTTTCTTGATTCCAAGTTTGCGCAGGCCGTTGGCAAACGTGCATACTTCGCGCAGCAACTCGGCGTACGTGATCGTTCTACGATCCCCCGGTTCGCCTTCGAAGTAAAACGCGATGCGATCGCCTCTGCCGGCTCGAACGTGCCGGTCGAGCGCGTTCACCGACGCGTTGAGTTTCCCATCGATGAACCACTTTGCGAACGGCTCGTTCCACTCCAAAACGCTGCTGTACGGGGCGATCCACTCGAGCTTGTCGGCCCACGATTTCCAGAACGCTTGGTAGTCGCGTTCCGCGCTTTCGTAGATGCCCGGCTGCGCGTTCGCTTGCGCGCCGAAGGCCGGCGAGGGCGAAAAGTGCTCTCCGGCGCTAAGGATGGACTCGACGTGCTGATCTTGCGTTTGCATCCCAGAGAAATTTCTTGCGGGCCTGGTCAGTCCTCGCGCCCGGGGCGAGGAAGTGGGTCAAAACGATGAAAAATCATACGAAAGTATTACCCATCTCCCATGCGCTCCGAAAACGTGCGCGTCGCGATGACGGCCTCAAGCCGATTCTTGACGTGCAGCTTGCGGAGGATGGCGGAGATGTGGGCCTTTACGGTGATCTCTTCGATGCACAGATCGTGCGCGATTTGGCGGTTCGAACTCCCGCGTGCGAGATGTTCCAGGACCGCGGCTTGGCGCGGCGTGAGCGGCTCGCTGCGGCCGCCGTGCGGCATCAGCGGCGACTCGCGCAGCGAATCGAAGGGAGCGTAGACGTCGCCGGCGAGCACGCCCCGAATCGCAGCCTCCATTTGGGAGCGAGGAGCGGATTTTGGAATGTAGCCCGCGACGCCGAGAGCGAGAACTCGGCGGATGATCGGCCAATCTTCGCGCGACGAAACCACGACGATCGGCGTCGACGGAATCAGCCCGCGTAAATTCGCGAGTTCCTCGAGCGACTCGCTGCCGCCGGGCATCATAAGATCGACGAACACCATATCGAACGGCGTCTGGTCGCCCGCGTATGCGAGCGCCGCCGGATAGCTTCGTGCCTCGACGATATGGTTCTTCGGGAACACCTGCTCGACGACGTAGCGCAACGCCTCACGAAAAAGCGGATGGTCGTCGGCGATCAGGATCCGCGTCAGCGACGTTTGTGGTGTCGCGGCGCTTGGTCGGGGCAGATTGAGCATCGAGAATTCATGCATACCCATAACGAGGCGCAGGAACCTTCCTTCCGGTCGCCTGCGAGCTTTCCGCCGGGCGTACAACGATGTCCGTTATCTGCGCTGGTCAAGCAACCGAGCGGTCCCGGCAACGGCCGCGCGCCGCTAACCGCTTGCGAGGATGGCGCTTCTGACGACCGGATACACGTGTTTGTCCCAGCGCGAGCCGCTGAACACGCCGAAATGTCCGACGCCTGCCTGCATGTAGTGATGTTTGCGGTGCGGGCGCAGGCCGGTGCAAAGGTCGTGCGCGGCCTGCGTTTGGCCGAGGCCGCAGATGTCGTCCTTCTCGCCCTCGACGGTCAGCAGCGACGTGCGCTTGATGGCGCTCGGGCGCACCAGTTTTCCCTTGAAGGTGAGTTCGCCGCGCGGCAGCGCGTCCTCTTGGAAGAACAGGCGCACCGTTTCGAGATAGAAATCGGCGTCGAGATCGAGCACCGCGAAGTACTCGTCGTAAAACGCGCGGATCGCACTCGCCTCGGCGTCCTCACCTTTCGCGACGTGATCGTACAGATCGCGATGCGCTTTCAGGTGCCGTTCCATATTCATGTTCATGAACGCCGAAAGTTGGACGAACCCCGGGTAGACGCGGCGTCCGGCCCCGCGGTGCATCCACGGAACGCGCGCGATCAAGTTCTGTTCGAACCACTCGATCGGCTTGCTGCGCGCCAACTCGTTCACGGTTGTCGGGCTTTGGCGCGTGTCGACGGGGCCGGCCATGAGGGTCATGCTGCGCGGCTGTGCGGGATCGTCCGCCTCCGCCATAACGGCGACGGCCGCGAGGACGGTCACACACGGTTGGCAGACCGCGACGATGTGAGCGCCCGGGCCGATCGTGCGCAAAAACTCGATGATGTGTTCGATGTATTCGTCAACACCGAAGCGGCCGCTGCGCCTCGGCACGTCGCGAGCGTTGTGCCAATCGGTAAGGTAGACGTCGTGCTCGGGCAGCAGGGTCCGAACCGTGGCGCGCAGGAGCGTCGCGAAGTGGCCTGAAAGCGGCGCGACGAGCAACACGCGTGGTTGTTTGGCCGGCGACTCTTTCTTAAAGCGCAGCAGCGTTGCGAACGGGGTGACCGCTACGACCTGCTCGGTCACGGCGACCTCGCGCCCCTCGACGCTCACCGCATCGATGCCGAAGGGCGGCCGAACGTGGGTCAAACCGGCGCGAGCCCACAGTTCGTACCCTCCGCGGAGGCTTTCCGTGCCGAATCCGAAGCGCGGAATCGAGGAGACGGCCACTTTCGAGAACGCCCGAAACGGCGCGAGCATCGCATTTTGCGCCTCATACATTTGGTACATCAGCGCGTCACAACTGCGCGGGGGACGCCGGCTGGGGCTCGCGAAAGCCGTCCACCGATGCCCGACGCCGTGCTCATCATTAGCAGCAAAAATTACTCGTCATGGTCCTTGCGGGGCTGGCTCCTGTGCAAATTCGCCGGCCTCGTGTTCGAAGAACGGCAACTGCCAAGCGACGATCAAATCGCACGTATGGAGCTTTTGCTGTTATCGCCGTCGGTGCGCGTCCCCTGCCTGACTTTTGACGGAGTGAGCGTGTGGGACACCATCGCGATCGCCGAGTTTCTCAACGATCTGCGCCCCGATGCGGGCCTCCTTCCATCCGACCGCGCCGCCTCGGCCCTGTGCCGCTCGATTTGCGGCGAGATGCACTCCGGGTTCGTAAATTTGCGCAACGCCCTCCCCATGAACCTGCGAGCCCATCACGCCGGCTTCAACGTCTATCCGGGCGCGCGTGCCGACATCGCTCGAATCACCGAGATTTGGCGAGAATGTCTCTCGAAGTACGGAGGGCCCTATCTGTTCGGGCCGCGCTCGATGGCCGACGCGATGTACGCGCCCGTGGCGACGCGCTTCGCGACCTACGACGTCTCGCTCGACCCCGCGTGCGCCGCCTACGCGGCGCACCTCCTCGCCATGCCGGAAATGCTCGAATGGACGGACGCGGCGAAAGCGGAGCCGGACGAGGTCGAGGAACTCGACGCCGAATTCTAGCCTGCCGGCTACACGCTCGTAATGTCTTTTTCGAAGAAGAGGCTCGCCGCGATCGATCGGGGCTCCATGGAGGCGTAGTCCCCGAATACGGCGCAGCGGTGAAAGCCGGCCCGCTCGTACAACCGTATCGCGGCGTCGAGCCTGTCTCCCGTTTCCAGGCGCAGCACACGGTGACCGCCCGTGCTCGCTTCGACTTCGATGTGCGCGAGCAACGTTTGCGCGACGCCTCGGCCACGGGCGCTCTCGCGCACGTACATGCGCTTGACCTCGGCGAACGCGTCGAAGAACGCAACGCCGCCGCACCCCACGAGAACGCCATCGAGTCGCGCGAGAAAGAAGCGTACGTGCGGCTCGAAAATCGCCTCGAGCGATAGACCGTGTTGCTCTTCGGGCGAGTATTTCTGCGCGAGCGTCCGATCGAGTTCGCCGATGAGCGTTCGCACTTCTTCCGTTGCCGTATGCTGGCGTACGACGACGATCATCCTATCCATAGCACGCTCGCTTCGGCGTCGAGTGACAAGCGTAAAGCGGCCATATCACCCATGGACGCTACCTCGTGCCGATCGTCGATTCGCTACGAGCGCGTTGCCACCTTACCGCTACTTCACGAGCGGCAGCACGTCGCTTGGGGCGAACGGGAAGAAGCCGAGGACGAGGGTGGCGACGGCGCAGATCGTGACACCGATCCATGGCAGGTTGCTTGCGGGCTGGAAGTAGCGCGCGATGGGAGCACCGGTCGTCCGCGCGTACATCGTGCGCACGATCTTGAAGTACGCGTAGGCTGAGATCGCCGTACCGAGGATCAGGAAACCCGCGAGCCAGGCGTAGCCGGCGGACACCGTGCTTGCGAGAATCAGGATTTTTCCGGTAAACCCGACCGTCGGGGGCAAACCGGCGAGCGATAACAGAAAGAACGTCATCGCGCCCGCGAGGATCGGCTGGCGATATCCGAGTCCGGCGAACGCGCCCAGGTGCGAGCCTTCGTCGCGCTCGCGCGAGAGCAGCGCGACCACGGCGAACGCGCCGAGGTTCATAAACGTGTACGCGCCCAGATAGAAGATAGCGTAGCGTAGGCCAAGCGAGGTGGTACCCGCGAGGGCGGCCACGATGTAGCCGAGTTGCGCGATGCCCGAATACGCGAGGAGACGTTTGATGTCGCTCTGCGCGAGCGCGGCCACGTTGCCGACGATCATCGAGATCGCCGCCACGACCCACAGCGGCACGAGGATCTCGTGCGCCTGCGGGTTCGGCAGCGCGGCGTAGGCGAAGCGCGCGAGGACGGCGAGCGTCCCCGCCTTCGTGACGACGCTCATGAACGCGGTGACCGGCAGCGGCGCGCCTTCATAAACGTCGGGCGTCCAGACGTGGAACGGCGCGAGGCTCAGCTTGAAGCACAGGCCGATGAGAAACATCCCGCAGCCGATATCGAACAGCGCGGGCGATACATTCGGACCCGCGAGCGCCGCGAGCGAGACACTTCCCGTCGCGCCGAACAACAGCGCCATGCCGTACAGCATGAAGCCCGTCGCCGTCGATGAGAGGATCAAATATTTCAAGGCCGATTCACGCGCACCCGCGCGCCCGGCGAGGCCGCATAGGCAGTACAGCGCGAGCGAAAGCAGTTCGATGCCGAGAAAGATCGTGAGCAAGTTCGCGGCGCCCGCCATCAGCATGGCACCGGTCGCGCTCCATAACATCAACGCGACGCCGCCGCCGATCTGATCGTCGCGGCCCAAACCGTACGCCATCAGCAGCGAGAAAATCGCGGCGACCACCACGATCTCCTGGAAGACGATCGCGAAGCCGCCGTTGACGAACGCGCCGCCGAACGCTGAAATGGGATGGTGCCAGCCGCGCAGCGCGAGCAGACCCGCGATCGCGAGGCCGACGATGCCGAGCGCGATCGCCGAGCCGCGCCGCAGATGCTTGGGCAGCACGAGATCGGCGAGCAACACGACGAGCGCCGCGAAGCCCGCTGCAAACGTGGGGAGCACGGCGGCCCAATCGGCGTTGCCGTACGGGATCACCAGTTGGGGAATCATTTTGCCCTCGTCTGCATCGGCTGACCGCTTGCGCTATAGCTCGCCATGACGGCACCGGGAGCCGCTACGTGTGCAACCGCGGAACCTGCCGGCATCGCCGAGCGCGCGACGGCACCAGGGTCCACGCCGAGCACGACGATCGCAACCACGATCGGCGCGAGCGCGAGCATTTCGAGCGGCGACATATCCTCGCGTTGCGGGAGATCGTCGATTTCGGGTCCCTGCATCACGCCTTGGAAGAGGCGCACCATGTAGGCCGCCGCGATCACGACGGGCACGAGCGCAACGACCGTCTGCCACAGGTACCCGGCGCGATAGAGACCGGTGAGAATCAAAATCTCGCCGGCAAAGCCGCACAATCCCGGGAGCCCGAGGGCTGCGAGCATGACGATCGTGAGGCCGCCAGCCAAACGTGGATTGCGCGCGCCGAGGCCGCCGAGCCGCGAGAGCAGGCGCGTATCCTCGCGCGCTTCCACTTCGCCGATCGTCATGAAGAGGCCGGCACTGAACAGGCCGTGCGCGACGAGATACACCACTGCGCCGCCGATTGCGATCGGATCGAAGCTGAAGATCGCGAGCAGGATCAGTCCCAAATGCGAGAGCGAAGAATACGCGACGACGCGCTTCGTATCGTCTTGCACGAGCGCCGCGAACGCGCCGTACAGAAGCCCGATGAGGCCGAGGACGAACATGAGCGGCGCTGCCACGTGCATCGGACCCGGCAAGATCGTAAGACCGATCACGATGAACCCATACAGCCCGGCTTTCGACTGCACCGCGCTTACGACGGCGGCCATGGGCGCGGGCAACGCAGCGTAGGTCTCGGGCATCCACGTGTGCAGCGGCCACACCGGCGTCTTGATCAGGAACGCAAACGCGAAGCCCGCGAAGATCCACAGCGACCACGCATCCGAGATGGTCGCCAGCGAGTGCGGATCGCGGCCGATCACGTCGGTCGTGCCCTGCACGATGCCGTAGGCCGCCGTTGCGAGCAAGAGTGCGAGTCCGCCGACGAGATTGTAGATCAGATATCGCCACGCGGTCGGGCTCGCTACGGTGCCGCGCGCGCGAACCGGCTGCTCGCCATCGGGCGCCGCCGACGGTGCCCACGCTACGAGCGTCAGGAATACCGGCAATAGCATGAGATCCCAGAACAACGCGAAGAGCATGAGGTCGCGCGCCACAAAGACGCCCGTCATCGCGCCTTGCAGCACGAGCATCTGCGCGACGAAATCGCGGCCGCGCGGAACGCGCGAGACCATCGTTGCGCAGCCGGTCACGAGCGTCAGCAAGAGCACGAGCCAAAAGCCCGGCCCGTCAAGTGCGATGTGGAAGGTCGCCGTGAACGGGCGGTGCAGCCACACGAGCGTCTCGTCCGGAGTCCCATAGTTGAGCGCCGCCACGGCGAAGGCCCCCAGGCCAAGCGTCGCGCCGATCCATTTCGCCGCACTTTGCGCGGAACGCGGAAGCACGAAGAGCAGCAGGCCCGCCAAAATCGGTACGACGACGAGCGCTGCGATCATCATCGTGCAGCCCCGAGCAACGCGAAATAGGCGATGAACACGGCGGCGCCGATCACGATCGTAAGTGCATATCCGCGCACGAGACCGGTTTGCAATTTCCGGAACACGACGCCGAGCGCGCCAGCGATCCATACGAGGTCCCGCACGGCCGCGTCGATCACGTGCGGATCGACGAAGTTCGAGATCGCCCCGCCGAGCAGCCGGGCCGGCTTCACGATGGCGAAGTCGATCGCATCGTCGAAAAAGAATGCGCGGCGCAGCGCGAGCGGCATCGCCTTCGTTTCCGCGATCAGCCGGTCGACCGAGGCCAGCTGCGCGGCCGGCGTACCGTAGCGCAGGTACGCGACGTAGAGACCGGCGGCCACCACGACCAGCACGATCATCGACGAAGCGGTTTGTGGAATCGGCCAGACGGGTCCAGCGACGTTGTTGCTCACGTTGAAGAGCGTTCCGAAAAATAACTGCCAGCGGCTGGGAGCATCGCCGCTGTGGAAGTCCACGAAACCCGCGAAGATCGTCGGAACGATCAAGATCGCCACCGGCAGCTGCATCAGCCAACTCGGAGCGTGTCCGCCGTGATCGGCACCATGCCCGCCTTCGGCGGCATCCGCGTCCCCGCGATACGGACCGAAGAACGTTAGGAAGATCATGCGGAACATGTAGTATGCGGTCAGTCCCGCCGTGAGGATGCCTGCGATATAGAGGACCGGATGGCCGTGCTGCAGCGCACCGTAAATGACCGCGTCCTTCGAAAAATATCCCGAGGAGTACGGAAATCCGATGATCGCGAGCGTGCCGATCAGCATCGCCCAGAACGCGAACGGCATGCGCTCGAAGAGGCCGCCCATCTTACGCACGTCCTGTTCGTCGTGCAAGGCGTGAATGATGAGGCCGGCCGTCAAGAAGAGCTGCGCCTTGAAGAAGGCGTGCGTGAAGAAATGCAGGACTCCCGCCTGGTACGCGCCGACCCCGACGCCCATGATCATGTAGCCGATTTGCGACATCGTCGAGTAGGCGAGGATCCGTTTGATATCCCACTGCGCGACGCCGAGCAGCGCCCCCATCACCATCGTGAGCGCTCCGATCACCGCGACGCCTTCTTGCACCGGCGGCGAGAGGCTGTACAGCGGCGCGAAGCGCGCGACGAGGTACACGCCCGCGGTTACCATGGTCGCCGCGTGGATCAGCGCCGAGACCGGCGTCGGGCCTTCCATCGCGTCGGGCAGCCACGTATGCAGTGGTACCTGTGCCGATTTTGCCGCCGCCCCGATGAAGAGCCCCACGCAGACCGCTACGAGCAGCCCGGACGACAACGTCCCCGCCTTTGCGAAGATGTCGGAGAACGAGATCGACGAGGTAGCCGCAAACAGCGCGAACACGGCGAACATGATGCCGATGTCGCCGAACACGTTGATGACGAACGCCTTCTTGGCGGCCGCGACCGCGGCCGGCTTGTAGAACCAAAACCCGATGAGGAAATAGGAGGCAAGCCCGACGAGACCCCAGCCCACGAGCAATCCGACGATGTTGTCGGAGAGCACGAGCGTGAGCATCGCGAAGACGAAGAAATTCATGTAGGCGAAGAATCGTGCGATCGCCTTGTCGCTCCACATGTATCCGATCGAGTACACGTGGATCAGGCCGCCGACGCCCGTGATGATGAGCGTCCACAAGAGCGAAAGCGGATCGAGCCACAGGCCGAACGTGAAGCCCGGCACCCAGGTGACGAGCGTTTGATGCACGCCCGTAGGGCCGGTCGCATCGCCGAACAGCATGCAGGCGCGCACGAACGCCACGAGCACGACCGCGGAGCCGAGCGCCCCGGCCCTGCGCCCAAGCTGCGGACCAAACGCCCAGCATAGGATCGCGCCTCCGAGCGGCAAGAGCCACACGAGCAGCAGGCCGTTCATCCGCGCAACCTCGCCACTTCGTCGACGTCGACGGCCTTGGCGCGGCGGAACGCCGCGACCACAATCGCGAGTCCGATGGCGGCTTCCGCCGCGGCCACCGTGATGACGAGGAACACGAAGATGTGTCCGGCGTTGTTCACCCAGGCGCGCGCGAAGGCGACGAGCGCAAGATTTGCGGCGTTGAGCATCAGTTCGATCGCCATGAGGGCGATCAGCGGGTTGCGGCGCACGATCACGCCCGTCACGCCGATGAAGAACATGACCGCGGACAGTGCCACGTAGTTCGAAATGTCGACGTCCATCGTCACGAGCGGCTCACTTTCACGATCGGCTCACGTTCCTGTACCGTTCGGCGCTTGCGCCGCTTGGCGTGACTGCCGCGCGTCGTCTGCGGCACCGCGTCGCCCGCGATCAAGACGACGCCGATCACGGCGACCATCAAGACGAACGCCGTCACTTCGAACGGCAGCAACTGCGTCGTGAACAGCGCCACACCGAAATCGGCCGTGCTGCCGAAGACGTTCGCGCTACCGACCGGCCCGAGCGTCGATGTCGCCACGTGGGCCGGCAGCGCGCCCATCGGCGCGTGCAGCGCGCCGTACGCCACGAACCCGAACGCGATCAGGGTGGTCAGCACGGCGGGCAGCAGGACGCGCGGCAAGCGATTCGGCCCCTCCGTAAAGGGCCCGATGCCGCTCGAGAGCAACGCGATGACGAACACGAACAGCATCAGGATCGCGCCGCTGTAGACGACGATCTGGATCACCCCCAAAAACTCCGCGTCCAGGGTGACGTAGAACGCCGCGAGCGTGATGAAGTTCACGAGCAGTCCAACCACGCTGTACACCGGGCTCTTCTGCGAGATCGTGAAGACGGCGCTCGCGATCAAGACGACCGCGAGGCAGTAAAACGCGATCACAACGCGCTCACCCCGCCAGCCCCTTGCGCTGCGTTTTGAGGATCTCGCCCCGATGGGTCGCGCCGTAGCCCGCCGCGATATCGACCGTGCTCTTCTGTTCGATCACGGAGCCGAGATCGGCCGGGATGCCGCCGGGGCGCTCGTCGGGCGCGGTGCCGACGCCGGCCTCGGGCGGCACGAGCAGACGATCTTTGCTATAGATGAACGAGCCGCGCCGGTAGTCGGCCATCTCGAAGCGCGGGGTCAGCACGATCGCGTCCGTCGGACACGCCTCCTCGCACAGACCGCAAAAAATGCAGCGCAGTTCGTCGATTTCGTAGCGAGCGGCGAACCGTTCGCCGGGCGAGCGGCGGTCGTCGGGTGCGTTTTCCGCTCCGATCACGGTGATGGCGTTTGCCGGACACGCGATCGAGCACAGCTCGCACCCGATGCAGCGCTCTTTGCCGTCGGCATAGCGGCGCAGCTCGTGAAGACCGTGGAAGCGCGGCGCGTGCTGCTTCTTCACCGTCGGATATTGCACCGTCGGTTTTTTGCGAAACGCGTACTGGAAGGTCGTCGCGAACCCTCGTGCGAGCGCCGTGACGCCTCCGAAAAATCCCATACCGTCCCTATCCCGTTATGGCGACGATCGCGGCCGTCACCATCAAGTTGAGCGTCGCCAGCGGCAACAGTACCTTCCAGCCGAAGTTCATCAAACGGTCGTAGCGCAGCCGCGGCAACGTCGTGCGCAGCCAGATATACATGAAGATGAAGAGCCCCACCTTGAGCACGAACCAAACGATCCCGGGCACGAACCCGAGGCCAAACGGCGCGTTCCAGCCGCCGAGGAACAGCAGCGTCGCGATGCACGAGACCGTGATCATGTTCAGGTACTCGGCGATGAAAAACAAGCCGAACCGCAGCCCCGAGTACTCGGTGTGGAAGCCGCCCACGAGTTCGGTCTCCGCCTCGACGAGATCGAACGGCGCGCGATTGGTTTCGGCGACCGCCGTGATGATGTAGATGACGAACCCGCCGATTTGCGGCACGATGTACCAGAGGTGGAACTGCGCGTGCACGATTCCCGCAAGCGACGTCGTGCCCGCGAGGATCAACACGCCGATCACGGACATCGTCATCGCGAGTTCGTAACTGATCATTTGCGCGGTCGAGCGCACGCTGCCGAGCAGCGGAAATTTGGAACCGGACGACCAGCCCGCAAGCGAGATCCCGTACACGCCGATCGAGGTCAGCGCGAAGATCACGAGGATGCCCGCGTTCACGTCGGACACGCCCCAGATGCCCGCACTCGATTCCGAGAACGGGATCACGGCGAAGGCACCCATCGCGCAG